>Ga0335071_10009098_pt1 | contig 10173 bp, 8 predicted proteins | sample Lox_Sample_15_FD_206724 | JGI IMG/M metagenome (GOLD analysis project Ga0335071, IMG submission 206724) | Soil microbial communities from Loxahatchee National Wildlife Refuge, Florida, United States - Lox_Sample_1.5 | ecosystem: Environmental > Terrestrial > Soil > Wetlands | place: USA: Florida...
TTCAGCATTGGACCAATTGATCTCACACGGATATCTCGACGACCGCGAATTCATCGAAGGATATATTCACTCCCGTCGTAGGTCCAAACACTATGGCCGACAACGGATCGAATTGGAATTGCGCCTCAAGGGTTTGGACTCGTCGCTTGTGGCAGAAATGCTGGAACAATTCTATCCCCCTGATGAGGATCAACTCGAACTTCGGAGGACTCTGGAAAAGAAACTGCTCGGGCTCAGTCCTCCAATGGATGCAAAAAAGCTAGCCAAGCTTTATAATTACCTGCTTCGCCAAGGCTTCTCTCGCGAAGCAGTCTACCGCGAAATCCGGCGACGGTTCAAAGACGTCGATCTATCTGAATAAAGAGGAATCCGAACTTGACTGGACACGAGATCCGAAGAAAGTTTTTGGAATATTTCCGACAACAAGGCCACCGTATCGTTAAGAGTTCGTCCCTGGTCCCGGCTAACGACCCGACTCTTCTTTTTACCAATGCAGGCATGAATCAATTCAAAGATGTTTTCCTGGGCGTTGAGAAACGGGACTATACGCGAGCCACTTCGTCCCAGAAATGTGTGCGTGCCGGCGGCAAGCACAATGACCTTGAGAATGTGGGGAAGACTGCCAGACATCACACTTTCTTCGAGATGTTAGGCAACTTCTCCTTCGGCGATTATTTCAAGGAAGAGGCGATACCCTTGGCCTGGAATCTGGTCACACACGACTATGGGATTTCAAAAGACCGACTGTGGGTCACAATCTTCCGGGATGACGAGGAAGCATTCGAAGTTTGGAACAAGGCCGTCGGCGTTTCCGGGGATCGGATCTTCAGGTTGGGAGAGAAAGATAACTTCTGGGCGATGGGAGATACCGGTCCTTGTGGACCCTGCTCAGAAATTCATTTTGACCAGGGACCGGACGCCAGTGAGTGGGGGCACGGATCGTGCGAGTTCCCTTGCGAATGTGGCCGCTATGTCGAGATCTGGAACCTGGTTTTCATGCAGTTTGATCGGGACGCGACCGGGAAACTCAGCCCTCTACCCAAGCCTTCAATTGACACAGGGATGGGATTGGAGAGGATCACGGCTGTCTTGCAAGGCAAATCCAGTAATTACGAGACCGACCTGCTGAAACCGCTCATCCTGCAGGCCGCCGAAATTGCTCAAAAAGACTACGGACAGGAATCGGCAACCGATGTTTCTCTCCGGGTCATCGCCGACCATGCGCGTGCGGCAACCTTTCTGATCAGCGACGGCGTTATTCCTTCCAACGATGGCCGCGGATATGTTCTGCGGAAAATTCTGCGTCGGGGCATTCGACATGGAAAATTACTGGGGATTGAGGAGCCATTTCTCTACCAAATGACCGGATACGTAGCTGAGCTGATGAGTGAACCTTTTCCAGAGCTCCTCTCGACTCTTGAGTATGTAGCCAAGGTTGTGAAGAATGAGGAGCAACGGTATTCCACCACGATTCGAGTCGCCATCGATCAACTGGCCGAAATCCTATATAAGATCAGGCAGTCTCCCGAGGCCGAACGGATCCTGCCGGGTGAAGTTATCTTCAAATTCTATGACACTTACGGCCTGCCGATTGACTTGATGCAGGAAATCGCCGAGGAAGCAAGAGTGCGGCTCGACGAAGCCGGATTCAATCAACGTCTGGAAGCTCAAAGAGAACGGGGCAAGGCCAGTTGGAAAGACGTAACAGGCCCCGCTTTGGCAACTGAGGCTCCTGCCCCGCAAAAAACATCTTTTGTTGGTTATACTGAGTTGAAAGTAGATGATGCCAGGATCTTAGCAATTCACAAAGAAGGGAAATCTGCAACTGATCTTCAAGCTGAGGAATCCGGCCTAGTCTTCCTCGACAAGACCCCCTTCTACGCAGAGACGGGTGGCCAGGTGGGGGATACGGGAATCCTGGAAGGGGAATTCTCGGAAGCGATTGTTCATAGTACATACCCTTTTCTTCCGGGATATTTCGCCCACGACGTTAAATGCATTCGAGGAAACATCAAAGTGTGTGACCTCGTTCAGGCTAGAGTGGATGTGGGCCGTCGTATGGCCATAGCCAAGAACCATACCGCTACTCATCTGCTGCACGCTTCCCTGCGGAATTTGATCGGCTTCCATGTGAAACAGGCTGGATCACTGGTGGCTCCCGATCGGTTGCGATTTGATTTTACACATTACGTCGGCCTCTCTCCGGCTGAGATCTCGGAAATCGAGGACATGGTTAACTCCGTAATCGCCCAGAACTTCCCCGTGAGCACTGAGATTAGAGATCTGAATGCGGCTATCTCTGAAGGAGCGATGGCTCTTTTCGGCGAGAAATACGGTGAACAAGTCAGGGTCGTCTCGGTTGACACTTTCAGCAAAGAGCTCTGTGGTGGCACCCATGTCCGTCGGTCTGGGGACATTGGTTTGTTCAAGGTGGTCAGCGAAAATGGGATAGCTGCCGGAGTGCGTAGAATTGAGGCCATAACCGGGCCGGGCTCTTTGGACCGATTCAGGGAGGATGAGCAGCTGATTCTTCGCCTGGAGGAGTTGACCAAGGGCAAGCGATCCGAACTGCCGGTAATCTTGGAGCGGTATCAGAGCAACCTCAAGACGCTTGAGAAGGAACTGGAGAGTCTCAAGTACCAGATCGCCAAAGACCATACCCAGAATATTCTCAACTCCGCACTAACCATTAAAGGTATAAAGATTGTGACTGGTATCGTCGATGATTTGGACAAAAGCGCTTTGCGGAACTTGGCCGACGAATTGAGGGCTCAGGTCCAACACGGTGTTGTGGTTTTGGGTACTACAAGCGGTGATAAGGTTTCCATCGTTGCTACAGTTACGCCAACGCTGACTCCCAAGGTCCACGCAGGAAAACTCGTAAAGGAGATCTCAGCTATTGTGGGAGGCAGCGGCGGCGGCCGTCCCGATATGGCTGAGGCTGGTGGCAAAGATCCCTCAAAATTAAACCAGGCTCTTCAGTCCGTCGGGCCGTTTCTTGCGTCAATACTTCAGTAGAAGTTGGGACCGTTGGCCAAAAGATAAGGTTATATAGCTGAAGATAAAAGACTTTGTCTTCGTACGCCGACGGATCTTAAGTGGATTTTCAGCAGACAGAGGGGAGTGAAGAACTTTTCCCTTTCTTTGATGCTTGTCAAATCCTCTGTGTTTTGTTACTTTTAGGCGTTCAACTGGAGGCGGCCTTTTGCGAAAAGAGGAACTTGCCTGGTTTATTTTTTTAGGACTGCTAGGTTTTCCCCTGAGAGTCTCCTTTTCCCAAGAAATCGTCCGGTTCGTTGGGTCGGATGGAAGAACCGTTTATTCCAATACAGAATCGGTTTTTCAGCTTCCCGGAAATGCAGTATCTTCACCGGATTTGTTGAAGGCGGTCGAAAAAATAACCGAACTCCAATCTGACCAAAAGGTTGAGAAATTGATCCAGCAGCTTTCTGAAAAGCACACTATTGATCCAGACTTCGTTAAAGCTGTTGCCAAAGTGGAATCCAACTATAACTCTTACGCCGTTTCCCAGAGGGGGGCCCTGGGGATAATGCAGTTACTCCCCTCCACCGCCAAGCGCTTCGGGGTTTCCAATATCTTCGACACGCGCCAAAATATAGAAGGCGGCATCAAATTTCTGAAATTCTTGATGGAGATGTTTCCTAACAATCTTCCGAATGTTCTGGCAGCTTACAACGCCGGTGAAAAGGCCGTCTTGAAATTCGGCGGTGTCCCGCCTTACAGGGAGACGCGGGACTATGTGCGAAAGATCACGGCCCTTTACGGGAAGAAGACCCCATTTGAGACCGCAAAGGTTGGACCGGAAGGTACTATTGTCCGTTACCTCGACGAAGCCGGGCATGTGGTTTACTCCAACCTGGAGTCGGCCTATCGATAATTGATTAGGGTACAGGGGTCGACGATCGCTGGGCCTCTGATGCAAATGCAATTCCCACAACTCAGACAGTTTGACAGTCCTGCAGGCGTCTACCTAGCCAGCCAAAGCTCCTTTAGATCTTTTCTCTCCTGCTCCTTCATTTGGCAATTGGCGTTAGTCATTCTCATCCCCTCTTTCACGATGGCTGAAGCGGGAAGAGGGGAACTTATTCCTGACCGTCAACTCGCTCAGGATTGCTTCGACGCTGCAACCACAATGAGGACAAAGCTTGAGAGTAAGCCTCCCCGCCTACGTACGATTTCCGAATACTCGCGAGCTATTGAAAAGTACCGGTCGGTCTATTCTGCCAGTCCGGCATTCTCCAAAAGCAATGATGCGCTCTTTGCTGTAGGGGAACTTTACCAGATGATGGGGAGCGACTTCAAAGACCCCAAATATTTCCAGAGGGCCATCAAAGCCTACGATTTTCTGGTCCAGGAATATCCTGGAAGCCCATATTGCCCTGCTGCAACCTTTGCGACTGCGGAGATTTACTTCGCCGACTTGAATGATGCAAAATCCGCGGAACAGGCCTTTCGAGAGTTCCTGGAAAAATATCCCCACTCCAAACGAGCACGTAACGCCCGGGCACGGCTTGAAGATTTGCGGACCCAATCGAGACAAGCGCGACAGAATGCGAAATACGAGGTTGGCGACGAACGCAAGGCCTCATCCGTAACTGGTTCTGGTTCTCATCAACAACAGGGTTCGGCGCGTGGGCCAAACCTGATCGCTTTGGTCAAGGATGTTCGATACTGGAGTGCTGACGGGTACATTCGCATCGTGGTGGCCTTGGACCACAGGACCACCTTCACTGAGAACCACTTAGACGGGCCCAATCGTACGGTTCTAGACATCGAGAATGCCTTGCTCCCTCCCCATCTGATGGGCCGGAGCTATAAGCCGGGGGGAATCATCGAGAAAATTCGCCTGGGTCAGCCCAGGAATGACATTGCCCGTCTTGTGGTGGTCGGGGAGGCCGTTAAGGAACACGATGTTTTCCGTCTGGAAGACCCCTTTAGGATAGTCATGGATATTCGACAAGAACCCTCACCGAGGCTTGCCAACCACCTTTCGGTGCCGCCAATTAGTGGGACATTCAAGACAGGGGGAACTCCACTGCCTGATGAGCTGAAGTTGGCTTCAAAATATGATCGGAAGCCCGAGCCTTCCGAAACCAAGTTGGCAGAAAAAGCCGTTAGCCCCAAGAAGACGCTGGAGAGCAAATCTGAATCGGCAGAAGCCACGCCGGTCCGATCTCCAAAAGGATCCAAAGGAGAGGTCGTGGCCTCGAGTCAAAATTCTGCTATGAAGACCCCCAAGTCTTCTCTTGGCGCTGGCAAAGATAAGGTTGAGGAGGCTGCCTCTTCCCCGTTGCCTGTCCCCAACAGCGACGGGACTCGTTCTTTGATTCGGACTCTCGGACTGAAAATAGGACGCATTGTGATCGACCCGGGCCACGGAGGCCATGATAATGGGACGGTCGGGCCTTCCGGCCTGATGGAGAAGGATCTCGTTTTGGACATTGCCCTCAAGCTGAAAACCCTGATCGAGGACCGCCTGGACGGGGAGGTGGTTCTGACACGGACCGACGATACCTTCGTGCCGCTGGAACGCCGAACTGAAATCGCCAATGAAAACCAAGCTGATCTCTTTATTTCGATTCATGCAAATTCCAGTCGGGACAAAACGGTGCGAGGCATTGAGACCTTTTTCCTGGACTTCACGTCCTCTCCGGATAATGAAGAGATTGCTTCCCGCGAGAATGCGACCTCGCAGAAGACGATCTTTGAGCTTCAAGACCTCGTCAGGAAAATCGCCTTAAAAGAGAAAATCGGTGACTCGCGGGAAGCACCACGAAATGGGGATAGAGGCGTTAAACAAGCCCCCTTCATAGTCTTGATTGGAGCCCACATGCCTTCCATCCTGACTGAGTTATCTTTCCTAAGTAACCCCTCGGACGAAAAGCTTCTGAAGACCCCGGTCTACCGGCAGCGAATTGCCCAAGCCCTGTATAGCGGGATCGAGGACTACACCAGGAATCTAGGTGGTGTCAGAACGGCCCGAAATCTCCCATAGTCGATCTTAGAAAGGAGATGAATGAGGGAGGATGAATCACAAGGCGGAAGTGAATTGCCGTCGCCTTTGATTGAAGAACAACCAACTTACAGCGAAGACGGAGTCGATCTGACGCTGATCCGATGGATGCTATCCCTGACCCCGGCTGAGCGCCTTCAAACTCTACAGGAGAACGTACGGTCGATCATGGAGTTACGTGGTGACGAGACCGAAGTCTGATTTCCTGGCACTCCTCAAAACCCTGGTAACTTATAAAGTGGATTTCATCGTGGTTGGCGGCGTTTGCGCCGTTCTACATGGCGCACCAATTTCCACTTTTGATCTGGATCTGGTTCATTCGCGGGCGCCGAACAACATCGACCGGCTAATGGTAGCTTTGGAAAATCTGGAAGCCTTTTATCGAGGTAGAGGGGGGCCGAAGATGAGACCCGGAGCATCGCATTTGTCATCTCCAGGCCATCAACTGCTCATGACTGCCGCTGGTCCCCTGGACCTCCTCGGTGCAATCGGGAAGAATCGCGGATACGATGAACTGCTGGAGCACACGATTCAGATGGTTGTCGGGAGTAGTCTCACGATTCATCTTCTTGATCTCGAAACATTGATCAAGGTGAAGGAAGAGACTGCTCGTGACAAAGATAAGGCCGTGCTGGCTATTCTCCGCTGTACACTAGAAGAGAAGTCGAAAGCGTAGTCCCTGGACAAGTCATGCTGCGGATTGACGTCAATTGCGACCTCGGCGAAGGGTTCGGGGTTTATGAGGTTGGACAAGACGAAAGGATCTTTCCCCTCATCACATCGGCCAACATCGCCTGTGGTTTCCATGCGGGGGATCCTGCGATAATGCGGCGCTCGGTGGAATTGGCAATTCGCCATCATGTCTCGATCGGCGCCCATCCTGGGACTCCGGATTTAGTTGGATTCGGCCGAAGACGAATGGATCTGGCGCCAGAAGAGATTGAGAGTTTCCTCATTTATCAGATTGGTGCGGTTGAAGCGATGGCTCGCGCCCATGGGGCTGTGCTCCGGCATGTCAAGCCTCATGGCTGGCTCTACAATGAGGCCGCCCGCAATCTGGAGTTTGCAAGAGTGATCGCACGTGCAGTCATGAGAGTCTCTCCGCGTCTCATCTTGTTTGGGTTGTCTGGGTCTCTTTCAATTCAGGCAGCCGAAGAGGAAGGCGTGCCATTCGCGCGAGAAGCCTTTGTGGACAGAGCTTACCTGAAGGACGGAACCCTGGCGCCACGAAGCACACCCGGGGCCCTAATTACGAACCCCACCAGGGCGGCTTTTCAGGCTTTAAGGCTCGCTCAGGGTGCGAAAGTTGTATGCCTTCAAAGCGGAGAAATCTCAGTGGCAGCCGACACGATGTGCGTCCACGGAGACAATCCCGCAGTGATCGGAATCTTAAATGAGGTTAGAAAAGTGCTGAAGGGACATCAGGTCCAGGTGGCAGCCCTCGATCCGTTGTAAACTCTGCAGTCGCGACTCTTCCATACCCTGTGTCTGCCACAATCGCGCCTTCTGAAATACCGACACTCCAGGCATCGATCCCTATAATGAGCACCCCCTCCAAAGCCAGCGCCCGGTGTGGGCACATGGCCTTTATCGCATCGGTATGCCTTTGGATTTTATTGGAGGCCGTGTGCTTTCACGCGGCGTTTTCCTGAAATTGCGAAATTTCTCACACCTTCTGACCCATCACCCTATCTGGATCTGGATTTTTTAACTTGACTTATTTTTCTGGGCTGGTATTGTTACCCGCAACACTCGATCTTCTAACAAAGTGCTAACTTTCTGCCTGGGTGACCATGCACGTACTGTGGATATCGGACAGTCCGGACACTCCTTCGGGATTTGGGAACGTGACTAACTATGTGTGCAAGGGTTTGGCGCGCAAGGGTCACAAGCTGAGCATTCTGGGATGGCAGGCGCACGAGCCTTGTGATTGGAACGGATGCAAGGTTTATCCGATGGGGCGAAACCCCTTAGGAAGTGACGCGCTATATCCATTCCTTGTGCGTCACCGCCCGGAAGTGGTGATCGCGCTGGGAGACGTGTGGTGGCTCTCTTATTTCTGTGCTCCGCATGTGCGGCGTCAGATGGAATTGACCGACACGCCATGGATTCTTTACTTCCCGATTGACGGTGACATGGAGGGAGAACGACTTCCTCCCAGCTGGATTGATCTGCTCAGCGAAGTTGATGTTCCCGTTGCCATGAGTCGGTACGGACAGCGCATCGTTGCGAAGTGCGGCATTTCGTCTCAATACATTCCCCACGGCGTAGACCTCGATATATTTTGTCCGCCTCCTGATCGCGAGGCGGCAAAGGCCCTCATAGGTGCAACTGGAAAGTTTGTGATCTTGTCGGATAGTCGCAATCAACCGAGGAAGATGCTGCCCCGCCTGCTTGACATCTTCGCAAAGTTTTCGGCGGACCGTCCTGACGCATTACTGCATTTACACACCGACCCCAATGATGAATTCACCCAGTCCGGCGTTTATTCCTACGACGTTCGTGCCGACTTGCGATACCTGGGAATTGAGTCAAGGGTTCACTTTACTCCTGGCTGGACGATGAAAAGAGGGGGCGGCCTTCCTCTCGACGAACTGGCTGCCTATTATCGGGCCGCTGACGTTCATCTGCTGGCTTCCAGCGGTGAGGGTTTCGGGTTGCCGACACTTCAGGCTGCCGCTGCCGGTGCGGTCCCGTTGGCAGGGGCTTACACCGCTAGCCGGGAGCTGGTGGAAGGGCACGGAGAAGCCATTAAGATTGCCGCGTGGACTGAGAATGAGTTTGCAATCCGCCGCGGTCTCATCGATGTGGATGACGCGGTGGCCAAGTTGGCGCGGTTCTATGATGACCGCGGACTCCTTTGCGAACGTTCAGCGCAATCGCGGGAGTTTGCTTTGAAGTACGGATGGAGCTCTATAATCGACCAATGGGATCTGATCCTGCGTTCCCTGGCCCAGTCGAAGCGACGGATCACTCGACTTCCCGTGCAGAAAGTCGAGTCCTTGGAGCGGTTGCTGCCTCAGCTTATGCCGAAGGCATTAGGCGCGTCAGTTTCGGTGAAGTTTGTAGAGCGGCAGTTGGGTCGTGCGGAAGTGTCAATCAGGGCGGACGCCCAGCAAGTCTCCGACGTACGGATTCCTGTCATTCCAAAACCCTGCGAAGTCGAACGAGTGCGTGTTCCCCGTACTGCAGGATACGTGTGCGTTGCGCCCACCGATGTGGCATTATTTCTGGAATTGAAGCGCATTTTTCCAATTCTTAACGGCTGGGTTCCCCTCCGGTCACGGTCACGGCCAGAGATGGAGCACAACCCTGAGAACCTCGAGATCAAGGACCTGGAATACCGGCACATGGAATGTCTCGAGGAAGGACGATTTGACCTGGCACAATCGATCCTATTGCTGAACGTGGGTGGCGGCATGGCGAGTGAACTCCTGATTGACGCAGCTCTCTTCGGGGTACCCGGTGTCGGCACCAGACAAGCTGAAGCGCAGCGATGCTTGTGGCCGGATTTAGTTACCGAAGATCAATGCCACGGCCTTCAAATGGCTCGTGCTTTGTTGACCGATGCGGCGCTCATGCAGGGGGTGTCAACTCTGGCTCAACTTGCGTGCCGGCGTCGGTATTCTCCGGACGAAGAAGATTTGGCTTTTTGGCTGCGTCAGCTCCATGCCAGGCAGCAGACTGCTGCTGCCGTGGCGGCTGTGAGGTAACATCCGTGGCAATTCAAATGTATTTTGTGGTGCTGAAGGGGGAATTTTCCCAGGACTCTTCGCGTGACGTCCAACGGCATGTGCGAGCACTGGGAGGGCTGATTTTGATGGTTACGCGAAATGGTCCGATCGTGGCTATCGACGACGCCAAGACCACGCGACTAGCCGCTCATTCCAGAGTTGCAATGGTCGGACCGGTTACCTTGAACCAGCGCGGCTGGGCTGCAGACCGGCTCCAGCGCGTATTTGCAGAAAACCTGAGTAAGCAGTTGCAGATCACAGTGGTTCGTGATGCAGGATCCACCGGAATGCCTGGCGCTAACCGAGACAATACCGGAGGGTCTCACATCGCAACCCTGAACAATAGAGAGGCTCCATGAAACGGTAGGGGGTTGGTATACTTCACTAAACAACACGCTAACTAAA
>Ga0335071_10009099_pt1 | contig 10172 bp, 8 predicted proteins | sample Lox_Sample_15_FD_206724 | JGI IMG/M metagenome (GOLD analysis project Ga0335071, IMG submission 206724) | Soil microbial communities from Loxahatchee National Wildlife Refuge, Florida, United States - Lox_Sample_1.5 | ecosystem: Environmental > Terrestrial > Soil > Wetlands | place: USA: Florida...
CCCGGTCAAGGTGATTTTATCGGGAATCTGGAATCGGGAATCTGGAATCTTTTATTACAGCTTTACGCCCAGCCGGTCCCAGACCGACTCCCCCTCCTTGATCTCCTGAGCCTTGAGATGCGGATAGGTCTTGAAGAGGAAATAGACCAGGGGAAGCACGCCCAGGACGATGATCACCGTGTCGGGAATGATCCTCAACTGGCCAAGCAGATGGACGAGCGGCCTTTCGAAAAAGCTGGCATCGCGTGCCATCCATAGTCCTTCTTTATAGCTGATCCACGCCTGGGCAATTCCGATCGGGAAAAGAGTGGCCAACGCCATGGTCAGCAGCCCTGCGTTGAGTCCCCAGAAAGAGAGGGCTAACGGCCGGTCACACCACTGCTTCTGATCCACCAGGCCGCGCCAGGAAAAGAGCAGCAGCGCGATGGACAACATGCCGTAAACGCCGAAAAGCGCGCCATGTGCGTGATTCATCGTAAGGTAGGTCCCATGCTCGAAATAATTGACGATCGGGAGGTTTATGAGAAAGCCGAACACGCCGGCGCCGAGGAAATTCCAGAATGAACTGGCAACAAGAAAGTACATCGGCCACTTATAGGGGAACTCCTTTCCTTTGTTGCGAATCGACTTATATTCCAGCAACCCTCGCACGACCAGCCCAAACAAGGGCACCGGTTCCATCGAGGAGAAAACCGATCCAATCGCCAGCCACAGCGACGGCCCTCCGTACCAGAAGTAGTGATGCGCCGTGCCCAGAATTCCGCTAAGGAAGACCAGGGAGGCCGTGAAATAAGCGACGCGCAAGGCTCCGGCAGCGGAGGCAAGCCCCATTGCCACCAGGAGGACGGAAATCACGGCGACGCCAAAAAACTCGAAGATGCTCTCGACCCAGATATGCACCACGAACCATCGCCAGTAGTCCGCTACGCTCAAGTGCGATCCGCGACTGAAGAACAAGCCGAATGCAAAGAAGGCGACGACAAGGATAGCGCTCAAAACATAAAAGTTGACGAGGCTCCGGAAATCCTTGTCCTGAATCCTGGCGAACTTGTTTCGAACCGCCCGATAGACGATGAAAAGCCACGCGAGGAGTCCCACAAAGAGGAGAATCTGCCATAGCCTCCCCAGTTCAAGAAATTCCCACCCCTGGTGTCCCAGCCAAAACCACTTGTCTCCGAAGAATCCCTTGATGCCGCCGACTTCTCCGGCGAGACTTCCGACAGCAACCAGGACTACTGCCGCAAACAGGATTTGAACGAGAACTCCCTGTTTGCGCGGCTCTCTCCCGCCGACGATGGGCGCAAGATAGATCGCCGATGCAATCCACGTGGTCGCGATCCAGAAAATTGCCAGCTGAAGGTGCCACGATTTTGCCCAGCTGTATGGGATGAACTTCCCGATGACGGGGACATAAAAACTGCCCGGATGCACCGTATAATGCGCCAACAGGCCCCCAAACGTTGTCTGCAGCAAAAACAGCAGAATCACCACCAGAAAGTACTTCGCCGCCTTCATCTGGCTTGACGTAAGCGGCATATCCAGGAGTTTCTCGGCCAGAGGCACGCCCATCGGCTGGCCATACCAGAGGCGATCGCGATGAATCCAGAAAATAAACAGGCCCAGAGTGACAAAAAGAGAGATGATGCCGGCAATCGTCCAGATATAGGTCTCAGGGGTTGGAACGTTGCCCGCGCTTCGATCGGCGGGCCAGTTGTTTGTGTAGCTGTGATCCGTGTCAGGCCGTGCGGCAGAGGCTACCCAGGCAGTCCAGAAAAAGAACCGGCCGATCTGTTTGCGTTCTTCCCTCGAAGGGATGGTTCCGGGGAGAAAGCCGTATCTGGAGTCGCCGTCCGCGAACGTCCGTTCCCAGAACTCCTCATTTTCGGCGAGTGCTGCGACCTGGGAATCCGTGAGCTGCAGAGTGTCCGTGGCGGGATCGTAGCGATTAGTCTTCACCTCGCGACGCGTCCGGATATCGATCATGTCGCGTTCTTCTGCCCCGAGAGCCGCATAGTCGCGGTCATAGACCATGGCGGAATTCTGTTCGCGGACTTTTTCAACAATTCTATGCAGGGTTACGGCGGAAAATTCCATTCCCCGCTGCGAACCGTGTCCCCAAACGCTGCCGTGGTCCATCAACCCATAGCGCTGGTAGACATCCTGTCCGGCCAGGATATCCGCTCTTGTAAATAGGACTGCGCCGCCGGACCCCAATACACGGTTTGGGTATGGCGGCACTTTCCTGTTTGCAATCAGGCCACCCAGAAGAAGCCCGCCCATTGCCAAGATAAAGCAAACAATCGCTGCTCTTTTCACAGTGTTTGTCGACATGGCCAAATTCCTCTTTTACAGATGGTGATTATTTCGCGCCGCACTTCTCTCTGTGCACAGGAGAAAGATCCGGCGAATGGATTTGGACTGCGTTCAGGTTGCTCCGGCCTTTTCGCAAAATGCCGTTTATTCGGCTTCCAGGCGAAATTCGGGAATGTCGAACCAGAAACTCGTTCCGTTGATCGAGTCTATCTCGGCCTGGACAATTGCCCTATGCCCTTCCTCGATCTCCACAAAACGCTCAAACAGAGCCCGGTCTGCAGCGGGCAGCTCCCTGACGAGTTTTTCATAAAATTCGCAAGTTTCCGTTTCAACGGCGAGGGCCCGGCGCAGCAGATTGATTTCTTGTTCCGGCACGCGGAGCGCCTTGCCGGCTCGAGTATCCTTCAGTGCGGCCTTGATTTTATCTGCGGGGGGAATCGTGGTGGCCAGCTTCGCACGTTTGACCTTGCCGGTCTGCTCCAGTTCATTGAGCCTTTCTTTGAGATAGCGGACGTGGCTGACTTCGTCCTCATTCAGCGTTTTGAAGACTTTCTTCCCGACAGGGTCCTGGGACCGCCGCATTGCATCCAAATACGTTGAGATGACGCGGCCTTCGTATTGAAGAGCCGTTTGAATAGCTTCAGCCAGGATCATAGTGTTAGTCCTTTCACGCGGGGGGGTTGCGTTTCCCTCGACTCTAGCACAGCATCGCCGGAATTTCAAAGGCGCACGCAGTCTTAAAAAAGAACTGTCCTCAGCAGATTCCATGTGCGGCTTCGCCGAAAATTCTATATGATGCGGCAAAGAACCTGATGAAATTGGATATTGCGGTAAATGCGGAAATTCTTCTTTTGCAGCGGAGACAGGCCATATGGCGCTAAAGATGCTGGGTAAGGATGGATTTTACGGTTGGGTGAATCTTGCGGTCATGTTTTTCTTCAACGTTGCCATCATGCTGATGATGATGGCGTTCGCAGCCTTTCTTCCCTCTTGGGTCAAGGAATTCGGCTGGAGCCGAGGCCTGGCAGGAGGCGCCCAGACGGTATCCATATACCTTTCCGGTATCGCAGCCCCGATTGTGGCGATCTTCATAATGAAAAAGGGCACGAAACGGGCGATCGTAATCGGCAATGTCCTCAGCGTTGCCGGGTTGGTGATGCTGGCATATCAGCAGCACATCTGGCAGCTGTATCTTGGCGTAGGCGTGCTTCTCGGACTGGGCATGAGCATCGGGGGAATGCTTGCCGGCATGACCGTGATCAATAACTGGTTCATCATGAAACGTCCGGCAGCCTTGAGTATATCGATGGCCTCCATCGGCTTCTCCGGCGTGATCGTTCAACCGTCTCTGATGGCGCTGATCAGCTCGGTAGGCTGGAGGAACACTTACCTTTTAATGGCTGCAGTCGCTTTCGCGTTTTGCGTCGTGATCCCCGCGCTGTTCCTCAAAGACAAGCCCGAACAGCTTGGGCAAGTCCCGGACGGGCCCGTATCAGCCGAATTGGCAAAAGCCGACACCGGCAATAAGAGGCACACGGGCGTCTACAAAACACCGGTGGATTTCACGGCAAAGGAGGCATTGAGGACAGGGGCATTGTGGCTGCTGGTTGTCAACGGTGCCCTCCAGTTTTTCGTTATGAACGGCTTATTCGGTAACCAGATAAATTTCTATTTCGATATCGGGATCTCCCCTACAAAGGCAGGATTCATCGGGGGAGTTTTTGGAGCCGCAATGGGCATCAGCCAGCTCGGCATCGGCTTCCTCGGCCTCCGCTTCAACATGCGTTACCTGGCAGCTTCGGCGATGTTTATGGGGATGATCGGATTTGGCTTTCTGCTGATTGCGAAGTCCGTGCCAATGGTCCTGGCATATGCGGTCATTTATGGGATTAGCCAGGGAGTACAGTCGATTGCCATGGGGAATCTTTTCCCCGACTATTTCGGCAGGACGGAATTTCCCAAGATCATGGGCTACACGATGCCGTTTAATACATTTATCAGCGGTCTGGGAGTGCCAATAACAGGTTATATCCGCGACATCTTCGGCAGTTATGTGCCCGCATTCCGGATTCTGCTGGCTTTGCTGGTTGTTTCCTTCGTCTGCATTCTCTTTGCGAAGCCCCCGAAACACCCGTCTCTAAAAGAAAGCGAAGCGGCGACATAGAATCAAGGGAGTCACAGTCGCCGGCGGATTTGTTTCGGCTGCGCCGCAACTCAAACGAATTTACAGAAGAACAGTCGCTTCGCCATGCAGAATCTGGCGAACGCGATGATGAAAATGTGTCCATAGGAGGATCCTTGACATGATTTGTAAATTGGATCGCAGATCATTCATAAAGGGCTTGGGCGCGGGAGCGACGGTGATCTCCGTCATAGGACTTCGCAACGTTCGTGCCCAGGGGCCGGGCCACGGCCTCTCCTCGATCAAAGCCCTTGTCTTCGATGTGTTCGGAACAGTAGTCGACTGGCGGGGATCTATCATTGAGGAAGGCACCGCCTGGGGTAAGACCAGGCAGATCCAGATTGACTGGGCCGGTTTTGCTGACCGCTGGCGGGCCGGCTATGGTCCTGCAATGAACCGTGTCCGGACAGGCGAGCTCCCGTGGACCAAACTCGATGATTTGCACCGTATGATTCTGGAGCAGTTGCTCAAGGAATTCGGAATCGAAGGATTGACAGAAGAGGAAAAGGATCATTGGAATCGCATTTGGCATCGACTTAAACCATGGCCCGATTCCGTCGCAGGACTTACACAGCTTAAGAAAAAATACGTTATCGCACCGCTATCGAACGGAAATATCGCTTTGATGACCGACATGGCCAAACGTTCCGGGTTGCCTTGGGACGCCATCTTAGGGGCGGAGTTGGTCCGGCACTACAAACCCGACCGCGAAGTTTACCTTTCGGCCTCTGGTTTCCTTGGCGTAAAGCCGGAGGAAATCATGATGGTCGCAGCCCACTCCGGAGATCTAAAGGCTGCGAGAGATTGCGGCCTGCGCACCGGATTTATTTACCGCCCTAACGAGCTCGGTCCCGGCGGTAGGACAGAAAAAATAAATCCCGGCGAATTCGATGTCGTTTCCAACGATATGGTCGATCTTGCCAGGCAAATGGGGACGTAAAATAGTCGGAAGGAATATCCGTTGTACAAAAGAACCCGTGGCCGTGATCAGCATGCCTGGGGCACTTCCGATAGAATCCTAACCTTTAGCGAATTGAGAAGGATACGCCTACTTGCTCAACGCTTATTGGGCTGGATAAATTCCATAGCCAATTCAGGATCTGCAACATATCCGCAGACAGTTCCCAGCTGCTGCCGAGCCTTCGTGGGAAGGAGAAGCGTCGGGTTTTCTGCGTTATTTCGCCCCAGGCCCCGGAGCGTTCGCAGCGAGAATTGATTGGAGAACCTGCTGACCGACATCGGTAACCGCGGACGGAGAGTGCGACAGGAACAACGTGTTGGTGCGGTCGGATTCCCCGATTGATTTCAGCGTGTCGAAGTACTGCGTTACCATCACCAATTGCATGACGTCCTTGGATGTCGAGCCTTCGACGGCCTTCTGAAACTGCTCGATGGAGGCTTGCAAGCCTTCGACGATGGCCTTTCTCTGATTGGCGATCCCCTGGCCCTGCAGCGCCTTGCTTTCGGCTTCCGCCTCTGCCTTTTTGACAACCAGGATCTTCTCCGCTTCACCGCGGGCGGCGGCGGCGACCTGCTCTCGCTGCGCCGCGTTGATGTCGTTCATCGCCGACTTCACCTTGGCGTCGGGTACGATGTCGGTAACCAAGACGTTCACAATTTCGTAACCGAAGCCGGCCATGTCGGCGTCGAGCTCCTTCTTTACTGCAAGAGCGATGCTCGATTGATTGGCAAACACTTCATCGAGCGTCATTCCCGGTACGTGCCCGAGGATCACCTGCTCGACGTAGGACTTGATCTGCGCAGCGGGGTCCGTCAGCCTGTAGAATGCATCGTAGACCTTCTCTCCGCGCACTTTGTTCTGGACTGAAATTGGAATTGTCACAAAAACGTTGTCCTTGGTTTTCGTCTCCATGGTGAGACTGATCTGGCTGACGCGCAGACTGAGCTTGCCGGCCACGGTATCAATATAGGGAACCTTCCAATTCAGGCCGGCTTCGGCAACTCTCAGAAATTTTCCGAAGCGCGTAACGATCACGGCGCAAGCCGTCTCGACGGTGAAAAAACTGCCCAACGCAGTGGCTAGAACGAATATCGCTATAACGACGAATGGAATCCAGATCATGGCTCTGTGGCCCTCCTTGTCTCGCTCGTACCTGTCCTTATCCTTAAGAGGATAGGAAGTGTGAACTGCATTTTCTTCCGGGCTTGCCAACACGATTGGTCGTTTCCACTACTCAGCCCATAGGAAAAATGAGCTCCGGTTTTTCGAAGCTCTTGCCGTGTCAGACCAATCATGCTTCCGATCAAACAAACTTTCTTGGATCTTCGAGCGCGATTTTACTACAGGTAGGAACAAAGAAGCTTCGAATCTTGAACATATCTCCTTTTTCAACCGGCTTGCGCCAGCTGGCAGGTCTGCCTTCCATTTCCCAGAAGGATAGTAGTTTCAGGCTGCCCTTTTTGCCCGGAACGATCTTATCCCGCTCAGCCGGCTTGTGATAACAGAGAGGCATTTCGGGATAATTCAAACGAGCTCGATAGGATTATGCTCTAAAAGGTAACTGAGGTGTGTCAAAGAAGCACTCGCTAAGGCATAAACCGCCCCCCATACCCAAAGGGAGGATTGATGCTCTCCCAAACATCACTGCTTAAATCCCATCTTTTTCAGCAGAGCAACGAAACGAGGCTTTGTGTGAAGCCTGATCAGGTATGGATCGACCTTGATCTCAATTAGCTGAGCCCGGTCGAGTGTATACATTTCTTCAAGTTGCGAGATCGCCTTCTCGTCCTCCTTCAGACATAAATATGCGTACAGCAGAGAACTGCTCTTCGATACAGGATCCATCTTTGTATTCAGGAGCTCGGAAAGAGCTTTCTGTGCCGGTTCGTTATTTCCCTGTGCCGCATCGACAAAAATGGTCCGAACCGGGGCCCCTTTGTTCAGCATTTCTCTCGCTTGATCGTAAGATCCCTGGCGCAAGAGCTCCCACCCGAGAGAACGGGCAATATATGCGTTCGAATCGCTTGTCAATTTGGAGGCCTGCAGGAGTGTTTCTACGGCCAGCCTATGGTTTCCAACGGCAATATAGGCCAGCCCGAGACGATAATAGAGAATCCAATGGGCCGGGTTCAGATCAATCCCTTTTTTTAACTCTGGAATGGCGCTTTCAGGCTCTCCCGTTCTTTGCAGCAGCATTCCATAATTAGAATAAGGAGACCAGTTATTCGGCTCCAACTCGATGGCACGTTTATAAGATTGCTCCGCAGCTTTCCAGTCCCAGTCGTAGACCTGCCGGATATTTCCGAGCGCCACATGACCTTCAGCATATTCGGGATCAAGTTGCAGAGCCTTTTCAACAGCGGTCAGCGATTGGTTCCGACGAGATGCAGGCGGGTGGCGAAGATCCATAATCAGGTATGCTTCAGACAATTCCGCCCATGCCCGAGCATACTGCGGATCTTTTTCGACAGCTTCCAGAGAGTAAGACAGGGCTTTCTCATCGTCACCGCGTGTTGAAAGCCCCCTGAAGTATTGGCTCTTGAGATATGCTTCATGTGCCTCAACATTCACTCTATAATTGTTGGTCATCCTTCTCTGCTCTTGCGGCGTCACCGTCACCCTGATCTCTTGTGCAATCGCCCAGGCGATTTCGCTCTGGAGTATCAATATATCCTGCATGTCTCTGTCGTAAGCATTTGCCCATAGGTGCTTTTCCTCCGGTGACGCTTGTACCAATTGCACATTGACACGGACTTTGTCGCCCGAACGCAACACGGTGCCTTCTACTATCCCGATGACATTCAGTTCCCTCGCGATTTCCGGGAGGAGCTTTTCCGTCTTCTTGTACCGCATCACAGAAGTCCTTGAAATAACACGCAGCGATCTGATTTTCTGCAATTCCGTGATAATCGCTTCGGTCATCCCATCCGAGAAGTACTCCTGCAGAGGATCACCGGAGAGATTTGAAAGAGGCAAGACGGCAATCGCATCAACTCTTGGTGCGCTCTCATTCCCTGGCAATCCCAAGCCCTTGAAGAGCATTTCCCGAAAACCGGCTATGTTGAATGCAAGGAGCCCTACGGCGAGTGCCAACATGGCAATCCCCGTCACCGCCAGCTTTTTCCGCGATAGAATGCGGGAAATCCCTTCAGCAGTTGCTGATACGCTGACGTGTACTCGGGAGCTGCGATCCCGTTTCAATCGTTGCAGATCGGACCGCAAATCCGATGTCGTCTGGTAGCGCATCTGGCGATCTTTCTCCAGCAATTTATTCACAATGCGCTCCAAGTCGGCGGGCAGGTCGGGATTGATTCGCGCAGGCGAGATGGGAATCTTGTTAAGAATGGAGTCGAAAATCACTGCCGACGTGCTGCCTGTGAATGCCTGCTTGCCGGTAGCCATTTCATATAGGACGACACCAAAGCTGAATAGGTCTGAGCGGACATCCAGTGCTTCGCCTCGGGCTTGCTCCGGAGACATATATGCAATCGTCCCCAGTGCGCTGCCGGGAATCGTAAGGGGTTCTTGTGTTGTAGCTTCTGATTCCGCAGCGTTTCGATGCGCGGCGGGAAACTTAGCCAGGCCGAAATCGAGGAGTTTTACTTGTCCAGCCGGGGTAATGAAGATATTCGCAGGTTTTATGTCGCGATGGATGATTCCTTTGGCGTGGGCAGCGTCCAGAGCGCTGGAGACCTGGATCGCATCCTCCAGCAGTTCCTCTGTGTTCAACCGACCCCGTGCAACTCGCTGGCGGAGAGTCTGCCCTTCCAGCAGCTCCATCGAAATAAAATGCTGGCCTTCATACATCCCGACTTCATAAATGACACAGATATTCGGATGGTTTAGCGCAGCGGCGGCCCTCGCTTCACGAAGAAACCGATCCCTAGCGGTAGGGCTGCCAAGGACCTCGGCAGGAAGAAACTTTAAGGCAACATACCGGCCCAGCGAGGTGTCCTCCGCTTTGTAGACAATGCCCATTCCTCCTCGCCCGATCTCTTCGAGGATCCGGTAGTGCCCGATCGTTTTGCCGATCACGAGAAATTCCCTCCAGGTCGACAGCCAAAGGATAGTAATTTCAAGCTGCCCTTATTGCCCGGGACGGTCTTATCCCACTCACACGGCTACTGATAAATTTCCATTATGGTAACAATAAAGCCGCAATTCGGGATAAATCAAACGAGCTCGATAGGATTATACTTTAAAAGAATACCGGGATGGGACGAAGAAGCACATGCTAAGGCATAAGTCGCCTCATACCCAAGGGAAACCAAGCGGGCTTATTCTTAGAAATAATCAAATTAGTCTGCGAGCCTGGCCGGGGAAATAGGCGGCGATGGCAGCGAGCAAAGGTTCAAGGCTGCTTCCCTTGGCTAGAGCATCATGGGTTGGAAAGGGAAGGCGAATCTCAATATTTCGGCCTTCGGCATACAGGAAGTTGCTTCAGCGCATAATATAGGTGCGGGTTAACATGACTACCTTTTTCAAAGCCTAATGTTTTCGATCATCTGCTCCGATCAGGCATTCAGGTCAAAGAAAGGTTGGGAATATGACTGTCCGCAGCCGTGCAACTCAGGACCGAAGAAACATCTCGCGCATGATCGTCCGCATGGACTGCCACTTCACCCATGAGGGAGTCACCTACAAAGCTGTGATGGTTGATCTCTCGCTCAAAGGCGCATTCTTTTCCGCCACTTTCCTGCCGCCAAAGAATTCACT
>Ga0335071_10009100_pt1 | contig 10171 bp, 9 predicted proteins | sample Lox_Sample_15_FD_206724 | JGI IMG/M metagenome (GOLD analysis project Ga0335071, IMG submission 206724) | Soil microbial communities from Loxahatchee National Wildlife Refuge, Florida, United States - Lox_Sample_1.5 | ecosystem: Environmental > Terrestrial > Soil > Wetlands | place: USA: Florida...
CTCCACTCGTTCACGGGCAGCCAGGCGAGCGACAGCTCCGACTCCGCGTCGCGTGTCCGCAGCCGCAGGATCAGCGTCCGGTTCGCCTCGTCCCAGTCGGCGCGCTCCCAGATCCCCGGCTCGCGCTCCAGCCAGCGGCCGTGCGTGTCGGCGATGTCCTCCGCGGACGGGGTGAAGACGTCGAAGACGAGCCGCCCGCCCGGTGCCAGGCACCGCGCCACGGCCCGGAGAGCCGTGCGCCGGTCGGCGTCCGTCTCCAGGTGGAGCAGCGAGCGGAACGGGCAGATCACCAGGGGGAAGCTCCCCGAGACGGGCGGGTCGCGGAGGTCGCCCAGCCGCAGGTCGACCGTCACGCCGGCCAGCTCTGCGCGCTCGCGTGCGACCTCGAGCATCCCGGCCGACAGGTCGACGCCGACCACCTCGATCCCCTCGGCGGCGATCGGGACCGCGATCCGGCCGGTGCCGACGCCGAGCTCGAGCACCGGCCCGCCCGTGCCCCGCGCCTCGGCGACGTAGAACGGAACGTCCTCCGTGACGCTGACCGACCAGGGGTCGTAGACCCGTGCGATGGCGTCGTACGCGCTCATTGGCTACCGTTCTAGCCGATGCACGCGATCGCCACGACGCGGTTTAGCCGGCCCCGGTGCGCACCGGGGCGCGTCGCGTAGCGCCCTTTCGCCGCACCGGGGCCTGATCCGTCCCGATCCGAGCGAAAGGAGGAACCTTGGATAGTCTCGCCGCGGTGAACTGGACCGCGTACGAAGAGGAGGCGACCGCCGCGATCGGCGCGGCGCTCTCCGAGGCCGAGCTCGACGACGCGCGCGTCCGCTTCCTCGGGCGCAAGTCGGAGCTCGCACAGGCGCTCCGCGGTGTCCGCGACCGCGAGAGCGGCATGCTGCTGAACGGCATCCGCAGCCGGCTCGAAGAGGCGGTCGCCGTCCGTGAGCAGGCGCTCGTCACGCTCGCCTACCGCGCCGCCGCCGAGCGCGGCATCGACGTCACCATCCCCGGCCACGCGGTCGTCCGCGGCCGGCTCCACCTGCTCACGCAGATCCGCCGCGAGATCGAGGACATCTTCCTCGGCATGGGCTACGAGGTCTGGGACGGCGCCGAGGTGGCGACCGTCTGGGAGAACTTCGACGCGCTGACGAGCGACGCCGGCCACCCGTCGCGCTCGATCAACGACACCTTCTACATCGACTCCGACACCGTGCTGCGCACGCACACCTCGCCCGACCAGATCCGCGCGATGCTGGAGCGCACGCCGCCGATCTACCTGGTCTCGCCGGGCCGCTGCTACCGCCGCGACACGCCCGACGCGACGCACTCGCCGATCTTCAACCAGGTCGAGTGCCTCGCCGTCGACCGCGGGATCACGCTCGCCGACCTGCAGGGGACGGTGCTGCAGTTCTTCCGCGCGCTGTTCGGCCAGGAGCGAGACGTGCGGATGCGCACGAGCTTCTTCCCGTTCACGGAGCCGTCGGTCGAGTTCGACGTCACGTGCTTCATCTGCGGCGGCGCCGGCTGCTCGACGTGCAAGCACTCGGGCTGGATCGAGATGGGCGGCGCCGGCTGGGTCGACCCGGACGTGTTCCGCAAGGTGAACCTCGATCCGGCCGAGTGGCAGGGCTTCGCGTTCGGCTTCGGCATCGAGCGCATCGCCATGCTGCGGCACGGCCTTCCGGACCTGCGCGCGTTCTGGGAGAACGACCTCCGCGTGCTGGGACAGTTCTGATGAGGGTCCCGGTCAGCTGGCTCAGGGAGTACGTCGACTTCGACCTGCCGGTCGAGGAGCTCGCCCGTCGGCTCGTCTTCACCTCGTGCGAGGTCGACCGGATCGTCCGTCGCGGCGTCTCCGACGGGAACGGCAACTACGAGCACTTCGTGGTCGGCAAGGTGCTCGAGGCCGGCAAGCATCCGAACGCCGACAAGCTGCAGCTGACGAAGGTCGACGTGGGGGACGGCGAGCCGCGCTCGATCGTCTGCGGCGCCTGGAACTTCGGCGCCGGCGCGACCGTCGCGGTCGTCACGCCGGGCGGCGTCATGCCGGGCGACTTCACGATCGAGAAGCGCAAGCTCCGCGGCGAGGTCTCGGAGGGGATGATCCTCTCCGAGCGCGAGCTCGAGCTCGGGCAGGACCACGGCGGGATCATGGTGCTCGACGACGCGCTCGCCGCCGGCACGCCGCTTGCGGAGGTGCTCCCGCTCGGCGACGACATCCTCGACATCGAGACGCTCTACAACCGCCCCGACCTGACCTCGATCTACGGGATCGCGCGCGAGGTCGCCGCGCTCCTCGGCACGACCCTCCACCCGGTACCTGGTACCGACCCGGCGCGCGAGGGGGACGACCCGGTGCCGATCGACGTCGAGGACCTCGCCGGCTGCCCGCGCTTCATCGGCCGCATGTTTCGCGACGTGACCCTCGGCGAATCGCCGGCGTGGATGAAGGCGCGGCTCTCCGGCGCCGGCATGCGCCCGATCTCGAACGTCGTCGACATCACCAACTACGTGATGCTCGCTCTCGGCAGCCCGCTGCACGCCTACGACGCCGACACGCTCGCGGGCGGCCGCATCGTCGTGCGCCGCGCCCGGCCGGGCGAGACGATCGTCACGCTCGACGGGACGGAACGGGCGCTCGATCCCGCCGACCTCGTCATCGCCGACGCCGAGCGCCCGATCGGGCTCGCCGGCGTGATGGGCGGCGAGAACACCGAGGTCTCCGAGCGGACGACGTCGGTCGTGCTCGAGACGGCGAACTTCGAACCGCTCACCGTGCTGCGGAGCGGCGAGCGCCACCACATGCGCTCGGAGGCGCAGACGCGCTGGGAGAAGGGCGTCGACCCGGAGGGCGCGCGCCTCGCCGCCGTGTACGCCTCGCAGCTCCTCGTCGAGCTGGCGGGCGCGCGCTTCACCGGCGAGAACGAGGTCCGCGGAGACCTGACGCCGCCGGCGCCGATCGCCTACTCACCCGCGTACGCGGACGCGTCCCTCGGGCTCACCATCGCCGAGGAGGAGCAGCGCGAGCGGCTCGGCCGCCTCGGATTCGCCGTCGCCGCCGACTGGACGGTGACGCCGCCGACCTGGCGCGCACGCGACGTGCGGCGCGAGATCGACGTGGTCGAGGAGGTCGCACGGTTCCGGCTCGAGGACGTGCCGGCGACCCTGCCGGTGCGCCAGGCGATGTTCGGCCGGCTGACGCATGCGCAACGGCTGCGCCGGCAGGTCGAGGACGTGCTCGTCGGCGCCGGGCTCTACGAGGCGTACACGTACTCGCTGCAGGGGAGCGACCCCGACCCGGACGCGATCGAGCTGCCGGTGCCGCTCTCCTCGCAGCAGCGCCTCCTCCGCACGACGCTCTCGGTCGGCCTGCTCGGAGCGGCGCGCCACAACGTCGACGCGGGGAACCAGGACGTCGGCCTCTTCGAGGTCGCGCACGTGTATCTGCCGCCCGGCCCGGTCCCGGAGGAGCGCTGGCGTCTCGGCGGGATCGTCCAGGGCGACTTCTTCCGGGCGAAGGGAATCGTCGAGGCGGTCTTCGCCGCGCTGCACGTCGACCCGGTGTTCGCGCGCGTCGACCTGCGGGACGCGTTCGTCGTCGGGGCGGCCGTGCAGTCGGGCTGGATCGCGACCTACGGGCCGCTCGCCGATCTCGACGGCGAGTGGAGCGCCTTCGAGCTCGACCTCGAGGAGCTCTTCGAGCTCGTCCCCGAGCGGATCGAGTACCGCGACGTGATCACGTACCCGCCGCTCCGCCAGGATCTCGCGTTCGTCGTCGACGAAGGGGTCCCGGCGGGCGAGCTGATCGCTGCCGCGCGCGAGGCGGCGGGAGCGGAGCTCCGCGAGGCGCGGTTCCTGTCCGACTACCGCGGCGACCAGATCCCGGCGGGGAAGAAGTCGGTCGCGTTCTCGGTCGCGTTCCAGTCGCCGGAGCGGACGCTCTCGGACGACGACGCGGCGCGGCTCCGGACGGCAATCGTCGACGCGCTCGCAGCGCGGTTCGGCGCCGAGCTGCGCGCGTAGCGGGCGGCTCAGCCGCGACCGGCGGCGGCGCGTCCGCGTCGCGACACGGCGTCGATCGTGACGGCGAGGCCGAGGATCGCGCCCTCGATCATGTACTTGACCTCGGGCGGCTGCGCCAGCAGGTCGAGGCCGTTCGAGACGCTTCCGATCACCAGCGCGCCGAGGAGCGCGGCCCACACGCTGCCGCGGCCGCCGAACAGGCTTGTTCCGCCGATCACCGCCGCTGCGATCGCCTCGAGCAGGAACGTGCCCGACCCGGTCTGCGTGCTCGCGGCGGTCAGTCGCGACACGAAGATCAGGCCACCGATCGCCGCCATCACCCCGGCGATCGTGAACACGACCACCCGGATCCGGGTGACGTTGATGCCGGCCCGCCGGGCCGCCTCGGCGTTTCCGCCGACGGCGAACACGTAGCGGCCGAACCGCGTTCGGGTCGTGACGACCGAGAAGAAGACGACGAGCCCGAGGAGGATCACGCCCGCGGTCGGCACGCCTTCGAAGCTGTTCAGGACGTACACGCTCGCGACAGCGATCGCGACGACGAGCGCGACACGGAGCAGCGGCACCATGAGCGGCGGCGTCGCGAGCCCAGCGCTACGGCGGCGCACATGGTGGCCGAGCACGAGCGCCGCGTACCCCGCCGCGGCGCCGAGACCGACAGTCCAGCCCCAGTAGTCGGGCAGGTACGACTGGGCGATCGCACCGATGTGCGGCTCGAACACGTTGACCGTTCCGGTCGAGCCGAGCACGCGTAGCTGCACGCCCTGCCACGCGAGGAAGCCGGCGAGGGTGACGACGAAGGACGGCACGCCGACCGCCGCGAACCAGGCGCCCTGGAACGCGCCGATCGCGGCGCCGACTCCCACGATCACGGCGATCGCGAACCACCACGGGAACCCGTGGTTGACGATCAGGACGCCGAGGATCGCCGAGCAGAGCCCCGCGACGGAGCCAACCGAGAGGTCGATCTCGCCGAGCAGCAGGACGAGCACGATTCCGATCGCGACGGCGCCGGTCGAAGCGATCTGCAGCACCAGATTCGAGAGGTTGCGAGCGGAGAGGTACACGCCCTCCTGGCTCTCGAACGTCGCCCAGATGACGATCAGCCCAACGATCACCGGCAGCGAGCCGAGCTCGCCCTGGCGCAGGCGCTGCATCCCTTCGGAGACGAGCGACCGGCCCGCCTGGACGAGCGCCGAGGTGCGGGGCCGGTGCGTCGCGTGCACGGTCATCGGGCAGCATCCTGCGCGCCGACGATCGCCGCGACGACCTCCGCCGGCGTCGTCTCGCGCTGCGCGAACGTCGCGACTCGGCGGCCGAGGCGAAGGACGATCACGCGGTCCGACACCTCGAACACCTCCTCGATGTTGTGCGAGATCACGACCACTCCGAGCCCCTGCTCGCGCAGGCGCTTGATCAGCGCGTGCACCTGCTCCGTCTGCGCGACGCCGAGGGCGGCGGTCGGCTCGTCGAGCAGCACGATGCGCGAGTTCCACATCACCGCACGCGAGATCGCAACCGACTGACGCTGCCCGCCGGAGAGCGCGGCCACCTTTGTGCGGACGCTCCCGATGGTGGTGACGTTCAGGCTCTGCAGCACGGCGAGCGCCTCCTTCTCCATCACGATCTCTGAGAGGAAGCCGACGCGTGCCGGCACCACATGCTCACGGCCCAGGAACATGTTCGCGACGACGTCGAGGTTGTCGCACAGCGCGAGATCCTGGTACACGGTTTCGATCCCGAGGTGCGTTGCGTCGGCGGGCGACTGGATCTTCACCTCGTGCCCGTCGAAGACGATTCGGCCCGTGTCGGGCTGGTGGGTGCCTGCGATGCACTTGATCAGCGTCGTCTTGCCGGCGCCGTTGTCGCCGACCAGCGCGACGACCTCGCCGGCGTCGACCTCGAAGTCGACGTCGCTCAGCGCCTGGACGGCGCCAAACCGCTTGCAGATTCCCTTCAGGTGCAGGAGCGGCCCTCCGGCGGAGGCGGCTCTTGCGCTGCCGCCTCCGCCGTTCCCCGTCAGCGTGGGGTCGGGCCACATGTCAGGTCACTTGCAGAGGCCGACCTTCGGCAGGCCCTTGCAGACCTTCGCGAGCCCGCCGTACTGCGACTTGATCCAGCCGTTCTTCACGAGCAGATGGATGTTGCTCCGGTCAACCGAGACGACCTTCAGCATCACCGACGGAACGTTGACCATCCCGTTCGAGACGGTTGCGTTGATGTTCGCGGGCTTCTGGTCGGCAAGGATCGCAGCGGCAATCGATGCCGCCGCGGGCGCCTGCAGGCGGAAGTCCTTGAACACGGTCACTCCCTGGTAGCCCAGGATCACGTTCTGCACTCCCTCGAGCGACGCGTCCTGCCCGGTCGTCTTCACCTTGCCCTGAAGCCCTTGGGCCTTCAGCGCGGCGATGATCCCGCCGGACATGCCGTCGTTCGCGGAGACGACGCCGTCCACGCCGTTGTTCGTCTTGGTGAGGATCTGCTCCATCTCGTTCTGCGCCTTGGTGGGATCCCAACCAGGCGTCCACTGCTCAGCGACCTTCTTCAGTGCGCCCGACTTGAAGAGCGGGTTGAGGACGGAGTGGATGCCCTGGTTGACGAGGTGGGCGTTGTCGTCGGTGGGCGAGCCGTTGATGATCACGATCCGCGCGCCCTTGGTGCTGTGCTTCGCCATCCAGCTGGCCTCGGCCTTGCCGACCGCGACGCTGTCGAACGACACGTAGTACGCGAGCGGCGAGCTCTTGATCAGCCGGTCATAGGCGATCACCGGAACGCCCTGTGCATGCGCCTTGTTCACGATCACCGCAGCTGCCTTCTGGTCGACGGCGGCGATGACGAGAACCTGGGCGCCCTTCGTCAGCTCGGCCTCGGCTTGCGCCTGCTGCTTCGACGAGTCGTTGAGCGCGTTGACGACGTCGACTCGCGCGTCCGGGACGAGCTTGGCCAGAGCCTTCTTGAACGTCGGCGCGTCGGAGCCCTCCCAGCGCGGTGTGACGTTCTCGGGGAGCAGGAATGCCACGAGGGGGCCGGCGTGCGCTCGGTGCGGAAGCGTCGTCTTGCTGCTGACGGAGCCGGCCATTGCGAGCGCGGCGACGACAGCGATGATGGCACCTCCGGCGACAAAGCGCGCGAGCCGCCCGAGTGGGACGTTGCTGCGCATATTGATCGCCTCCTCGGCGAGGGGGGTTGAGCCATCATCGTGTTCCGCACGCCGCGGGGCCACATCGGGGTTCGGGCCGATGGGAGAAGCGCGCAGGATCGAGAATCAGCAAGCTCCCGGATGTCCGGTGCCGGGCCTGGCGCTCCATGCGGAAGCAGTCGAGGACAGTCCGAACGGGCCGAGCCGAAGGCTCCCGGGTGAGGGGGACGAAAGCAGCACCGGCTCGACGAGTTTCCCTTTCAGGGATGCCGGTGCCGGCGCTCGAGTAGCGCGTTCAGCTCGGCGCCGAAGAGCAGCGCCCACGCGGTGTAGTTCAGCCACACGATCAGCACGATCGCGCCGACGAGCGTGCCGTACGTGCGGGTGTACGAGTTCGAGAACTGGGTGTAGAGCGCGAACAGCCCGCTGAGCGCGAGCCAGCTGACGGCGCCGAGCGCCGAGCCCGCGCTCACCCAGCGCCACCGGCGCGTGACGTCCGGCGCGGCGTAGTAGACGAGCTCGAAGAGGAGCAGGACGGCGAGGAACGCGATCGGCCAGCGTGCGAGGTTCCAGAGCCATTCGAAGGCGGAGCCGGCACCCGCTCGGTGGGCGATCGCCTGCCCGAACGTGCTGCCGAGGACGATGAGGAGTGCGAGGCCGACGGTGACGGCGGCAAACGCGATCACGAGCAGCCCTGAGAGGATCCGCAGTTTCCAGAACGGCCGCGTCTCCCGGACCTCATAGGCGGTGTTGACCGAATGCACGACGGTGTTCATCGCCCCGGACGCGACCCACAGGGCGGTGAGCGTCCCGAGCGCGAACGCGACCGCGGAGCCCTTGCCCCCGGAATCCTGCGCGAACGTGTCGACGAGCTCGGTCACCGCCTTCGGCGCGACCGGTTCGAGAAAGCTGCGCAACGTGCCGTACGCATTCACGAGATCGAGCAGCCCGACCAGCGCGACCAGCGCAGGGAAGAAGGCGAGCAGCGAGCTGTACGCGATCTCCTTGGCGAGCCCCGTGCAGTTGTCCGCGACGAAGCGCTGGAACGCGTGCCGGAGGACGCTCAACCGCGGCTGCGGCGTGCCGAGAGCACGAGCGCGAGCCCGACGACCGCGGCTGCGGCTGCGAGGACGAGCGGCAGCCTCCGCCTGAGCCTCGTGACCGACGCGGTCAGATGCTCGACCGCGTCGGCGAGCTCCTTGCGCTCCGACTCGATGTCGGCGCGGACCTGCTCCATCGTGCGCGGCGGCGGCTGGGTCATCAGCTCTTCAAAACCGCCTTCGTCAGCCTGGCCTCCTCGAGCGCCTGCTCGGGGAGCGGCGGCGTCGCGGCGGCGAAGCGGCTGCGTGCGATCAGGCCGCAGACGACTGCGATCAGCGCGAGCGCAAGCGTCACGATCAGCAGCGCGAGCCACCACGGCAGGAACGTTGCGAGCCCGGCGGCGATCGTGGCGAACAGGAAGCCGACCATGAAGAACGCCAGCACGCCTGCGGCCACGACGAGGCCGATGCCGGCGCCGAGCGCCGCGGCCTTCTTCTTCAGCTCGAGCGCGGCCAGCTCGAGCTCGAGGCGGGCGATCGCGGTCGTGCGGTCGGCCACCTGCCGCGCCGCGTCGCGGACACCGCCGTTGCCGTTCATGCCTCGCAGCGTAGATGACGTGCGAACATCCCGCGGTGGTCCCGGAGCGCGCACTCTCGAAGCCGGAGCGGCAGAAGCTCGTGCTCAGCCTCGTCGAGCGCCGCTCGCTCGGCACACAGCAGGAGCTGCTCGAGGCGCTCGAGGCGGAGGGATGCCGCGTCACCCAGGCGACCGTCTCGCGCGACATCCGCGAGCTCGGCCTCCGGAAGGCGGCCAACGCGCTCGGCGGCGAGCGCTACGTCCGCCCGGAGAGCGAGCGGCGCGTCGACCCCCGCGAGACCCTGCGGGCGCTGCTCGAGCGGTTCGCGCGGCGCGCATCGGCGGCCGGGAACATCGTCGTGCTCCACTGCGACATCGGCTCGGCCCCCGGCATCGCCCGTGCGCTCGACCGCGCCGGGCACCCGCACGTCGTCGGGTCGCTCGCAGGCGACGACACGGTGCTCGTGATCGCCCCGACGGCGCGCGACGCCGCCGCGCTCGCGCGCGAGCTCACGCAGGCGGCGCAGGCAGGCGGCTAGCCCAGGGGTGTGCCTCTTCCAGCCGGCCGGCGAGCCGGAAGAGGACGTCCTCGCGCTCGGGCCCGCCGATCAGCTGCACGCCCACCGGGAGCCCGTCCACGACCGCGAACGGGACGCTCATCGCGGGCTGCCCGGTGACGTTCATGAGCGGCGTGAACGGCGTGAACTCGCCGCCGCGCGCGAACTGCTCCCAGGGGTCGTCCGGCTCGAAGATCCAGCCGATCGGGACCGGCAGCTTCGCAAGCCCCGGCGTGAGGACGACGTCGACGTCGTCCCAGAAGGCGACCACGCGGCGCGCGAGCAGCTGCAGCGCCGTCACCGCCTGCGCGAACTCGACGCTCGACGTCTCGTGGGCCCGCGCCGCGAGCGCACGGTTCAGCGGCATCAGCAGCTCCGGGTCGACCGGGAACATCGCGGGCGAGATCTGCCACAGCCGCGCGAAGGACCAGAGCAGGGTGTCGTCGCGCCACGGCGGCGTCGCCTCGATCACGTCGTGCCCGAGGTCGGCGAGCGCGTCCGCGGCCTCGCGCGCGACCGCAGCGACCCGTGGGTCGACGTCGTAGGGGATCGGCGGGTCGGCGGTGAACGCGATCCGCAGCCGTCCCGGGTCGGTGCCGACCTCCTCGAGGTACGGCCGCTCCGGCGGGGTCGCCCAGTGGGCGTCGCCCGGCTCGTAGCCCGCCACGGCGTCGAGGAACGCCGCCGAGTCGCGCACGGTCACGGAGATGCCGCCGTTCTGGGCCAGCTCGATCGACCCGGCGACCCAGGGCGCGTTCGAGACGCGGCCGCGGGAAGGCTTCAGCCCGAACAGGCCGCAGCACGAGGAGGGGATGCGGATCGAGCCGCCGCCGTC
>Ga0335071_10009101_pt1 | contig 10170 bp, 6 predicted proteins | sample Lox_Sample_15_FD_206724 | JGI IMG/M metagenome (GOLD analysis project Ga0335071, IMG submission 206724) | Soil microbial communities from Loxahatchee National Wildlife Refuge, Florida, United States - Lox_Sample_1.5 | ecosystem: Environmental > Terrestrial > Soil > Wetlands | place: USA: Florida...
CCCAGGCCATAGAGGACGCGGCCGCCCAGGGCGCGGCCGAAGAAGGGGGTGAGCCGCGTGGTTGAGCAGATGGGGCCGCCCCAGGCCCAGGGGAACTCGAGGTCGGCGAGCTCCGGGAAGGTGCGCCGCCAGCTCTCGCGCAGCGACTGGTAGTGGCGCGGGGAGTGGTCGCACGACGCGTCCACCCGGTCGCCGCGGTAGTAGGCGGCCTCGCTGGTCCCCCACAGCACCCGGCCGTCGGCGGTGGGCCGGTAGTAGTTGAAGAAGGTCCGGCCGTCGGTGATCCCCTGCCGCCGCCGCCAGCCGATGGCCTCCCAGCGGGCCGGCCCGAGCGGCTCGCTCACCAGGATGTAGTCGTAGAGCGGGATGAAGCGCCTCCCCACCCGCGGGAGCAGGAGGTGGGTGTACGCGCTCGTGCCCAGCACCGCCCGGCGGGCGCGGAGCACCGTCCCGTTGGCCCGGAGCCGCACCCCGGCGCCGTCCCGCTCCAGGGCCTCGACCCGGGTTCGCTCCAGGACGCGGACGCCGAGCCGCTCGGCCTCGCGCCGGAGCCCGTCGGTCATCCGGGCGGGGTCGAGGATGCCCCCGCCGCGAACCTCCAGGCCGCCCAGGTAGAGCGGGGACCGAACCTCGGCCTGCACCTCCCGGCGCGAGAGCAGGCGATGGGTCCCGACCCCCAGGCCCCGCGCCACCTCCAGGTCGCTCTTCGCCTGCTCCAGGTGGGCCTCGGTGAGCGAGACCATGAGCCGACCGGTGAGCTCCAGGTCGCAGGCGATGCCGCGGTCGGAGAGGAAGCTGACCAGCTCCCGGACGTTGGCTTCCCCCAGCACCGCCAGCCGCGCCGCCTCGGCTCGGCCGAAGTGGTGGATGGCCAGCGCGTGGGTGTGATCCAGGGTCTCGGCCAGCATGCCGGCGTTCCGGCCGCTGGCGCCGGAGGCGACCGCGCCCTGCTCCACGACCGCCACCTCGCGGTCCGGGTCGAGCTCCTTCAGGAACAGCGCCGTCCACAGCCCGGTCAGCCCGCCGCCGACCACCGCCACGTCCGTCTCGAGCGGCGCCTCCAGCGGGGCGACCTCCCGCCGCGGGAGCCGGGCCAGCCAGAAGCAGGTCTCTTCTATGGGTCGCATGGGAGCTCGGGCGGCGAGGGCGCGTGCGCACCGACGCGGAGTCCGGCGCTGGGCGCGCGCCGGGTGGTCGAGTACAGTGGCCCGGGTTCGACGATCCCGGGCCGGCGGCCTCGCCCCGGCACCGGGTCGCTCCCGGGTCCCCCATGCGCGCACCGTCCCAGCGTCCTCCGCCCGCGCTTCGCCGACCGGTGCTCGGCGCCGGGCTGGCGCTGGTCGCGGCGTCCGCCTGCTGGGGCCTCGGCACCGTCGCCACCAAGGCACTGCTGGTGGAGGTCCCGCCGCTGGCGCTCCTGGTGGTGCAGCTCGTGCCCAGCGTGGCCTTCCTCTGGGCCGCGGTCCCGCTCACGCGCGCACCGCTGCGCCTGGACCGGGCCGCGGCGCTCGCCGCCCTGAGCGGCCTGCTCGAGCCCGGGCTGGCCTACACGGTGGGTATCTTCGGGCTCCGCCTCACCAGCGCCAGCAGCGCCGCGCTCATCGGGGCCGCCGAGACGCCCATGACCGTCCTCTTGGCCGCCGTGTTCCTCCGCGAGCGGATCGGGGGCCGGACGCTGCTGCGGGTGGCGGCGGCCGCCGCCGGCGTCGGCCTGGTGATCCTGCCCCACGCCGAGGGCCTGGGCGACGGCGCCTTCCTGGGCGACGGCCTGGTCACCGCGGCCGCCCTCCTGGCCGCAGCCTACGTCACCGTCAGCCGGAGGCTGGTGGGCGGGATCGCCCCGCTTCCGCTGGCGGCGCTGCAGCAGACCGTGGGCCTCCTCTGGGCCCTCCTGGCGCTGGCCCTGGGCACGGCGGTGCCCTTCCGGCTCTCGCTGGCGACGGCGCTCCTGGCCGCCGTCACCGGGGTGGTGCAGTACGCCTTCTCCTTCTGGCTCTACCTCTCGGCGCTCCGGCGCGTTCCGGCCAACCGGGCAGCCCTCTACCTCACGCTCATCCCGGTATTCGGGGTCGCGGGCGCCGCCGTGGCGCTGGGGGAGCGGCTCGCCCTGGTGCAGTGGGTGGGCGCAGCGGTGGTGGTGGGGGCGGTGCAGGCCGTGGTGCGCGCCGACCGCCGCGCCGCCGCGACGGCCGGAGCGCGGCCCTGAGCCAGCCGGCCGAGGACCACCGGGCGTCACACCGCGACGCTCCACCCGGCGCGGCGTGCGGCCACCAGCCGCATCCGCCGGGCCGCCAGCCGCCGGAAGAAGGGCCGGCACGGCACCGCCACCTCCGGCGCCACCACGCCCGGCGCGGCGATCTCCCCGGCGGCCAGCATCTGCGCGGCTATGGCCGGCGGCGAGCCGGTGTCGACGTCGAGTCCGAACCCCCAGGCGGGCATGCCGCGGGCGTGGCAGTCGACCACCCAGGTGACCTTCTTCCCCCCGCTCCTGCCCTTGACGATGGCCCGGAGCACCTCGTACTGGTCGAGCCTCCCCACCTGGCGAGCGGGCGGCTGGCTCATGGCCACCTTGTTCACCACGTCCACCGGGGCGACCTTCACGCCGGCCACTTCGAGGGGCTCGTGGGAGGCCATGCCCAGATCGCGCAGGAACCGGACCCGGTCGACGAAGGTCGGATCGAAGGCGATCTGGAAGCTCACCTCGCGCAGGCCGCGGTCGCGGTAGCTGAGCGGAAGCGTGGCCACCTCGGAGTGGAGCGTGTACATCGGGCGCCGGAGCCCCACCGGCGCGGGGAAGCGATGGGGTCTGCCAGCGGACATGGGCTCGAGGAAGCTCCAGTCGCCCCGGGCGAACACGGCCGGGGGCATGGAGAACTCCTCCAGGATGGTCTTGAGCGAGTAGGCCACCGCCAGCGCCGGCGCTGACCGGTAGCGGGTCCGGTCCACCGATCCCACCCGGAGGTGGATCTCGCGCACCTCGTCGAGCCCCTCGGCGGCGTGGCGGGCCAGCAGGTTGGTGATCCCGGGCGCTGCGCCCATGCCCAGCAGGGCGGTGCGGCCGGCAGCCCGGAACCGGCCGTCGAGCTCGAGCTGGCGACGGGTCACGTGGAAGAGGCCACCCAGGTCGAGGTAGTGCGCGCCCACGGCCAGCGCAGCCTCCATCACCTCCAGGTTGAGCTGGTACTGGACCGCGTTCACCACCGCGAAGGCGCCGGCCAGCGCCGCGGACGTGCCGGCCCGGTCGGCCACGTCCACCCTCACCGCCCGCACCCGTGGCCTGCCCTCCCCGGCCAGCGAGGCGGCCAGGGCCTCGGCGCGCGCCAGGTCGAAGTCGGCGATCACGACCTCGTCGGCCGGCGCGCAGGTCTCGCACAGGTCGCGCACGGTGATCCGGCCCATGGCCCCCGCGCCGCCCACCACGGCGAAGGTGCGGGGCAGGGCGCCAGCTGGCTCGCGGGCCATCACTTGACCTCCCTCTCACGGTACGGGTACCAGAAGGTCTTCCGCTCCATCACCCAGTCGATGTGCACGTGCTTGGGCTCGCGGACGGCGTCCAGCCCCTCCTCCCCCAGCTCGCGCCCGATGCCGCTCCAGCGCGCGCCGCCGAAGGGCGCGGCGTCGTTGTCGGTGAGCGGGTCGTTGACCCAGAAGCTCCCGGCCCGGATCCCTTCCATGGCCTTCATGGCCAGCTCCAGGCTTCGCGTGTAGATGCAGGCGCCCAGCCCGTAGCGGGAGTCGTCGGCCAGGCGGATGGCCTCGTCGGCGTCCTCGGCCACGGTGAGGGCGATCACCGGCCCGAAGATCTCCTCGGTGGTGGAGAGGCTTCCGTGCCTCACGTCGGCCAGGACGGTGGGGGCGAAGAAGTGGCCGGGCCCGGGCAGCGCCTTCCCGCCCAGGAGCACCCGGGCCCCTTCCTCCACCGCCGCCTGGACCTGCGCCTCGACCCGCTCCAGCGCCTCCCGGCTGATGAGCGGGCCGATGTCGGTATCCGGTGCCATGGGGTCGCCCACCCGCAGCGTGCGCACGTGCTCCACCAGCCGGCGGGTGAACTCCTCGGCGATCTCCTTCACCAGGTAGATCCGCTTCGAGGAGGTGCACACCTGCCCGGCGTTGAGCAGGCGCGCCCAGGCCACGCCGCGGGCCGCCACCTCCAGATCGGCGTCGGCGAAGACGACGAAGGGGTCGATCCCGCCCAGCTCCAGGTTCACCTTCTTGAGCTGCCGCCCGGCCACCTCGGCCACGTGCCGGCCCACCTCGGTCGATCCGGTGAAGGCCACCAGGTCCACCCCGGGGTGGCGGATCAGCGCCTCGCCGGTGCGCGGGCCGTCGCCGGTGACCACGTTCACCACGCCCGGGGGCAGGTGCCGGTAGGCCCGGGCCATGAGCAGGTTGGAGAGCGGGTTCTGGTGCGGCGGCTTGCAGACCAGGGCGTTGCCGGCGGCCAGCGCCGGCGCCACCTTCCAGGCCATGAGGAGGAGCGGGAAGTTGAAGGGCGCGATGGCCGCCACCACCCCGTAGGGCTCCTTCACCGTGAAGTTGAGCTGGTGCGGGGCCACCGGCGGGAAGGTGCTGCCGCGGCCCGCCCGTCCCACCTCGGCGTAGTAGTCGAAGCAGGCCGCCACCCACTCGATGCAGTCGACCGACTCGATGAGCGGCTTGCCGCTCTCCAGGGTCATCCGCTGGGCGAGCTCCCGCCCCGCCTCCCGGATCTCCTGCGCCACCCTGTGGAGGTGGACCGCCCGCTCCACCCCCGGGGTCCGGGCCCAGGGCCCCCGGGCCCGGCGGGCCGCGGCCACCGCGCGGTCCACGTCCCTGGCGTCGCAGTCGGGGACGATGCCGAGCAGGTCGCCCCGGGCCGGGTTGCGGATCTCGCGCGCCACCCCGGAGCAGGAGGCCACCCACTCGCCGTCGACCAGGATCCGCTCCACCCCGTCCGGGCCGGCCATCGCTCACCCCTCCCCGGCCGCGCCGACGGGCGCCCGCAGGTAGACGAAGGGGACGCCGCTCTTCAGGTAGTCCTCGACCGTCTCCAGCACCGCCGCCGACCGGATCCAGGCCGGCCCGGTCTCCAGCACCCGCGCCTCGATGAGGGTGGAGACGGCGGCGAACCCGATCGCCTGGGCGCGCGCCCGGAAGGCGTCGAGCGCCAGCCCCTCCACCTCGGCCCGGTTCTTGAGGGCCGGCGAGACCGCCATGGCCTGGAGGTAGAGGGTGTCGTTGTCGCCGAAGCTCGGGTCCTCGCGGACCCCCAGCTCGTTGTGGTTCTCGAGCGGGCTGCCCACGGCGTAGGCCACCAGCCGGCCCGAGACGCGGTCCTTGAGCCCCACCCCCACCGCCCGGGGGTGGGCCAGCGTGGCCTCGAGCACCTCCGGCGGGTAGAGGAGGAGCGGCTCGCGCCCCTCCTTGCGGCCGTACTGAGCGGCCTCCAGCGCGTGCACCTCGGGGAGGAGGGCGTGCCCCTCCGGGCCGCCCAGGTCCACCGCCTGCAGCGTGCCCGGGGGCACGTCGAGGGTGCCCACCCGCACCTCGGGGCCGGGCCGCGCGCCGGCGGGCGCCTCGGTGCCGAGCAGGTCGACCACCGCGCGCCGGAGCAGCTCCAGCGCCTCCTGGATGGCGGCGGGCTCCATGTCGTAGCGGGGGTAGAAGCGCAGGGTCCGCTCGCCCGCCGGCAGCATCAGGAGGCCGTAGCGGAAGGCGCGGTCGCGCAGCCAGTCGCGCCAGTCGGCGCGGACCACGTCGAAGGCCAGCAGGCACCCGGCCCCGCGCACCCCCTGCAGGAAGCCCTTGTAGTCGTGGGCCAGCCGCTCCAGGCCCTCGCGCGCCAGAGCTCCGGTGCGGCGCACCTGCTCCAGGTCGAGCCGGTCGAGGTAGCCGAGGAGCCGGAGCATGCCCACCGAGTCGCCCTCCCAGGTGGTGTTGAACTTCTTCTCCTCCTGGAAGAAGGTGGCCAGATCCTCGCTCACGAAGAGGATGCCGTTCTGGGCCTTCTTGGCCCACATCACCACGTCGGGCGGGCAGGGCAGGTCGAACAGCTCGTGGGCCCAGAGCCGGCCGGTGGCGCCCCAGCCCGTCTGCACCTCGTCGAACATGAGCGGCACGTCGTAGATGCGGGTGAGGAGCCGCAGCCGCCGGAAGAAGGAGGCCGAGGCCAGCCGGAGGCCGCCCTCCCCCTGGATGGGCTCGACCAGCACCCCGGCCACCCGCTGCGCGCGCCGGAGCTCGGCCGGGTCGACCAGGGCACGCTGCTCCTCCACGAACCGCTGGACGAGCGCGGGCCAGTCGCCGCGGTCCTCGGGGAGCCGCCCCAGCAGCTCGTCGCAGGCGGAGAGCTGGCGCCGGAACTGCTCCATGGGGCGCGGCGCGCCGGGCGCGCGCCCGGTGACCAAGAGGACCCAGATCTGCTCCAGGGTCTTCTCGTCGCGGCGCTGGGTGCGCCAGGCGGAGTGCGGGTCCTCCACCGGGAAGAGCACGTGCGGCCAGTCGAAGGTGGGGAAGCCCAGGCGCGCCTTCTTGCGGTGGGTGGCCGCCAGGCTCCCCAGGGTGCGGCCGTGGAAGGCGCCCTCGAAGGAGACGATGAAGAACCCCTGCCGCTCGCCGCCGCTCTCGGAGCCGGGCTCGGGCGGGCTGGTCTTGACCCGGTTGAGGAGCACCGCCTTGATGGCGTTCTCCACCGCCTCGGCGCCGGTGTTCACCACGAAGAAGCGCGGGGTGCCCGGGGGAGCGATCCGGCGCAGCGCGTCCTTGAGCCGGAGCGAGAGGACCGTCTGGTACTCGGAGTGCGCGTAGCGGGAGGCGACGAAGGGGAGGCCGGCCAGGACGCTGGCCACCAGCGCCGGGTCGTTCTCGCCGAACGGCTGGGTGGCGATGAGTGCCCCCAGGTCCATGAAGCGATAGGGCTCGCCGTCGGCGTCGCGGTCGAGGGTGGCCAGGTACGGGCCCACGCTCTCGGCCGGGTCGAAGGCCACCGGCAGCGCGTAGAAGAGGCCGTCGGAGGCGGCGTCGAGGGCGGCCTGGCTGGCCGGAAGGTCGCTCTGCACGAGCTCGTCCAGGGACCGGCCCGGGGCCGAGAAGCGCGGCGGCAGCCGGACGTGGATCTGGCCGGCCCGGTACCGGGCGTTCAGGGCCGGGATCCGCTCCAGCCAGCGCAGCGCCTCGGCCTGGGCGGCGAGGAGCTGGTCTGCGCCCTGGGAGGCCGTGGTCTCGGCGGCGGCGCGGCGGGCGGGCGCGGCCCGGTCGGAGAGCAGGGTGGAGGGTTCCATGGGATCTCGCCTCGGGTCTTGCGGGTTCGCTCGGGGCCTGTGCTTCAAGAGCACCAGCCGTGCCGGCGCGCCAGGGCTGTACGGGGGAGGGGCTCCATCACCCCGTAAGCCCGTGAAATCCAGTGCTTGAGCCAGGAGCGGCGGGCTCGTTCCGCCCCCCGGCCATGCGCCGATGCCCGGGCCATGCGCGGCGGCATGCCCTTCACCCCGCCCTGGTGCCAGGGCATCCGGCCCGGAAGGGGCCTGGCCCGAGCCCGGCTGGTGCACCCGCCGGGCTCGGGGACGGCGGCCGTCAGAAGAAGAAGACGACCTGCGCCGACGCCAGCGAGTTGAACTTCCGGTACTGCGGGTTCGAGCCGCCGGCCAGGGCGTCCTTGTTGCCGAAGACGTTCTCGGTGGCGCCGTCGAGCCGGTACTCGGCCTTGAGGGTGACGTTGGCGCTGAGCGAGTAGTTGAGGCCCAGGGTGAGGGCGTACTTGTTGGCACCCCGGTCCGGGTTGCCGCCGTTCTGGTCCGGGCCCACGCCGTTGGCGGTGTCGGAGCTCACCCAGTCGAGCAGGCCGCCTCCGTTGGCCACGTCGTAGATGAAGTCGGCGCGCACGACCCCTTGCAGGACGGTGGTGATCTTGTAGGCGCCCAGGACCGAGGCCCCCCACCACCAGGCGTCCCGCAGCCGCCCGTCCGGGTCGGCGGTGATGGCGGCGCCCCGCTGCCTGCCGTAGGTGAGGTGGCCGTTCAGGGTCACGTCGCCGCGGGTGTACCAGCCGTCGACCTCGCCGGTGAAGTAGAAGGTGTCCTTCGACGAGACCGGGGTCACCCCGTCGGCCTCGAGGGCCACGCCGTTGCTGTTCGTGCCGTAGCCGGAGTCGACGAAGGCGCGGGCGTTGTCCTTGTAGCCCAGGGCCCCGGCGAAGCCGAAGCCCCAGTAGTCGGTGCCCTTGGGCGTGTAGTCACCGCGGAAGACCAGGGCGGGGATGTGCTCGCCCAGCTGGCGGATGCTCTGGTTGAAGTTGGCCACCATCACCTTGAGATCGATCCGTGGCGTCACCCGCTCGATGCCGAAGCCCGTGTAGTAGTAGGGGATGGTGAAGTCGAAGAGGAGGTTGTGGGTGACGAGCAGGTTCTGGTTGGGCGCCTGGTACTCGTAGCCCGACCAGTCGGGGACCTGCCCGGCGATGAGCTTGGTGGAGAGGCCGCCGAGCGGGATCCACACCGACGCCTCGTTGACGATGCTGCCGTTGTTGAAGTCGCCGGTGCCGCGCTTGGGGATGAGGTCGAGGTGGAACCGGGTCCCGTTCTCGGTCTCCTTGATGATGTCCAGGGCGACGGTGCCGAAGTAGGAATCGTCGTAGGAGTAGCCCTCGGCGGTGGTCGGCACCAGGAACTGGAAGGTGCCCCGCTCCTTGTTGGCGTTGTAGACGTAGGTCGGGTCCATCCAGCCGGAGACCTTGAAGCCCTTGAGGCCCGAGGCGTCCCGTCCGTCCTCCAGCGACTCGGCCTTGACCTGGATGCGGCCGAAGTCCTGCTGCTGCTCGGGCGTCATCCCCGGCGGCGGCAGGGCCTGGACCTGCTTCTCCAGCTCGGTGACCCGGTCCTGGAGCGCCTTCAGCTCCTTGGCCGTTTCGGGGTCCGGGTTGGCGGCCCGGGCCGGAAAGGCGCCGGCCAGTGCCAGCGCGGAGATGCTGAGCGTCAGGATCCTCATGGTGCGCTCTCCTTTCGGTGTCGATCCGTTGGGGTCTTGGGCGCGTGATCAGGCGCGCTGCGCGGCGGCGATCTCGGCCGCGCGGCGCCGCTCCCTCTGCACGACGAACCAGCTGCCGGTCACCACCAACACCGAGACGACGCCGATGATGACGGTGGCCACCGCGTTGATGTCGGGCTTCATCCCCAGGTGGGCCCGGGAGAAGATGACCAGGGGCAAGGTGGTGGAGCCGGGTCCGGACAGGAAGGCGGCCAGGACCACGTCGTCCAGGGACAGGGTGAAGGTGAGCAGGAACGCCGAGATCAGCGCGTTGAGGATGAGCGGCAGGGTCACCAGCACGAACACCTGGATGGGCCGCGCTCCCAGGTCGGTGGCCGCCTCCTCCAGCTCGGGGTTGAGATCCTGCAGCCGCGCCTGGATCACCACGGTGGCGTAGGACATGCCCAGCATGACGTGCCCCAGCCAGATGGTGAACATCCCCTGCGCCGGGAAGAACTGGCGCATGCTGACCACCATGAGCAGGAGCGAGAGGCCGATGATCACCTCGGGCATCACCAGCGGCGCGTTGACCATGCCGGTGAAGAGGGTGCGCCCCAGGAAGCGCTTGTACTTGACGAGCGCGAAGCCGGCCAGCGACCCCAGCACCACCGAGGTCCACGCGGAGTAGAAGGCGATGCGGAGCGAGAGCCACACGCCGGCCAGCAGCTCGCGGTCGTGGGGGAGCGCGCGGTACCAGCGGAGGGACGCGCCCGCCCACACCACCGGCAGGGGCGAGGCGTTGAAGGAGTAGAACACCAGCGCCACGATGGGGATGTAGAGGAACAGGTAGCCGGCCCAGAGCCAGGCCTTGCCGAACACCCTGGTGAGCCCCGAGCGGTGCAGCAGCAGTTCCAGGGTCACTTGCGCACCTCGGTGGCCTCGGCCTGGTACTTGTTGAAGATGGCCAGCGGCAAGAGGATGAGCAGGATCACCACCACCGCCACGCTCGAGGCCATGGGCCAGTCGTTGTTGCTGAAGAACTCGTCGTAGAGGACCCGGCCGATCATGAGCGACTGCGGCCCGCCCAGCATGTCGGGGATGACGTACTCGCCGATGCAGGGGATGAAGACCAGCATCGAGCCGGCGATGATCCCCGCCTTGGAGAGCGGGACGGTGATCTTCCAGAAGCCGACCCAGGGGGTGGCGCCCAGGTCGGCGGCGGCCTCGAGC
>Ga0335071_10009102_pt1 | contig 10170 bp, 5 predicted proteins | sample Lox_Sample_15_FD_206724 | JGI IMG/M metagenome (GOLD analysis project Ga0335071, IMG submission 206724) | Soil microbial communities from Loxahatchee National Wildlife Refuge, Florida, United States - Lox_Sample_1.5 | ecosystem: Environmental > Terrestrial > Soil > Wetlands | place: USA: Florida...
CGCGCAGCTACGGCAAACGTCACCCCCTCACTTGGGGACGCTTAGCTCAGTTGGTTAGAGCATTAGTATCACACACTAGGGGTCACTGGTTCGAGTCCAGTAGCGTCCACCATTTTTCTTTCTGCATCGGAAAGAAAAATGTGAGCTGGCAAAGCGATCAAAGGCTGCCTGTGCTAGGCGTTTATTTCTCCTCGGTCCCCATGGACAAAACCGCCCTGCATCAAGCCATCCTCGCCCAACTCCGGTCCGAGCTCACGCTCCTGACCGACGCGGCCAACACCGCCCGTGATGAGGCGACGAACGAGGAAAGCCGCGCCGAGGACAAATACGACATGCGCAGCCAAAGCGCCGCCTACCTGGCGGCCGGGCAGGCCAAGCTGGCCGGCGAAATCGCCGAGGCCATCGCCGCCTACGAGGCGCTGCCGGTGCGCCGGTTCAATCCGGGTGAGCCCGTGGCCACGGGCGCACTGGTCACCTTGGAGGTACGCAAACGCCGTTCGTGGTATTTCCTCGGTCCGCAGCACGGCGGGCTCGAAGTACAGCTCAACGGCACGTCGATCATGGTAGTGACCGCAGCCTCGCCCCTCGGTCGCCAGCTCGTGGGGCAGAAATTGGGCGCGGCCGTCGCCCTCCCCGGCCGTTCCGGGCCGGTCACGCATGTTGTCGTAGCGGTGGAATGAGCCCGGCCCGCCGATCTTCAGATTCATCCAAGCGCAGGTGAATCGCCGCAAAAGGCTACGGTTGGAGGGGTAAGGAGAAAATCCGCGGCCGGCGGAAATAGTGCTTTTTTGCGCTCTTGATTAATGACCCTCGTTCGGTTCCATCTGCGCGCTATTTTCTCAATCTTATGAACAACTCCCAACCCGCCTCCGGCGGTCTGAGTCCTCATGGAGGTCCGATGCTGCCTCGCGGCACCGCCCTTCTCGCCAATTCCCTGCTCAACAAAGGGACTGCTTTCACCGAAGCCGAGCGCGACGCCCTCGGGCTGCGCGGTCTGCTGCCGCCCCGGGTGTTTACGATCGAGGAACAGCTGCAGCGCGTGTACGGCAATTTCAGCCGCAAGCAGGATGCGCTCGAGAAGTATATTTTTCTCACCACCCTCCAGAACCGCAACGAGACGCTCTTCTACCGCCTCGTGCAGGAGCACGCGGAGGAGATGATTCCGATCATCTACACCCCCACGGTCGGTCAGGCCTGCCTCGAGTATGGCGCCATCTTCCGCCGTCCGCGCGGCATGTATATCAGCATCCGCGAACGCGGCCGCATCTCCGACATCCTGCGCCATTGGCCCAACTCCGACGTGCGCATGATCGTCGTGACCGACGGCGAGCGCATCCTCGGCCTGGGCGATCTGGGCGCGCTCGGCATGGGCATCCCGGTCGGCAAGCTTTCCCTCTACACCGCGTGCGCCGGCCTGCACCCGTACTATTGCCTGCCCATCACGCTGGATGTCGGCACTGACAACATGAAGTTGCACGAGGACCCGATGTACATCGGCCTCCAGCAAAAACGGGTGCGCGGCGCGGAATACGACGCGTTCGTCGCCGAGTTCGTCGAGGCGGTCCAAAAAGCCTATCCCAAGGCGCTGCTCCAGTGGGAGGATTTCGGCAACACCAATGCCTTCCGCCTGCTCAACGACTATCGCGAGAAGATTTGCAGCTTCAACGACGACATCCAGGGCACGGCTTCCGTCGCGCTGGCCGGCTTCTTTGCCGGGCTGCGCCTCACCGGCGGCAAGTTGCGCGACCAGAAGCTGCTCTTCCTAGGCGCGGGCGAGGCCGGCACCGGCATCGCCGATCTCTTCGTGGCCGCCGCCCGGCAGGAAGGCCTCAGCGAGGCCGAGGCGCGCCAGCGCTGCTGGTTCGTCGATTCGCAGGGGCTCGTCGTGCGCAACCGGCCCGGCAAGCTCGCCCACCACAAGCTGCTTTACGCCCACGACCATCCGGTGGTCGCCACGCTCGCCGAGGCGGTCGAGGCGGTGAAGCCCACGGCGCTCATCGGCGTGTCGGGGCAGGCCCGCGCCTTCACCCGCGAGATTGTCACGCGGATGGCCGCGCTCAACCGGCGGCCGATCATCTTCGCGCTGTCCAATCCCACCTCGAAGGCGGAGTGCACCGCCGAGGAAGCCTACCAATGGACGGACGGGCGGGCCGTCTTCGCGAGCGGGAGTCCGTTCCCGCCCGTCAAGCTCGGCGACCGCACGTTCGTGCCCGGTCAGGGCAACAACGTGTACATCTTCCCGGGCGTCGGCCTCGGCGCCCTCGCCTGCGAGTCCCGGCAGGTCACGGACGGCATGTTCCTGACCGCCGCCAGGAAGCTGGCCTCGCTGGTCGGGGAGGAAGACCTGGTGATGGGCCGCATCTATCCGGCGCTTTCGAAGATCCGCGAGGTTTCGCTGAAAATCGCGACTGCCGTGGCCGAGGAAGTGCACCGCGAGGGGCTGGCCCGTCTGCCGCGCGCCAAAGATATCGAGGCCGACATCCGCAATAGCATGTTCCAGCCGGTTTATCGCAACTACGTCTGAACCGGCGCGGCGCGCCGGTTCAGCATTTGAAAAGGTCCGCCTCGCTTGCGTGCGAGGCGGGTCTTTTTATTTGTGCGAAACGGGGACGATCTTCCGGTAGACTTCCTTCGGCGCTTTTTTCTGGCCGGAAACGGTCAAGAGCCGGTCAATCGGGATATCGAACAGTCTCTCGTTCTCCTCCAGATACGGCTGGATCAGTTTCCAGTCCGCGTCGGAGGTCTCCACGAACTTGCCGCCGTTGAGCTGTTCATCGACGAGCTTGCTGTGGGGATCGCGGACGTAGATGGCGCCACCGGACGCCAGCGAGAAGATGTTGGATCCCGGATAGGGCGAATCGTACTCGCGGATCGAGCCGTCTTGATCGTCGAAGCCGATGCCATTCAGGACGACGAAGCCGCCGCCATTGAGCGGATCGCCCGCCATGAACGATTCCGCCAGGTAATCCAGCGCCGTTCCGTTGATGACCACGCGCGGCTTGCCGACGGCGTTGATCAAGGGGCGCCCCGCGGCATTCCCCATGATATAGGCCGTGCCGCCCTTGGCGCCATACATGAACGTCTGGCCGACGTCGCCGTGCACGACCAGCTTGCCGTCTTTCATGATCTGGCAGAGCTGGTCCTGGGCATTGCCGTGGACCTGGATTTCCATGCCGTCGATGCCCGAGGCCAGATAATCGCCCGAAGCCCCGTACACATCGATCCGCACGTCCTTGGTCGCCGGACCGAATCCGCAGCCGGTGAACCGCTGTCCGCGGTATTTATATACAATGAATCGTTTCCAGCCGAGTTTGTGGGCGGCCACGATCAACACCGAGTCGCAACTGTCGCCCTCCGGCTCGAAGCGCTCCGCATTGATGACCAGAACCTTTTCCCGCTCCAATGGCGCCCGCAACTGACCCCGGGTGGCGAAATCGATCTGGGCGAACCGGTTGTTTGCCTTCTCCGTGATCATCGGGGTCGTTGCCAGCATTTCATCCAGGCCGATTCTCAGCACATGCTGGACGGAGCTGCGCTTGATCCTGCCGGTGTTATATTGCCGGTCGTGCAACTGCGTCAGCACGTCGATCGCCGTTTGCTTGGTGTCGGCATCCTTCCGGGCCAGCTCCTGGACCGTCTGGATCGCGGAACGGAGCCAGTTGTCGTCCGCTTGCGCCATGTTGTCCCGGAGGTAAGTATATGTTTTCCGGACCGCAGCCGCGTCTTTCTGGGCAAATAGTTCGGCAAGTTTCTTCCCGGTGGCCAGACACGCCTCCGTGGCCGCGATCGGACGGGCGGGGTCGCAGCGGATCTTCTCCTTGCGGGTCTCGATCACCTTGCCGAACTTGTCGGTGCAGATGAGCCGCTTGTTGTCCGAACCGTCGCCGGCATCCTTGAGACTGAAAATGAACGAACCGCCATCGGTATAGCTGCCGCCACGGGCATTCCAATATTTGTCGGCCACTGGCCCGAAACGCGGATCCTCCCGCTGCAGGGAAATGAGCGTCGCATCGATGGCCTGCTTTTCCGAACAGATCAGCCCGATCTGCACGTCGCCCTCCTGCAGGGCGAAGACCTGCGGGCGCAGCATCGCCGTGTCGGTGATGCCGATCAACTGGAACTGGTCGTTGCGCACGTCGTTGCGGGCGATGATAAAGAACCAGGGACCGTCGGGCGAGGCGTTGACGTGGTGCGTCTGGATCGCCTTGTAGAGCTCCTGCTTGTCCGGCGGCAGCCGGTCGAAATCCATCTCGGAGGTGGGCGCCATGGCCTCGATCAGGTACTCCAGGGGATATTTGTAGACCCGGCTCCACAGGTCGAGCAGCAGCGCCGCCTCCTCCGTGTCCGTCAGGAACAGGGGGAAATAATTACGCTGCTTGAGATACTCCAGAACGGACTGGTAGTTGGCGAAATCGCCGTTGTGCACCAGCGCCTCGTGGAGCGCGCTGAACGGATGGCAGCCGCCCGGATGCCAGACACGGCCGCGCGTCGGATAGCGCTGGTGGGCCAGCCAGGCGTGGGCCTTGAAATCGTCCAGCTTGTAGTAGCGGACCACGTTCTCGGCATAACCAACGATCTTCAGGATCATCATGTTCCGGCCATGGGACATGACGAAAGCCTTCTTCTCGCCGAGCGAGGCATAATATTTCGAGTTGATGCGAAAGCTGTTTTGATAAACAAATTCGTCCTCGGCGTCGCGCCGGTCCAGGGACGAGAATTTATTATCCGCGATATATTTATCCAGGACGTCTTTTTTGACGCGGACGAAGTACCGCATGATGTCTGGCGGCCGGACGTCGAGTCCGATGCTGCGGTGGTCGGCGATGGTGGGCAGCTGCTCCGACTTGTCGATTTGGAAGAAGGGCTTGATATGGGTATTCTCGATCTCGCCGGCCACGCCCGCATCCAGGAGGGCGATGTGCAGCATATAGTCCTCGTCCAGCACCTGCCGGGAAACCCCGAGCGCCTCGGGTACGAATCCGACCGCCCCGATGCCGCCGCCCTTGCCGTTGCCGCGATTATGCATCTGCACCGACGGCTCGAAGATGTTCTTTCCCGTCACGGGAATGGAACTGATGAAGCCGGTGACGCCGCAACCGCCCTCCTCCTCGGTGTTCGGGGCGAGCGGCGGTACCTGACGGCAAAGTTCCGTGCGGGAAAGTAGTATTTTGTCTGCGTTATCCATGGTAGGCGAACTCCGCGTTATTTGCTGTAATCCACATGCTCCAGCAGGTCCGTCCGGCCCACCAGCTCCCTGATGCTCTTCAGGCCGAACTTCTGGAGAATTTCGACGAGCTGGACGTTCCAGGCGTTGTAGAGGTTGGTCAGGCGCTGGGTCGCCCATTCCTCACCAAACAGGTCGGCCAGCTCGGAATCGGTCGAGGCGATGCCCCGGGCGCAGCCGCGGCCCGATTCGCAGTTGCCGCAGCGGACGCATTCCAGCGACACCAGCTCCGCGGTGCCGATCACCGCGCCGTCGGCGCCCAGGCAGATGGCCTTGGCCAGGTCGTGGGCCGTCCGGATACCGCCGGAGGCGATCAGCGTCATGGTCTCGCGCGCCCCCTCGGACTTAAGGAAGTTATGCACCTTGGAGATGGCATACTCGATGGGCATCGCGATGTTCTTCTTGGCAATGTCCGGAGCCGCACCGGTGCCGCCATAGCCGCCGTCGATATGGATGATATGGGCGCCGGCGTAGTAGGAACCGACGGCCACCATGTCCACGTCGTTCGGGGTCGAAACCTTGACGGAGACCAGAGCCGTCGGGTTCATCTGCTTGATCCAGTCGATGTGTTTCTTGTGATCTTCGATGGAATACACCGAGTGGAACGGGAACGGGGAAAACAGCGACGTGCCTTTCACGGCTTCGCGCATTTTGGCCACGCTCTCGGTGTTCTTTTCCCCGAGGAGGTGCCCGCCGAGGCCCGGCTTGGCGCCCTGGGCGTATTTAAACTCGACGATCTTGACCCGTTGGATGGTTTCCTCGCGCACGCCGAACAAACCGGTGGCCACCTGGGTGATCATGTGGTCATCGTACGGTTTGAGCATCTCGGGATAACCGCCCTCGCCCGTGCAGCTGAAAGTATTCCAAATGGACGCGTTTCGCGCCTTGGAAACCATGGTGGGAAGGCTGACGGAGCCGAAGGACATGCCGCCGCCGTAGACCGGGGTCGAGATGACCACATCGGCCCGCCCGTCATTTCTCCGGTTCAGCGGAATGGCCGTCGAAATCTCCGCCGGATCGACCTTGGCCGGTTGGGCGGGGAATTTGAACCGCAGCTTGTCGAAGCCGCCGCCGGAGTTTCCCGTATTGTATTCGAGGTCCTTTCGCTCCGGCGGGAAACCCGTTTCCGCCATGATCCAGGTTCCCGTGATCATGTCGGCGGTCCAGCGGGGGTCGCCGAGCGTCTCGTACATGGGATTGAGCGACAGGCTCAGGGCCTTGCGCGGGCATTTGCCCACGCAGCAGAACTCCTTGTTCTGGCACTCAAACCCGATGCACTTGTAGTCGATCGGCGGTTTGACGCGGTTATGACCCTCGCGCCTCTCGTGCACCTGGTACGGACAAGTCCTGGCACACGTGCCGCAATTGATGCAGGCATCGGACCGCGTGACTTTATACTTCGGCACCTGGTGCCGAAATCGCGAAGGCGTTTTCTTGATCGTGACGGTTGCAGGTCTCATACGCGCGCCGCTTCTCCTTTTTTAAACAGTTTTCCAAAAGTGTCGTGGTCGATTTCCTCGAAGAAAATCGCCCGCCCGGTTTCGCCCCGAAGACGACGGGCTTCCCGGATGCCCATGGCGCCCATCACCTCGAGGAGCTGGGAATGCCAGGCCACCATGAGATTGACCATCCGCTGTTTGACGATCTGAACCGGAACCTTGTCCAGCCCTTCCGGGAGCACCAACAGCTTCTCCGGATTCTCGTACAGCCGGGCACCGACCGCGATCAACAGGGGCAGGTCGATCGCCGTCAAATCGGCGCCGCAGAGCATGGCCTTCGGCACGAACTCTGCCATGGCGATGCCACCGGAGGCCATCAGGGTGACCTCGTCGCGAATCCCTGCTTCCACCAGACGCAGGTGCACCGCCCGGATGATATCCTTGAGCAAGCGCGGATTTGAGCCCGCCTTGCCGCCGACTTCCATACCGCGATAGTCGGCCACCAGGTGAATGATTTCCGCGCCGGCATGGGCCAGTTGGGAAACGATCGTCTCCACATTCTTGACCGCCGGGACCCGGATGATGGTGAGCGCCGAGCCGATCTGCTTGATCGCGGCCTGCACACGCGGCAGCTCCCCCAGCAACGCTTCGTTATATTCGATGGCCACCAGCCGCGCCCTGGAAATCGCCGCCCGGTGCTGTTCGATCTCCCCGGCCGGGAAACAAGGGATGATGTTCGCGCGGTATTTTTCCAGCTCGGGCTCGATGCCGGCCGCCGGCAGAAAGATGCAGGTGCCGATCTCCGCCGCCGCCGTGACCAGGGCCAGCCTGACATTCGCACTCAGGTTTTCCGCCGGGATGTCGAAGATGATCGGGAGAGGAATATCGATGGTGGCGAAAATCTTCGATTGCAACCGCCCGTCCGCGGCAAACGTCAGGTGATTGAGCTTCCGGCCCAACTCGACTCCGGTGCTGATATATTCGCGACCGTGAATTCCATCGCGGGTCGGGCGGACGATTTCCGACATGTCCGTCCACATGCCGTCAAAGCCCGGGCCGGTGAACCGTCCCCGGTACCCCGCCCCGGTGACGGGAACCTTTCCGTCCTCCGCCTGCTTCCAGAGGCTGATCATCATGTCCGGCTTCCAGTGGGAGCCGCCGATATTCAAGAAGTCCCTGGCCAGCGATTTCTCCAGGGCGCCGCGCGGACATTCCTGAATGCACCGGAAGCAGTTACGGCAGAGCACGGTGTTCGGGTCGGCCATTTTCCGCGGGTCGTTCTTCCGCCGCTTGTGCGCTTCATAGATGCAGACCTTGGTGCATCTCCCGCAATTAATGCAATTCTCCCCGCGCACGATCTTGAACTTGAATATAAAGTCCAGATCCAGCGGCGTGGCTTTCGCGTGCAGGTGGTATTTTTTGGGCATGGCGGTTAAAGTACTTTATATAATCCGATCTTTCCTGATTACGGGGGGCAGATCTGCCAAGGGCGTCGGGGTGGGCGGAGTCCGGGCCGGGCTCAGTTGTTTCGCTCCACCATGGCCCAGTATTCTTTGCTTTCGTCGACTTTCTTCATGAAATCCACGATCTGGGTCTCCGGCCGGCCAAACCGGCCTTCGATCCTCTTCTCCAGCGCGTCCCAGAGATTCATCAGCTCAAGGTTCGTCTGGCAGATTTCCTCGCAGGCCCGGCAATGCATGCACATGAAGGCATTGGCCGCTTCTTCCGGCGTCACATTCTTGTTGTAGATGAACTTCTTGGCCAGGGCCAGCTTGCCCTTCGCGCTGATCGCCTCGTTCTGAGTGACCAGATACGCCGGGCAGACCGCCAGGCAGTTCCCGCATTTGGCGCAGGCGTGGACGCTGAGCTCGAAATCGAGCTGGTCCACCTTCCGGTCCTTGCCCAGGAAAACGATGGCGGCCTTGCCGATGACAGGCGACAGCAGCGTGAACATGGCCATGGAGAACCCAAAAACCGCGGGATGGAAAACCACGGTCGCGGCCAGGTTCGAATTGACCCGCAGGTATTTTCCCGGGTTCAGGATGTTGTTCGGATCCACCTCGGCCTTGTAGGCCTTCAAGTCCCGCTGTTTTTCGGGACTGTAGAGATAATTTATAAATGCGGCATTCCAGAGACCCAGTCCGTACGGCTCCCCGCCCCGTTTCACTGCGGCGTGCGTCAGCAGGGTGGCCAGGGGCAGATCGACATAATACCGCCGGTTCCGCGAATCGCACAGGAACGTCGCCATGATGAGCGCCCGTTTCTCGTCGACAATATAGGAGTCGATGCAGATCTCGACCGCAAAGCGGTGGCCCAGTTGCTTCGCGACGGCGATGAAACCCGCCGCCGCCTCGATCGGGATGATGACTTCGCTCGCCAGGATCGTCGGCCCCAGGCGCTTTGATTTCATGCCGAACAGGCGCTCATTCCATAGATAGCCGGCCACGTGGCGCGGCGCCTCCTCGACCGGCCCGGCCTGGGCCAGGAAACGGACAAAGCGATCGTCGTCCTCGGCGTTGTCGAATTCCACGAGGACGCCGGCGGATTTCTTGAAGAGGTCCACCCGCATCACTTCGTTCGTGTCGTTCAGATGATTTTCATCCAGAAACCGGATGACATTGGGGTTGAGTTCCTGGCGGGCCCGGCCCTGCACAACGCGCTCGACGAAGGTGAAGGCCTCCGGATCGCCCCGGAAGTAGAGCAGGTGTGGATAGGACGCCCGGGGCGTCTCGCGCAGCTTGAGCGTGACCTCGACAATGATGCCGAACTCCCCCTCGCCGGAGACAAAGTACGTGAATTCGCGATCGGTGGGCTTGAGCTGCTTGATCTCCCCGCGGCCGGTGATGACCGTCATCGACACGATCTGCCTGGACAGGTGGCCGTATTTGAAGCTGTTGATGCCGCACCCGCCGGTCGAGACCCAGCCGCCCACCGTCGAGAACTTGCTCGACGGATAGGTGCGCAAACACAGGCCCTGTTTCTTCGCCGCGATGTCGATGTCGCTCCACCGGGCGCCCGCCTCGACGGTCACGGTCTTTTGCGTAACATCGAGCGCCAGAATATTCCGGAAGGGGGACAGATCGATGACGATGCCGGCCTTGGTCGGAATCACGCCGCCAAAACCCCAGGAGGCGGCGCCTCGCGTCACGACGGGGACCTTGTGGTCGTTGGCAAACTGCAGAACCTTTTTTATCTCGTCGGCGTTTCTGGGCTGGACGACAAAATCCGGCTGCGTCCGGAAAAACGTGCCGGTCATGATCGTCGGAACATCTCCGATGTCATGACTGTACATTTCCCGCTGCGCGGGTTTGTCGAGAACTCTCACGTCGCCTGCGATTTTTCTAAATTCTTCGGCCAGTTTCATGGGTTCTAGGTTTCTTCGTTTGCGAAAGAAAAGTGGGATCGTTGGATTCCGTTTCCTATTGATCACCATCACACATCCAGTCAGCCCCAACTTGGCCAACTGGGTAACCGGCCGGGGTGCAGCCGGTGGGATCAACGGGCTGG
>Ga0335071_10009103_pt1 | contig 10170 bp, 7 predicted proteins | sample Lox_Sample_15_FD_206724 | JGI IMG/M metagenome (GOLD analysis project Ga0335071, IMG submission 206724) | Soil microbial communities from Loxahatchee National Wildlife Refuge, Florida, United States - Lox_Sample_1.5 | ecosystem: Environmental > Terrestrial > Soil > Wetlands | place: USA: Florida...
CTTCCGGGCGGAACCGCGCTCGACGTGACGACCACGAGCCCGTCCGGCGGATCGACGATTCCGCAGGCGCCGGTCACGGTGTCCGGGACACGATCTCGTTCACGGTGACGGACAGCCGGGGCGCGACGTGCTCCGGCACGACGACGGTCGAGGTGCCGCACGACCTCGGCCGTCACTCGAAGCGCGGCGACAAGCACTACGACTCGTTCGGCCGGCGCTGAACGCAAGGTGCGGAGGGGGCCGGCCGCCTCCGGCTCCCTCCGCGCGACACCGCCGATCGGCGATTGGGGGTTGCATTCCCCCGGCCGCGGGCCGTAGCTTCCGGGGGTGGCAGCTCCGTCGCAGCCGTCCGGGCCGGGCGCCGTCGCCGCGGAGGCCCCGCCGCACGAGGCGGGGCACGAGCGCGGCGGCGCGTTCGAGGGACGGGTCGTCCCCGTCCGGTACGCGTTCACGCGCCTCCGTTCGCACGCGTCCCGCACGGCGCTCGTGGCAGCGGGCATCGCGGTCGCCGCCGCGGTGCTCGCGATGACGGCGGTGGCGGCCGTCGCCGTCCAGGACCGCGCGGTGCAGCGCGCGCTCGGGCAGCTCCAGCCGTCCGACCGCGCGGTGCAGGTGAACTGGAGCGGCGTCCCCGCGCAGTCGAACCTCTCGCTCCCGCAGCTCGACCGGATCGCGCGCGCGGCACTCCGGCCGGTGCTCCGGCGGCCGCCGTTCGGCGTCTACGTCTTCCGGCAGGCGACCTGGGGCGGCGCCTACGTGAACCTCGGCGCCGTCGACGGGCTGTCGCGCTGGCTCGTCCTCCGCAGCGGCCGCCTCCCGCGCGCGTGCACGCCGACGGACTGCGAGCTCGTCCAGATCGGCGGCGCCCCGGTGGCGCCGAAGCTGCCGTATCTCCACGTCGTCGGCCGCGCGAGCTTCCGCGCCGGCGCGCCGCTGACGGCGTACTTCGCGGAGGCGGGCGCCCGCCGGCCGCCCGTGCTTCTCGCCGACGGCGTCCGCGGCTTCGCGCGGCTGCCGCTCCCCGACGCGCCGCTGATCGCGCGGACCGCGGGCTGGATCGTCCCGGTCGCGCCCGGCGACCTCCACGTGTGGGAGATCCCCGGCTTCCAGCGTCGCATCGACGTCGCGCAGGACCGGCTCGAGTCGGCGACCGACCTGTTCAGCGTCTCCGCGCCGACCGACACGCTGCGCGAGATCCGCGCGACGACGCGGGTCGCGGGACGGCGGCTGCTGATCGTCGGGGGCGAGGCGGCGGTGCTGCTGCTCGGCTTCGCGGTCCTCGCGTCGACGCGGCTCCGGCGCGACCACCGCGCCGTGCGGCGGCGGCTGCGCTGGTACGGCGCGCGCGGCTCGCAGGCGACGCTCGTCGCCGCGACCGAGGTCCTCGCGATCACGCTCGTCGCGACGATCGCCGGCTGGATCATCGGAACCGGCGCCGGCGCCGCGCTCGCGAGGCGGCTCGGCGCTCCGGGCGGCGCCGCGGTCGCGCACTCGGTGCTCACCGGACGCGGCTTCCTCGTCGCGCTCGCCCTCGCGGCGGTCACCGCGCTCGTGATGCTCGTCGCCGTGCGGGCCGAGCCGGTCGCGTTCGGCGGGCTGCGGATCACGATCGCGGACGTCGCGGCGATCGGCGCGCTCGCCGCCATCCTGCTCGCGCTCGCGCGCGGCAAGGCGGACGCGGGCTCGCTCGCGGCAGGCGGCGGCACCGGCGCGTTCCTGCTGCTCCTGCCCGGGCTCGCGATCTTCGTCCTCGCCGTCGTCGCCGCGCGGCTGCTCGCGCCCGCGCTGCGCGCGCTCGAGCGGTCGGGACGCGGCGCGCCCGTCTCCGCGCGCATCGCGCTGCTCTCGCTCGCGCGCGCGCCGGGCCAGGTGATCCTCTCCGTCGTCTTCTTCGTCGTCGCGGTGAGCGTCGCGGTGTTCGCGATCGGCTATCGCGCGACGCTGCAGACGGGGATGCGCGAGCAGGCGCGCTACGCCGTGCCGGCGGACGCCGTGCTGGCGGAGGACCTGCAGCGGCTCGTCACCGTCCAGCAGGCGGCGACGCCGGCGCAGTACGCGCGGCTCGGCCGCGCGACGCAGGTGCTGCGGGACACCGGCTACGTCACCGGAAACGGCGGCCGCGACTTCACGCTGCTGACGCTCCCGGCCGCCTCGCTCGCGTCGATCCAGGGGTGGCGCAGCGACTTCTCGCCGGACTCGCGCGCGACGCTCGCGCGGCGGCTGCGCCCGCCCGGCTCCGCCGGACTGCGCGGGACGGAGCTGCCCGCGGGCGCGGCGTCGCTGGCCGTCCCTGCGACGGTGACGGGCGACAAGCTCGGGCTGGCGCTGACGGTGCTGAACCGGCGCGGCGACTTCACGACGATCGAGCTCGGCGAGCACGGCGCCGGCGCGCACCTGATCCGCGCGACGATCCCACCGGCGGCGCGCGGCGGCCGCATCGTCGCCGTGCGGCTCTCGTTCCCGGTGATCGCCGCGTTCCTCGCCGGGCACCGGGAGAGCGGCACGGCGCTGTCGGTGCCCGATGCCTCGCGCGGCGTCCTCCGTCTCGGCCGGATCCGCGCGGGCGCGTCGCCGCTGGACGGCTATTCCGGGTGGATCGGCACGAGCGGGATCGCCGTCGCAGCCGGGCGCGGCGGCGCGACCCTCCGCTACGTCCTCGACCGCGCCGCCGACTCCGTCTTCCGACCGCGCCAGCCCTTCGAGGGCGAAGCGGTGCCGGTGCTCGCGTCGCCGGCGGTCGCCGCGGCGGCCGGCGCCGGCGGCATCGTCCCGCTCCACGTCGACCAGCAGACGATCGCGGGGCACGTCGTCGGCATCGTGCACAACGTGCCGTCGGTGGACGGCGACGCGGTCGTCGCCGACCGGTCGTGGTGGTTCGCCGCGGCGAACGCCGCCGATCCGGGGATCGCCGTCCCGAGCGAAGTCTGGCTCGACGGGCTCCGCGGCGGCGCGGCGGAGCGGCTCGCGGCGGCGCCGTTCGACGCGCTCGACGTCGCCTCCCAGCGCGCCGTCTACGCGCAGCTGCGCGGCGACCCGCTCGCGCGCGGGACGCTCGACATCCTCCTCGTCGCCGCGCTCGTCGGGCTGGCGCTCGCCGCGATCGGCGTCGTGCTCGGCGTCGTGGGCGACATGCGCGACGAGAGCGGCGAGCTGTTCGACCTCGAGGCGCAGGGCGCGGGACCGGCGGACGTCCGCCGCCACCTGCTGCTCCGCGCGGCCGTCGTCTCCGGCGTCGGTCTCGCCGGCGGCCTCGTCGCGGGAGTGATCGTCGGAGCGCTCGTCGTCGCCGTCGTCACCGTCACCGCCGGCGCCGGGACGCCGCTGCCGCCGCTCGCTCGGGTCGCCGACTGGCCCGCCGTCCTCGTCGCGCTCGCAGCGGTCTCCGTCGCCGCCGCGCTCGGCGCGGTCGCGGCGACGCGGAACGCCTTCGAGCGGATCGGCCGCTGGCGCTTCTCGGAGGGCCTCGAATGACGCCCGCGGTCGAGGCGAACGACCTCTTCCGCATCTTCCCGTCGGACGAGGGCGCGTCGGCGGCGCTGCGGGGGCTGACGCTGACGGTGCGCGACGGCGAGCTGCTCGTCGTCTTCGGCCCGAGCGGCTCCGGCAAGAGCACGCTGCTGCGGATCCTCGCCGGGCTCGACCGGCCGTCGGCGGGATCGGTCCGCGTCTTCGGCGAGGACCTGCGCAAGCTGCGCGGGCGGGCGCTGCTCGGCTACCGCTCGCGCACGCTCGGCTACGCCGACCAGCACTACACGCGTGCGCTCGCCCCGGAGCTGACGGCGCGCGACCAGATCCGCTTCCGGCTCGGCCTGCTCGGGCTGCCCGCGCGCGAGCGCGCCCGCGCGGCCGACGAGCTGCTCGACCGCGCCGGCGTGCTCGACCGCGCGGACGCGCGTCCCGGCGAGCTCTCCGGCGGCCAGCAGCAGCGCGTCGCGCTCGCGGTCGCGCTCGCGCACCGGCCGCGGCTGTTCATCGCGGACGAGCCGACGGGCGAGCTCGACGCGGCGAACGCCGCGCACACGTACGCGCTCGTCCGCGAGCTCGCGCGCGCGACCGGTGCGACGACGATCCTCGTCAGCCACGATCCCGAGTCGGCCGCCGTCGCCGACCGCGTCGTCCAGATCCGCGACGGGCGCGTCAGCGCCGAGACCCGGGACGGGGAGGTGCGCGCGGTCGTGAACAAGGGCGGGTGGATCCGCGTGCCGGAGGAGCTGCTGCGCCGCGCGGGCCTCGAGGGCTCGGCGCGGATCGAGGTGGACGGGCGCGGCCTGCTCGTTTCCGGCGACGAACCGCTCCGGACCGAGGCGCCGCCGCCCGCCGCCGAACCCGCGCCGCCGCCTTCGCGTCCCGTCGTCGCCGAGACGCACGCGCTCGCGAAGGCGTACGGTGACCGCACCGTCTTCCGCGGCCTCTCCGCGTCCTTCGCCGCAGGCGGGCTCACCGCGGTCACCGGCCCGTCCGGCTCCGGCAAGTCGACCCTCCTGCACCTGCTGGCCGGGCTCGACCTGCCGACCGAGGGAGTGGTGACCGTGCTCGGCACGGAGGTCTCGGGGCTCGACGCGGCCGCGCGCGCGGCGCTGCGGCGCTCGCAGGTCGCGCTCGTCACGCAGGGCACCGACCTCGTGCCGTTCCTCGGCGCGCAGGAGACGGTCGCGCTCGGGCTCGCGCTGCGCGGGATCGGCGGTGCCGAGGCCGAACGACGCGCGGCGGCCGCGCTCGCCGAGGTCGGGCTCGGCGCGCTGGCGGCGCAGCGGGTGAGCCGGTTGTCGACCGGGGAGCGGCAGCGCGTCGCGCTCGCGCGGGCGCTCGCGGCCCGGCCGGTGCTGCTGCTCGCCGACGAGCCGACGGCACGGCTCGACGAGGCGAACGCGCGCGCGATCGGCGCGCTGTTCGCGGAGCTCGCGGCGCGCACCGGCGCGGCCGTCGTCTGCGCGACGCACGACCCGGTGCTGATCGAGCACGCACACGCGGAGGTGCCGGTCGGCGCTAGCGTGGCTGCGTGAGCCAGGGCGCCGTCGATCTGCTGCTCCGCGGGTACCGTGCCTTCGTCGCCGGCGATCTCGACGCAATCGGCGCGATGCTCGATTCCGACGTCGAGTGGGTCGGCGCCGGCGAGGCGGCGACCGTCGTCAGCCGCGACGTCGTGCTCGACGTGCTCGCCGACCGGGTGGCGGAGGACTACCACGTCACCGTCGACCGGGCGATCGGGATCGACGACCGCGTCGTCGTCAGCATGCGTTTCTCCCGCTCCGAGCCCGACCCGACGGACGAGCGGCCGCTCCAGTCGCGCCGCACGTATCTCGTCGGGCGCTACGCGGCGATCGTGACGGCGCGGAACGGCCGCGTCACCCGCGTCGAGGAGTACCCCCACCTGGCGGCCGCGCTCGAGGCGGCCGGGCTCGAGGACGAGCTCTAGGACGCCTTGGCGAGCGCCCCGGGCGTGACGGCGACGGCGCGCCAGCGGGCGCGCGCGGTCGCCGCGTCGAGACCGACGCGATAGCCGAGCCTCCGCATCTCCGGGTACGCCGCGGCGATCGCGAGCGCCGAGCCGGTGGGGACGAGCTCCTGCCAGAGCCCCGGCCGTCCCTGCCAGAAGTGGAGGTTCGCCGCCTCCTCCCGCAGCTGCCCGAAGCTGACCGCGTCGGCCGCCTCCGCCGCCGCGACGGCCGGCTCGACGCCGAGCTCCGCGACGATCCGGCCGAGCTCGGCTCGCGGGTCCGCGACGAGATCCTCGTAACGGACCCGCGCGTTCGCGGCGGCCCACCACTCGGGCGTGATCGAAAGCAGTGCCCTCGCGCGCGGCCCCGTCGCGTAGGCGAGGAACGCGTCCGAGGCCGGGTCGGCGCCGAGCAGCTGCGACTCGTCCCCGCCCTCGCCGTCGAGCCAGCGCGCCGTCTGCGGCTCGTGCGGCGCGAAGTGGAGGATCGAGACGAGCACGTCGAGCGGGTGCCGGGCGAGGACGACGACCGAGAAGCCGCGCGTGGCGAGCAGCGCCCGGAACGCGGCGGTGCGGTGCCAGTGGAGCTGGAGGACGCAGCCGTCCGGCAACCCGTCCCAGTCGACCTCGGCGGGGGTGTGCGCCGACCGCTCCTCGAGCCCGTAGGCGGTGACCAGCAGCCGCCGCAGCCACATGTTCCCGGAGCGGGGGGAGGAGACGACCGCGATTCGCACTGTCACCCAAGCGTAACCCAGTAGATCGGACAACGATCACACCGGGAAGCGATCCTTAATCAGGTCTTAGAGACGACGCCGTAGGCGAGCGCCGAGGGCAGCGTCGCGCGCCAGAAGTGGCCGCTGTCGGCCGGCGGGAGCCGCCAGAGCGTGTGCCCGAGCCGGAGCCCGGCCAGCTCCGCCGCGAACGAGGTCGTCCACCGGGCGAGCACGCCGCCGTGGTTGCCGCCGGCGGAGACGTAGAAGCGGACGCCGGCGCTCCGCAGCCGGGCGGCGTCGCGCCGGACGAGCAGCGCGGGGTCGTGCGCGCGGAGCACGGCGGCGGTCGCGTGCGCGAACGGGCCGTCGCGGAAGACGGGTGCGAAGTAGCCCTCCCAGGAGCCGAGCGTCCCGAACACGCCCGGGTGGCGGAGACCGATGTCGACCGCGCCGAACCCGCCGGCGCAGAGCCCCTCGAGCGCGCGGCCCTGCGGGCCCGGCACGGTCGAGAGGTGCGCGTCGACCCACGGCACGACGCCGTCCACGACGAATCGCTCCCAGACGCCGGCCCACTCGCCCGCGCGTGGGTCGACCGTCGGCCCGCCGACCGGCATCACCGCGATGAACGGCCTCGTCCGCCCCGTGGCGATGAGCGTGTCCGCGACGCCGGCGATCCGGAGGCTGTTCCAGATCGAGGACGGCGACCCGGGCAGGCCGTGGAGGATGTAGACGACGGGGTAGCGCCGCGCCGGGCTGTAGCCGGGCGGCAGGTAGACGGCGCTCGGCCGCCGGTCGGCGCGCACGAACGCGTTCGGGATCCGGCCCTGGTAGACGACGCCGCCGTCGGGCCCGGAGGTGACCGGCGTCCAGCCGGCCGGGAGCGGGGGAGCGGCCGGCGGGCCGGCGAGGGCGAGGAGCCCGGCGAGGATCGGGACGAGCCGCACGGGTCCATCGAACCACCGCTCCGTTGCGCCGGCGTTAAGCCGGAATAGCGGTTGGCGGCGGGTCGTTCAGTAGGTACAATTTCGATACCTGATACATGGATTGGAGAGTGACGTCGATCGTGAATGACCTGCTGCTGGTACCGCTCGAGGACACGGTGGTGTTCCCGGGCATGACCGTCACGCTGACGGTCGACACCGGTGACGAGGCGCGTGTCCTGCTGGTTCCACGGCACGGGCAGGACTACGCGAAGGTCGGAACCGTCGCCGAGGTGATCGAGACCGTCCGGCTGCCCGGGGGCGCCCGCGCCGTCGCGCTGTCCGGCCTCCACCGCGCCGTCATCGGCGCCGCGCAGACCGATTCCCAGGGCCGCCTGCGCGTCGAGGTGGAGGAGCGCCCGGACGAGAACCCGCCGCCCGTGCAGACGCGCGAGCTCGAGCGCGAGTACCGCGCGATCGTCGAGGAGATCCTCGACATCCGCGACGCCGACGACCGCATCCGCCAGTTCCTGCGCTCGATCAGCGAGGCCGGCCAGCTGGCCGACACGTGCGCGTACTCCCCCGACATCTCGTTCGACCAGCGCGTCCGGCTGCTCGAGGCGGTCGACGTGATCGAGCGGCTCGAGCTCGCGATCGCGCTCCAGCGTGAGCGGCTCGCCGAGCTGCAGGTGCGCCGGCGGATCCACGACGACGTGGAGTCCGGGGCGCAGAAGCAGCAGCGCGAGTACTTCCTCCGCAAGCAGATGGACTCGATCCGCAAGGAGCTCGGCGAGGACGAGGGCTCCGTCGTCGAGGAGTACCGGACGAAGATCGCCGAGGCCGGGATGCCGGACGAGGTCCGCGCCCAGGCCGAGCGCGAGCTCCGGCGGCTCGAGACGATGGGCGACGCGACCGGCGAGGCGTCGATGATCCGCACGTACCTCGACTGGCTCGTGTCCGTGCCGTGGTCGAAGCGCTCGGAGGAGCGGCTCGACCCGCAGCACGCGCGCGAGGTGCTCGACCACGACCACGCGGGGCTCGAGGACGTGAAGGACCGCATCGTCGAGTACCTCGCCGTGCGCAAGCTCCGCGAGGACCGCGGCATCCCGAACGACAAGAAGTCGGGCGCGATCCTGACGCTGATCGGCCCGCCCGGTACCGGCAAGACGTCGATCGGCGAGTCGGTCGCGCGCGCGCTGAACCGCGAGTTCGTCCGCATGTCGCTCGGCGGCATCCGCGACGAGGCGGAGATCCGCGGCCACCGGCGCACGTACATCGGCGCGCTGCCGGGGCGGCTCGTGCGCGCGCTGCGCGACGCGAAGACGATGAACCCGGTGATCCTGCTCGACGAGGTCGACAAGGTCGGCGCCGACTGGCGCGGCGACCCGTCGGCCGCGCTGCTCGAGGTGCTCGACCCGGCGCAGAACCACTCGTTCCGCGACCACTACCTCGACGTCGAGCTCGACCTTTCCGAGGTGTTCTTCATCGCGACCGGCAACGTCGCCGACACGATCCCGGCGCCGCTGCTCGACCGGATGGAGGTCATCCGCTTCGACGGCTACACGACCGACGAGAAGACCGAGATCGCCCGCGGCTACCTGTGGCCGCGGCAGGTCGAGCGGAACGGGCTGCGCGAGGACGAGGTCTCGATCGACGACCCGACGATCCAGCTCGTCGTCTCCGAGTACACGCGCGAGGCCGGCGTCCGCCAGCTCGAGCGCGAGCTCGGGACGATCCTGCGGAAGACCGCGACGAAGGTCGCGTCCGGCAGCGTCGAGACGCCCGTCGAGGTCGACGTCGACGTCGTACGCGACGCGCTCGGCCGCCAGAAGTTCTTCCAGGAGGCGGCGGAGCGGACGGCCGTGCCCGGCGTTGCGACGGGGCTCGCCGTCACCGGCGCCGGCGGCGACGTGCTGTTCGTCGAGGCGACCGACATGGAGGGCGGCAGCGAGCTCGTGCTCACGGGCCAGCTCGGCGACGTGATGAAGGAGTCCGCGCGGATCGCGCTCTCGTACGTGCGCTCGCACGCGGACGAGCTCCAGATCGACGCGAAGCGGTTCCACGACCACACGTTCCACGTGCACGTGCCCGCCGGCGCGACCCCGAAGGACGGGCCGAGCGCCGGGATCACGATGGCGACCGCGCTCGCGTCGCTGCTCACCGACAGGCCGGTGAAGCACACGGTCGGCATGACCGGCGAGGTGACGCTGCAGGGCCGCGTGCTCCCGATCGGCGGCCTCAAGCAGAAGGTGCTCGCCGCGCACGCCGCCGGGCTCACGGACGTGATCATCCCGGAGCGGAACCGCGGCGACCTCGACGACGTCCCGGAGGACGTGCGCGAGGTGATGCGGTTCCATCCCGTGATGACGCTCGGCGAGGTGCTGGAGCTCGCGCTCGAGCCGAAGCCGGACCGGACGCTCCATGCGCTGTAGGCAGTGCGAGCCGCTGCCCGAGGAGGTCGCCCGCGCGGCGGACCTCCTCGGGCGCCGCTGGGTGCTCGCGATCCTCTGGGCCTCGGCGGAGGGCGGCGCCGTCCGCTTCAACGAGTTCCGGCAGACGCTCGCGGGGATCCCGCCGCGGACGCTCGCGGCGCGGCTCGTGGAGCTCGAGTCCGCCGGCGTCGTCGAGCGGCGCGTGCTGCCGAACGCGCGGCCGCCGCGCGTCGAGTACCGCCTGACGCCGGCGGGCGAGCGCCTGCGCGCGCTCATCGACGCGATGCACGCCTGGGCCAGCCCCACCAGGGGAACCCAGGGTTCCCCTGGTTGACCCCTCCTTCGGAGCTGAGTGGCGCGCGTGATTGTGCGCTGCGGCCGGAGCGCGGTCCGGCCTTCGCGCGGAGTGAGGCCTGTCCACCCAGGGCGGATGTCGGCGGCTCGCGGTCCCGCGCGGCCCGTGGTGGGCTTCGCCCATCCCGAGCCGCGAGTCCGCCTGCGGCCAACGCGCCTGCGGCAGCGTTAGCCTCCGGCTCCATTCGCGGGCAGCTCGAAACGGCGAAGGCCGGAGGCTAAAGCAGGCGGAGCCGCTTTAGACGGAGGCCGACCTTTGCCGTCCGGGATGGCCGCAGGCCACCACGGACGGCGCGGCACCGCGAAGTCGCCGA
>Ga0335071_10009105_pt1 | contig 10168 bp, 7 predicted proteins | sample Lox_Sample_15_FD_206724 | JGI IMG/M metagenome (GOLD analysis project Ga0335071, IMG submission 206724) | Soil microbial communities from Loxahatchee National Wildlife Refuge, Florida, United States - Lox_Sample_1.5 | ecosystem: Environmental > Terrestrial > Soil > Wetlands | place: USA: Florida...
AGCGACAGGTGCACTACGTGACGCGTGCGGCGGGGGGCGATGGCGCGATGCGGGAAGTAGTGGAGCTAATCCTTCGCGCCCAGGGCAAATGGAAGCAACTCTACCGCTCGGCGCGGGCATGATGGGGCCTCTTGCCTGGTTCCGGGTCCCGCGCTGAATCCCGGGAGATGGCGCGAGACGGCGCCAGGCGCTGCCTCTCCCGCGTTTTTTCGTTCGCTTCATGTTGACACAGGCTACTCGCGCAGTAAAATTTGCAGGATGTGACCCGGGCTCTCAGCCGCCCTGGGGAGATTTTGGGAGGACCCTGATGAAAAAGCTTCTGTTTGCTGCGGTGGGAGTCCTATGTTTTGTTGCGGCGCTGGCTGAGGCCCAGCAGGCTCCTCCCCCCGCCGGTGGAGCTACGGCCGCGGCACAGTCCCAGGGACGCCGGAAACTTCTGGCCATCTACGACTTTGATTACGGCACAGTCCGGAACTATGCCATCGCGGCATTCGGCAGCGACATCGACGTCGGGAAGGGAATTACGGACCTGCTGACGACCATGCTCGTCCAGGATGGCACGTACCGTCTGGTGGACCGCAAGATCCTGGACAAGATCATGGCCGAACAAAACATGTCCAACAGCGATCGCTTCGACTCGAAATCCGCTGCGCGCCTGGGGAAGCTGCTGGGCGCGGATGCCATCATTACCGGAAGCATCACCCAGTTCGGCAACGAGACGCAGAACCAGAACGTGGGTGGAGGCGGGGGCGGATATCTGGGCCGCTATGGCGTGGGCGGTTTCTCCCACAAGAAGAGCCGGGCCATCGTGACGATTGACGCGCGCATCGTGGACATCGACACAGCAGAAATCCTCGGCGTGGCAAAAGGGCATGGCGAATCGTCCCGCGAAGCGACCTCCCTGACTGGAGGAGGCGGCGGCTGGAGCGGGTGGGGCGGCGGCCATGTGGACTTTGGCGCCAGCGACTTCCGCAACACGATCATCGGTGAAGCCATCAACAACGCGGTCACGCAGCTTGCGCAGGGGCTGATTGCGGACAACGGCAAGTTCCAGGCCCGCACCATCACCGTGGAGGGATTGATCGCAGCAGTCGTCGGCGGGCAGGTCGTGTTGAACGTCGGCTCGGGCACCGGAATCAAGGTCGGGGATCAGATGAACGTGGAGCGGGTGACGCAGGAAATCAAGGATCCCTCGACCGGCCAGGTAATTCGCCGGCTCGCCACGCCCATCGGCGTGATTCGCATTACCGACGTGGACGCCAAGTCCGCGGTCGCAGTGGCCGTCTCCGGGTCGGACTTCAAAGTAGGCGACGCGGTCAAAACCGTTACACAGTAGCGATTCAGCGCCGGGGCAGACACCGCGAGTGCCGAAGAGGTTCCGGCCTCAGCGGTGCTTCCATACCGATGTTTCCTCCACGTGGGCACAGAGACGCGGCAGTGTGCACGCGCTCTCGCATCGCTGAGGTAACTGGTGCACTCGCCGGCCGCGCGGGTGTATAAAGGTGAGGCCTCGGGAGAGTAGGTCGGAACTCCCGCGGCCGATTCGTCCCGCGTTTTGCGCCCGCCGGCACGGCCCTGAACATCCGGGGTGTGCGTGTGTGCGGTGAGAGCTGAAAGCGCCGGGGCGTGGAACCGCACATGCCCGTCTCTCTTCGTCGTGAACTCACGATCGCCAGTTCCGCGTTTCTCGTGGTTTCCAATATGGTTGGCTCCGGAATCTTTACAACCACGGGGTTCCTGGCCGGCGATCTGGGCCGGCCCTGGCTCGTACTGACAATTTGGGTAGCCGGAGCAGCGATCGCGCTGGCGGGATGTTTCTCGTATGCCGAAATGGGAGTGAATCTGCCCCGTTCGGGCGGCGAGTATGTGTATCTCCGCGAAGCCTGGGGACCAACTTGCGGCTTCCTGAGCGGCTGGGTCTCTTTTTTTGCAGGATTTTCGGCGCCGGTGGCGGCGGGCGCTCTCGCCGTTTCGGAATATCTTGGCAAGGTGTTTCCCGCTCTGGCGCGGGGAGGGCCGCAGACCGCGCTGTTTGGAGTGCTGCACCTGGAAAAAGCGCGGCTGGTCAGCGTGGCGCTGATTGCCGTTCTAGCTCTGATCAATATCCGAGGTGTTGGCGCGGCCGCCAAGCTCCAGCTCATCCTTACGGGCGTCACTGTGGCGGGCATCGGAACATTTCTGGCGCTTGCTTTCACCGTGGGCCGGGGAGATTGGAGCCATTTCGAAATGACCACCGCGCGAACCTCGCCGCATGGCCTGGTAGCGCAATTTGCCGTCTCGCTGATTTTCGTAATGTTTGCGTACAGCGGATGGAATGCGGCGGCGTACGTGGCCGAGGAAATGAAGTCGCCGGAGCGGATGCTGCCGCGCGCGCTGCTGTTGGGCACGGTGCTGGTGGCGTTCTGCTACATTGCGCTCAACGCGGCATATATCTACGCGCTGCCTCTCGATTCCCTGAAAGGCGTGCTGCCTGTAGGAGCGACGGCCGCCGATGCAATGTTCGGCGGGCGCGCGGGCGCGCTGTTTGCGGTGATGCTGACGCTCGCACTGCTGGCCAGCGTGAGCGCGATGTCCCTGGTCGGTCCGCGCGTCTATTACGCCATGGCCCAGGACGGGTGCTTTCCGAGCAGTGCCGCGGCCGTCCATCCCCGCTGGGGCACGCCGGCGCGGGCTATCGCTTTCCAGGCGGTGCTTTCTGCGATTCTGGCGCTCACGGGTACTTTCGAGGCGCTGGTGTATTACATCGGTTTCGCGCTGATTCTCTTCGCAGCGCTGGCTGTGGCCGGACTGTGGAGATTGCGCCGCCGCCCCGATTGGCGCCGCCTGGCCCCAGTCAGCTGGGGCTATCCGGCAATTCCCGCAATCTTTGTTGTGGCGAGCGTGTGGATGCTCGCGTGGACTCTGGTGGCGCGCCCCCGCGAAGCGGGTTGGGGTCTGCTGACGGTGGCCTGCGGGGGAATTGTTTATCGTTGGCGGATTTCACGCGGGGATCGGCCTGGAGGGACGAGGAATACGAATGAAGCGTAAGCTCCACGTTCCGACGGCTCTGTTGGTCTTAGCTGCCGCCGTGCTGGCAGCTCAGGCGCCGGGAGGGGTGCAGTTCCTCGCCTATGAGCAGGCCCGACCCGTGCTTCTCGCGATGGCCGCAAAACTTCCCGCGGAGCTGAAAGGGGCGAGCCCGCTGACCGCGGACAAGTGGGCCGGCTGGGCGCGCGGTGAGGACGCGAAAATTCGCGAGCGCCTGGAGCGGGGCGAAGAGGATACGCTGACCAATTTGCTTCGCTTCGGCGTCACCTTCACAAAGGAATACCGCATCGACAACGAGTATCTCGCACGATACGGGAAAAGTTCGCTGGTCAATGCCTTCGCGGAAAACCGGGCGAACGATTTGATCCGCGCCATGGCTTCGGCGGATGCGAACGAAGGAATCGCGCACATGCGGGCATTCCTGGAGCGGAAGGGCTTTTCCTTCAAGACTCCCGAGGGCCGTGCGAAGATCAGGCGCTACCTGATGGGCAACCTCGCCAGGATGCGCGACGAAATGTTGCGATACATCCAGGAGGCGAAGCAGGGCAATCGCTTCCAGTTATTTGAGGACCGCGGAATTTCGCTGGACACGAACCTCTGGCCGGACTTCTTGCTCGATCAACATCTGACGGCGATGTCGCGGAAGGGCCTGCTACGGCCGGGGAGCGTGCGCCGAGTAGCCATCGTCGGGCCGGGCCTGGACTTCGCGAACAAGGAAATGGGCAACGATTTCTATCCGCCGCAAACCATCCAGCCGTTCACCGTTCTCGACACGCTGATTCGCCTTGGGCTTTCCGATGCGGCCGCTGTTGACCTGTACACGCTCGACATCAGCTCTGAGGTGAATTTCCACATCGAACGCGCCAGAAAGAACGCGGCGGCGGGGCACGCCTACGTCGTCCAGTTGCCGTGGGTCACCACAGCGCGGATGACGCCGGAATACCGCGCGGCATTCCTGAAATACTGGGAGGGGCTGGGCGAACACATTGGCGAGGCAGTTCCGCCGATCCGCGTCCCAGAGGCCGCGGCGGGGACCACCGAGACTCGCGCGGTAAGCATACGGCCGGAAATCGTCCGGCGTATCACGCCGCTGGACGTGGACATCGTCTTCCAGCGTCCTGAGCAGCGCGAGGGGTTCGACCTCATCATTGGCACAAATATCTTTATTTATTTCGGCGAATTCGAGCAGGCCCTGGCAAGGATGAACATGGCGTTGATGCTGAATCCCGGCGGCTACATCCTGACCAATGACAAGCTGTCGGGCGTGGCGGAGGACGGTTTGTCGGATTCGCTAATCACCACGCAAACTGTGGCGCGGAATCCCGACCGAACCGACTTCATATTCACTTACGCGCATCCCTGATTTGCCGGCCGGGGGGAACCATTCAGACGGGCGGCTGCCCCTGGCCATATTGGAGAATTCATTCTTCGGTGGTCGAGAGTACCGCGGAGTCGGCCAGCATCTTTTCCAGATCCCACCGGTCATCCGAGAGGGCATCTCTCCGGACGGGGCGCCTGGGCAGAGCCGCCACCAATTGGCGCGTATATTCCTGCCGAGGCGACTCAAAGATTTCTTCCGGTGAGCCGGACTCCACGATTTGCGAACCTTGAAGGATGGCAATGCGGTGGCAGAGCGCCGCCACCGAAAGAAGGTCGTGCGAGATGTAGAGCATCGCGGTGCCGAGATCGCGATTCAGCTGGGCGAACAGCCTTAGAATTTCCGATTGGGTGATGGTGTCGAGCGCGCTCGTTGGTTCGTCCGCAATCAGCAAGGCCGGCCGATGGAGAATCGCCATCGCGATCATCACCCGCTGTCCCTGGCCCACACTTAGCTGCGCGGGCCGGCGGGCCAGGAATTCCGCCTCGGAAGGCAGGCAGACGCTCTCGAGCGCCGTGCGCAGCGCCGCGAGGCATTGCTCGCGGCTGCCGCGCGCGTGGGCCCGCCAGGCCTCCTCCAGCTGATCTCCCACGCTGAGCGCTGGATTCAGCGAAGTCAGCGGGCTTTGCAGCACGATGCTCATTCGGTTTCCGCGGAGTACGCGCAGTTCGCGTTCCGTTTTACCGAGCAGATTCTCGCCGAGGAACATCACCTTGCCGTTCACGCGCGCGCCGCGCATGGGCAGCAGCCCCATCAGCGCCAGGGCCAGCGTGCTTTTGCCCGAGCCACTCTGCCCCACGAGTCCAAGCACTTCTCCCGGCTCGATGTCCAAGGCGATATCGCGGAGGACGCCGGGCTTCTTCGGATAGTCCACCGAAAGGCGGGCGGAGAGCAGCGGGCTGTGCCGGATCTTCACTCCGTTCCCCCGTTCTCGGGAACCTTAAGCCGTAGAGTCTCGATGTTCCAAAACACTTGCGGGTTCAGCACCGCGGGTGCGGCGCCTTCCACCATAGGCGAAACGGCGGTGAGCACATCTTTGTTCACCAGATAGATGAATGGTTGTTGCTCGGCCACAATCTGCTGAACGCGGTCGAATGCGGCCTTCCGCAGTTTCTCGTTGAGCGATGACGCCTGCTCGCGCATCAGTTTGTCGATCTCCGCTTCCCAGGCGGTTGCCGGAGTTTTCTGGCTGGGATTCCACTGGTGGTTTTCGCCGGAACTGAGCCACACGGTCATCTGGCTGCCGGGGTCGAGATCCGTATTCACCAGCCCCAGAATGCAGGAATCGTAGTCGAAGGTTTTCGTTATCCGTTCGATCAGAGAGGGGAAGTCCAGCGTCACGACCTTTACGCGCATCCCGATCTGGGAGAGATCCTGCTGGATCATCGTGGCCATTTTTTCGCGCGCGGCGTTTCCCGAATTCGTCACGATGGTGAACTCCACGGGATTGCCGGAGGAATCCTTGAGCACTTTGCCGTCGTAGCGGAATCCCGCTTGCGCCAGGAGCCGCAACGCTTCCTGTGGATCATGCTTCGGGGCCGGCAGAGCGGAATTGAACCAGAATTTATTCGAAGACGAAACCGGGCCGAACGCCGGCGCTGCGTATCCGTAGAAGACGATCCGGCACAGGTCCTCGCGGTTGATGGCCATCGAAACGGCCCGGCGAAATTCGGTGGTTCGGAACCACGCCTTCCGGAATTCCGGCGCCGGCGCGGCCGGAGACTGGTTGAACCAGAATTCTTCCGCATCGAGGCCGGGGCCCGCATTGTGTGCCGCTCCCGGATTCTCTTTTTGCAGATTGCTGAATTGTTCGGCATCCAGCCGGTTGATCATCTGGAGCTCGCCGCGGCGGAAGCGCAGCAGCTCGATTTCCCGGTTGCGCTGGATGTCCAGGCGCACAGTATCGATGTAGGGCAGCGGACGGCCCTGCGCGTCGTGGCGCCAGTAGTTCGGATTGCGCCGCAGCAGCACGTATTCGCCCGGCTTGTACTCCGACACGTAGTACGGCCCCAGCACCGCCATCTCTTTTTTCGGAGAGTGCGCGGAGATAATGGCGACCTGGTCGAACAACCGCTCGAGCCCTGCCACCGCAGCAGGGAAGGTAATGACGGCAACATCCGGAGCCGGCGCCTGCACCTCGACGGTTCCTTCGCCGGAGCGGAATGCGTCTCCGGTAGACGAATGCATTTGCGGATCCATGAGCCGGCGGATGGTGAACGCTACATCTTCGGAGGTGAACTTCGTGCCGTCGGAAAAGTAAAGGCCCTTGCGCAGGTGGAAGGTGATGGTCCGGCCGTCTTTCGAAACCTTCCACGAGGCGGCCAGCGCCGGCTCGAGCGCCTGCGTCTCGCGGTCCAGCCGGATGAGCACTCCCCCGGTGAGGTAGCGCACGTTTTCCGAAGCTTCGTCGTCCACCAGCGCGGGGTCAAATGTTTTTGGCTCGCTGTGCAGGCAGAAGCGCAGCACGCCCCCCGATTGCGCCCCGAGCGGGGTCGCCAGCACCAGCAACACCAGACACGCCAGCAGAGCCCGGGTCCGCGGTGTCACGCCAGTTCTCCTTCAGCAGGCAGCGCAAGCTGGAAGGAAATCACCACCACTACCAGAAGCACCAGCGGCGCCAGCATCCAGGGATTGGCACGGACCGCGGAAAAATTCTCCAGTCCTTTCAGCAGATTGCCCCAGGAGGGCAGCGGCTCCATCACGCCGAGTCCGAGCATGCTGAGTGTCGCTTCCGTGAGAATGAAGAGCGGAATGGAAATCCAGAACTGCGCGAACAGCACGGGACGCAGATGGGGAAGCACGTGCTTCATGAGAATCCGGCCGGGAGCGGACCCACCCGCGCGCGCCAGCAGCAAGAAATCCGAATTGCGGAGCTCGCGGGCCGCGGCCCATGCAACGCGGAGAGATGAAGGCCATCCCAGCGCGCCCAGCATCAGAAACGTGGCCACCACGGAAATCACCGGCGAAACGTCCAGCGGCATCAAGGCCCGCAGCGCGAGCAGCACAAAGAGAAGTGGGAGCGCCATGGAGAGGTCGGCTGCCGCAAGAACCACCTTCTCGCACCATCCCCCGGCCAGTCCGGCCAAGCCGCCGAACACGCCGGCAATCAGTGTAGCCAGCAGGGCCGCGGCAGGCGCCAGCAGCAGCGATATCCGCGTGCCGTAGAGCAGGCGCGCGAACAGGTCGCGTCCCAGGGAGTCTGTTCCAAGAGGATGCAACGCGGAAGGGGCCGCATTCGGCACCTCGCGGAATTGCAGCGCGTAAGAGTAGTGCGTCAGGTAGCCCGCGAACAAACCCGCGGCAAAAACGGCAAAAAGGACACTGCAGGAGACGGCGCGCAGGGTCGATTTCGCACTCACGGCGCCTCCGAGTGCAGGAGTTCGGCGGCGGAGTTGGCCCCAACCGTGAGAAGCGTGACGACGAGCGTCAGATTCATGATCAGCGGGAGGTCGCGGTTCAGCGCCGCCAGCCACGCCAGTTGTCCAATTCCCGGGGAGTCGCACAGCGCTTCCATCGGAATGGCTGCGCCGAACGCCATAGAAATGGAGACACCGAGTAATGCGGCCACCGGCGGTCCCACGAGGCGCAGCACATGCCGGAGGAGCAGGCGAGCATGCCCAATGCCGCGCGCGCGAGCCGCCAGGACGTACGGTTGCTCGTAGGCGTGAACCAGCAGGTTGCGCAAATACCGGAAGACTTTGGGAAAAATCACCGCGGCAATCGCAACAAACACCGGTGCGCGAAGGTACATGGCCGCGAGCGCCACTACGGCGACGGGCAAAGCAATCAGGAAGCCGCTGGTGAGAGTTCCCGCAAGGTCCACCCACCACCCACGCGCCCCGAGCGAAGCGAGCGCCAGCACGACGCCTGCGGCCCACGCGGTCAACACTCCCAGCAGGACGGATCGCAACGTGAGGGGAAAGCGCTCCACCAGAAGCCCCGCGATTGGACGGTCGAGCCATTCCGAGCGTCCCAGGTCGCCGTGCGCCGCCCGAGCCAGCCATGCGCCGTAGTAGGAGAGCAGTCCGGAATGCAACTGGTGCCCGCTGCGGATCGCCTCGCGGGTGGTTTCGGAGAGGCGCGGATCCAGTTCGCGCTCGTCCATGCCGTAACCCGGGGCGTAGCGCACGAGTGTGGCGCCCAGTAATCCGCCCGCCAGGGACAGAAAAACCATCAACAGGAGCCGCCGGCCAATCCTGGAGATACCTGCGCTCATCGCGCGGACTCGCTAATCGTGGCCTCGGAGTTCGCGCGGAAGGGGCCTGACGCGTCCATGACCCACGGCCGCGGAGCCTGCCCCTCGCCCCTCTGCAAATAGAATTTCTCTTTGGATTCGTACATGCGGCGGTCGGCCTCGGAGAGCAAATCTTCCGCCGTTTCGCCGTCGTCAGGATGGAACGCGCACCCGATGCTGGCCGTCACCACCTTTTCGCCGCAAAGTTTGATGCCCGCTTCTTCAACGGCCAGCTCCAGCCGCCGCTGAAACTCCTTGGCCGATACGGCGGAGGTCTCCGGAAGCACGAACACAAATTCGTCTCCGCCCAAGCGGCCCACCTGATCGTATTCGCGGCAGGCGGTCTTCAGATTTCCGGCAATCAATTGCAGGAGCTTGTTCCCGGTCAAATGTCCGTAATTGTCGTTCACACGCTTGAATCCGTTCAGGTCGCACAGCAGCACGCCCAGGGAATGTCCTGCGCGGCGGGCACGGGAAATTTCCTTTTCCATGTGAACGCAGATCGAGCGCGCGTTGGGCAACCCGGTCAGATAATCCGTACTCGCCGTGTCCTGTGCCTTCTCGTACTGCAGAGCGTTTTCCACCGAGAGGCCGAGCTTCGAGCTGGCGGCCAGCAGCAGTCGCAACTGGTCTTTGGTGAATCCGTTCTTCTCCCTCAGGTAGAGCGACAGCACGCCCGCCACGCCGTCGCGCCCGCGCAGCGGAATGGAGAGCGACGATTGCAGCGCGGGGATGCGGCGAGGATCTCCCAGATGCTGTGTTTCGGCCGCCGGATTTCCATTGATAATCGGCTTTTCCGTAACCGCCACCCACCCGGCGATACCTTGGCCCAGCGGAATCTCCAGCTGGCTGAACAGGTCGAAATCCACGCCGTGCAGGTATTTCGGAACGAGTTTGTCTCCCTGGCACACGTAAAAAACGATGGAGTCGTAGGGAATCATCTGCTTCAAGCGCACGGCGACGACAGAGAGGGTCTCGCGAAGGCTGAGCGAGTTCCCCAGCGTCTGCGCGAGTTCGAACAGCAGTTGGGCTTCCTGGCGCGCGGACACGATGGAGGCCAGGAATGATGCAGCGCGCACTTCCGCCTCGTTCGGCAGCTCCGCGAACCCAGCCGAGGGAGCAACTCCGCGCTCGACCTTGGAGACGACTTCGAAGACGCTCTTCCCGCTCGCTGAGCCGTTGACGACTTCTTCCAGTTCGCGATACCGCCGCTCCAGGCCTTGCACGACGCGCGGATCGTAGCTGCGCCCGCTCTCGGACTTCAGATGGGCCATGGCTTCGTCTGCAGAGATGGCCCTCCGGTAGGGCCGCTCCGATGTCAGCGCGTCGAAGCAATCGACCGCGGAAAGGATGCGCGCGCCCGCCGGGATCAGATCGCCTTTCAGCCCGTCGGGGTAGCCGCTTCCATCCCACTTCTCATGGTGCGACCGGACGATGGGAACCACCGGATAGGGGAAGTGCACACGCGCCAGGATCTCCGCACCCACCACCGGGTGGATCTTCATCTTGTCGAATTCTTCCGGAGTCAG
>Ga0335071_10009106_pt1 | contig 10168 bp, 7 predicted proteins | sample Lox_Sample_15_FD_206724 | JGI IMG/M metagenome (GOLD analysis project Ga0335071, IMG submission 206724) | Soil microbial communities from Loxahatchee National Wildlife Refuge, Florida, United States - Lox_Sample_1.5 | ecosystem: Environmental > Terrestrial > Soil > Wetlands | place: USA: Florida...
TGCTCAAAGCGCTGAAGGCAAGTCTCCTGGAACTCGAACTGAAGCGCACCCAGCTGCTGACCAAGTTTGAACCGACGCATCGGCTGGTGGAGGAAGTCGACCGGCAAATCGCGCAGGCGAGGGAGGCGGTGGAGCAGGAATCGTCGCACCCGTTGCGCGATGAGACTTCGGATCAGAATGCGCATTTCGAGTGGGCGAAATCGGAGTTGGAGAAAGCCAGCGTGCAAGCATTGGCCCTCGAAGCACGGCAAAGCGCTGCAAGGCGGCAAACGATCGCGTATCAAAATGTCGCCGCGAGGTTAGGGGCAGATGCAATCACGCAAGAACACCTGCTGGGCAACGAGAAAGCTGCGCTGGAGAACTATCTGCTGTATGTGAAAAAGCAGGAGGAATCCCGGCTGAACGATGCGCTTGATGAGCAGGGAATCGTGAACGTTGCAATCGCCGAATGGCCTGTCGTCCCGGCACTCCCGGTTATGTCAGTACCGATGGTGCTTGCCCTTGGATTCTTAGCGGCGGGCGCTGCCGGGACAACTGCCGCATTCGTTGCGGATTACATCGACCCGGCGTTTCGGGATGCGGAGGATGTGCGGGTCTATTTGAACGCGCCAGTTTTAGCTTCATTGCCTCGGAGTGCTACAGGGAGACTGACAGCATGAGAGAAGGCGTACTGAGTGCGAGTGTTTTCGGCATCGCGGACCGGGTGCGGCCGGCGGTCAAGGAACAAGAAATCGATCGTGGAGTTGTAAGCCGCAGAGCGGAATGGAGTGAGGAGGCGTTTGCCCATCAGCAAATCCGCAATCTGCTGCGACAGGTATTTTCACCTGCGGGGCAGGCGGTCCGGCATGTCGTTTTCAGCGGAGTTGAGGTGGACGCTGACGTCAATGGAATTTCCTGGTGTGTGGGAAAGGCGCTGGCGTGTGAAGAGCCAGAGGACGTGCTGGTTGTTATCAACGACGAGATCGATGAAATCGATGGTGAGGTTAGTTGGGCAACTCACCTGCGGAGCCGGGCAAAACGCATCGATCGAAATTTGTGGCGTTTGAGCGTTCCCGCAATGAAAAAGAGAAGAAGCACCATAAACATCGATGGATTACGAGCGCTCATGGCAGAGATACGGCGCGAGTTTGCGTATTCCGTGGTTGCCGATTCTGTTGGAGGTTGGAGCGGACGTGCAAGCCTGGCGGAATGCGCCGATGGCATGGTGCTGGTTCTCTCGGCACTCAAGACACGACGCGCGACTGCGCGGAAGTTGCTCGACGAACTCTCACATGTACGACTGCTAGGAACAGTGTTACAGGACCGGGAGTTCCCGATTCCTGAAGGCATCTATCACCTGCTGTAGAAGATTAGCGAAATTTCACTGGAAAAATCAGGAAGGAAGCAGACGTGTCTCTGGTTTCGGCAAATCGGGTGGCGAGTGAGCAATCGAGCGAAGTGTGGGCGCGATTAATTCCGGGCGAAGATCCGGCGTTTTGGGGAAAGCGGAAAAAACCATCGCAGTCCGTACAGCGCGATTTGCAGGAGGTTCCTTCTGCACGTGGCCCCGAGGAAAAAGATGGCGCGCTGGGGTTGTTGCTTCCGAAGCCATTGCAGAAAAGAATGGGCAAACAATGGGCGCAGGGTATGTCGCTGGATTTTGCCCTCATTGCGATCAATTGGCTGGCGATCGGTGCACTGCTCGTTCCGTTGCGTGTGGTTTTCCCTTATCGACGAGTGGTCCAGTTCGATGCAGGACGCCCCTTGTCGCTGCTGGGGCTTGCCGTTTTGCATGCGGCGCTCATCACGCTGATTGGATACACCGAGGGAATTCATGCGAGGGGATGCGAACTCAGAATACAGCGGCGAATCCTGGCGAAATCGGTCATGTTAGCCACGGTGGTTCTGTCCGTGGGTTATCAATTGCAGGGTGCGCCCTGGTCGATCGCAATGCTGTTTTGTGTGGCCGGGGGTTTGCATTTTGCGGTGCTGTTGATGTGGCGCAAAGCGCAGCAATCGAGCGTCATGGCTCAGCCTTGCGATACGCGGATGGTGTTGATCGTCGGAGCTGGACCCGTGGGGCGGCGTGTTGCTTCGTATCTGGAGCAGCACCCATCGAACGGACGTGCCGTCTACGGCTTTCTGGATGACTTGCGCCCGCTGGGGAATGGAGTTCTCGGCCGAGTCGGGGAGCTGGCACAGATCGCACGCCGAGGATTCGTCGAAGAGATCATCCTGGCTGGCCCGTGCGATCGGGAACTCACGAATTGGATTTTCCATGAAGCGTGCCAGCTGCGGCTCGATGTCGAAGTTGTCCCGGAGTTGTTTGGATACGATCCGGCAGCCGAGGTGGAACAGGTTGATGGGCTTCCGGTGATTTGCATTCATGCGGAGCAGCTACCCGCGGCAGGGCTGGTGCTAAAGAGGATCGGCGATGTCATTGGCGCGACCCTGGCACTGTTGCTGTTATCGCCGTTAATCGGGTTTATCGCAGCGGTGATCAAGCTGGATTCTGCTGGAAGCGTTTTGTACAGCGCCGCACGGGCAGGCCGAAAGGGGCGGCTGTTTCGCTGTCACAAGTTCCGCACGATGGTCAGCAACGCGGATCAGCTCAAGAATTCTCTGCGCGAGCATAACCAGCGGTCCGGGCCATTTTTCAAAATTACGGGCGATCCACGAATCACGCGGGTAGGGCGACTGCTGCGGCGTTTCAGCCTCGACGAATTGCCGCAACTGTTGAACGTGTTGAAAGGGGAGATGAGCCTGGTTGGGCCGCGTCCGCACCCGCTTGACGATGTGGCGGGCTATGAACTGGAGCATCTTGCGCGGCTGGACGTGACTCCCGGCATCACGGGGCTGTGGCAAGTCACCGCGCGGCGGGATCCGTCTTTTCAACGCGGGATGGAACTGGATCGTGAATATATCCGAACGTGGAGCCTGGGGCTTGACCTGAGAATTCTGTGGAAGACGTTCGCCGCGGTGCTGCAAGGGAGCGGTGAATGAGCACTTTTCCTCTGCCGCTCCAGGGCGCACCACATCGGTGGGCGTCGCGGCTGATCGAAGTTTTGCTAACTCCGTTATCCCTGCTCCTGCGCGCTCCGTCCTTCTTGTTTCTCGCCGCATTGACCGCAATGTTGCTGCGGCATCCTGACGTGCAGTGCTACGAAATCGATCGTGTTGCTTTCGGATTGCTTGCGATTAGCGTGGTGGGAGGGCTGATTGTACGGCGCGAGAGGTCGTTCCTGCATCGTGCGAGCTGGCCGATGCTGGCGATTGGCGCGATGGTTTTGGCGTCGGCTGTGGGGAGACCTTTCGATCATGAGACGTGGAGCTTGCTGGCATCGAAATTCCTGGTGCCGTTTACGCTCTTTCACTTTGCCGCGAAAGTGTTTCGCGACGAGAAAGAACAAAGACGGTTTGAGCTATTTGCGGCGGTGGTACTGGCCTACCTGAGCTTTACTGCAATCGCGTTTCTGGCCGGAGCCCATTTCCTAATATTCCCGCGGTTCATCCTTGACGAAAATCTCGGTTTCCATGTCGACAGAGCGCGGGGGCCTCTGCTTCAGGCAGTCGCGAATGGCGTGTCGCTGAACATCCTTGGATTGCTGGCTGTGCACGCATATCGGCGCGGCCGGTTTCGTAATTTGTGGATGGTGGTTCTTTTGTTCTCTTTGCCGATTGCGATTGTGGCGACCATGACGAGAACGGTTTGGCTGACATTCGCAGGCTCTGTGCTGGCGGCGGTTTTGATGTCGCAGAAACGGCGTTGGCTAGCTTGGGCCGGGTTAGTTGCGATCGCCGGAATCATTGCTGGAGGAATTTTCCTCGGAAATTCTCGCGAACTTTCTGGAACGCTGGCGGACCGGATGGAAGAACAAGGGCCCGTGGATTTCCGCAAAGCGGTGTACGCCGGCGGATGGGAGATGTTTTGGGAGCGTCCGTTGGTTGGGTGGGGATTTCATCGCATGCCGGCCGAGTTGCCGCGGTATGTCACCGGATATGACGAGAAGGTTCTTTATCCGCATAACACATATTTAGAACTGCTGGTGGAGCACGGCTTGCTTGGGCTCGCACTTTACGTGTGGTTGATGTGGGAGTTGTGGCAGCTGAGACGTGGAGCAATCGGTGGTGGAGAGTCGAACTTTGTTGATCGCGAACTCCAGCGTGTGTGGCCGCTCATCCTGCTTGTGTATTGGGTGAATGCCGCACTTGTTGTGATGAGTTATCAGTTTGTGAACGGCTTACTCTTCACGCTCGCAGGAATGCTGGCAGGCCAGCAGCGACGCCCGGCATTGGAGCACGCGTGCTGACAGTCGCATACCTTGCGAATCAGTTTCCGTCGCAGGTCGAGCCCTATGTCGCCGATGAGATTGCAGAACTGGAAAGACGCGGTGTGCACGTGATCGCGGGGTCCGTGCGAAGAAGTGGAGAGGTGTCGCCGAGGGCAGCGGATCTTGTTCTGCTGCCGGTTTCGATCTGTGTGCTATTCCGCGCTGCCTGGTTGTGCCTCTCGCGGTTTACGGTTCTGGCTCCTCTTCTGATGCGCATTTTCTTTCGAGGAAAGGAACGGCCATTGGCCCGATTCAAGGCAATGGCGCATACGTTTCTGGGAGCGTGCCTTGCGGTGCGCCTGGAACGCTTGCTCGTGCGGCATGTGCATGTACACCACGGATATTTTGGATCGTGGGTAGGAATGACGGCTGCCAGGCTGATCGGAGCAGGTTTCAGCTTCACGTTGCACGGTTCAGATTTACTACTGCACAGTGCGTATCTCGATACGAAGCTGGACTTCAGCGACTTCTGCCTGACTATTTCGGAGTACAACAAGCGTTTCATCGTCGGGCGATATCCGTGGGCAGAAGACAGAGTCGTTGTGAGCCGAATGGGAGTGGATGTACCAAGCACAGATCATCGGGGAAGTGGAACCCGGGACGACAACCGACTCACATTGCTCGCGGTCGGAAGACTGCATGCGGTAAAAGATCACGCATTCTTGGTGCGCGCGTGTGATCGGTTGCTGAAACTCGATGTTGCGTTTAAGTGCTTGATCGCTGGCGAGGGCCCGGAACGGAGGGCGCTGGAAGCGCTGATCCGGCGGCTTGGGTTGACGAAGCATGTGAGCCTTCTTGGGCATGTCGCGCACGAGGATCTTGCTCCTCTTTATGAAAGCGCGGACCTGGTTGTGCTCACGAGCCGAAGCGAAGGAATTCCTCTTGTTCTCATGGAGGCAATGGCACACGGAAGAATTGTGCTGGCCCCGGCCATCACTGGCATTCCAGAGCTTGTGATTCCGGGCAAGACGGGATTTCTGTACCAGTCGGGATCGATGCAGGATTTTACTGATCAGCTTCTGTTTATCAAGTCGGCGATTTCGAGTGAAGTGCGATCACTCGGTAACGCAGGCGAGCCTATTGAAAGCCCGCTGCGCTGGATCGGGCACGCAGCTCGCATCCACGTACTCCAGAACTTCAACCGATCAACGAACCTGCGGAACTTCGCAGACGAATTTCTGAGCCGCGTCGCGACTCAAGGGCAAGGCGTCCCCGATGAAAATTTTGTTCTGCAACAAATATAACTACCCATTCAGTGGAACCGAAGTTTATCTGTTCGAGTTAATGGAGTTGCTACGATCGCATGGGCATGAGGTTGCCCTGTTTTCGATGGAGGATGCCCGGGGAGAATCGACCCCGTATGACCGTTACTTCGTTCCTCATATCGATTTCAAGGGCAAGGCAAGCATCACGCGGAAGGCTAGAAATGGTGCACACGCCATTTACTCGATTTCAGCGCGCCGAAGACTGGGGGCGATGATTCGTGACTTCCAGCCGGACATTGCGCACATCCGAAATATCTATCACCACCTGTCGCCGTCGATTCTGTGGGAACTGAAATCTCAAGGTGTTCCCGTTCTGTATCACCTGAATGACTTTAAACTGCTGTGCCCTTCCTACAATTTTGTGTCTCGGGGTGAGGCCTGCGAGGCCTGCCGAGCAGGCACGTTTCGGCACATGATGCAAGCACAGTGCTATCCGGGGTGGGCCGATCGGTTGGCACTCGTATCTGAGGCATACATTCACCGTCTGCTCCGAACCTATCGCAGGTGTGTCGATCTTTTCGTTGCGCCAAGTCAGTTTGTGAGAAACAAATTCGTCGAGCATGGGTGGGATGGGAGCCGTTTCGAAGTGCTTGCGCATTTTCAGCGGGTGCACGATCCGAAACCAATTCCACAGAACGGTCCAATTCTGTATGTCGGACGATTGTCTGCTGAGAAGGGTGTCGGTGATTTGCTACGCGCGATGCAGAAGGTCCCGCATTTGCGGTTGGAGATCGCCGGAGACGGGCCGGAACGGACAGCGCTGGAAAATCTGGCGGCGTCGCTGAAATTGCACAACGTTGGATTTGTGGGAAAGGTCTCGGCGGAGGAACGAGATCAGCTTATCTCGGAGTCGCAATTTACGGTTTTGCCTTCTCATGCATACGAGACTTTGGGCAAAACCATTCTCGAGTCGTACGCGCTGGGGCGAGCCGTGGTGGCGTCGGATGCGGGGTCGAGAAGAGAGTTTGTGCAGCATGGCCAGACCGGGTTGCTCTACGGGACAGGTCGAGTGGATGAACTTGCGAAAGCGATCCGGTGGATGGCTGAGAGTCCTGATCGAGCAGCATTCATGGGCGAAAACGGACTGGAGCTTGTCCGTCGAAATCATGAGCCGGAGCAACATTATCAGCGGATGATCGGAATCTATGAGCGATTGTTTGCCGGTAGGCGAGAGCACGTCGCGAGCTTGCAGCTTCAGTCGAAGGCGGTACGCAACTCCCGGCCGAGGATCGCATTCATTGGCGGCCGTGGTGTGATCTCGAAGTATAGCGGGATCGAATCGTACTACGAGCAAGTAGGAAAGGATCTCGCGCGGCGCGGCAATGAAATCACCGTGTATTGCCGAAATTACTTTACGCCTGCACTGGCGGAACACAATGGCATGCGTCTGGTGCGATTGCCTACGATTCGCTCGAAACATCTCGAGACGTTGATTCATACATTTTTGAGCACAGCGCATGCGATTACTCAGCGGTACGACATCGTTCATTACCAGGCTTTAGGGCCGGCCTTGTTTTCATGGATTCCGAGAATTTGCGGAATGAAGACGGCGGTAACGGTGCAGGGACTAGATTGGCAGCGCAAGAAGTGGGGCAGGATTGCGTCCGCGGTGTTGCTGGCGGGCGAAAAGGCGTCGGCGAAGTTTCCGAACGCAACGATGGTCGTTGCCAAAGAGCTTCAGCGACGATACAAAGAGGCTCACCGCGTCGCGAGCTTTTATGTACCTAACGGTGGCATGCTTCGGGATCGGCATCCCGCTAAGGAAATTTTGGAGTGGGGACTCGATCCCGAACAATACGTTCTGTTCCTGGGACGATTCTCTCCGGAGAAGGGCTGCCATCTGCTGGTTCGTGCATTCGAGCAGATTGAAACTGACGTCAAACTTGTCATGGCCGGGGCATCGAGCTACTGCGACGAATACAGCCGGGAATTGCGACGACATGCGACCGACAAGATTCGAATGCTCGACTGGGTTTCTGGAGAGACCCTCGACGAGTTGCTTACGAATGCGATGATCTTTGTTTTGCCCTCAGACATGGAAGGATTGTCGCTTGCTTTGCTGGATGCTATGGGCGCAGGCCTGTGTGTTCTTGCGAGTGACATTCCGGAAAACCGCGAGGCCGTTGAAGGCGCGGGATACCTATTCAAACCGGGGGACGCGGACGACCTGGCTGAACGTTTGAGATTCCTGATTGCTAATCCGGGAATCCGGGAGGCCGCAGGCAGAACCGCCCGAGCGCGGATCGAAGCTGAATATCAGTGGCCCAATATCGCCGCACAAATTGAGCAGGTATATTTCCATATTTTAGGGCGAGAGTGGCCGGATGAGCTTCGGATGAAGCCGAAGGCGCTAGCTGCTGCTGCCGGCACCTCACAACGCCGAGCGAGCTAGCCACAAAACAATCGTTGGTGAAGGACGGGCCAAACCCGTCCTTTTTCATTACAATCAAAAGTTTGGTTGCAGCGGTTGCGTGACGGGCTGCAACCTCTTCTATTTATGGTTCGCACAATTCTCGTGACCGGCGGAGCCGGATTCATTGGGTCGAATTTCGTCTTGAAACAGATTGGGGACGAATCGGTTTCGATCGTCAACCTGGACAAACTCACCTATGCGGGGAATTTGCACAATCTCGAGTCGATTGCCGAGAATCCTCGCTATAAGTTTGTCCGTGGAGATATTGCAGATCGCGAACTGGTGCGCCGAGTGTTGCGGGAACAGCGTCCGTTGGCGATTGTGCATTTCGCCGCGGAGAGCCATGTCGATCGTTCCATCCGTGGCCCGGAAGATTTTATCTCGACAAATGTGAACGGAACGTTTGCCCTGCTGGAAGAAACGCGAGCGTACTGGGGCGAGTTGCCGCAGGTGGAGCGTCAAGCGTTCCGGTTTGTGCATATCTCGACGGACGAAGTTTTCGGATCGCTGGGTCCGAGTGATCCGCCATTTAGCGAGGCCACTCAGTACGCGCCGAACAGTCCTTATGCGGCCTCGAAGGCGGCTTCGGATCACGTGGTCCGAGCCTATCATCATACTTATGGGTTGCCGACGCTGACGACCAATTGCTCCAACAACTACGGCCCGTTTCAATTTCCGGAGAAGTTGATTCCGTTAATGATTCACAACGCGCGCAGCGGCAAGGCCTTGCCGGTGTACGGAGACGGAAAGAACGTTCGTGACTGGCTTTACGTTGAAGATCATTGCGAAGCGATTGCAACTGTTTTGCGGCGCGGGCAGCCGGGAGAGACCTATAACGTCGGCGGATGGAACGAAAAGCCCAACATCGAGATCGTGCGCACGATTTGTGATCTGGTCGACGGGATGGCGCCGAGACTGGAAAAGCCGCGACGCGAGTTGATTACCTTTGTGACGGATCGTCCGGGCCACGATCGCCGGTATGCTATGAACGCTTCGAAGATCGAACGAGAACTGGGATGGAAACCGAAAGAAACGTTTGAGAGCGGAATTCGGAAGACGGTTCGTTGGTATCTGGAACACGACAGTTGGGTGAAGGATGTGACGAGCGGCAGCTACCGCCAGTGGATTGAGACACATTACTCGGCTAAGGGCGATTGAGAGCATGAGCGACAACGTCAGTTGCAAGGGCATCATTCTGGCGGGAGGGTCGGGGACGCGGCTTTATCCCGTGACACAGGCGATGGGCAAGAGCCTGCTGCCTGTCTATAACAAGCCGATGATTTACTACCCGCTGAGCACGCTGATGCTGGCGGGTATTCGCAAGATCCTTATCATCTCGACTCCGGAGGACACTCCTAAGATTCAGGCCTTGTTGCGGGACGGAAGGCAGTTCGGAGTCGAATTCGAATATCTGGTCCAGCCCAAACCTGAAGGGATTGCACAGGCGTTCTTGTTGGGAGAGAAATTTATTGACGGCGATCCCTGCGCACTGGTGCTGGGCGACAACATTTTCTACGGGCATGATCTTGCCAAGGATTTACGTGATTCTTCCCGTCATGAGAAGGGCGCGAGGGTATTTGCCTATCCGGTGCACGATCCGGAGCGGTACGGCGTGGTGGAGTTCGATTCGAAAGGCAAGGCGCTGAGCATTGAAGAGAAGCCCAAACAGCCGAAGTCGCGTTACGCTGTGACGGGACTTTATTTCTACGACAAGCAAGTCGTCGAGATCACGAAGTCACTGAAGCCGAGTGCCAGAGGGGAACTTGAGATCACCGACGTGAACAAGGCCTACTTGAAAAACGGAGAGCTCGACGTGGTCGTAATGGGCCGCGGCATGGCCTGGCTCGATACGGGGACACATGAGTCGTTAATGGATGCGGCTCTGTACATCCAGGCCATTGAGAAGCGGCAAGGTTTGATGGTGGCGTGTCCCGAGGAAATTGCTTACCGATCGGGCTACATCACGGCTGCGCAAGTGGAACAGGTTGGTAGCGCGATGCGGAACAGCGGGTACGGCGAATATCTGCTGCAGCTCTTACGAGAGAAGGTCTTCTGATCTGCTGAGAAGTTCGTCGTATTCTTCAGAAATCAAATCATCCTGCGATTTTCAAAGGACAACTCATAACGTATGAAGGTTCTGATTCTTGGTGCGACTGGACTTCTAGGCAAGGATCTGATGC
>Ga0335071_10009107_pt1 | contig 10167 bp, 10 predicted proteins | sample Lox_Sample_15_FD_206724 | JGI IMG/M metagenome (GOLD analysis project Ga0335071, IMG submission 206724) | Soil microbial communities from Loxahatchee National Wildlife Refuge, Florida, United States - Lox_Sample_1.5 | ecosystem: Environmental > Terrestrial > Soil > Wetlands | place: USA...
GCCGGTGCTGGCCGCTTCAGGGTATCTCTCCGCCAACGACCGCCGCTTGCATTTCGGTCTGGGAGAAGCCGCTACTGCTGACTTGGAAATCGCGTGGCCCAATGGCACACGCGAGCAGGTGAAGGGAGTCCAGGCCGATCAACTCGTGACAGTGAAAGAGGGCGCTGGAGTAATCAGCCGCGAGCGTTTTAAACGATGATTCGGAGGGTAGCCATATCGTTGCTGATTGCGGCCTCCATGTGCGCAGCGCAAACTGCCCAGCCCACTGTCGAAGCCCACTTCGGCCGCGCTACCCAGCTAATGCAGGAGCACTCCTACGAAGCCGCTGCAGGGGAATTCGAGCAGGCTGTTACCGCCAGTCCGGCCGATCCTCGGGTCCAATTCCAGTATGCCGTTTGCCTGCTTGCGTTGGGCCGCAACGACGAAGCTCGAACCCACTTCGAACAGGCGCGCAAACTTTCCGGAGAGTCGCGCTACATCACGTACTACCTTGGGCGCCTCGACCTTCTGTCGAACGATTACACGTCCGCTATTCAGAGGCTCAGTTCGGTCGCTGACGATCCCCCAGCTCCCGACACGGCGTTTCATCTTGGAGTTGCGTACATTTCCTCCGGCGATCTGGCGGCGGGAACCAAGTGGCTCGAGCGCGCGGCCAAGCTCTTGCCCCGCGACTATCGTGTTCATTATCGGCTTGCGCGGGCGTACTCCAGCGCCGGGCGAGAAAAGGACGCCGACCGCGAGTACCAGCTCTACACCCAGTTGCGCGACGCACACAAGAACACGGAAAAAGACGTTCGCGACTGCGCGGGGGCGCTGCAGAGCGGACCGCCCAGTGCGGCGCGCGAAATGTGTCACCGGGTTTACGACCCGAACGATCCCGAGAAGCTCACCCTGCTGGGACAACTATTCGGGGACGCCGGCGCATTCGAGGAATCTCTCGACCCGCTGAAACGCGCCGTTCAGCTCGATCCCAAATCGTTTGATGCGTGGCACAACCTCGGACTTACCTACTTTCGCCTGCAGCAATATGCTCAAGCGCGCGCACCGCTCGAGACTGCTGTCGCTTTGCGTCCAGAATTTTACGGTTCAGCGGTACTGCTCGGTGCCACGCTCTACATGTTGGGTGAAGACGAAGCCGCACTGCCAGTGCTGGAGCGCGCTCACCGCCTCAATCCATCCGATGCGCAGACCACGGAAGTGCTGGAGAAACTCCGCGCCAGCCACCAGAAGCGGTGAGCCAGCCAGAGACACGCGGCAACTTGCCGACAGTTGTGAGCCGCTTCGATGTCGAACAAGCCTCGTCAGCCTTCGTGATCTTTCCCAATCTAGGAATGTCATAAATCGATCTTGCTGATTTCGATTGACTCTCAAGCGGCAACTCTGGAATTCTAATATTTACGTTCCTGAGTCCTGGAACAGGGAACATGAGCTAAGTACCTACGGCTCAAGATTTTACCCGTAAGTTGCTGAGCGCCAGAGATTACTTCGCAAATTCCCTCTAAGTGGATGATTCGATTACCCCCAAGGGGGGGTGGGATAAAAAGTAAACTCGCATCACCCGCTGAACTGCTAATCCCCTTCCCAATAACTAGCCAGCCGATGGTTTCAAGTTTCTCGCATGCTTGGGTGTGTACGAAAAAGGTAGCTGCTAGCACTTGACGCATGTCAGCGGGTTTCTAGCTGGCTGTACTACTTCTTCCTCACCATCGATGCCGCTTCCGCCGGCAATCCCTTGAACTCAGCCGTAGGGTTCTGAGCTGCGAAGCGGAAATACGAGAAATCCGCAACCGTTACGAGTCGCTCACGCCTCGCGAACGGCAGGTGCTGGCGCTGGTGGTCTCCGGCTTGCTGAACAAACAAATTGGCGGAGAGTTGGGAATTAGCGAGATCACGGTCAAAGCGCACCGGGGTCAGGTGATGCACAAGATGAAGGCTGATCTATCGCCGCCCTGGTTGAAATGCCCGCCAGGCTTCGCAGTGCACGAGCATGGCCGGCTAATCTTGCGCCCGCCGAGTAGCGCAAGATCAGCTGGCAACTTCTAGGCAGCTACTTCTTCCTTTTGTAAAGCGAAGGCCAACAATTCCGCGTTGATTTGATTTTTATGTGTCGAGCACATCCCGTGCGGCGCGCCTGGAATCACTTTCAGCTTGGCCCCTCTGACCAGCTTAGCTGAGAGTAACGCGGAATCAGCAATGGGAACGATCTGGTCGTCGTCGCCGTGCAAGATGAGGGTTGGCACGTCGATGTTCTTGAGATCTTCAGTGAAGTCGGTCTCCGAAAAGGCTTTGATGCAGTCGTACGCAGCATTGTGTCCGCAAAGCATTGCCTGCAACCAGAACGAGTCACGCAAGCCCTGTGAGACCTTGCTTCCGGGGCGGTTAGCACCATAGAACGGCGCACTGAGATCTTTGAAGAACTGAGATCGGTCGTTGAGCACGCTGGCGCGAATCTGATCGAAGACCTCGATCGGCAGCCCGCCAGGATTCGCCGTCGTTTTAAGCATGAGCGGCGGTACAGCACCAATCAACACAGCCATGGCGACGCGCTTGCTGCCGTGTCGGCCGATATAGCGTGTCACTTCGCCCCCGCCCGTCGAGTGCCCAATGTGAATTGCGTGTTTCAGATCGAGTTCTTGGACGAGCGTAGCCAGATCGTCGGCGTACGTATTCATATCGTTTCCTTCCCACGGCTGGCTGGAACGCCCATGTCCGCGGCGGTCATGGGCGACGCAACGATAACCGCGAGAAGCTAGAAAGATCATCTGGTCTTCCCATGCATCAGCGCTGAGCGGCCATCCGTGACTGAATACCACGGGTTGACCGGTTCCCCAATCCTTGTAGTAAATCTGCGTACCGTCTTTCGTTGTGATGGCAGGCATAGCCTCTCCTTTCGTGGGCCTTGCTGTAGTTGTTACGGGATGTTCTGGTTACATCCGGGGCAGCAACAGCATGCAGCCGTCGCTGCCCTGACGCGGGCTACTGCTTCAATGAAGCTCGAACGTCACTGCTGGCCGTAAGCGCGGCACGAATGCTGTCGCTGGCTTGAGTCAGCGCAGCTTTCACCTCAGACGTTTGGCGAATGGCGTTGAGCAATACGAAGTCATGGATCATCCCGTCGTAGCGTGTTGCTACAACCGGGACGCCGGCGTCCATGAGTCGGTGCGCATAGGCTTCACCTTCGTCGCGAAGAGGATCATTCTCTGCGGTAATGACGAGCGCCGGCGGCAAGCCCCGGAGTTCCGCACTGCTGGCGCGGAGTGGTGAGACATACGGATTGCCGCGCGTCTTCTCGTCCGGCACATAGAGATCCCAGCCATATTTCATGAACGCGCGCGCGAGGAAACGCCCCACTCCATATTCATGGTAGGACTCGGTATCGACGCTCGCGTCAGTCGCAGGAATCAACAGCACCTGGTATGAGATTTTGGGACCCTTGCGGTCTTTGGCCATAAGCGTCAACGCTGCGGTCATGTTGCCACCGACTGAATTGCCCGCCACCACGATGCGCGTCCCGTCTGCGCCAAACTCGCCTGCGTGCTCCGCCACCCACTTCAATGCAGCGTAGCTTTCTTCTAATTGAGTGGGAAACTTCGCCGCAGGAAGCGGAGTGTATTCGACGAACACCCCGACCTGACCCGAACCAACTACCAAGTCACGCAACAGGCGCTGATGATTCTGGAAGTTGCCGACGATCCAGACGCCGCCGTGAATGAAGAGCAGGACACCCGGGTTCGGCGCTGCTTGCTGCGGCGTCATGATGTACAACTTCACGGTACGGCCATCTTGAGCGATCGTCCGCTCAGTGGTGGTGACGCCGGACATATCCACGGGCGTCCTATTTTGGAGGCCGGTCAGGATGTCCTGGGGTTTGGGCTGCGGTAGTTCCCAGAAAGGACTGCTGTCCTTGTTGAGTTCCGCAAGGAATGCACGCACCTGCGGATCGATTCGAGTGTCGGTTTCGGCATTTGGTGTTTCAGCAACTAGTGTTTGAGCCATAACGATTCCTCCTAATAGCAACGCGGCTAACTTACTGGAACCTCTCATATGCGAACTCCTCTTCTTTCTTGGTCTTGGGGAGCCCAGATTGAAACTTGTCGTTGTCGTGCCACGACGCCCCGCGCTTGAAGTCGATTTCATCGAACAAGGACTCGATGAATATCCGGAGACACGGGCTCATTTGAGCCGGCAGATTTCCTAAGATCCCCATTGCATTTACTCCCACAGTTTGCGACTGGTATTCGCTGTGATTGTTACTTTTGCAAACTGCGAAGCAGAGCGCATCCCGATATGCAGTGTTTTTCCTTTACCCAGGAAGGCTGACGGGTAGTTACCCCGATCGAGGTAGTTGAAATAAGAATCAAAACGGGACTAATCAATTGAAGAGCGGTTCCTTGCAGGGATGATGATCTCGCGGCGTCCGTGGCGTCGCGCATCGAGTGAATATGCGCCGGGACCAAGGCACAAAAGGGCGATTGCTATGACGGCTATGAAGCCACCAGAGACTCTGGCCAATGAGACATTCAGCGGCACCGTTGGCGTGAGTGCGAGGGCCGTTGCAAAGCCGATCAGAGCACTCACAGCGCAGGCTAACCAGTTGAACAACCCCAAGAGCAGCGAGAGTCCGCACATCAGCGAAAACGTCGCCAGCACCAATGTCAGTCCTCTTGCTTCCTGCAAACCGGTTAAGTGAATGATGGCAGCGGATACGAGTGCTACTCCCAGACTGGCGCGTAACAACAGTAGACCGAAGCCGGGCACGCCATCCGGGAACATCGGAAAAGTCGACCGTAATGAGAAACTTGTCAAGCGTACAGACTACACAGTCTGCCAACCGAGCGAATCCCCAAACCTCGGGGTGATCTCATACCACTATTGAGGTATTCGCGACGATTCCAAGATTGTTTCAGAGATGAATGATGCCGCGGCGAACGCCGATCGCAACCGCCTGGGTTCGATCACTGGCACCAAGCTTTTCCATGATGTGTTTGATGTGCACCTTAACAGTCTCTTCCGTGATGAAGAGCTTTTCTGCAATGTCCCGGTTCCGATTCCCACCCGAGATCTCTTGAAGCACCTCCACCTCGCGTTCGGTGAGAGACTCATCGCTGATGTGCTCGGCTATCTGTGCGGCAATCTCGGGAGGGATCCGCTTCTTACCGGCATGCACCTGGCGAATTACCTCTAGCAACTCCTTCGGAGGCATGCTCTTCAACAGGTAGCCTCGGGCCCCGGCCTCAAGTGCCCGCTGGATTTCCACATCGCCTTCGAAGGTTGTGAGTATGATGATGCGGGCGTCGGGAAACTCGGTGCGGATTGCGATCATCACGTCGATCCCGTTCATGTCGGGTAACCTCAGGTCCATGAGTGTGACATGGGGCTGGTGCTTTCGGAATTGTTGAATGGCTTCTCGGCCCGTCGATGCCTCGCCAACAAGTACCATGTCGGGCTGGTTCTTTATCAGAGTGGCAATGCCCTCGCGTAACAAAGGATGATCGTCGACGCTGAAAACCTGGATTCGGTCGATGCTGTTCATTGTGCTTGTTTGCTTTCGCGTTTCTTGGCTTCATGTTCACGGGGCAATGGATTGAAGCGCGTAAACCATTGCCGAGGCCGTCCTGACGTCGGAGACTGATATGCGATGTGTCCCGGCACTGTCAATTCAACCTCTGTTCCTGCTGAGGCACGGCTCCATAGTCTGAGCTTCGCCCCCGTCTTTTCCGCTCGTTCACGCATACCGGGAAGGCCCCAGTGCCCGTCGCGTCCTGCCCGCAGCACTTGAGGATCGATGCCGCAACCGTTGTCACGAACCAGAACACGAAGATTACTCGCGGAATAATCAACCTCAACCTCAATCTTGCTGGCATGCGAGTGGCGTATCGCATTAGCCAGGGACTCGCGACCAATGCGGTACACCTCGTCCCGAATCACGGGATGCAACGCTCGGGGGAGCCCCTCCATGACGACGCGAAAGTCGACTCCCTGCTGGATCACAAGTTCCTGAGCAATACTCGAAAACGCTTGTCCAAGATCGTACGAATCTGCCGAGCGCAATCCCCGAACGGCATTACGACCTTCCTCGATCACGCGGGCCATGAGACTGAGGACGCGAGTAATCAGAGGCTTCGCAGGCGAATCCGGCGGCAGTTGATCATCTGCCACGTGTAGTTGCATGGATGCGCTTAGAAACCCCTGCAACAACGTATCATGCAACTCCTGTGCGATTCGCGTGCGCTCGGCAAGGCGTTCCTCGAAACGCAAATTCAACTGTTGCGTTAGCCGGTGCAGGTGAAGTCGGTAAAACACGAACACAACGCCTGCCACAAACAGGGCCAATGCAGAGCGGAACCACCAAGTCTGCCAAATTGCAGGCTCAACCTCGAAACCCACAACACTCTCCGCGCCATTCCATTGACCATAGCTATTGCTGGCTAGAAGGTGAAAACGATAGGTACCCGGCCCCAAGTTGGTATAAACCGCCTCGCGACCAGCGGTGGGCTCACTCCATTGAGGATCGAAGTTTTCCAGCCAATATCGGAAACGAATCCGCTCTGGCACGGCAAGGCTGAGGCCGGTATATACGAATCTGATGCGCTTGTGGGCAGCGGGAATGCGGATAGAACCGATTGGAGTGATTGCCGAGCCATCTGCCATCACTGATTCAACATGAGCAATGGCCGGCGGCCAACTCGATGCAATGTGCGATGGATCAACCACAGAAAGTCCACCCTTAACGGAAATCCAGATTCTTCCCTCGGAATCACTGACCAATGATCTGCTTCGATTAACTCCTTGGCTGCTGGGTAAACCATCTGCCGGACCATATTGGCGAATATCCTCCGGTCCAACCTTTCCTGAGAGCAGTTTGTCTCGTGATACCTGCAGTACATGATTGGAGGTTGATATCCAGAGTTGTCCATGCTTGTCTTCCGCTATTCCGAACACGCGTTCGCGCAAAGCATCCGGCAGCAGTGCAACCTGCACTTTTCCAGAGAGAAGAAACGCCAAACCCGCAGACGTGCCGGTCCACAGCACTCGCTGTGAATCTTCGAGAAGACAATTGACCCTGATCGAAGGCAGACCATCCCGCGTGCCATAACTTTTCCACTGACCATTGGAGAAAGAACTGAGGCCATCGGAGGTTGCAAACCACATTGTTCCATCCCGAGCTTCAAGGATGGAGGACACGGTGTTTCCAGCGAGACCGGTCGTGGCAGTGTAGGTAGTAAATCGGCCATCGCGGAATCTGCTGAGGCCACCGCTGAGAGTGCCAGCCCATACTGAACGATCCCGACTCTCGAATACGGCATACACGCTGTTTTGAGCCAGACCATCCGACTCGGTGAGCGTCCGGGTTTCTATATTTCCATTCCGCAATTCCAGATGTGTCAGGCCGCCGTGCTGACGTCCTAGCCAGATTTCGTTTCCGCTACCTGCGATCGAATAGACCACATCATTGCTGGGGACCGCAGTCACCGGTTGAACGTGAGCATCCTGGATGGTGTATAACCCGCCTTCACCCGATGCTAGCCACGTGCGACCCTGTCCGTCGTTGTAAATGGAGCCGGTGTTCTCGAGGGCGGGATCTGTCGCCGATGAAAAGGACATCAAAACCGTGTCCCGGATGCGCCCAAGACCACGTGTGCCGCCGACCCAAACATTCCCTTCGCGGTCCTCGAAAAGGATGTTGATGGCGCCACTACCACGAAGTTCTCTTTCCTCAGAGAACGATGCGTTGTTTGGATTGATGCGCAACAGGCCACGGTCAGTCCCAACCCAAACATTCAAATCACGGTCGCGCATTAGGGTCAGAACTTGTACGATGCCGACTGAGGAAGGTAACGCTTCACGCCGATAGCCTTTGGTTGTCCAGTGATATAGGCCATTGTCCGTTCCGACCAGTAAATCCTCATCACTAATTGGCAGAAGGCAATTGATCTTACGCTCGGGCAACGCAGGACTAACAGAGGTGGCTGTTCTGTCGGCGAGAAGAAATAAGCCGCCCCCCAGAGTGCCGAGCCATATCTTGCCCTCCGAGGTCTCGGCGATTGAGATCACCGGCGACTGACTGGGTAGCATCTTGGGCGTCGCAACCCGCTGGGGACTTTCTCCGTCGAAGCGGAACGTGCCCTTTGCGGGATCCGAAATCAATATCCCACCCTTTTCATCTTTCGAAACGGCGGTAACGTGGGAACCCACTGGTCCGGAACCGTACACCACAGTTTCAAACTTGTCGTGCTTTTGACGGAGTACATCCGAACCTTGAACGCGGACCCAGAGGTTTCCATTCGCGTCCGTGAGCAAACCCAAGATAGGAGCATTTGAGTCCGGTTCGCCTGAAGGTAATAAGATCCGGACGAAGTGGAATCCGTCGAAACGAAACAGTCCCTTGTCGGTGCCAATCCAGAGATATCCATCGTTGGTTTGCGCGATCGCGTTGACTGCACCGCCGGGGAATCTGGCTTCTGTATTCCAATACTCGCGGACGTATTGGACCAAGGAACGGTTGGGATCGAGTGCATACAAATAGCTGCCAAGGCACATCAATGCCATCGCACATGCTGCACGTCGACATCGCTTCAGCCAAGAGGTCACGGAAGGTACTCGAACTTGTCAATTACGACTTCGTCTCCAGTTTTCAACGGCACTTGGCCCTGATGGAATACATATAGCGAGATGCGCACGGTCTCGTTGCCTGCAGCCGGAACTCCTGAAGTGAAAATATGCTGATTTAGAAGAGGATTCGCGGGCCCCCCTGATCCAGCCGCAGTGGTAAATGTCACTTGCCCAGGTTCCCAGTGAAACGAATGCGTAAAAGCTCCGGCCGGAACCCGAAATCGTACGATGTTCGCAGGTACGTAATAAGGCTGTACGACGTAATGTGCATTTTGGTTATTTACGTATCCCCAACGACTGAGCTCAACATCCAACTCACGCCGATTCTGTTCTGTACCTACCCCATCCCACGTCACAAGCGTCAATACGGCCGAAGGTTCGAGGTGAGAGATATCGCGTACCTGGAAACGGTACGTTCCGTATCCGAGGCTACGCGTCAACTTCACTTCGGCTCCAATCCATTTGCCCGGACTGCCTGAGATACGAAGATGCAACGCCCCTTTGGAGTCGGTCCAAACGTTTGACGGATCAAACAAATTCCTGGAGCCCGCACGATAAATGGAGCCGGTGCTCATGGCCCACTCGTACCCACTGAATTTGATTGTCTTTGGAGGAGAAAATACGGCTGCACTTCCTCGGGCATTTACGATGGCCGAGGCTGCCACGCCAGATCCGACGGCGGGCAAGGATTCTGTTAGCTCCGGCGGACTAAAACCTGGGTCCACCAACAGAGCAGCATACTCGGATCCCAGCTGGGTTGAACTCGCCCAGTGGCCGTCATTCTCTATTTTGGTAAACGGTTCGGCCGGAGATGGCTGTACGTCCCACCGTCCGTCATTTCGCGCGTAGAGTACGAGCCGTTGTCCAGCTCGAGCGCCAGCCACACGACCAAAAATGTACGCCTGTTCGGGAGTTCTCGAATTTTCAGCGGGCACCTCGGTGATCAGAAGGGTGGGCGTAGGTGATGCGAGGTTTGATCGGCAAGAGCAAAGCAGAATGCACACGACTAAAATCGGGAGTCCCCGGCGGATTACGAAGGTATACAGCCAAATTTTCATCGTCGTTCGCGAACACGGAAACAAGACGGGCCGCACGTACAGCGGAGAATGGCGAATCCAACTCAATCCTGCACGCCCAGGGAGTTGGAAAAACTCCGATAGGCATATGAAGTCTTACAGCTGAATGCTTCCGTGACCCCAGTTCGTAGAGTGATTGTATACGCGAGTCGCCTTACGCGCACGCCCTGATGTGGTTAACACGCGGTCTATGTTCGACACGCATTCCCAAGTCGAGAGCGGGAAGTGTCCGCACTGCCGGAAAATTCCCCGAAAACAGTTCACTCCGGTGGCTTAGGACCGTCGCAAGACTCGGGCATTTCAGAGTTTTCGACAGGAAAAATCACACGAACTAAGAACAAACACAAAGCTCATTCCTCGAAAGTGGTATTGAGCGGACGTACGATCTCGTAACATCAAATTCGGACTTTTTGGGCTTGTGCACTCCCCTGTAGATGTCGCAGAATCGGATCACAATCGAGGTGGGGAAATGATCCTG
>Ga0335071_10009108_pt1 | contig 10167 bp, 10 predicted proteins | sample Lox_Sample_15_FD_206724 | JGI IMG/M metagenome (GOLD analysis project Ga0335071, IMG submission 206724) | Soil microbial communities from Loxahatchee National Wildlife Refuge, Florida, United States - Lox_Sample_1.5 | ecosystem: Environmental > Terrestrial > Soil > Wetlands | place: USA...
TACCTCGGGAACATTAGCCTATACTTTGGGAGCCGGAAAAGCAGTTATCTCTACGCCATATTGGTATGCAGAAGAAATGCTGGCTGATGAGCGCGGGGCATTGGTGCCATTTCATGATCCGCAAGCACTGGCCGAACAGGTGATTGATTTGTTGGACAACGAGTCGAAGCGCCATGCCATGCGCAAGCGCGCCTATCTGTTTGGGCGGGACATGATCTGGCCTCAAGTTGCTCACCGCTATATGAAAACTTTTGAACGCGCTCGTGCGGAACGCCGTCATTTTGCACAAGCGGAATTCGCGGTCAAAGCTCTGGACAAACATGCCGGCGAATTGCCTTCGTTGAAGCTGGATCACCTACATCACCTCACCGATGATACCGGCATATTACAGCATGCTATTTTCACGATACCGAATTATCGAGAAGGTTATACAACCGACGATAATGCCCGCGCTTTGATGGTCAGTGTTCTTTTGGAGGAATTGGGAAATAAGGAAGCCGCTGAATTAGCGACACGCTATCTGGCATTCACCTGGTATGCCTTCAATTCTGAGACGAAACGCTTTCGCAATTTCATGGATTATCAGCGAAATTGGCTCGAAGAAAGCGGCTCAGACGACAGTCATGGTCGTGCTCTGTGGGCATTGGGCACTATACTGGGCCATTCGAATATGCCAACGCTTCAAAACATGGCGGGACGCGTATTCCAACAATCTTTACTTGCCATCCTGGACACAACCAGCCCGCGTGCCTGGGCTTTCGCGCTCATTGGTATTTATGAATATTTACAACGTTTTGCCGGTGACCGGCGCGCCGGTCAGGTTCAGGAAGAATTGGCGGGAAGACTGCTAACTCTCTACCAAAATAACTGTGCAGATGAATGGTATTGGTTCGAAAATAAGTTGACCTATTGCAATGCTGCGTTGTCACATGCCATGCTGGTGTGTGGCCAGTCCATCCCAAATCCTGCTATGACCGAGGCAGGATTGGAATCCCTCAGTTGGCTCGCCAAACAACAGCACGCGGACACAGAGGGAAAACATTTTGTTCCCATTGGCTCAAACGGTTTTTATAAACGGGGTGGCGAACGCGCCCGCTTTGATCAACAGCCAGTGGAAGCGCAGGCGATGGTTTCTGCCTGTCTTGAGGCACATCACATCACTGGGGAAAAAAGCTGGCACACAGAAGCTCGACGCGCCTTCGAGTGGTTTCTAGGGAGAAACGACTTGCGCCTCCCCGTCTACGACCCGACTACGGGCGGATGTCGCGACGGTTTGCATTCTGATCGGCCAAACGAGAATCAAGGTGCAGAGTCTACTCTCGCCTTTCTCCAATCACTTCTAGAATTAAAATTAGCAGAAAACGGTGACCAACTCAATGAGCATACTCACGGTAAACAACCATCACTCGGATCTGTTTCAACGCCACAAACTCAATCCTATTCTGACAGCCGCAAATTGGCCGTATCAAGTCAATAGCGTATTTAATCCCGGCGCGACTCTTCTCGCGGACGGTACAACTCTGCTACTGTGCCGTGTGGAGGATCGGCGCGGGCATTCCCACTTATGCGCAGCGCGTTCTGTAAATGGGATTGATAACTGGGAGATCGACTCTAAGCCTACTTTCATGGCCGATCCTGAACATTATCCGGACGAATTATGGGGCGTAGAAGACCCGCGCATTACCTATATTCCTGAATTGGGCCAATATGCTGTCGTTTATACCGCGTATGCAAGCGGGGGTCCTGGTGTGGCCCTGGCACTTACAGAAGATTTTCATTCTTTCGAGCGTTATGGCGTAATCATGCAGCCGGAAGATAAAGATGCAGCCCTCCTGCCACATAGAATCAATGGCCAATGGGCCTTGATCCATCGCCCGGCCACAGCATCAAACGCACATATATGGATATCCTACTCATCAGACCTTCGGAACTGGGGTGGGCATAAGAAAATTCTGGAAGCACGCCTGGGTGGCTGGTGGGATGCGAACAAAATTGGTCTTTCACTTCCGCCGATTGAAACGTTGGATGGCTGGTTGGTCGTTTATCATGGTGTAAAACAAAATGCAGCCGGTTGTATTTATCGATTGGGGCTGGCTTTGTTGGATTTAAACGGACCGGAGCGGTGCTTGATACGCGGGGATGAATGGGTGTTTGGCCCTGAAGAACCATATGAGCAACATGGTGATGTGGATAAAGTTGTTTTCCCATGTGGTTATACACTTGCAGCTGATGGTGACGCTCTCCGCATTTATTATGGTGCGGCAGATACAAGTGTCGCAATGGCCACAGGCAGTGTTCAAGCTATGCTTCAATGGTTAAAAGAACAAAGCTGAAGAATGTTTAGTTGGTATCTCAGTATTGTAGGAGGCGCTCATGAGTTTTCACGAAGGTGATAAAGTTATGCACTGGGCATACGGTCTTGGACAGATCATCCGCTTGGAAGAGCGGGCTATATCTGGGCCTAAAACACTTTACTATGAAGTTCAGGTGGGAAATATGATTGTTTGGGTTCCGGCAGACGAAAAATTAGGAAGCCGACTGAGGTCTCCAACATCAGAGTCTGGGTTCAAAAAACTGCTTGCAATATTGTCCAGCCCGGTCGAGCCGCTCCCAATCGACCGGAACGAGCGTAAAACTCTTCTGTTGGAACTACTAAGAGATGGTCGCGCTGAGTCGCTCTGTAAGATCATCCGCGATCTTTATGCCTCCGCGAAAAAGAACGATCATGATCAGTCTATCCTGAAACAGGCGCAGAATACTTTGCTCGGGGAGTGGGGATTCGTTCTGTCGATTACTCATATACAAGCCATGGTTGAATTGCACCGTTTGCTGGCATCTAGGATAGTGGAGATTTAGGAATAACGACCACGATAGAAAACAAATCATGGCTGGAACGTTAGGCACATCTGCAGGGGGTGGTGACAGCTGTGATAAAGTTCCTGTCCAGCGGGAATGTATCTATTATAGAGTCATGAACAACGCTCTTAAGACCAGTCTTTTGCCATTTGCCAAATATAAAAAGTTGGTATCCCTTTGCGACAATTAAGCAACTTAGCATATTCCTTTATAATTGAATGGGTTATAAGGGATGATCGTTATGCAAAATTTAAAGAGTTCCTACCAAAAAGTGCTGTCTCTTCAGAATTCTTTCTTTCCTTAGTGAGATCTTCTCGAGAGGCGATGCCCGTCGCTCGGCGCAAGTGACGGGCATTTTATTGATTCACTAGTATTTCTTTGACTTTGAATTAAGATGGTTCGCTGTTCATAGGTAGAGGCTTTAGCACTTGATATAAAATGCGCAATTGTTTCTAGCCTTTTACTAACTATCCGACACGAGAAATATGTTCGATTGTATACAGCTTTGTCCTTGTGGGTAGTATTTAACCTGAATTCGGGATATGCAACTCACTTTCACAGACGCCTGTCACCCTGAGCGTAGCGAAGGGTCTTCGCTGCTTTTGCGGCGGGATTCTCACGTGTGCCTTCGGCACAGTGCAGGCAGAATGATACAAAATTTCTTATCCCGAACTTACGTTATTTAGATACACAAAAAGCCTGGTACGTGTGCGCCTGCTATCGTTACCAAATACCAGAAACGAAGTTCCGGACCATTGCTCGATAGAATTGATATTCAAATCGAAGTGCCACGCGTGGATTATCAGAAGTTGAGCAATGATCGTCTGGGAGAATCATCTGAAACGATTCGAGCGCGCGTAGAGGCTGTGCGTCAGAGACAAACCTAACGATTCTCGAAACTCAATTCGAATCCGATGCTGGCAAACGCGGATATGCGCGTCGGGGAGATTCGGCAGTTTTGCAATCTGGACGATCAAAGTCAGAGTCTGATGCGTTCGGCGACATTGTGTTGTGCATAACGCAGATGCAGTTATCGGCGCGAGCATATCATCGCGTATTGAAGCTGGCGCGCATGATTGCAGATCTAGTGGGGAGTGAAGAGATTCAATCGGCATATCTAGTGGAGGCGTTGCACGCTTCGCAATCGTCCGAAACTGAAAAGGGGTGATGTATTGCTTTGATCTCAATCTCGATAGCACTTCCTGGACTCCTGCAATTTGATCCCTGCAACAAGCTTGTTGTTGAATTCACGGTATGAGTTTCAAATCGGCATATGACTTCCATAAAATTCATGATCTTCGTTATATCCTCCATAACCGGCTCCGAGATGAGTGAAATCATGCACTAATTCGATGGCCTGAATCCATTTAACCATCTTGAATCCCAACTGATTCTCGCAGCGCAGACGCAATGGCGCCCCATGCAGGTAGTTGAGTGGTTCCCCATTCATTTCATATGCCAGGATGCTCAATTTGTGGCGCATATTCCTAATAGAATGGACGTCATAGTAAATGCCACCTTCGGCTCCTTCTGCAAAAGAGTAAAAGACCACAAAACGGGCTTCGGGCATCGGCTTGACAAGGTCAAGGATGTGACGTACTGGAACGCCGCTCCACTTTGCAACGCCGGACCATCCCTGAATGCAGAAATGTTTGGTGATCTGCTCTTGCTTTGGCATTGACTTGAGCTCTTTGTAGGAAAATGTTCGCGGTTTTTCCACCAGCCCATAAACCTGCAATTGGTATCCTATGAAATCATTCTTCATCAGCGCGTTGTATTCGCCGGAGGTTGGGAGTGTTCCATTCACCCAAAAATAGGATGAGATATCATCTTCTTCGTACTGAGTGTCCGGATCCCATAATTCGGCAAGAGATTGGATGCTACCGACCAAGGTCTCCCCCGCTTTTTGTACCCAACGGGAATGTTTGAGCGTGGCAGGTGATGCAAATAACCAGATAACGATAAGAATGACTATAGTCGGGATAAAAATCAGCAATCCCTCCCAAGAGCCGTCATTTACGCCGGCGAACATATAATTCAAATTCTGTCGCAATCCGGTAATGAAGACCAGTGTAGTATGAACGAAAATGAAAAAGAGAAACCAACATAACACAAGGAAATGAATCGTCCGGGCAACTTGTCGATTAATGACCTTGCCGACCCAACCCAGCTTATTGGAGAACGCCGGTCCCTGCATCACACCGGTGGCGAAAGCAAGTGGAGCGGCTATGAATACAGTGATGAAATAGGCAAGCTGTTGCAGACCGTTGTAGTTTGTCCACGTGTGTTCAATCGGAAATTGCAGAGATAGATATTGAAGTGTTGTTGACAGTGCATTGGGGAAAACTGTCCAACTGGTGGGCACTAGCCTATGCCATTGATCAGTTGTAAAAAGCAAAATGTAGTAGGCAAGGCCGTTAAGCACCCATAAGAGATCGAAGGTAAAGTGCCACCATCGGGCAAGTCCTACCGAGTGGCGTATACCTGGAATCCCGAGCCACCCTGGGAGCGATACCGAATCATCTTTGGATGTCCAGACGCGATCGGGCGGAACATCATGCTGGAAGCGGAACCATTCCGTACCTGGTGTACAGTCCCGGCGCAAATAAAGGCGTGGATGATCGGCAAGAATCTGAATACCAGCGCGGATAATAAACATCATAAAGAATAGATTGAAGAAATGCTGTAAGCGTAGCCATAACGGAAATCCTGATGCGACTGCTGGTGAGGATGTGTCCCCTGGATACTGTGCAATGAAATCGCGCACTGCAGGCATCGTTCGCAACTGTTGGGCAACAGCAATTGCCAGAATTAGGAATAACACTGCTAGAGGGATTGCCCATAAAATGTTTATCCATTTTCGACCAATGCGTATGGATGGCGCAATTCCTGTCTGGGGTGGCATCCAACTCTCCAGCCGAATGCTATCTGCTGCAGCGCTTAAATTTGTTTCAAGCGGTGTTTGAGATGTTTGAGTTGTGTGAGGGGTTAACATAGATACTCCAGTCTGAACCATTAAAAGAACATCCCTCAAAGTCCCCACATAATCATGTTACCAAGTTGAACATCTTTCAGTAAAAAATTATTTTTGGGCTATTGGCGAACCATGTAAGATGCCAACAAAAACCAGCTCATCCACTGCACGAATGGAATGTTTCTCACCCGCATCGAACATAAGCAACGTATTTGGTCCGTACGCATGCTCGACGCCATCGCCGCCCGCAAATACACCCTTTCCCTTCAAGATGACAACAAAGAACGGCGTGCTTGGCGCGTTGTGCTCGCGAATGGATTGATCCGGTTTGAGAGTGAAGAGAATTGCGCGGCCCTGCCTATCGGCGTGAAGAGGTTCAGCGCGAGGACCTTTATCCCCAAATTTCAAATTGTCCAATAAATTTGTGGCCTTCATTCTTTATCCTTTCGTTATTGATGAAATTGGACGCGACAGACATTACTTCTTGATGCGTTCCTCATGAGAAGACCTGACCATAACGCTAAATATCCCAAGTGGCCTACTAATGCATGATGGGATTGGCTGGCGCGGTCTATGACTGGTAATCGTCCGGCTAATCTGGGCTTTAAGCATTTCTCTCAGCCATTTTCTGCCATCAAAAATTGATACGAATTATATATCGTATTACGATATTATTCAATAATATTATTATTTTAAAATTAGCAGGTACGTTGAGGAAAGTCCTAGCAGCAGATAATTGACTGGGGCCGGATTTCGCCATCGTCAATAATTGGTACAAGCTATTGATCGACATAATCTGAATGCCAGTCTGTTGATAAATTTCATGCTGCGGAATTACTGAACAGGCGGCTTCAACAATCCCTTCTATGCGACGGTCGCGGTAGCTATGAGAATTGTCAATTAAAGAGTCGTCTGCATCCAGGAGGGCAAAATCCACCCCCATGTATCTACGCCCAAACTCACCATCATCTTTTCCGATTCTTTTACAGCCAAAGCCAGTCCATGCTGCATCTCATCCCAGAGATGCAATACATCCCAATACAAAGAATCGACTACTTGCACTGGTCGATTTGGAAAACGATGGATTTCCTGTAATTCCAATTTGTCAGCATGCAAATGGCCAAGTACCGCCCAACCACTTTCTACACCAAGATCAATTGCCAAAAATGACTGAGCCTTTTCCATCACATCGTTTCCGCTCGATGTCCAGTTTCAATCGGTCTCTCGCCGTGCGATCACACGGATCGCGCCGGAGATGGGCTTCTCGGAAACGAGAACCATATACCCGCCGCCGCCTGCCCCGGATAACTTCCAACCCAGCGCTTGGTCACGATATTCATCGATCAAAGCTTTTACACGACTGTTCATCACATTTGGGATCATGGCAACTTGCGCTTCGAATCCCTCACGCATAGTTTGTCCAAAGCGGACGATATCCTGATCCAAGATCGCCTGCCAGTGACCTTCGGCAGCATCTGCCAGCGCCTTGGCGCGGTCACGATCAAAGACGCTGTTTTCAAACACATCGTAATCGGTGAAGCGAGGTCCCAATGAAACGAGATATATTGAACTCTCCACAAAATGCAAGAGTGGTTCATCCAGGCGATGTTCGATGCGTGAGGGCCAATACTCCCCATCGTAATAGGCATATGCCAACCCCGGAAATACCAACCCAATCGAATCCTGTGAACCAGAAATCACCTTGGTGCCGGGAGGATTGTCATAGCAGAAAAGCACCTTCGCAAGCTTTTCATAATTTCCGGGCGGGATTTTATGTCCCCAAAGTTCCATGGCATGACGACGCGTGCTGGAAGCCATACCGCTTCGTTCATTGAACTCCAAAGTTGGTTCCAATGAAATTGTGATGACCGGTCCTGGATAATGTTTCGAAACGAACGGTTGATCGATCCAGCCTCCCGCCAGGTCGATTCGATAAGGCAGTGAGTCACGCTGGCGTAGTTCCGTCGTAGAGCGCGCATCCAGACCCAGATGTGGCTTGCGCTCCAAAATAACGTATTCAATCCCCAGTTCGCGGCACAAAACCTGTTTTTCAGGAATATTTCCATCAGCGTTGACAATGAAATAATCGGGCATCACCGAACGGAGTTCAACTTCGAAATCAAGAATCCCTGAACCGCTCGAAATAAATGCGTCCTTGACAAAGGATACCGATTTGACCATGAACAAACGCTCTTGTTCGCTATTGAAGGTTGTACGTCCCTTCAAATCGAAGATCGTTTTATCAGAGCCTAACGCGACATAGACATCACCATATTGAGCTGCTTCGCGAAAGAACTCAACGTGACCGCTATGAAGCGTATCGAAACAACCACTCACAAACACCTTTTTAGCCATGAAGTGCTCCAATCGAGACTTTGTTTGTGGACATCACCGATACTTCGATTCTCATTAACCATCCAGCGAACGGAAAGTGAATCGAAAAGGGGAACTATGCAGTAGCACAAATGCATTTATCGATGGGTCGATTCTATTATGTGTGATTATTCAACTTTGCTTGACAGACGAACCTGCTCACGTAATCTTTCAAAGTCCTCGATTTTAAACCGACCGGCTCCAATCGTTAGCGTATTGGCTGTGCCAGCTGCGATTCCACAGGTGACACATTCTTCGAAAGACAGTCCTTGTAAAAAACTATGCGCCAAGCCTGCCAGGGTGCAGTCTCCGGACCCCACAGCACTTTTCGCTTCTACCCTTGGATTCTTCACAATCAATGTGTCATTTCCTTTTGCCGCAATTGCACCGTTGGCTCCCATGGAAATTACCACGTTCGTTTTATATTTTGTAGAGATCTCACTTGCGGCTTTCGTGAAATCCAGCAAGCCGCCTGGTTTGATCCCCAAAAGCGATTTCGCTTCTACCTCATTTGGCTTGACAAAGAAAGGTCCTGCTTCCACGCCTGCACGGAGTGCGTCCCCGCTGGTATCCAGGAAAGTCAATACATTTGCCTCTTTGGCAATTTCGATCACTCGAGCGTAAAAATCGGGAGGTACGCCCGGCGGCAGGCTTCCTGAAAGAGTCACGGCCTCATATTTTTCGATGACGTTTCGAATATGAGTTTGTAACTCCTCCACTTTTTCCGCGGGAACAGACTCTCCTCGTTCGTAAATTTCTGTCATGGTTTGATTTTCATGATCCAAAATGGATGTGCAAGTTCTCGATTCAAAATCCGTATAGATAAAATCGGTTTGTATCCCCTCCCGATGCAATTCCTTTTCGATAAATTGACCTGCAAATCCACCAACCCATCCCGATACCACCGGAACATCCCCCAATGTCTTGAGCGCCCGGGCAACATTACAACCTTTTCCTCCAGCCAGTGCGACCACAGATTCAGGACGATGAATCTGATCGATCTTAAATGATGAGACGACTATTGTTTTATCGATAGCCGCATTCAAATTCAGACAAAGGATCATATCGATATATTCGCTTTTCCAGACGCACCAAGGAATTGGATTCGCTCACGTACAATTTCTGTCTGAGCGCTTCGCCCTTCGACCAAATATTTGCGCGGGTCAACTAATTCTTTATCCTGGCTGAGGACTTCTCGAATCGCACCTGTGAAGGCTTGCGACAATTGCGTGGCCACATTGACCTTTGACAAGCCCATCGTCATACCTTGTTTGATGTCCTGATCTGAAACACCAGATGAACCATGCAGCACGAGCGGAACTGAAACGCGTTTATGGATGGCTGCCAAACGATCCAAGTCCAGTGAGATTTGTTTTACCTTGAGGCCGTGCACTGATCCCAAAGCAATTGCAAGCAAATCAACTCCTGTTGCCTCGGCAAATTGAACAGCTTCATCGGGGTCGGTGAGCACAATATCAGTTTTATTGAAAGCTTTCCCATCTGGTTTTGGGACTTCGCCAATCTCGGCTTCCATGCAAACTCCAACAGAATGCGCCATTTCACAAAGTCGTTTTGTGGTGGATATATTTTCTTCCGAGGGCAGAGCATCACCATCAAACATTACTGAGGTGAATCCTAAGGCGATGGCTTGAAGTACTTCGGTTTCAGTCCCGTGATCCAAGTGTAGTGCGAGCGGCACGGAGATGCGTTCAGCCGCAATTTTCCCAATTGCAGCCATATACTTGAGACCTTGAACTTCATTTCCGTCACCAATGTATTTCAGAGCTCGGTGGCTGACTTGAATTATAGCAGGCGCATTCTCGGCTTGAGCGGCTGAGGCAATCGCCTGGGCTTGTTCCATGGTGTTTGCATTGAATGCTCCGACTGCCCAACCTTCCTGATGCGCGCGGAGAATCCAGGGATATACATTTTGCAGTGTCACGCGATTTCCTCAGGGTCGAGAA
>Ga0335071_10009109_pt1 | contig 10167 bp, 10 predicted proteins | sample Lox_Sample_15_FD_206724 | JGI IMG/M metagenome (GOLD analysis project Ga0335071, IMG submission 206724) | Soil microbial communities from Loxahatchee National Wildlife Refuge, Florida, United States - Lox_Sample_1.5 | ecosystem: Environmental > Terrestrial > Soil > Wetlands | place: USA...
CGAAACGGGGACGATGGAGGAGGCGGCCTCGCTCCTGTCGCGCGGCGCGGCGGGCATGCCCGGGAACGCGCGCGCGGCGTACAACGCCGGCCTCGCGCTCGCGCGCGTCGGGCGCGACGCCGACGCCGAGAAGATGCTCCGCCGCGCGGCGGCGGCCGACCCGCCGAGCTACGACTCCCTCTTCGCCCTCGCGGATTTCCTCCTCCGGAAAGGGAAACCCGCCGAGGCGGGCGCGCTCGCGGACCGCATGGCGGCGCTCGACCCCGCACGCCCGGAAGCGGGGCAGATCAAGGCCGCCCTCGGCCGCCGCTGAGGCCGAGCGTTCAGGCCCCGTCGAACGCGCGCTCGATGCGCCTGCAGACGGTCTCGAGCACCTTGAGGCGCGCGAACTTCTTGTCGTTCGCCTCCACGAGCGTCCAGGGAGCGCTCTGCGTCGACGTGCGCGCGATCATGTCGGCCGCGGCCGACTGGTAGAGGCTCCACTTCTTTCGGTTGCGCCAGTCCTCGGGCGTGATCTTGAAGCGCTTGAAGCGCATGCGCTCGCGCTCCCGGAAGCGCCGGAGCTGCTCCTCGCGGGAGATCTGGAGCCAGAACTTGCACACGACGACGTCGGCGCGCCCGAGCTGCTCCTCGAAGTCGTTGATCTCCGAGTAGGCGCGCATCCAGTCGGCCTCCGAGCAGAAGCCCTCGAGGCGCTCGACGAGGACGCGCCCGTACCACGTGCGGTCGAAGATCGTGACCCGGCCCTTGCGCGGCAGGTGGCGCCAGAAGCGCCACAGGTAGGGCTGGGCGCGCTCCTCGTCCGTGGGCGCGGCGACCGGGATCACGTTGTAGAGGCGCGCATCCAGGCCGCCGGTGACGCGGCGGATCGTGCTGCCCTTGCCCGCCGCGTCCATGCCTTCGAACGCGAGCGTGACGGAGATTCGCGGGAACTTCGCATCACGCGCGAGGCGGCCCAGGCGTCCCTGCCAGTCGAGCAGGCCGGCTTTGTACGCCTTCGGGGTGACGGTTCGGGACAGATCGAGCTCGGTGAGCGCGTCGCGCGCGTCGATCGGGCGGACGATCGGCGCCGCTTTCGAGACCGGGCGGCCGCGCCCGGCCGGCGCGTCGAGGCGCTTGTTCATCGCCTCGAGCAGCGCCCGGCCGACCGTGAGGGAGCGATACGGCGCGTCCGCACCCTCGACGACGATCCACGGGGCGTCCGCGGTGCTGGTCGCGCGCAGCGTCTCTCCCGAGATCCGGTAGAAGCGGTCGTACTCGCGGAAGAAGTCACGGTCGCGGCGGGTCACGCGCCAGCGCGTCTCGGGGTCGGCCTTCAAGGCCTTGAGGCGCTTTCGCTGCGCCTTCCGGGAGAGGTGAAACCAGAACTTGACGATCAGCGCGCCCTCGTCGGCGAGCATCTTCTCGAAACGGTTGATGTCCTCGATCGACCGAAGGAGGTCCCCGCGTCCGGTCTTCCGGAAGACGCGGTCGATGATCGGCGCCGTGTACCAGGAGCCGAACAGGATCCCGATCCTTCCCCTCGGCGGCAGCGCGCGCCAGTAGCGCCACATCGGCGGGCGGTCGCGCTCCTCGTCCGAGGGAGTGTCGAAGGCCCGCGTCAGGATGTGACGCGGGTCCATCCACTCGTTGAGGAGGTTGACGGTCTCGCCCTTGCCGGCTCCGCGCACGCCGGAGATCAGGACGATCACCGGAAACGTGCCGTCTTCCTTCAGGCGGTACTGGGCGTCCAGCAGATCGGAGCGCAGCTTCGGCGCCGCGCGGTCGAAGACGGACTTCGCGATCCTGTGGCCGAGCTCCGCGGTCTCGAACATGGGCCACCTCCGTCCCGTCTCGCGGCGGGACGCCCCCGCCCGCGAGAATCCGGGAAGGCCTCGGGGCTCAGCCCTTCTTCGGGGCCTCGCCGATCTTCACGAGGTCGACGACGGTCTTGACCCCCGGGACTCCCGCCGCGGCCTTCAGCGCGAGGTCCTTGCGCGCCTGGTCGGGCAGCGTGCCGCGCACCGAGCAGGTTTCGCCCGTGCATTCGACGTACAGCTCCTTGTAGTGCGCGCCGACCTCGCCTTTGACCTTCGACCGGACGGCCTTCTCGAGCTTGTTGTCGGCGATCTCCATCTCGGTCTTGCCCGAGAAGACGCCCTTCTCGTTCTTCGCCTTGATCTGGTTGTCGATCTTCTTGACGCCGGCGTACTTGAGGACCTCGTCGGCCAGCTCCTGCGTGGCGCGCTTCTCGACCTGGCCGGTCAGCGTCGTCTTGTCGCCGACGATCGCGACCTTGATCGGCGCCGCGTCCGGGCCGAGCTTGTCGACGAGGAGCTTCGAGAGGGAGGCTTCGCGGTCGGCAACGGACGCCGCGCCGGCGGCGAGCGCGGGGACGGCCGCGAGGACAATTGTCAGAAAGCACGCGGTGAGGGCGGTGCGGATCTTCATGGTCTTTTCTCCTTCGGACCCTGAACTATACAAAAGAAAACGGGGGCGCCGGAGCGCCCCCGCGGACGGAACCCTCCTGCCGGCGAGGGATTACTTCTCGAGCCCCATGATCTCGCGGTACCACTTCGGGTGGTGGATGCGGGCCCAGGCCTTCGAGACCGTGCCGCGCATCATCGAATTGAACGTGCCGGGCTCGGCGACGGTCGCGAGGTAGATGTGGAAGACGAGCGACACCGCGAAGAGGATGAAGCTGATGTTGTGGAGGAGCACGGCGATCTCGCGTGCCCAGGCCGGGAACGACGTCGGGTACCACATCACGACTCCCGACACGAGGAGCCCGAGGGCGGCGAGGCCCGAGGTGTGGAAGTAGACCTTCTGCCCGCCGTTGTACTTGCCGATCTTGTCGTGGTTCGTGGCGTCGCGAAGGTACTCGAGGAGCTTCGGCCCGACCCACCCGCGCTCCTCCTTCGTCAGCTCCATCTCGCTCCACCAGTGAACGGCCATCGCGAGCGATGAGAGCGCGAAGGCGAAGCCGAACCAGGGATGGACGAGGCGGCAGACGCTCAGGCCGCCCACGAGCGTCCCCATCCAGCCGAAGACGGGGGTCCAGACCGGGAGCCCCGTGAAGAGGCAGGCGAAGAACGTGTCGGCGACCGCCCAGTGAATGACGCGCGAGGACAGGCGGTGGCGGATGATCTCGTTGCCGACGAGGACGTCTTCCTTCTCGCGGGCGACGTAGGCGCCTTCGTCGAAGCCGATCTGGCGGACGACTTTGCTCATGTGCGCCTCCCTCAGCCCTTCTCGTCCGGTCCGACCGGACCGGGGTCCAGATGGCCCTTGTTGCCGTGGTAGAGGTGGTGGCCGAACGCGCCGACGATCGCTCCAAAGATCGCGAGGAAGCCGATCGGACGGAGCCACTTCTTCCAGAGCGTGACCGCCATCGGAACGCGCGGAGCCCTCGGGAGGGCGCCGTACCACTCGGGATGGTCGCCGAAGGCGAGGACCGTCACGACGCCGGTGCCGCCGACGCCCTGCGGGTCGTAGAGGGCGGCCTGCGCATACCCCTGCGCCTTGAGCTGCGAGACCCGCTGGTTTCCGAGGGCGACCATCTCCTCCTTCGTGCCGAAGTGGAGGCACCCGGTGGGGCACGACTTGATGCACGCGGGCTCGAGGCCGACGGCCACGCGGTCGACGCAGAGCGTGCACTTGGACATCTTCCCGGTCTTCGCCGAGAAGCGCGGGACGTCGAACGGACAGCCCGTCGCGCAGTAGCCGCAGCCGATGCACTGGGCCGGGTTCACGTCCACGATGCCGTTCGCGTATTGCACGAGCGCGCCGGGGGCCGGGCAGGCCTCGAGGCAGCCCGGATCGGCGCAGTGCATGCACTGGTCCTTGCGCATGAGCCACTTGATGCCGCCGTCGACCTCGTGCTCGTCGAACCGGATCAGGTTCCAGAACGATGGGTCGAGCGTGGGCATCGTCTGGTACGTGCCCCTCTGTTCCGTCGAGACGACCTGCAGGTCGTTCCATTCCTGGCACGCGACCTCGCAGGCCTTGCAGCCGATGCAGGTGGAGGTGTCGACGAGCTTCGAGACGGCCGGGAGGGAGCGCAGCGAGCTGCCGCTGCCCCAGACCTGAGCGGAGGAGCGGACGACTTCGAAGGAGTTTTGAACGCTCATGGCCGCCTCCTCACGCCTTCTCGAGGGTCACGAGGAAGCTCTTGTATTCCGGGGTCCACGTGTTCGGGTCCACTGCGGTGGGCGTGAGCATGTTCGCGAGCGTGCCCTGGTGCCCCTTCTCGCCCGTGAAGCCCCAGTGGAGCGGGAAGCCGATCTGCCAGATCGCCTTCCCGTCCGCGTGCGCGGGTTTCAGCCGTTTCGTCACCATCGCGACGCCCTCGAGCGAGCCGCGCGCCGAGGTGACCTTCACCTTCGCACCGTTGACGATCCCCTTTTCCTTCGCGAGCTCCTCCGGGATCTCGACGAACTGCCCGGGCTGGAGCATGTTCAGGCGGGGGAGGTGCTGGGTCCAGTAGTGGTACATCTCCGTCACGCGGTATGTCGTGCAGATGATCGGGAACTTGTCGCGCGCACCGTAGACGTCGAGGTCGGACTTGAACTTCGCGACCGCGGGGTTCGACGTCACCTTCGGATGGAGAACGTTGTCGCACGCCGGCTCGAGCGCCTCGTAGTGCTCGGGGAACGGACCGTCGTTCAGGACCGGCGCGAAGAGGCGGCCGACGCCCTCGGGCAGCATGATGAACGCGCCGAACGTCCCGGGGGGTGCGTCCGGCTTCATGTCGGGGACGTCCCCGACCCACTTCTCGCCGTTCCACTTGATTCCGACGCGAGTCGCGTCCCACGGGTTGCCGTCCTTGTCGGCGGAGGCGCGGTTGTACATGACGCGCCGGTTCGCCGGCCACGAGAACGACCACTGGTGGAACATCCCGAGGCCCGTCGGGTCGGCGTTGTTGCGGCGCTGCGTCATGTTGCCCGCCTCGGTGAAGGCGCCCGACATGAGCCAGTTCCCGCACATCGTCGTGCCGTCGTCCTGCAGCTGGGCGAAGCCGTCGAGCTGCTGGCCGGCGGCCTTGAGAACCTTCGTCTTGTCCTTCGGATCGGGGATGTCGGCAAGCGCCTTCCCGTTCAGCTCCTTGAGGATCTCCGAGAGGTCGGGCACGGCCGGATTCGTGTAAGCCCACGAGACGTTTGCGATCGCTTCGGGAAACGCGCCGCCTTCCTTGCGGTAGAGGTCACGCACGGCGAGGAAAATTCTCGCGAGGATTTCCTGGTCCACCTTGGCCTGCCCGGGCGGATCGAGCGCCTTCCACTTCCACTGGATCCAGCGGGCCGAGTTCGTGAAGGAGCCGTCCTTCTCGGCGAAGTTGCTCGCGGGCAGGAGAAAGACCTCCGTCTGGATCTTGGACGGGTCGGCGCCTCCGTACTCCTGCGGCGCCTTCCAGAACGCGGCGGTCTCGATCTCGTGGTTCTCGACGACGACGAGCCACTTGAGTTTCGAGTGGGCGCCGATCATCTTCTTCACGTTCGGGCCGATGCCGACCGGGTTCATCCCGAACGTCATCAGGCCTTCGGGCCCGGGCTCCTTGCCGCCGGCGCGCATGGAGCTGCCGCGGTACATGTCGTCGAAGATGTACATCCAGGAGTAGTTGCCGTCGATCTTCGGGAGCCACGAGTAGCCGAACTCGTTCTCCTTCGTCGCCGCCTTGCCGTAGAGGCCCTTGAGGAGCGACGCCATGAACTTCGGGTAGTTCTGCCAGTAGTTCATCGACGGCCATGCCTGCTTCCCGAGCGTCGCCGGGGTTGCGCCCTCGAGGTACTCCTTCAGGGTCTGCGCGCCGGCGGGCGGGGTCTTCAGGTACCCCGGGAGGACGTCGAACACGCCGGCCGTGTCCGTCGCGCCCTGGATGTTCGAGTGGCCGCGGAGCGCGTTCACGCCTCCGCCCGGACGCCCGACGTTGCCGAGCAGGAGCTGCAGCATCGCCGCGGTGCGGATCATCTGGACGCCGACCGAGTGCTGCGTCCAGCCGAGGGCGTACATGATCGTCCCGACCCGCTGCGCGTTTCCGGTCGAGGTCACGGCCTCGGCGACCTTGAGGAACGTGTCCTTCGGCGTGCCGCAGATCCTCTCGACCATCTCCGGCGTGTACCTGTCGACGTGCTTCTTGAGGAGCTGGAAGACGCACCGCGGATCCTCGAGCGTCGGGTCGACGGAGTAGGTTTTCGTCTTCGGGTTCGCCTCGTACCCCCACGCCGTCTTGTCGTACGTGTGCTTGGCCTCGTCGAAACCCGTGAAGAGGCCGTCCTGGAAGCCGAACTTCTCGCCGACGATATATGGCGCGTTCGTGTGGATCTTCACGTAGTCCTCGTGGAACCGCTTCTGGTCGATTGCGTAGCGGATGATCCCGAGGAGGTAGGCGATGTCGGTCCCGACGCGGATCGGGGAGTAGAGGTCCGCGACCGCGCCTGTCCTCGTGAGGCGCGGGTCGACGACGACGATCTTCGCGTTACGGGTCTTCTTGGCCTCGATCGCCCATTTGAAGCCGCAGGGGTGGTTCTCGGCGGGGTTTCCGCCCATGCAGAGGATGACGTCGGCGTTCTTGATGTCGACCCATCCGTTCGTCATCGCTCCGCGCCCGAACGTGGCGGCCAGACTGGCCACCGTGGGGCCGTGTCATACCCGTGCTTGTGTGTCCCGGTACGGCACGCCCCAGGCGGAAGCCGACTTCCAGTAGAGGTAGTTGAACTCGGTCGTGTCCGTGCAGCCGCCGATCATGGCCATGCCCGGGTTGCGGTTGACGACCTCTCCCTTGGCGTTCTTCGCGACGAAAGACCGGTCGCGCGTGTCCTTGATGTGCCGCGCGATCTTTGCGATCGCCTCGTCCCAGGAGATGTCCTCCCACTTGTCCGAGCCGGGCTTCCTCACCTGCGGCTTGAGGAGGCGGTTCGGGCTGTTGATGTCGTCCTTGACCGTGGTGCCCTTCGGGCAGAGCGTCCCGCGGTTGATGGGGTGGTCGGGATCGCCTTCCACGTGGACGACGGCGGGCGAGGCGTTCTTCGCCTTGTCACCGAGCGTGTGGATGATGAGGCCGCACGAGACGGCGCAGTACGGGCACGTGCTGCGCGTCTCCGTCGTGCGCGAGATCTTGAACTCGCGCATTTCGGCGCGGGCCTCGTGCAGGTCGAAGCCCAGCGCGACGGCTCCGCCCGCCGTGCCCGCCTTCAGGAAGGTTCGTCGAGTCAGGCCCATGAACGCCCTCCTCCGGTTGTTCGATTGAGGCCCTAGCAGACCTCCGGAAGGGGCCGGCTGTCAAGACCAGATCTCAACTCGCGAGCGGCCCGTAGAGGTCGGGGCGCCGGTCGCGGAAAAATCCCCACGACGCCCGGTCGCGCCGGACCTGCGCGAGGTCGATCGTCGCCACGGCGACGCCTTCTTCCTCCCGCCCGAGCTCCGCGAGCTTCTCACCGCGCTGATTCGCGACGAACGACGAACCGTAGAAGACCTGTCCGCCCTCGTTTCCGACGCGGTTCGCGGCGACGACGGGCGCAACGTTGCAGACGGCGTGGCCGAGCATCGCGCGCTGCCAGAGGTCGCGCGTGTCCAGCGCCGGGTTTTCGGGCTCCGAGCCGATCGCGGTGGGGTAGAGGAGGACGTCCGCGCCCGCGAGGAGCATCGAGCGCGCGGCCTCCGGGAACCACTGGTCCCAGCAGATGCCGACGCCGAGATGCGCGGGCTTCGCGTCCCACGCGCGGAACCCCGTGTCGCCGGGGCGGAAGTAGAACTTCTCCTCGTACCCGGGCCCGTCCGGGATGTGGCTCTTGCGGTAGATCCCCATCACGGTCCCGTCCGCGTCGATCATCGCGAGGCTGTTGTAGTACGCATGCCCCGCCTTCTCGAAGAAGGAGACGGGAATGGCGGCATGGAGCTCCTTCGCGAGGGCCGAGAAGCGCGCGATCGTCGGGTGGCCTTCGGCCGGCCTCGCCCACGCGAAGTAGCGGTCCCGCTCCTCGCGGCAGAAGTACGGCCCCTCGAAGAGCTCGGGCGGGAGGATCACTGCCGCGCCCTTCGTCGCGGCCGCGCGGACGAGGGATTCGACCTTCGCGACGTTCTCCTCGACGGAGCCCGCGAGCGCGCACTGGACGGCGGCGAACGTGACGTTCTGGACTTCCGTCATGCGGGCACCTGCTGGCTGATGCAGTGGAAGGCCCCGCCGCCCTCGAGGAGCCGGCGGGCGGGGACGGAGACGGCGCGGCGCCCGGGGAAGAGCCGTCCGATCGCGGCGCGGGCAGGCTCGTCGTTCGGGACGCCGTACGCGGGCACGGCGACCGTCGTGTTCGCTATATAAAAATTCACGTAGCTGGCGGGCATGGGCGCGCCGTCCGGGCCCTCGACGAGGCCGGGCGACGGGACCGCCGTGACGTTCAGCAGGCGCCCGGCCGCGTCGCGCATCTTCCTGAGATCGCGCGCGATCTGGAGGAGCGCCGTGCGGTTCGGGTCCGCGGCGTCCGCGGGGGACATGCAGACGACTTCCCCGGGTGCGAAGAAGCGCGCGATCGTGTCGATGTGCCCGTCCGTGTGGTCGTTCAGGAGGCCGTCGCCGAGCCAGAGGACGGTCGAGACGCCGAGCGCGTCCTTGACGCCGTCCTCGATCGCCTTCCGCGTCATCCCCGCGTTGCGGTTCGGGTTCAGGAGGCACTGGCGCGTCGTGAGGCACGTGCCCTCGCCGTCCACCTCGACCGAGCCGCCTTCGAGCACCCAGGGGAAGCGGTACGCGGGGAGGCCCGAGGCCTCCGCGACCTTTTCCGAGACGCCGGCGTCGTGCGGGAGGACGTACTTGCCGCCCCAGCCGTTGAACGAGAAGCAGGCGGCCGCGCGCTCGTGGCCGGGGCCGGCGAGAAAGACCGGCGCCGTGTCGCGCAGCCAGATGTCGCCGAACGGGATCACGAAAAAGCGCGCCTCGAGGCCCGCGAGCGCGGTCGCCGCGAGGCGGCCGTTCTCGTCGTCGGGAACGAGGACGTGGAGCCGCTCTCCGCGCGGGGCGCCGGACGGGCCGCGGTCGGCGATCGCCGCCGCGAACTGCGTGAAGGCGTCGCGGACGTCGGGGAGGGCGTCCTCCCAGAGGTCGGCGTGGCTCGGCCACGCGAGCCACACCGCGTCGTGGCGGTCCCATTCGGCGGGCTGGCGGAAGCCGGCCGCCCGGGGCGTTTCCCCCGGCGGCCGCGGCGGAGCGGGCATCGCGCCGGACTATAAAGGACGGGGAGCGCCCGGGCCGGTCCCGGTGGCGCGCTCCGCGGCATGCTCTCGCAGCGCCGTGAGGAGATCCCCCCACCAGAGGCCGATCATCCGCGCGAACGCGGCGCCCTGAAGGCCGTGGCGGGCCGGGTGGTCCGCGGGCAGCGCGCTCCAGCCGGCGTGGTGGACGGTCACGAGGGTGCCGTCCCCGCGCGGGACGAAGCGAACCGTGACGCGCGTCGACTCTCCGGGCTTGAAGTTGACGCCGCGCCACTCGAGCTCGAGGAGGGACGGCGGCTCCCACGCGAGGATGCGTCCGACCGTGTGCGTCCGCGCGTCCGGCGGCGCGCCCCACGTCTCGAAGAGGCGTCCGCCCGGGCCCGGCTCGAAGCCGAGGGCGCCGCGCCGCATTCCCGCGATGCGAAAGCGCGGGCCCTGCCGCCACCAGAGGTCCGTCTCCTTCGTGAAGACGTCCCATGCGGCCGCGGGCGGGACGTCCACGAAAACGCTGACGCGGGCCGAGTCTCCGGGAGGAGGAGTCCCGCTCAACGCGCCTTTCTCCCACGCGCGCGCTCGGCGCGCCGCTTGAACGCGGCGAGCTCGAGCGTCCAGAAGCGCTCGACGTCCGCCACCCACGCGCGCAGCGCGTCGAACGGCTCGGGCTTCAGCCTGTAGACCCTCACGCGCGCGTCGCCAGCGTCCGCGCCGTGCGCCTCCTCGACGAGCCCGGTCTCCCGAAGGACCCGGAGATGCCGGCTCATCGCGGGCGGGCTCAGGCCGAGCGCGGCCGCGAGCTCGCCCGCGCGACGCTGCCTCACGCGCAGGAGATCCACGGCGCCGCGGCGCGCGGGGTCGGCGAGCGCGGCGAGCGTCCGGTCGAGGCCGTTCATGCGCTCAGGCCTTCGGCTTCGGGCTGCGCAGCCGCTCGGCGAACCACCAGTGGTGTCCGCCGACGTCCACGCACTCGTAGCTCTTGTCGGACCAGTA
>Ga0335071_10009110_pt1 | contig 10166 bp, 12 predicted proteins | sample Lox_Sample_15_FD_206724 | JGI IMG/M metagenome (GOLD analysis project Ga0335071, IMG submission 206724) | Soil microbial communities from Loxahatchee National Wildlife Refuge, Florida, United States - Lox_Sample_1.5 | ecosystem: Environmental > Terrestrial > Soil > Wetlands | place: USA...
GGGTGATTCTCACTCTTGAAAGCTATTCCCTCCGAAATCCTCAAAATTCAATCGAATCATCGGAAAATTAGTGCCGGAACTGGCATGTTAATTGACGATCTGCGTCAGTACAGACTTCATAATCATCTGGATTGCGATCAGTCGGCATCACATGAACATTGGCATTCTGAAAGAGGATCCGCGCAGGGAGCGGAGAGTCGCCCTGACCCCTGCCGGGGTGCAGAGCTGTACGAGCGCCGGGCACGCGGTATTTCTGGAGAAGAATGCCGGCGAAGCGTCGCATTTTCCCGATGAGAAATATCAGGCCGTCGGAGCGCAGATCGTCTACTCCAGCGAAGAGGTGTTCGGACGGTCGGATCTCCTGATGAAGATCTCCCCCCCGACAGAGGCCGAGTGCGACAGGCTGATCGACGGTCAGACGGTCTTTTCCTTCCTTCACCTTGCGATAAGCTCCACAAAGATGATGGAGCGTCTTCTGCGGAAGCACATCTGTGCGATCGGCTATGAACTGATCGAGGACCGTACGGGCAGTCTGCCGATCCTCCAGATCATGGGCGAGATCGCAGGGCAGATGACGACCAACATCGCGGCCCGGTTTCTGGAAAGCAGTAACAACGGAAGGGGCATCGTCGTGGGCGGCATCACCGGCATACCCCCCGCCACCGTCGTTATCATCGGCGCGGGCACCGTCGGACAGTCCGCCGCCCGGATGGCGCTCGGCACCGGCGCGGAAGTGATCGTGCTGGACAACGACCTCAGCCGCCTCCGCTCGCTCGAGAACAGATTCAACTACCGCATCATCACGTCGGTTGCGAACGAGTACAACATCCGCAAGGCGCTTCAGTTTGCCGATGTGGTGATCGGCGCGATTCTCATCAAGGGGGAGCGCGCCCCGCATGTGGTGACGGAGGAGATGGTGCGGTCGATGAAACCCGGCTCGATCATCATCGATGTTTCGATCGATCAGGGCGGGTGCTGTGCCACCAGCCGCCCGACGACGCTCGAGAATCCGGTCTATGTTCTGCACGACGTGATCCATTACTGCGTGCCGAACATGCCCGCGAACGTCGCGCGAACGGCCACCTTCGGCCTGACCAACGCCCTTCTCCCGTACCTCCAGCACATTCTGCTGAAGGGGCTCGACGGCGCCCTCCGGGAAGATCAGGGACTCAGCCGCGGGGTCTGTACCTATCATGGTCTCTGCACGAGGGGTGAAATTGCCCGTCGGTTCGAGATCGACACATTCGATGTTGCCACCCTGTTAAAATGACAGCACATCATGCAGTGGATTGAGCGATATAAATCAAAATTGCGGACAGCCCGGGAGGCGGTCAGCATCATCCAGTCGGGACAGCGCGTCTATGTTCATCCGGGCTGTGCGATGCCCGAAGTGCTGGTCGACGCGATGTGCGACCGTGCGTTCGAGCTGGTAAACATCGAGGTGATTCATCTCCTTACCGTCGGCCAGCCGCGGTACTCCAAGCCGGAGATGGAGGGGCATATCCGGCACAACGCGCTGTTCATCGGCCGGAACGTGCGGACGGCGGTCAATGAAGGCCGCGCCGATTTCACGCCGATATTCCTGTCGGAGATACCGGGTCTCTTTTATCGGGGCATCCTCCCGATCGATGTGGCGCTCGTGCATGTGTCGCCGCCGGATGAACACGGCTTCTGCAGTTTCGGGGTCGGGGTGGAATGCACCAAGCCGGCGACGGAGGTGGCGAAGCACATCATCGCCCAGATCAATCCGAACATGCCGCGGACGCTGGGCGACTGCTTCATTCACGTCGACAAGTTCACCTCCTGCGTCGAGGCGGATGTGCCGCTCCAGGAGCTTCCGCAGGTCGACAACGACCTGACCCCGGAGGAGATCGGCACCTTCGAACGGATTGGCCGGAACATCGCCGATCTGATCGAGGACGGCTCCACGCTCCAGCTCGGCATCGGCGCGATCCCGGACGCCGTTCTCCGGTACCTTCAGGGGAAGAAGCATCTCGGCATGCACACGGAAATGTTCGCCGACGGCGTGATGAAGCTGGTGGAAGACGGGGTGATCACGAACGAAAAGAAGACGCTTCATCCCGGCAAGATGATCGCGTCGTTCGTTCTGGCCACACGCCCGCTGTTCAACTTCATCAACAACAACCCGATCATCGAATTCCACCCGTCGCACTATGTGAACGACCCCTATATCGTCTCGCGCAACGACCGGATGGTGGCGATCAATTCCGCCATTGAGGTCGATATCACCGGGCAGGTCTGCGCGGATTCGATCGGCATGCGGTTCTACAGCGGGTTCGGCGGCCAGCTCGATTTCATCCGCGGAGCTTCCCGGAGCAAGGGGGGGAAACCGATCATTGCCCTGCCCTCGACGGCGAAGGATGGGAAACTGTCCCGCATCGTCGCGTCGCTCTCGCCGGGCGCCGGCGTGACGACGACGCGCGGCGACGTGCATTACGTCGTCACCGAATTCGGCGTGGCGGACCTTTACGGCAAGACCGTGCGCCAGCGGGCACAGGCGCTCATCGATATTGCACACCCGGATTTCCGGGAGGAACTCGACCGGTTTGCCGTCGAACAAAAATATTTTTCCACGCACGACCGCGCACATGCGGCGGTCGCAGGATAATCTATGCGGAACGTCCAGACACCGAAAGCCCGGATACCACGGCAGGAAGAACAGGAATGCCGGTATTGCGAAAAATTCATCCTGGAACTGGAATCCGACCGGCCGATCAAATCCATCCACGACCTCCCGAACACCTTCAACCGCTCCACCGGACGGCACGAATGGCGGGAGGCGGAGGGCCTCGCGTATGCGGTCATTCCCCGCTCGTTCCGCGGCGCCCACGCGCTGATCGATGTGTATGTCTGTCTCGATGAGGATCAGCTCGACGATATCGACCTCGGGCCGAAGACCGAGGAAATCCTCAACAACGATCTTCTCCCCGCATGGGGACACGTTTCAACGATGCGGCTGGCAGGGCCGTTTCTTTCCCCGCCGGCGGACATCGACTGCTGGTGTGCCGGCCGCAAATCTGAACCCGGCGGCCGATAAATTCACAGGACGATCGACGACGGCGCGCCGGCTGGCGGCGCGCAACTCCCGACAAAGGACACAACAATGATACGAAAACAGGAAGCTCTGGAATATCACTCACAGGGACGCCACGGTAAGATAGAGGTCGTTCCCTCCAAACCCTGCGCGACCCAGCGCGACCTCTCGCTTGCCTATACGCCGGGCGTTGCGGAGCCGTGTATGGAAATCCACGGCAACCCCGAGGACGCCTATAAGTATACTGCAAAGGGAAACCTCGTCGCCGTCGTGAGCAACGGAACCGCGGTCCTCGGACTCGGGGATATCGGAGCGCTCGCCGGCAAACCGGTGATGGAAGGAAAAGGGGTCCTGTTCAAACGCTTCGCGGATATCGACGTGTTCGACATCGAGCTCAATTCCCACAATCCGGATGAAATCATCCGCACCGTCCAGATGCTCGAACCGACCTTCGGCGGCATCAACCTGGAGGACATCAAGGCCCCGGAATGTTTCTACATCGAGGATCAGCTGAAGAAGACGATGAATATTCCGGTCTTCCACGACGATCAGCACGGCACGGCGATCATCAGCGGCGCCGCCCTCCTGAACGCCCTCGAAATCGTCGGCAAGAAGATCGGCGCGATCCGGGTCGTCTTCAGCGGCGCCGGCGCCGCGGGCATCGCCTGCGCGAAATTTTATGAACGGCTCGGCGTCCGCCGGGAAAACATCACCCTGGTCGATACCAAGGGCGTCTGCTACAAGGGCAGAACCGAGGGGATGAATCCCTACAAGGACTATTTTGCGGCCGATACCGGCATGCGCACCCTCACGGACGCCATGAAGGGGGCGGATGTGTTCTGCGGTGTCTCGGCGAAGGATATCGTCACTCCTGCGATGCTCAAATCGATGGCCGACAACCCGATCGTGTTTGCCATGGCCAACCCCGATCCGGAAATAACGTATGATGCGGCCGTCGGCGCCCGGGACGATGTGATCATGGCCACCGGCCGGTCCGATTTTCCCAATCAGGTGAACAACGTCCTCGGATTTCCCTTCATCTTCCGCGGGGCGCTCGACGTGCGCGCCAAGTCGATCAATGATGAAATGAAGATCGCGGCGGCATATGCGCTTTCCCAGCTGGCGAAGGAGGATATTCCCGACTCCGTCATCAAGGCGTACGGCGGGAACAGGATCGAATTCGGGCGGGAGTACATCATTCCCAAACCGTTCGATCCGCGTGTTCTGCTGTGGGAATCCGTGGCGGTCGCAAAAGCGGCCATGGAATCGGGCGTGGCGCGCAATCCGATCAAGGACCTCGACGGTTACCGGGATGCCCTCGAGGCGCGCCTCGGCAAATCGCGGGAAGTCATGCGGTTCTTCATCCATAAGGCCCAGAACGCGCCGAAACGGATCGTCTTCCCGGAAGGGGAAGAGGAGAAAATCCTCCGGGCCGCGCACATCATCGTGGATGAGAACATCGCGACCCCGATTCTGCTTGGGAGCCGGACGCTCATCCAGCAGAGGATCGCCGATCTCGGTCTCGATCTCCAGGGGATCGAGGTCATCAATCCCTCCAAGTCGGCGAAGCTCGATCAGTACATCACCTCCTTCTACAACCAGCGTCAGCGTCACGGGATGACCAAATTCGACGCCGAGCGGCAGTTGAAAACGCACAATATCTACGGTATGATGATGGTGGGGCAAGGAGACGCGGACGGACTGATCTCGGGTCTCACCCAGCACTATCCGGAGACGGTGCGTCCGGCACTGCAGATCATCGGGACGCGCGACGGAGTCAGGAGAATCGCCGGTCTGTACATGCTGGTATTCAAAAATCAGACGATCTTCATCGCGGATGCGACGGTGAACATCGAACCGACCGCGGAGGAACTTGCGGAAATCGCCCTGCTGACCGCGGAGAAGGTGCGCCAGCTCGATATCGAGCCGAGAATCGCGATGGTCTCCTTCAGCAATTTCGGCAGTACGAGGCACCCGCTGGTGGAGAAGGTGCAGAAGGCGGTCCAGCTCGTCAAAGGGCGGGCGCCCTCCCTGATCATCGACGGGGAAATGCAGGCCGACACGGCGGTCATGCCGGAGATCCTGAATGAGCTGTACCCGTTCAATTCTCTCCGGTCGCGTGCGAATGTGCTGATCTTCCCGGATCTGACATCGGCGAACGTGTCCTACAAGCTTTTGTCGCGCCTCGCCGGCGCCACCGCGATCGGCCCGATACTCATGGGGATCCGGAAGCCGGTATATCTCCTGGTGCCGGGGAGCGACGTCAACGACATCGTCAACATGACGGCGATGGCGGTTCATGAAGCCCAGCAGGCCGGGGGGGCTGTGCAGGCAAAACAGGAAATCAAAAAAACGATCGGAGTCAACTGAACGGCCATGAGACAGCGTGCTTCACAGATTCGGGTAACCATCATCGGGTTGCCGACGGCAAAGGTCAGACATGCGGTGACGAACGCGACCGCCGCCCTCTCGCAGTTTGAGGGCCGGCCGCGCGTGCAGTGGATCAACGACATTCAGGATATCGCCACGATGGGGAGTCTCGTTGTGCCGACCATCCTGGTGAACGACAAACCGAAATCCGTCGGTCGGATTCCGAGCGTGTACGAATTCGAACAATGGATCGAAGAGGAACGTCACGAACGGTCTGCGTCCGCGGTTGCGCAGGTCGTCTAACATCACATCAGAGGATACGGTATGGCATCGGTTCACGGAAGCGTCGAAATACAGGTGGAAACCTGCAAGGGCTGCGAGTTGTGTGTCGAGGCCTGTCCGCAGGACAGCCTCAAGCTCTCGAAGGAGATCAACAAGCTCGGGTATCATTATGCGGTGCTTATTCAGGACAACTGCACGGGGTGTACGAACTGTGCGCTGGTGTGTCCCGACGCCGTCATCACGGTATACCGGGAATCAAAGGGGAAAACGGCGTCCGCGTCGAAGCGAAAGGAACCCGTTGCCGTCATCAGCAATGTCAAAAGCAACGTCAAGGTCGTCCTCGACGACGTCCCGAAAGGAAAGGTCAGTATATGAGCGACAGTAAACTGATGAAGGGGAACGAAGCGCTCGCCGAAGCTGCGATACGGGCGGGATGCGACGGGTACTTCGGCTATCCGATCACGCCGCAGTCGGAAGTTCTCGAGTATCTTGCTGAGGAAGGGCGCCAGCGCGGCATGGTCGTTCTCCAGGTGGAAAGCGAACTGGCGGCCATCAATATGGTGTACGGCGCGGCGGGTGCGGGAAAGCGGGCCATGACCTCCTCCTCCAGCCCCGGCATAAGCCTCATGCAGGAGGGCCTTTCCTATATCGCGTCGGCCGAACTTCCCTGCCTGGTCGTCAACGTCAACCGCGGGGGACCGGGACTCGGCACCATCCAGCCTTCCCAGGGGGATTATTTCCAGTCGACGAAGGGAGGCGGCCACGGCGATTACCGGCTCATCGTGCTGGCTCCGGCAAGCGTGCAGGAAATGGCCGATTTTGTCTATGACGGATTCGATCTTGCAGACGCCTACAGGAATCCGGTGATGATCCTCGCCGACGGCGCGCTCGGTCAGATGATGGAGGCGGTCAGCTTCAAAACCTACGATCCGAAGGAGCGGGTGCCGGAGAAAAAGTGGGCGACGACCGGAAAAACCCCGGACCGCGAGCGCAATATCGTGACCTCCCTTTTCATACAGCCGGAAAAAATGGAGGAGATCAACAAACGGCTCCAGGCGAAATACAAGGTGATCCAGGAGCGCGAGGTGAAGTATCAGCTGACAACCACCGACGATGCGGAAATCGTGCTGGTGGCGTACGGCCTGGCGGCGCGGATCTGCGCCCGGGCGGCGGAGCTCGCCCGGCACCGGGGCATCAAGGCCGGTGTCGTCCGGCCGATCACCCTTTACCCCTATCCCTACGACGTTATCCGACAGTTGTGCGGGCATGCCCGGCGGTTCCTGGTTGTCGAGATGAATGCGGGCCAGATGGTGGAGGATGTCCGTCTCGCCGTTGAGGGCAGGGTGCCCGTGGAGTTCTACGGGAGGATGGGCGGCATGATTCCTCCCCCCGAGGATATCCTGGAACAGATCATCCGGTACAGTGAGAATCAGCCGGGCGGCGCGGCGCCTGCGGAGCGGGCGGAAGTCCACGAAATCATGGAAAGATAAACGTATGGAAAACATGACAGCGCAGAGAGAATCGATGGAGTCCGTCTGGACGAAACCGGAGACGCTTACCGATACGAGGATGCATTACTGTCCCGGCTGCGGACACGGTGCGGTCCACAAGGTGCTCATGGAGGTGGTGGACGAGATGAACATTCAGAGCGAGACGATCGGGGTGGCGCCGGTCGGCTGTTCGGTGTTCGCCTACCACTATATGAACGTGGACATGCAGGAAGCGGCGCACGGACGCGCGGCGGCCGTCGCAACGGGCATCAAGCGCGTTCTGCCGGAGAAAATAGTGTTTTCATACCAGGGGGACGGCGACCTGGCGGCGATCGGTACGGGCGAAACGATCCATGCGGCGAACAGAGGGGAAAACATCCTCGTCATTTTCATCAACAATGCGATTTACGGGATGACCGGCGGGCAGATGGCGCCGACGACGCTTCTCGGCATGAAAACGACGACCACACCGGAAGGCCGCACGACCGAAACACAGGGCTTCCCGCTGAAGATCACCGATCTGATCGCGATGCTTCCGGGCGCCTACTACGTCACGCGTCAGGCTGTTCATACGCCGAACGCGATCCGGTCGCTCAAGAAGGCATTTCTGAATGCATTCCGGTACCAGCAGGCCCGGAAGGGATACTGTCTGATCGAAGTCGTCTCCAATTGTCCGTCCGGATGGAAGATGACGCCGGTGGATGCGAACAAATGGATGGAAAAGAATATGTTCCCGCTCTATCCGCTCGGCGATCTGAAGGCGGAGGGGAAACTGGTCGAACGGAAACAGCCGTAGCGGTTGAACGGCGGATGAGCCAACAATAGAGGACTGAGCATGACACACGAAATTTTATTTGCGGGATTTGGGGGTCAGGGCGTGCTGTCGATGGGAATGACGCTGGCGTACGCGGGGATGCTGGAGGGAAAACACATTTCCTGGATGCCGTCCTACGGTCCGGAGATGAGGGGCGGGACGGCGAACTGCATTGTGATCGTCTCGAGCGGCGAGATCAGCTCTCCGATCGTGACAAAGTACGACGCGGTGATCGCCATGAACCAGCCGTCGATGGACAAATTCGAGAAGGCGGTCAAACCGAACGGCGTTCTCATCTACGACAGCAGTAACGTCATCATTCCGCCGACGCGGACGGACCTGACCGTCCTTCCGGTCGATGTGGAACGGGAGGCGATCCGGCTGAACAATCTGAAGGTGAAGAACATGATCATGCTGGGGGCATTCCTGAACGTCTGTCAGGTTGTCCAGCTCCCGTCGGTGATGAAGGCGCTTGAGAGCGTTCTGCCCGAACGCTATCATCACATGCTCGACATCAACAGGAAGGCGCTCGCATGCGGCGAGCATCTCGTGATCGAAGCCGCAACACCGATCGTCTAACGGAGGACATCATGGACCAGCGTCACCCGAGGTGCAGTCAGTCGTGCAGAGATCTCTGCAACGCCATGGAATATGCCAGCAAGGCGGAGAAGGAGGCAATTCTGCAGTATGCCTACTTCCGCGATGCCTGCAACTATCCCGACGTGAAAACGATCCTGAATGAACTGATCATCCAGAAAAAGAAATCAATAGAATTGCTGGAAAAAACGAAGGAAACGCTCCGCTCAAAATTCGAAGTCCTGGATCAGATCAGGACCGGATTCGACGGCGGGCGCCCATAACGGGCACCGTTCTTGTGTTCTTTGATCAACAACAGATGGGGGCAGTCATGCAGATTGACGAGTACTGGAATCTTCTCCAAAACCGCATTTGCCGGCGGTGTGTCGACGGCGACGGCACCGGTGCCTGCCGGCTTCCCGCCGATGAGGTCTGTCCGCTCTACCACTATCTCCCCCGTATCGTGGCCACCGTCCTTTCCGTCGAATCGGCGTCGATCGATGCCTATATCGATATGCTGAGGAACAATGTCTGCTCCGTCTGCGACGCGCTCGACCACGATGCGGTTTGCCGGAAACGGAATGAGCTTGCCTGCGCTCTCGACCGGTATTATCCGCTCGTCGTCGAGATCATCGAATCTGTCAGAGAGAGCGGCGTCCACCCCTTTGCCGCCTGAGGCCCCGTGCCGGAACTCCGACCATACTGGCAGGCTCTCCGGTCGCAGGTCTGTACCCGCTGTCTCGACGGGGACGGGAAAGGCGGGTGCAGAATCGATCCGGCGTCCCGCTGCACGATCGAAATGCACCTTCCCCGCATCCTGGAGGTTGTCACACACGTCCGGAGCGATGCGATGGAAGACTACGTCCGCGAACTGCGTCTCATCACCTGCGCGGCCTGTGCGTACCAGACGGTGGAAGGCGCGTGCATGACCCGCGAAGACATTGCCTGCCAGCTGGACCGCTATTTTCCCCTCGTTGTTACTGCTATTGAATCGGTCGACAAATCATCGAACCACCACAGTTCTTCACTGCGGAAGAAAGGCTAACCGTCATGTCCATGGAATCCCATCATCATCAACAGCGGGACGGAAATTTTCCGAGAATGATTGTATGGCAGCTCGGGACGGAACCGCTCGGAAAAAAACCTGTCATTCCGGATGCCGGCGGTGCGGCTCCGTTTACCACCCATGAATGTCTCCTGACGATCGACAATATCACGCGGATCTCGAAACCGATCGTTGTGCTCACCGGGAAGGAGATTCTGGCGCGCCAGGATATCGTCCAGATCATCGAATACGGCTTTGCCCTGGGACTGAAAATTGTGGTCGAGGTCGCGCCGGGCGAGCTTACCGATGAAATCCTGGAAAGGTTCATCCATTTCGGCCCGAAGGTCTTCCGGGTTATTCTCGACGACGCCGTCGAGGAGGATATGGACACCCGCTACCGCCAGTCACCGCAGTTCGCCACGCTGGAAGATGCCGTGCGGCGGCTCCGGAAAGCCGGATATGAAATTCACCTCGGCATCACGGTCGAATCGCCCGATCTTCGGCAACTCGCCTTCCAGCACGACTATGCCCTCC
>Ga0335071_10009111_pt1 | contig 10166 bp, 8 predicted proteins | sample Lox_Sample_15_FD_206724 | JGI IMG/M metagenome (GOLD analysis project Ga0335071, IMG submission 206724) | Soil microbial communities from Loxahatchee National Wildlife Refuge, Florida, United States - Lox_Sample_1.5 | ecosystem: Environmental > Terrestrial > Soil > Wetlands | place: USA: Florida...
TTGTGGGCTGGATTCTTACCAGCGATACAAAAGGCTTGATCTCGCTCTATTTCCAGGCAAAGGGGAATAGGGACAATCCCGCTGTCAATGCCATCCCCGTCAACTCCATGACCAAAGGCGTTTTGAGCGTATTTAAGAAACTTCTCCAGCTGCCGGAAAAGTTGATCACCGATACCGGGGAGGTTATCATGGGGCAATGAGCTTCTCATGAAACCCTAGTCTGTTTTATAGCGGGTTACCGCTTCTCACAGTCTAATGAAACCGGTATTTCCTGTTATACGTGAAAAAAATTCTTGAACAAATTATCCAGCAATTTCGTCAAACAACAGACCTTTCAAGTTGTAATCGTTGACTATTATTCCTTTGACACGCACTGCTGTTTGCCTTATACTCCGGCCTCAAAAAAGGAAGTTCCTGTCAAAAAAGCATCAAGGGGCGAGAAACAGGAGTGAGGAGAAGCTGAACATGAAACGCAAGGGACGTATATGCGGGTTGTTCCTGGTGTTGGCCGCTCTGACCGCCATTGCCGTGCTGCTTTCTGCTTGTGGGCAACAGACTGATAAAGCTGTGACGCCGGCCAAAGAGGATTCGAAATCACTCCGCGGCTTGGTCCTCAGCAGTAAAGAACGGACAGGGGACTTCGATATGATGCTGGAGCAGCGGACAATACGGGTGGTCGTGCCTTATAGCCGCACGCTCTACTTCAACGATAAGGGGCGCGAGCGCGGCGTCACCGCGGACACGGTGCGCGACTTTGAGGGCTATCTCAATAAGAAATACGCCAAGACTCTAGGTAACCGTCCTTTGACGGTGGTTATCATTCCACAAACACGCGATAAACTGCTCACAGACGTGGCCAGGGGGCTTGGTGACATTGCTGCCGGTGACATAACAGTGACCGAGGAACGTCTGAAGACGGTGGACTTTGTCGCGCCGGAGGAAATGCCGAGTGTGTCTGAGGTCCTGGTGACGGGTCCGAAATCACCCGCTGTTGCCGCAATTGACGATCTTGCCGGCAAGACCATACACGTGCGCAAGTCATCGAGCTACTACGAGAGCCTGTTGTCTCTCAACAAGCGTTTTGAACAGGAAAAGAAGGCGCCGGTTAAAATTGTTCTTGTCCCCGATGCCCTTGAGGACGAAGACCTGATGGAGATGCTAAACGCCGGACTCTTCGAATTCCTCGTCGTTGACGACTGGCTGGCAAAAATATGGGCGCAGGTCCTGCCGGGGATCAAGGTTCGGGAGGACATCGTCCTCCGCAAAGCCGGCAGCATAGGCTGGGCAGTCCGTAAGGACAGCCCGAAGCTTGAAGCTGAAATCCAGGACTTCTATAGAAAGTTTATGAAGAAGTACGGCGTCATCGCATACCGTCTGGAGCAATATTATAGGCGTATCAAACAGATCAAGAACCCCACAGACACTGCCGAGTGGAAGCGGTTCGAACAGACAGTTGCCCTATTTGAGAAGTATGGGCAGAAGTACCAGTTTGACCCGTTGATGCTTGCCGCGCAGGGCTACCAGGAGTCCACCTTGAATCAAAAGAAGCGCAGCCGCGTCGGCGCCTTGGGCGTCATGCAGATTATGCCGAAGACAGGAGCCGAAATGAAGGTGGGCGACATCAAGGTGACGGAGCCCAACATCCACGCCGGTGCGAAGTACATGGACCAGCTCATGACGCGCTACTTTCAGGATGCGAAATTTAACGAGCAGAACCGCACACTCTTCGCCTTCGCGAGCTACAATGCCGGGCCAACGAACATCTCGAGGATGCGCAGGCTGGCGGAAGAGCGTGGACTTGATCCCAACACGTGGTTTAACAACGTTGAGGTGGTAACTGCCGAGAAAATAGGTATCGAGACCACGACATACGTCCGCAACATCTACAAGTACTATGCTGCTTACAGACTGATGCTCGAGGCCAAGGCGAAACAGAGCAAGGCGCGGGAGCAGCTCGCACCGGGTAAGAGCCAGTAGGTCTGACAACCGGCAATCCTAAAGACACTTTACGGATCAAGAAATTGGGCACGTGGTTCTCATGAAGAAATCATAAGCCATCCAAAGGAGGACCTTCAATGAACATACCCTTATTCGACGCCAAGCGTTACGACCACGACTGTCTGGACGAAGCCAATGTCCTCTCCGGGAGGTAAAAACCGATGATAGATGCGAGGAGCTATTCCAAGAAGGAGACACTCAAGAATGGCCTTCAGGTGACGATCCGAGCTATCAGACCTGACGACAAGGAGGCGCTTGTCGCCGCATTCAAAGAGCTCGAATCCCGAACAGTGTACCTCCGCTTTTTCGGGCTGAAGAAGGAATTTTCCCCGCAGGAGCTGAAGCAGGCAACAGAAGTCGACTTTACCCGCACTGTTGCGCTCGTGACCTGCATTCAAGTCGGCGAAATCGAAAAGATCATAGGAGCAGGACGCTACATTGTGTTTGGAAATGCGGAACCTCCTGACAGGGCCGAGGTGGCATTCACTGTTGAGGAGGACTACCAGGGTCTCGGCATCGGAAGCATCACGCTCAGGCACCTCACCAGGATAGCAAGGGAAAGAGGGATCACACAGTTTGACGCCGACGTCCTGCCGGATAACAAGGGGATGCTCGCAGTGTTCCACCGGAGCGGGCTTCCGGTGAAACAGAAGCATGCGGAAGGTGTGGTCCATGTCACTCTTTCACTTGCAGGGGACTCTTCATGAACTGGGATTTCAGAGGCCTTGGTACAGAGGACAAGCGCCCGACCAATCCTTCATGATAACGAGAGCTCAAAAACCCAATCAAGCTAGCATATGCACCACACTATCATAATCTCCATTTTTGTCGTGCTGATTTTTCTGTACAGCCTCGTATCGAGGAGGATAGACCAGAGTGTCATCACGGCGCCGATATTTTTCACCTCTGCGGGAATTATACTTGTTTTTACCGTGCCCGGATTTAGCCAGCCGGAAATAGAACGGGAACATCTCTTGATATTGGCAGAGATAGGTCTGGTGATGCTCTTATTCACAGACGCGACCCATATCAATCTTAAAGCTTTGAAGTCCGGAGCAATGCTCCCCCCGCGGCTGTTGAGTATCGGAATGCTGCTGACCATTCTGCTGGGGGCCGTCGCTGCCCACATCATTTTCCCGGGTCTGTCAATATGGGAGGCGGCAATCCTTGCTGTTGTCCTAGCCCCCACCGACGCCGGGTTGGGTCAGGTGATCGTGAAGAGTCCAAGGGTGCCGCCAAGCATAGCCCAGGCACTCGATGTGGAAGCAGGCCTCAACGACGGGCTTGCCGTCCCTTTCCTGATGTTCTTCATGGACGTGTCACAGATAGGCACAGAGGGTGCCCATCATGTCCTGATTAAATTCATCTTTGAGCAACTGGGGATGGGTGTACTGGTAGGGCTCGGCATTGGGGTGATAGGAGGAATCCTCCTTGGACTGGCACGGCGTAAGGAATGGATGGCCGAGCCTTTTCAGCAGCTGGGTCTGGTGTCATTGCCGGTCTTGTGCATGCTGGCTTGCGAACCCGTGGGCGGAAGTATGTTCATTGCCGCCTATGTTGCAGGACTGTCCGTTCAGACCGGATTCAAAAATGCCGGCACCCACAGCTTGGAATTCACCGAAGGCTGGGGACAGCTGTTCGGCTACTCAATCTTTTTCTTATGCGGTCTGTTTATTGCCCTTTCATTCGAGCGCTTCAGACTTGTCCACGTGCTATATGCTGTACTCAGCCTCACGGTAGTGCGTATGGTTCCCGTGGCAATCGCCATGATAGGAACCCGCCTGAGCTCCGCCACCACGCTATTCATAGGATGGTTCGGCCCGCGCGGACTTGCCTCTATCGTGCTCGGTCTAGTAGTCTTGGAGGAAGGGGTTCATTTGCCCGGTGAGGAAACGATTAAGCTGGCCGTTATGGTGACCGTAATATTCAGCATCTATCTCCACGGCTTTACCGCCCTGCCCGGCATTGATCTGTATGCACGTAAGGTGGCAACACTTGATGCCATGGCCCCTGAAAACACGCAATAACCTAAATTACGAGCATGGCTTTCCGAGAGATTTGCGCGAGCAGGCATCGAGCTTCGGCCGGCAATCGCTGAAGACACTTTATGGATCAAGAAATCTGGCATCTCGCTCTCGTGAAGAAATCATGCGCCCTCAACTGTTAACCCTCAATGTATTATGGATTCGCAATATATTGAGGATGATGTCTTTTTTCAAATCAATCATTCATTCCTGTTGCTTACAAATCTATTAAGCGTATCAGAATGTTAATGGATTTTCTTTTTTCATGCCCTATTGGCATATTTCTTGGTGTTAATATCTAAATTGGTAATGGGCGGCAGCGCAGCGAGCGAGGGACTCGAGACTAAAGTCATCATCCTCAGCCGGGATGGCGAGCTGTAAAGTTGCCCGCTGCGATCGCACTTACGAGGAGATGTCCTTCAAGTTTGTAGAGCATTTTCTCTGTATCGCTGCGGCCATGAGTAGGATACAGAATTTGTCGCGGCAACGACGGATAAAGGGAAGGGAATCAAATCCACATCGCGGTATATGAAAATTAAGGAGGATTCAGATGAGCGAGCATAAAATTGTCAGCACGGTTGCAGATGATATCAAGGCCCATATGAAGCGCGGGAAGATCGTTTCGGCGGATGAGGCTGTGCGCCTCATCCGAAGCGGTGACACGATTGCCCTGGACGGCGTCGTCGGAGGCGGCGCCCCGGACGAGCTGATCATCGCACTCGAAAAGCGGTTTCTGGAAAGCGGCGAGCCCAAGGGGCTAACCCTGTTGTACGCCTCTGGGATCGGTGATGGGAAGGACAAAGGGGTCAATCGGATTGCCCGTGAAGGGTTGCTGAAAAGGGTAGTCGCCGGACATTGGGCCTTGACGCCTAAGATGCAGAAAATAGCGATCGGCGAAAAGATCGAGGCCTATAATCTGCCGCAAGGCGTCTTGTCTCACATGTTCCGCGACATCGCCGCCGGCAACCCCCGGACGATTACGAGAGTTGGCATCGGGACCTTCGTCGACCCGAGGCTGGGCGGAGGGAAGATCAATTCCGTGACGAAGGAGGATCTCGTCGAGATCGTCACCTTCGACGAAAAGGAGTACCTGGCATACCGAACGATGCCAGTGCAGGTCGCCTTTCTCCGCGGCACGACTGCGGATATGGACGGCAACATCACGATGGAACGGGAGGCGATGACGCTCGAGGTGCTCCCGATTGCCATGGCGGCAAAGAATTCAGGCGGGTTTGTCATCGTCCAGGTCGAGCGCATTGCCGACCGGGGCGCCCTGAACCCCCGCCACGTGAAGATCCCGGGGATTCTGGTAGACTGCGTCGTTGTTGCCAGGCCCGAGAATCACTGGCAGACCTACGCCTCGCAATACAACCCGGCCTTCAGCTGCGAGTTCAAAGTCCCAACCGCGAGCGTCGCAGGGCTCAAAATGGACGAACGCAAGATCATCGCCAGACGGGCGGCGTTCGAGCTGCGGCCGAACATGGTCGTCAATCTCGGGATCGGCATACCGGAAGGCGTGGCCAGCGTTGCAAACGAGGAAGGAATTTTCGAATTTCTGACCCTCACCGCGGAAGCCGGTTCAATCGGCGGGATCCCCGCAGGCGGGATGAATTTCGGGGCCGCAACAAACATGGACTGCCTGCTGGACATGCATTTCCAGTTTGATTTTTATGACGGCGGTGGACTCGACCTTGCGTGTCTCGGTCTTGCGCAGATGGATCGCCACGGAAACGTGAACGTCAGCCGTTTCGGACCGCGGCTCGCAGGCTGTGGAGGCTTCATCGATATCAGCCAGAACTCTAAGAAAATAGTCTTCGTGGGAACCTTTACCGCCGGTGGCACCCAGGTGGCCGTCGAGGACGGGAAGCTCCGAATCGTGAAAGAGGGCGGCGTGAAGAAATTCGTGAACGATGTTGAACAGGTGACCTTCAGTGGGAAGACCGCGAGGATGAACAACCTCGATGTTCTGTTCGTTACAGAACGCTGCGTTCTTGAACTCTCCGAGGAAGGTGTGGAACTGACGGAGATAGCGCCCGGCGTGGATCTGGAAAAGGACATCCTGGCCTACATGGATTTCAAGCCGATCGTGAAGAACCTGAAGAAGATGGACGAAAGGATATTCAGGCTGCCGCCCATGGATTTGAAAAAGGATCTTCTCAGCAAGCCGATATCCGAGCGGCTGATTTATGACCCCGCCACGAACATCTTCTTCGTCAATTTTGAGGGCCTCCAGATCCTGTCGGCAGAGGATGTCGAGGAAATCCGGGTCCAAGCGGAAGCCATCTTAGGACCGCTGGGCCGGAAGGTGAACGCTATCGTAAACTACGACAACTTCTATATCCTGCCGGATCTAGCTGACGCCTATGTCGAAATGGTCAAATACATAGTGTCCCGCTTCTACGAGAACGTCACCCGGTACACAACCAGCGCCTTCCTGCGGATGAAACTGGGCGAGGGGTTGAAGGCGCGGGGGCTCGCCCCGTACGTTTATGAATCCAGGGAGGAGGCGCGGAAAGGACTCAAACCCGGCAACTGAACTGCGAAATCAGCAATTTGAATAAGAGAATAGAGGAGGCAATTTTAAATGAGAATTCCTTTGACATCGATGGAGCAGTCGATGCCGTTTCGTACGGCGCAGGAGTTGATTGCGAAAAATAAGAAACCCCTGGAGTCGGTGACGCCGAACATGACTGTTCTGGTGGCCCTGCAGATGATGGCAGAAAAAAATATCAGATTTCTGACGGTTATCGAAAACGGGAAGTTGGCCGGCGTGCTTTCCGAACGCGGATAAGAACTGCATACCCTGGGATGAAGATCCTAAGAAGGAGGTATCACATGCCACTCATTGACAAGGAAGTCCGGGACAATATCGGCATCATCAGCTTGAACAACCCTCAAAAGCGAAACGCCCTCAGCCAGGCACTGGTCGACGAAGTCATCGAGGCCTTGAATGACTTTCAGGCCCGAAAGATTCCCGTGGTCATTCTACGGGCGGCGGAAGGTAGCCCCGTTTGGTCCGCCGGACACGACGTCAAAGAGCTGCCCCGTTCGCGTCGCGACCCCCTTGGATACTTCGACTCTCTTGAGATCCTTTTGCGGGCGATACAGGACTATCCCGGTCCTGTCATTGCCATGGTCCACGGCGGCGCCTGGGGCGGTGCCCTCAACGTCGTGATGGTTTGCGATATCATCGTCGCTGATGAATCGGCGACCTTTGCCATTACGCCGGCCCGACTGGGACTGCCCTTCAACGTCTCAGGTATACTGCAGTTCATGAGCCGCATGGGACTAAACGTCGCAAAGGAAATGTTTTTCACCGCCGATCCCTTCTCGGCGGAACGCGCGAAGACCGTCGGGATCCTGAATCACCTCGTTCCTTCGGAGCAACTCTTGGATTTCACGATGGAGCTCGCCAGACGGATTGTCAACCGATCGGCTCTTGCCATCACGATCATGAAGGAGCAGTTCCGCATCCTCTCAGAGGCATCGCCTATCGCACCGACCAGCTTCGAGCGTTTACAGGGATTGAGACGGCTGGTCTATGACAGTCAAGACTATGAAGAGGGGATCAGGGCTTTTATTGAAAAGAGGCCTCCGGTTTTCAAGGGGGAATAATGCCAAAACACGCAGTCGCACCTGTGGAAGTGGGAGGCGTTTAACAGGTGAAGCGGAATCCCATCTTTTAATAGGTAATCTTATTTATTACGCTTATGATAGTCTAACACTTTGTATGTGCAACAAATACTATCGTTCTTCTTGAAATCCTTAAAAATGAATATCTGCAGCAAGTTGTAGATGGCAATCGTTAATGGATGAGCTGGCAAATAAAAAAAGCACCTCCGGCAATCAGCCCTCAACATTTTGAGGATTCGCCATATTTTGTAGACTTTTCCTGCCTATAATCGGTCACACCATTCGCGATCTATAAAATAATTCCGCAATATCATTATCTTGAAAATTTTCTGCGTTTCCTATACACATGGAATGCTTCTTGAAGTTATTTCAACAACGTGTCAAGAGTGATCGGGCGATAGGGAGACCGGGAAACTGATCTTGCAGTTTCCTGCTCAGCAGGAATAAAAACTTTCAGCAAATCTTAACGGAGGATGATGATGAGAAGAACAAGAGGAAACATATTTTTGATGGTAGGACTGGTTCTAACGCTCCTGGTTTTTGTTTGCACCGCTTTGGCTCAGGACAAATCTGCGGATAATATGCAGATCCTTCTTGAGAAAGTTAAGGCGGATAAGAAGCTGCTTGTTGCGGAGAACATGCAATTCACCGAAGCTGAAGCAAAAGCCTTCTGGCCTGTTTACGAGAAGTACCAGAGCGAACTGTTTCTTATTCGTGCACGTACTCTAAAACTGATCAAGGACTATGCGGCGGCTTATGAAGAGATGACGAATAGTACGGCGACGAAGTTGCTCGATGAGTCTATGACGATCGAGGAGCTGCGGCTGAAACTTGCCAAGACATACCTTCCTAAATTCCGCAAGGTATTGTCTGATGCGAGAGTAGTGCGCTATTACCAGATCGAGAACAAGATCAATGCGGCGCTCTACTATGAGCTTGCTGCAAACATACCACTTGTAAAAATCGAACAACAATAAAACGATAAGGAGCCTACGATGATGAAATATATTCATTCCACAATTATTGCATTGGTCTTTGTGTTCTTAGCCGCCACGCTTGCCGGCCCGAACTATGCCTTAGCGGCATCTGCCGCGGATATCAACCATGACGCCGCAATTGCCCTCCAGAAACTGTACGCAAAATCAAGTTTAGCCAGGGCATTGAGCGACGAGGCTAAGGCCATCCTCGTTTTTCCGGGCATTACCAAAGCCGGCTTCATTGTTGGCGGGCAGTATGGCGAGGGCGTCCTCATAAAGAAAGGAAAGCCTATAGCATACTATAACACTGTCTCGGCATCATACGGCCTGCAGGCGGGTATCCAGAAATACGGCTACGTCTTGTTCTTTATGACAGACTCCGCCCAGGAATATCTCGACAGAAGCGATGGCTGGGAACTGGGAGTGGGTCCAAGCATTGTTGTTGTGGACGTTGGAGCAGCCACTGGTTTATCAACCACGACGGCAAAGTCCGACATTTACGCCTTCTTTTTTGACCAGAAGGGAGTTATGGCAGGTCTTGGCCTGCAGGGAACAAAAGTTACGAAGATCTCGAAGTAGACGATGCTTCTTGGAATTATTTCAGCAAGTAGTAAATGGTGATCGATTGCAGAGAGACTGCCACTTGCACGGGCCACTGCCTCCATGGAGTGCCCGCAAACTCACGGTCGAGGCAGACGATCAAAACGAAAGACAAATAGAAAGCTCTGCGTAATTAATCGCAGGTCATCGTGAGGAGCGTGAGCGACGTGGCGATCTTCTTAAATATCGATGAGTAAGAGATTGCTTCACTTCCCCTCACGCTACGCTCAGGGTTTCAGTTCACCACAATGACATTATGGATATTATGTAAAGCTTTCGGTTCCTCAGCACATTATGCTGAGCCCTCCATCGACGTAGAATGTCATCCCGGTGAGCTTCTTCGCATAGCGCGTCGCCAGGTAAGCGGTGGCCATACCCACGTCATCGATGTCAACCAGGTCATGCACGGGCGATTGTTCCACCGCCTCGTGAAGCAACAGATCGAAATCCTTAAGCCCTCCCGCAGCCCGCGTCTTGATTGGGCCCGGCGATATGGCATGCACCCGGATACCCTTAGGGCCGAGTTCGTATGCAAGATACCGGACAGACGACTCCAGGGCTGCCTTGACGGGCCCCATTACATTGTAGTTTGGGACAACCTTGTTTGCCCCATAATAAGTCATGGCAAAAATAGTCCCGCCCTCTGTCATAAGCGGCGCGGCCAGCCGGGCCATGCGCACAAAGGAATGGCAGGATACATCCATGGCAATGGAAAAGCCCTCAGCGGAACAATCGAGAAGTCCCCCTTTCAGGTCCTTCTGCGGCGCAAAGGCAATAGAGTGAAGGCTTATGTGGAGCTTGCCCCAGGTCTTCCGGACGGATTCGAAAACAGCCTCCATCTGGCCGGGAACCTGGACATCCAGGGGCAGAAAGATTCTTGCATCCAGCTCTCTGGCCAGTGGATCCACGAAGGCTTTTGCCTTTTCATTAAGAT
>Ga0335071_10009113_pt1 | contig 10165 bp, 10 predicted proteins | sample Lox_Sample_15_FD_206724 | JGI IMG/M metagenome (GOLD analysis project Ga0335071, IMG submission 206724) | Soil microbial communities from Loxahatchee National Wildlife Refuge, Florida, United States - Lox_Sample_1.5 | ecosystem: Environmental > Terrestrial > Soil > Wetlands | place: USA...
GGCCGCCTACGACGACAGCGGCAAGCCCGTCGTCGCCGGCGGGCTCGTCTGGCACGTCGGCTCGAAGAAGAGCGTCGCCGGAATGCCCGGGGCGTCGTTCTGCCCCGGCCGGCACACCGGGCTGCTGATCCGCGCCACCGCGACCGGCGACGTGCGCTCGAACGCGGTGCCGTGAGCCGCACCGCCGTCCTGCTGCTCGCGCTCGTCCTCGCCGGCTGCGGCGGGGGCGGGCGCGCGCACGGGACGGCGACGCTCTGGGTGACGGAGGGCCGCGGCGCGCGCGTCGTCTGGTCGGGCCCGGTGCCGGCCGGGCTGAACGGGATCCAGACCGTCGCGCGCGAGGTGAAGGTGTCGACGCGCTACGGCGGCCGCTTCGTCCAGTCGATCGCCGGGGTCGGCAGCTCGCTCTCGAAGCAGCGCGACTGGTTCTTCTACGTCGACGGCGTCGAGGGCGGTGAGAGCGCCGCGTCCGTGCGGCTGAAGCCGGGCGACGTGCTGTGGTGGGACTACCGCCATTGGAGTGGCGCGACGATGGACATCCCCGTCGTCGCGGGCGCCTATCCGCAGCCGTTCCTGCGCGCGGGGCCGACAACGGTGGTCGGCGACCCGGCCGTCGCGAAGCCGATCGCGCGGCAGGTGCACGGCACCGCGAACGGGACGGCGGCCGCCCGCAGCAGGATCGTGATCGGCGGCGCGCTCGCACCGGGGGCGGTGCACATCGCGAAGCACGGAGACGGCTACGAGCTCGACCTCGGCACCGCGGTCGCCCGCCGGCTCGCGCATGACCCGGCGGCCCTGAGGTACCGGTTCTGAGCGCCGCGCCCGCAGCCGCGCTGCTCGCCGCGCTTGCGATCGCGGCCCTCGCGGCGACGGGCATCCCCGCCGTCGCGGCGATCTGCGTCATCCTGCTGCTCGTCGCCTTCCGCGCGCCCGCGCGCCGCCGCTGGCCCTATCTGATCGGGACGCTGACAACCGGGCTGACCGTCTTCCTGCTGACGCCGTTCGTGGAGCAGATCGGGACGAACGTGCTCTGGAGCGGCCCGACGCTCCCGGTGATCGGAACGCTCGACGTGACGACCGAGGAGCTTCGCAACGGCCTCTTCCAGGGCCTGCGCCTCGTCGCGGTCGGGCTCGCGTTCGCCGACTACGCGCTGCTGCTCGATCACGACCGCCTGCTCGCGTCGGCCGGCTGGCTGCGGCGCTCGACGCTCGCCGCCGCGCTCGCAACGCGGCTCGTGCCGCTGCTCGAGCGGGACGCGCGCGAGCTTCGCGTCGCGCTGCGCGGGCGGAACGTCGAGCTCGGGCCGGTGCGGCTGCTCTCGCCGCTCCTCGCCGGGTCGCTGGAGCGCGGGCTCAGCCTCGCCGAGGCGATGGAGGCGCGCGGCTACGGGCGCGCCGGCCGCACGCGCGCGCCGCGCCCGGGCTGGCACGCGATCGACTACGCCGCGCTCGCCGCCTCGGCCGCGATCGTCGCCGTGGGAGTGCTGTGGCTGTAGCCGTCGTCGACCGTCTGTCGTTCGCCTATCCGGGCGGCGAGCCGGTGCTGCGCGACGTGTCGCTTCGCGTCGAGGACGGCGAGCACGTGCTGCTGCTCGGCTCGTCCGGGTCCGGGAAGTCGACGCTCCTGCGCGCCCTCGCCGGCCTCGTGCCGCACTTCCACGGCGGCCGCTTCTCGGGCTCGGTCGCGGTCGGCGGGATCGACACCCGCGAGGCGCGGCCGAGCGAGCTCGCCGGCACCGTCGCCTCCGTGTTCCAGGACCCGGAGGACCAGGTGGTGATGGCGAAGGTTGCGAACGAGGTCGCCTTCGGGCTCGAGAACACCGGCGCGCCGCCGGACGGGATCTGGCCTCGCGTCGAGGAGGCGCTCGCGCTCGTCGGCGCCGAGCACCTCGCCGACCGCGCGGTGGGCGAGCTGTCGGGCGGCGAGCTGCAGCGCGTGACGCTTGCGTCGGCGCTCGCGCTGCGCCCCAGGCTGCTGCTGCTCGACGAGCCGACGTCGCAGCTCGACCCGGCGACCGCGGAGGCGTTCTTCGAGACGGTGGAGCGGCTCGGCTGCGCCGTCGTCGTCTCCGAGCAGCGTCCCGCGCGCCCGCTCGCGCACGTCGGCCGCGTGCTCTTCCTGGAAGCGGGAGAGCTGGCGCTCGACGCGCCGCGCGACGAGGCGCTGCCCTGGCTCGCCGAGCACCGGCCGCTCTACCTGCCGCACGAGCCTGAGACGGTGTGCCGCGTGCGCGGCGTCTCGTTCGCCTACGGCGCGAACGCCGTTCTCGCCGGCGCCTCGCTCGACGTGCGCCGCGGCGAGATCGTGGCGTTGACGGGGCCGAACGGCGCCGGCAAGACAACGCTCGCGCTGATCGCCTCCGGCCTGCTCGAGCCGGATGCGGGCGAGGTTCAGCACGCCCGCGCCGCGTACCTGGCGCAGGACCCGGGCCGGCACGTCGTCACCGAGCGCGTGCTCGACGAGGTCGCGCTCGGAGCGGACGAGCAGCGGGCGCGCGAGGCGCTCGCGAAGCTCGACCTGGCGGCCTTCGCCGACCGGCACCCGCGCGACCTCTCCTCGGGCGAGCGGGAGCGGCTGGCGCTGGCGGCGGTGCTTGCGACCGGGCCCGAGCTGCTCGTCCTCGACGAGCCGACGCGCGGGGTCGACCCCGAGCGAAAGGCGGCGCTCGCCCGGCTGCTGCGGAGCGAGGCGCCGGGGCGGGGGACCTTGGTCGTCACGCACGACCTGCCGTGGGCGGGCGAGGTGGCAGACCGCGTCGTCGAGCTCGACGTGCGCGAGGGCGTGCATGCGTAGGCTGCTCCTCGTCGCGGCGGTGCTGCTCGCGGGAGCGCTCGCAGCGCCGAACGGCGCGCTGGCGACGGCGTTCGGCGCGGCTGCGCTCGTTGCGGCCGGCGTCGCGTGGTTCGAGGCGGGAACCGACTCGACGCGCGAGCTGGCGGTGATCGCGACCCTGGCCGCCGCAGCGGCCGCGGGCCGCGTCCTCTTCGTCGCCATCCCGGGGGTGCAGCCGGTGACGGTGATCGCGATCGTCGCGGGCGCGTCGCTCGGCCTGCGCGCGGGCGTCGCAACGGGTGCGCTCGCCGCGTTCGTGTCGAACTTCTTCCTCGGCCAGGGGATCTGGACGCCGCAGCAGATGCTCGGCTGGGGCGCGTGCGGCGCCGCCGGCGCGCTGCTCGCGCCGTTCCTGACGCGCCGACTCGCACTCGCGGCGGTCGCCGCCGTGCTCGGCTTCGCCTTCAGCGCGATGATGGACGTCTGGCTCTGGTACGGCTTCGCGCCGCACACGTTCGCGGCGCTCGTCGCGGTGGTCGGCCGCGGCCTCTGGTTCGACGGCGCCCATGCGGCCGGGAACGTGGCGATCGCGCTCGCGGCCGGCCCGGAGCTGCGCCGCATGCTCGACCGCTACGGCGGTCGCCTGCGAACGGAGGTCGTGTGGGCATAGCTGCGCTCGCAGCCGCGGCCGCGCTGGCGGTGTCGCCGGTGTCGTTCGTGCAGGCGCATGCGTCGAACGGCGCCTTTGCGGAGCCGGGAGGGACTCCCGGCCCCGAGCTGACGTCGTGGGCCGTGCTCGGGCTGCACGCCGCGGGCGCGACCGCACCCGGCTCGCTCGCCTACCTGCAGAGCCAGGAGGCGTCGCTCGCCTCGGCGACGGACGTCGCCCTCGTCGCGCTCGCCGAGGAGGCGCTCGGCGACCGGAATGCGGCTCTGCTCGCGCGCCTCTCGGCGAAGCCGGGCGGGCAGATCGGTGAGACGCTCAACTCGACGTACTGGGCGGTGCTCGCGCTCGGCCGCTCGACCCCGGCGACGACGCGGTTCATCCTCGCCCACCAGGCGAAGACGGGAGGCTTCTCGTGGGCGGCCGGCGGGCAGCCCGACTCGAACGACACCGCCGCCGCGCTGGAGGCGCTGCGCGTCGCCGGCGTGCACGGCGCGCCCGTGACCCGCGCGGTGCGGGCCCTGCGCACGTTCGAGGACGCCGACGGCGGCTTCGCGCTCACGAAGGGCCGCGGCTCGGATGCGCAGTCGACCGCGTGGGCGATCCAGGGGCTCGTGGCAGCAGGCGCCGCGCCGCCGCACAAAGCGTTCACGTACCTGGCGCGCCTGCGACGGCCGGACGGGAGCTTCCGCTACTCGGCGCAGTACGCGACCACGCCCGTGTGGGTCACGTCGCAGGTGCTGGCGGCGCTGGCCCGGAAGCCGTTCCCTCTTTGAGCAGCTCGACGTAGCGCCCGATCGGCTCGTAGCCGAGCCGGCGGTTGATCGCGAGCATCGGGGCGTTCCGTTCGTCGTTCGTCGTCACGATCTGGGTGATTCCGTGCGCGGCGGCCCAGTGCGTCGCCGCGAGCTTCGCGGCGCGCCCGAGCCCGCGGCCGCGGTAGGCGCGCAGCGTGCCCGTGTACATGTTCACGCCGCGCCCGGACTCGAGGTCGGCGGAGAGGAACGACGTCGCCGCCGGGATCCCGTCGACCATCGCGCAGAACGACCCCTCCGCCTGGAAGAGCGGATGCTCGAGCACGTGGCCGAGCCACTCGTCGTAGGGGATGTGGTCGATCTGCTCGGTCTGCGGGATGTCGAGGCTCGTCTCGACGTCGACCTCGTAGACGAGCCGCGGGTCGAGCTCGGAGACGGGGACGAGCTCGACCGCCGGATCGGGGAGCTCGGTCACCGCACGCGGGTCGACCGACGACTCGAGGTCGACCCGCACGAGGCGGAACCCGCGCGCCGCGGCAAACGCGGTTCCGGCATCGGTCTCGTAGAAGCGCGCGATCACCCCCTCGAGCTCGAGCGCGCGGGCGTGCGCGAGCGCGAGCTCGTAGAGCTCGGCGCCGATCCCCTGCCGCCGGTGGCTCTCGCGCACGCCGACGTCCAGGAATCCGTTCCGCGATCCCTCCGTGAAGAAGTTGCGCAGCACGTAGCTCTCGCCGACGACGCGGCCGTCGCTCTCGGCGACCCACGAGCGGTACTCGGCGCGCTCGGGCAGCGTGCGCTCCCGGTGCAGCCACGACTCGACGCTCACGACCGCGGTCGGCACCGTCTCCCGGATCAGCTCGACGATGCCGGCGGCGTCGCGGTCCTCGTCGAGCGGCCTGATGGTCATACTCGCCATGTGCTGGCGACCATCCTGACAATCGGGAACGAGCTTGTCTCGGGCGACGTCGAGAACTCGAACGCCGCCTGGCTCGCGCGCCGGCTCGAGCGCGCCGGGGTCAAGGTCGTGTTGACGGCGGCCGTGCCCGACGAGCTCGACCGCATCGTCGGGTTCGTGCGCCGCGAGGCGCCGCTCGTCGATCACGTGTTCGTCACGGGCGGTCTCGGCAGCACGCCCGACGACATCACCCGGGAGGCGCTCGCGGCGGCGTTCGCCGTCGGCCAGGCGGTCGTGCCGGAGCTGGAGGCGGAGCTCCGCGCCCGCTTCGAGGGCGAGGTCGACCCCTACTTCCTCCGCTGGACGCAGCTGCCGGAGGGGGCAGCGCCGCTTCGGAACCCGCTCGGAGGCGCGCCGGGCTTCCGGATCGGGAACGTCTGGGTGCTGCCCGGGCTCCCGGCGGAGATGGAGGCGATGTTCGACGCGGCCGCGGGCGCGATCGCGGCGGGGCCGCCGATCGGCTCCTGGCGGCGCCGGCTGCAGGGCCTGACCGAGCGGCGGATCAACCCGCTGCTCGAGGAGGCGACCGCGCGCTGGCCGGTGGTGCTGGTCGGCTCGTACCCGAGCTTCCCGCCCGGCGGGCCGCAGGTCGAGGTCGTCCTCAAGTCGTCCGATCCGGACGCGCTCGCCGAGGCCGCGGCCTTCCTGGACAGCGGGCTCGACGCGCTCGCCTGACCGCTACGCTCGGCGGATGGCCACGCTCGAGCCCCAGTCCTACCTCGCCGACCTGAACCCCGCCCAGCGCGAGGCGGTGCTCACGGTCGAGGGGCCGCTGCTCGTGATCGCCGGCGCCGGCTCGGGCAAGACGCGCGTGCTCACGCACCGCGTCGGCCACCTGCTCGCGGCGCACGGCGTGAAGCCGAACGAGATCCTCGCGATCACGTTCACGAACAAGGCGGCGGGCGAGATGAAGGAGCGCGTCGAGCGGTCGGTGGGCAATGTCGCGCGCGCGATCTGGATCATGACCTTCCACTCTGCGTGCGGCCGCATCCTGCGCCGTGAGGCGGAGCGGCTCGGCTACCGGTCGAACTTCACGATCTACGACCAGGCCGACCAGGTGCGCGTCGTCAAGATGTGCCTCGAGGAGCTCGAGCGCGACCCGAAGCGGTTCGTTCCGCGCGGCATCCATTCGCAGATCTCGAACGCGAAGAACCAGCTGATCGGCCCCGACGAGTACGCGTCGCGCGTCGCGAGCTTCTACGACCAGACGGTCGCCGACGTGTACCAGCTCTACCAGCGCCGCCTGTTCGGCGCGAACGCCGTCGACTTCGACGACCTGCTGATGCTCACCGTCGACGTGCTGCAGCGCTTCCCTGAGGCGCAGGAGCGGTGGGCGAAGTCCTTTCGCTACGTGATGGTCGACGAGTACCAGGACACGAACCACGCGCAGTACGTGCTGCTGAAGCTGCTCGCGGGCGGGCACCGCAACCTGATGGCGGTGGGAGACCCGGACCAGTCGATCTATGCGTTTCGGGGCGCCGACATCCGCAACATCCTCGAGTTCGAGCGCGACTTCCCGAACACGAAGGTGATCCCGCTCGAGCAGAACTACCGCTCGACGAACGCGATCCTCAGCGCTGCGAACGAGGTGATCGCGCACAACCGCGACCGCAAGGAGAAGAACCTCTGGTCCGATCTCGGCGAGGGCGAGCCGGTGCACGTCGTCGAGACCGAGGACGAGCACGCCGAGGCGCGGTTCGTCGCCGCCGAGATCGTCGGGCTGATCGACGGCGGCTACAGCGCCGGCGAGGTGGCCGTCGTCTACCGCACGAACGCGCAGAGCCGCGTGCTCGAGGACGTGCTCGTGCGGCAGGGTGTCGCCTATCAGGTGATCGGCGGCCCGAAGTTCTACGAGCGCGCCGAGATCAAGGACGCGATCGCCTACCTGCAGGTGCTCGACAACCCCTACGACGCCGTGTCGCTGACGCGGATCGTCAACCGGCCGAGGCGCGGGATCGGCGACACGTCGCTCGACCGCCTGCGCCTCCACGCCGACGGGCTCGGCGTGACGCTCTGGGAGGCGACGGCGCGCCCGGAGGAGGCGGGGCTCGGTGCGGCCGCGGTGAAGGCGGTGACGGGGTTTCGCAGCGCGATGGAGTCGCTGATGGCGACTGCCACCGACGCGACGGTCGCCGACATCGTCGAGGCCGTCCTCGAGCGGACCGGCTATCTGGAGCAGCTCGAGGCGGAGCGGACGATCGAGGCGCGCGGGCGTATCGAGAACCTCGAGGAGCTCGTCGGCGTCGCCCGCGAGTACGACGCGGCCGCGGTCGAGCCGTCGCTCTCCGGCTTCCTGCAGGAGATCTCCCTCTACTCCGACCAGGACGCGATCCGTGACGGCGACGAGGGCGAGGGCGGCCAGGTGACGCTGATGACGCTGCACAACGCGAAGGGCCTCGAGTTCCGCGCCGTGTTCATGATCGGGATGGAGGAGGGGATCTTCCCGCACGCGCGGTCGATCGAGGAGAACACGCTGGAGGAGGAGCGGCGGCTCTGCTACGTCGGCATGACGCGCGCACAGGAGCGGCTGACGCTGACGCACGCGATGCGCCGCAACCTGTACGGCCGCTACGACGCCAACCTGCCGTCGCGCTTCCTCGACGAGCTCCCGAGCCTCGGCGTCGAGCGCGAGCGGCTGCGCCCGGCCTCGTGGTCGGACTACGGCGGGGCGGTGCAGCGCGAGTTCGCGCCGCGCGAGGATCTGCCGGACCTCTCGACCGGCGACACGGTCCGCCATTCGACGCTCGGCACGGGCATCGTCACGCGGATCGAGTCGGGCGGGGTCGTGACGGTCCGGTTCGAGGACGGGAACGAGCGGCGGCTGATGCTCGAGTACGCGCCGCTCGAACGCATAGGCTGACGCGCGTGCCGCTCGAGATCCGCACCTGTTCCTCGCTGGAGGAGCTCCGCGACGGGCTGAACGCCATCAGCCACTACTTCGGCGTCGAGCAGCCGCTCGAGGACGTCGAGCGCTTCTCGGTGCTGCTCACGCCGGAGCGGATGCACGTCGCGGTCGACGGCGGCCGCATCGTCGGCGGCGCCGGCGCGTTCAGCTTCCGGCTCGCGATCCCGGGCGGCGAGGTCCCGGCCGCGGGCGTGACCGTCGTCGGCGTCCTGCCGACGCACCGCCGCCGCGGCCTCCTGACGCAGATGATGCGCGCGCAGCTCGCCGACGTGCGCGAGCGCGGCGAGCCCGTCGCCTATCTGTGGGCGTCGGAGCCGACGATCTACGGCCGCTTCGGCTACGGGATCGCGTCGCTGACGGCGTCGGCGGCGATCGCCAAGGACCACGCGCGGTTCGCGCAGCCGTTCGAGCCGCGCGGGTCGGTTCGCCTGGTCGGCTTCGACGAGGCCGCGCGCACCTTCCCGGCGCTCTACGACCAGGTGTTCGCGCAGCGGCCGGGCATGGCCTCGCGCTCGCAGGAGTGGTGGGATGTCCGCCGGCTGGACGACGACCCGGCGCGGCGGCGCGGGCGCGGGCCGAAGAACCTGGCGCTGCTCGAGCTCGACGGCGAGCCGGCGGGATACGCCATGTACACGGTCAAGCAGGACTGGGTGAACGGCTCGTCCAAGGGCCAGGTCACCGTCATGGAGGCGGTCGCGCCGACGCCGGATGCGACGCGCGAGCTGTGGCGCTGGCTGCTCGACTTCGACTGGACGTCGGAGATCGCCGCCGACCTGCTGCCCGTCGACCACCCGTTGCTGCTCCTCCTGGCCGAGGCGCGGCGGATGCAGTTCCGGCTCGGCGACGGCGTCTGGGTGCGGCTCGTCGACCTCGGCGCCGCGCTCGCCGCACGAAGCTACGAGGGCGACGGGGAGGTGGTGCTCGAGGTCGCCGACGCCTTCCTGCCGGAGAACGCCGGCCGCTGGCGCGTCGGCGCGGGCGGGGTGGAGCGCACCGATGCGGCCGCGGAGATCGCGCTCGACGTCGCGGGTGTCTCCTCGGTGTATCTCGGCGGCTTCTCGTTCGCCGAGCTCGCGCGCGGCTGCCGGGCGCAGGAGCTCGTCCCGGGCGCGGTCGCTCGTGCGGATGCGCTCTTCGCCACGTCTGCGGCGCCCTGGTGCGCCGAGATCTTCTGACGCCGTCCCGCTCCGCCCGAGACGCGCCCGCGCTCGTCGGGGTCGTGCTCGTGCACCGGGGCGACCGGATCGCCGCGGACGACGCGCTCGCGATTCGAGCGGACGCGCGGTTGACAGGAAGCTGCTCTGAGTAGAGTCACGGGGTGGATCAACGCGTCTGCTCGGTCGCCGACGTCCCGGTCGGCGGGAGGTGCGTGGCGGATGTCGGCGGCGTGAGCATCGCCGTGTTCAACCGCGACGGTGAGTTCTATGCGCTGCACAACCGCTGTCCGCACCAGGGCGCACCGCTCTGTGTCGGCGAGCTCACCGGCGTTCTGACGGCCCGCGGGCCAGGGTTCGCCTTCGACTGGAGCCGGGACGGCGAGTTCGTCCGCTGTCCGTGGCACGGCTGGGAGTTCGAGATCGTCTCCGGCCGGAGCCTCACCGATCCCGCGGTGCGGACGAAGGCATACCCGGTTGTCGAGCGGGATGGGGAGCTCTTCGTCGATCTCGGCCGCGCGGGCTAGGCGTCGGCTCCGTCGAGATAGAGCGCGGCGATCGCGTCGCCCAGCTCGGCTGATCCACGGGGGCCCGACGGGTCGAACCAGAACACCGTCCAGTTCAGCATGTTCAGGAGCAGCAGGGTCAGGAGGTCGGCGGAGAGGTCGGTGCGGACGACCCCGGCCTGCTGACAGGCCGCAACCTGCCGCTGCAGGATCGCCTTGTACTCGTCCCGCCGCCGCTCGACGTCGGCGCGATGTTGCGAACTCAGGGAACGGAGCTCGATCAGCCCAGTCGTATGGAGCGCCTGATCGGCAAGCATCGTCACGAGGTGCGCGCGGATCAGCGCCTCGAGCTGCGCGCGCGGGCCTGACGCCCCGTGCTCCTTGAGCGCCGCGTTGGCGGCGGAGATCATGTGCGCGAGCGACTCGTCGCAGATCTGCTTCAGCAGCTGCTCC
>Ga0335071_10009114_pt1 | contig 10163 bp, 16 predicted proteins | sample Lox_Sample_15_FD_206724 | JGI IMG/M metagenome (GOLD analysis project Ga0335071, IMG submission 206724) | Soil microbial communities from Loxahatchee National Wildlife Refuge, Florida, United States - Lox_Sample_1.5 | ecosystem: Environmental > Terrestrial > Soil > Wetlands | place: USA...
GGGCGACGAAATTTCCCATGGATGTCTGGAAGACGGCATACAGCCCGTTGGGCCGTTGTTGCGCGGAAACGCATCCCGCCGCAAGAAGGACCAGTGCGAGTTTCGTCACGATGTCCCTATTTTATCTACCCGGTTGGGTATGCAGACGGTGCACAGGCGCCGCGGGGAACCAGAGGATTCAGCAGATGTACGTTGAAATTGCTGGAGGCGCGGGTCGGAATCGAACCGACGAATAAAGGTTTTGCAGACCTACTGACTACCAGCGTAAGTACTTTGTTATCAACGCAGATTAAACCAGCCTAAGCGATTCTGCCCGCTGCTTGCCCACTTAGCGGCAGAAATCCCACTCGGGAAAATCTACTAAAGTCTTAGGACCACAGAAGGGAAATAATGCCAACCAGGATACTCCGGGAGGGGATATTGACCTCGGAGCGTGTAAACGAACTGTCGCCAGAGGGCGAATTGTTCTACCGCCGGCTCATGTCCATTGTTGACGATTTCGGGCAGCACTCCGCAAACCCGACGCTACTACGTTCCGCGGCCTACCCGCTCAAACCCGACCTGTACAACGAGGCGCGCATCACGGAGTTTCTCAGGGAATGTGAGGCGGCCAAGCTCCTGCAAACCTACGAAGTCACCGGCAAGCGCTACCTGAAAATGCTCGATTTCCGCCAGCGTACGCGGGCGATGAAGTCCAAATGTCCGTCACCTGACGGTCATGCGTCAGACATTCGCGCGCATATGCGCTCGGAGACGGAGACGGAGACGGAGACGGAATCGAATCGAGGCGAGAATTCGCAAATGCTCATAACGCCCGAACGAATCGAAAACGCGCAAAAGGCACTCGGAACACACCGGCGCCGCAGTGATACCCCAGACGAGGCTATCACCAGGAAGGTTCTGCTTCAGTTTGACCATATCGAGGCGTTTAACGCCTGGGTTGCAAGTCTTGGCACCGTGGACCCGTCACAGATCACTGGCGAGGGGTACGGGTTCTACCTAGCCGACGCCCAACGGTGGATACGGAACGGCGGCCGGCGGCCGAATCACCGGAAGATCGCACCGGCAAACCCTCCCCCGCCATCCACGATGGACCCAGAGACGCAGCGAAGGGTGAAGACGAAGTATTTCGACCCGAAGACTATTACGGGCTAGCAACGAAAGGCAGGTTAAGTGTGAAAGCGGCAAAGGAAGACCGCGCCAAGGTGCGAACACTCCGCGGCCGAGGCCGGCGCGCGCCTCACTGGGTGCGGGCAATGACAGGATTGGGACTAGGTGCGCGCGGCGTATGTACGGCGTGCGACCAGTGGCGTACGCTGCACGGTGGCGTGTGCGAGGAGTGCCGCGGCGGGGGCGCGTAACGGGTACGTCAGACGCGCTTGCGTAAATTGGCTGCGATCTGCTGTTGTGTTTCCGCGGGCAGCGGTCCCCGCTGTTTCCAAACGTCTCGGGCGCTCTTCGGTGAACATCACTGCCCAAATCTACTCCCATGCGTTCACGGCCGATGAAATCGCCGCCGCCGAATCCTAGGATGCTGCAATGGGGCAGGTGGTGAAGGGTAGCCAAGCGAAACAGTAGACGCCGCCTTGTGTCGGACGGGAATCTCCTGGTGCCGTTCAAAAGGTAAACGTATCCGTTTCGTTCATATCTTGGTAGAGTTGAAACTGCCATGATTACAGCAGAGAGGATTCTGGCGCTCCTCAATGCACGCGCCAGCGAGTTTCAGGACCGGGCCAATGCTAAGGTAGCCAGCATTGGGCTTGTTAGCGAAGAGGAAGAGACCAAAGAGCAAAGAAAGATTCGCGCGTCCGCTCAAGGTGACTGGGAGGCAGCACAAGCCCTCTTAAGCGTTATTGCAGAAGTCGAAGGCTGATTGTTAAGGAGCGTTTATATGAGCTCGATTACGTTCTTTGTCGCTCTGAGTGATTCCATCGACGGAAACAAGCTGCGCGACGGTTGGCGGGAACGCGAGCGGTTGAATCCGGGGCAGCCGCGCGTGGAGTTCAATAACTTTGATGGGCACGGGTTTGAAGCCGAAGCGCACAACACACCCCCAGGTTGGCCCGGTGAGTTCCACCGGATTCTCGAAGAGGTGCTTCTTGGGGTCGATGAGTTTTGCACCATTCGAGAAATCTATCATGTAGGCGTGAAAGATCCTGAGGCAAACCATTGACCGGATTCGCTAGCAGGTTGCGGAAAAACCCTTTTTCGGCACTCACAAAGCTCTGCAAGTTGTTGATTCTTCGTTCGACGAAGGCCGATTTTAGGGGCTCCAGAACCCTTTTTCCGCAACCTGCTAGAGTTTTGCTCTCTCTAGGACCGCTCGTTTGTCTGACGACATGCTCGCCATCGAGACCTGACCCGTGTTTGCAGGCCAGTGAGCTAAGAACTGCAATTGAACAGTACAGGCGGGGCAGGGCTGTTGAGGCGCTTGAACGAAAAAAGGACGCTCTAGACGACCAGATTGACAAGCTAGAGATGACGCCGGAGCAATATCGCCGGCTCCATGAGAAGTATCAGGAGATTGACCGCACGGCGGGGCCAGTTGTCGCCGAATGGGAAGCCAAAGAGCAGCAACAGCAGGCCCGCAACATGGAACTTCTGGCTGAGGCTGAGGCCAACTGCAAAGCAAATCAGAAATAAGCGCTGCCCCGCGCCGCCCCTCGGCGCGCGCCTGTTCCCCTAGGGTGGGGTGGGCCAAATCTCTGGGACCTTGCCCCGTAGACCGTGTGGCCCAAGCGTAAGTGCGCGTGCAGGTTTCTAGAAATTGCCTTTTTTCATACACTTACGACAAGTGTACAGATATTCCATGCAGTAAGATTTTTGCTTGCAAGGAGTTACCCGCGTACACTTTGGCCGGGTTTATCGGTGATCAAAACCTGTTAAACCTGGTATCCAAGTGCGAAACCCGTTCTATCATCATGAAAAACAACACCGAAAACGAACCGAAGACCGCCATGGAATTGCTTTTAACGATGAAGCGGCGCTTCCGCCCAACACAAGCCATGAGGGATTGGGCTGTCCTACATGGCCTGAAACTGCGGGGCCGCGGCCGACCGCGCAAAACGCCAAATAAGCCCCGTGGCTAAAATCCCCCGCCTCTAGGTATCCCCGACCCCTCCGCGGCGCGACAGAGCGCGCCGAACCCGCAGCAATCGGGTATTAAAGCCTGAAGCGGATATGCATTTTCGAGTACCAAAAATGTGGGTCACTGGGTTATGGCTCCGATGGCGTAGAAGCGTGTACTCCAACGCATAGCGCCATCGGCAGCACGCCTTAATGCGCCCCGCGCCCCGGTTTCGCCCTCGCGCGGCGGCTGCGACTGGGAAGGCGAATTACTGTAGCCCATGCCCCAGGGCATACCAACGGTCGGCGGCTTTATTCTGTTTGGATTTTTGTTTGACTCCGTAAGTTACTCAGGTTACTACGAAAAAAAACTTCTCCATTACTTGACAAGATATTTTTGACGAACCCCACAACCCCCGTGCTATCATAATGTCGGATCAGGTAGAAATATCTGATTCACCTTCCTTCGCGCCTCACGCGCAAATGAGCCCTGAGCCGATTGGGAGACACAAAGGCCCTCTAGAGGCCGATTAGCGTTAACTGTTTCACTTCGGTAGTCCAAGGAGAAATGAAACGCGGGCACGTGACCCGCTGAAACGCTACGTGTGTCCACAATCTAAACCCAGGAGTTCCCAACAAAATGGAACAAGCCTTTTTCCGAAGGCCTGCGCCGTCTATCGGCCCTGCTCCAGATGCCTTTCTGGACAGGCCTTACCGTAAGTCTTTCTTCTCGGCTGTACTCCAACTTTCTGCGGAAGTGGGTATCTGTATCGCACCATTCCACCCACGGCACCGGACGTGCGTTCAGCGCGCACAGGTGAACGCAGAGCGTATCCAGCGCCAGCGACCTAAGCCTGAATCACATGGTGCATGGTCCGAACCGCCGCAATTGGCGTGCAAATACGCCGAACACCCCGACGTTATTACCGCGAAGCACGCACTTGCCAGCATTGGTGGCCAATGGAACCCAAATAGGGAGGATCTGATTCAAGACGGATGCATTGCTCTAGCGGGAAAGTCCGCGGATGCCGAGGCCCTTCGGTTCACCATCGCAAAGCACGCGATTATTGACGCGATGCGAAAAGAACGGCTCCGTGAACGTGACCGGATATACGATTCCGCCTATGCTGTTCCGGGTGACCGCGAGCCGAACGGCACCGAAGAGGAGCGGGAAAAGAGACGCGCACGACCCGGAACGGCCGGGAGAGACGCAGGGTTGTGGGACGCGGTCAACGCCCTACCATTCAAGCAACGTACAGCCTGGAATCTCAAGCACGACCTAGGCTATACCGATGAGGAGATTGCGGCCAGTATGGGCACATCGCCCGCGTATGCGGCACAGCTGGTCGGTAAGGCCAAAAAGGGCCTCAAGCGGCTCTTGGAGTGTCGCGGCCAAAAATAAAGACAGGGCGGGACTAGGGAAGTAACCCATCTCAAACGCCTATCTATATGAGGGGGGAAATTTCCGGAATTTTCGGAAACGTGCGAATTTTGACGTGTCCAAAACGTTATTCCTAGTAAAGGGGCGAATATGCTACTGACAATCGCAGAGATATCGCGGCGTCTCGGAATCAGCGAAAAAGCGGGCCGGGAACTCGTGCAGCACCTCCCGGCCGTGCGCGTCGGCAAGCGCAACCGATACAAAGAATCCGCACTTCAGGATTTTATCGCCCGCGGTGGCTGTCGTCCCACGGAGCAGTTGACTGCATGACCCCGACCCCGGTACGCGGTGGCACCTGGCATCAGCCCTTTTGCCAGATCAGGGCGCGGATTCCCTCGCTTTCACGCAGGGCGCAGGTGGCGTTAGAGGCATACGCCCCTTGCGCGGCATGTGGCGAGATAACGGACGGAAGCCACAGTTACCCCGGTGCCCCGGCACTATGTGACTCGTGCTGTCCGATTTGCAATCCGGAACTGACCCAGATTTCGGCGGCGTAGGAGATTTTATGAAAGCAAGCGGCGATCACGAATTGTCTGATGTACCGCGCCTGATGCAGGAATGGCGCGACTCACGCAACACCAAATGGACGGCGTTACTTCAAGCGCGCGCGGCCCTGGTGGACGCGGCCGGCTCCATCGTGGATACTGCAACCCGCGACGGACGCGGAATGAAGGCAGAGGAACAGCGGGCCTTTGACGAGCACACCGCACAGGTGCGCGACATCAACGCGGCGCTCGCCGCGTATAAGGCGGCGGCCGTAGCGGAACACGGGGCGGATAAGAACCACCTTCCGTTCTAGTCTTAACCCACGGCAATACCAAACCGGCAGGCGCCGCGGCGGTGTTGCTTTCACGGACCAAGAGCCCAACGTCCTAAAACTTTAGGCTCCAGTGATTCCCACGGCGTACCAGGTGGCGCGGCGTGGGTTTCGTGCGCCCTGACATTCGACCAGGCGGCCGGATGGCGGCGTGTGCTGCCGTGACTGCGGCAACAAATCAACACTGGAGAAATCCCTTGAACCTTAAAGAATTGCGGGCGAAGCGCGATAACTACGCCAACACGATGCGCAACATCATCGGTAAGGCTGAAACCGAAAACCGCGGACTGACGGACGCAGAGAAGCGCGACTTCGACGGCCTCAAAGTTAAGGTTGACGATATCACCGCAACACTGGACCGCGCTTCTCAGCTTGGCGAAATGCGCGCGGATATCGAGCGGCCCGTTGTTACCGGCCCGTTTGTGCAACCCGCGGATAGTAACGGCATGATTTATACTCCCCGTTCCGTTCGGGAGGGTGAGGTGCGTTGCTACAAGCCGAATGAGGCACTGGCGGAACAGCGCTACCAGGGCGCGGGCATCGGCTCCTACGTTCGCGGAATCGTGACCGGAAATTGGAACGGCGCGGAGGACTTGCGTTCCCTCGCGGAGGGCAGCACGCCCGGCTCCTACCTGGTTCCCACTCCCTTGGCGTTCAACGTCATTGACCTGATGCGAAACCAGACCCGCGTTATTCAGGCCGGCGCGGTTACGGTTCCGATGACCGCTCAGACCCTGAAGATCGCGCGGCAGACTGGCGACGTTACGGCGGCGTGGAAGGCGGAAAACGCTAATATCACATTTTCCGACACCAATTTTGACGTTGTAACTTTCACCTCCCAGATGCTTGTGGCCGGCTCGAAGCTATCCATCGAGGTGGTGGAAGACAGTTATAACCTTGACCAGATCGTCGGCAACAGCATCAGCAAGTCCCTTGCCCTTGCGCTCGACTACGCGGCCCTGTACGGATCCGGTAATAGCAACCAGCCCAAGGGAATCCGTAACCAGACCAGCGTTACCGTAACGGACCTCGGAACTGACGGCTATACGCTCGTTGACTTCTCGAAGTTCAGCGCGGCTATCGCTACCCTGATGGGTAACAACTTTCAAGGCCCGTTCAGCGCGATCTACAGTGCGCGGACGGCCGGCGAGTTGGATAACCTCCAGGACACGCTCCACCAACCCTTACGGCAACCGGATCTTGTGGCAGCCATGCGTAAGTACGTTTCCAATCAGGTGCCGAACAACCTCACGAAGGGCGCCGCGAATACCGCGTCCGATGCCTTTGTGGGCCAGTTCGATCAGTGCATGATCGGGATGCGTACCCAGATGGTCATGGAGATTTCGCGCGTTGCGGCCGACTCCACGGGTAGCGCTTTTACGGCAACTCAGGTATGGATTCGCGCCTACCTCCGCGCCGATGTCCAGCTTGCGCACCCAAAGGCGTTTGTCGTTCTGAACGGCATCCTGTAACCGATTCTTCCGACCACCCGCGGCTGTGTGTCGGAGCCGTCCCGTGCTCGCTCGCATGGGGCGGTTCAGATGGCCGCAACTCCTCATTGAGCTGGGGCTGCTTGGTTCGGGATCAAGCGGCCCCGATTTTTCGACTTCTCGATTTCCGGCGTACCCCTCTGCGCCGGCAGGGGCGCGTGTTACGTTCACCCCGCGCGCCTCTCTTTCAATTTCTCAATCTTCCGCGGCGGTCTGTCGCGGCATGGGGCGCCGGCCCTCCCTTCACTGGCGCCCCGAAGAAGCGGTCAATTTTTCCAAGGAACCAGTGGCAGACTGCCAACGGGCGGTCGTGGACCATGCGGCAGAATACGCTCGCGGCAACGTTCACACCAACACGGTGGGGAACTTCTGGAGGGTGGTAAAAACGCCAACTGCACGGCACCTAGATCAGCGTTGAGCCCTATCACTTGGCTCGGTATCTGGAAGCGGTATCAAACGGCGGCAAGATTTTGTCGCCAGACCATGTGTGAATTGACTGTGATAGCATCGGCAACTTGTCGAAGAAAGTGATATCCCTAGGGTGAAGTTGTATTCGAGTGCGCGTGGTTGATCCTTGTACTTGAAGCAGAGCTTGGGGAGACAATCGAAGTATTCCAACGTCTTGGGACTGATTCACAATATAGAATCCACGCGATTGCCCCACTGGAATATCGAAAAGCGGCAAGCTAATCTGTACTGTGGTGACTCCCCCCGGTTCGTTCGTTCCTCCTACATCCATAGCGAATTGGTAGAGCACATTGAAAACCGACACTGCACCGTGATTTGACAAACTTATCTTGCCCACGCTCTCTGGTGGGTACAACTTCTCTTTTCCTGGCCATTGCATTGGGGCAAGCGTCTGATTAACTATGTTTATGGGCTCAATCTTGCGCCCTTGTTGGAGTCGAATTATATACATAGTTGAAGATGCTGGAATGACAATTGGCAGACCGAACATCTGGAGATCATAACTCGGTTCAATTAACACATTCTTCTCTAGCGCCATGGCGCCTTGAGATGAAGAATCTGTATATGAACGTATCCCCACTGCGCCGAGAATCACTGTTACTATCACTGCTCCGACAACGCGCCAAAGACGATTGCCAGCATGTACCAAAAATAGCCATATAAACGCAACCTCTGATAAGAGCAGCATTGTCACTACGATCGGTGGATCACTTCCACGAAGGCTGGCTATACCTAGGGCCGTCCCTATTACAAGCACGATGATCTCCTTTGCAGAGAGTCGCCAGCCTGTATTCTTTTCTTCTGTGGCTTCAGGAGGCCTATCGTGCATCGGTGCAGTGATGCGAGGTGGTTCCAGCGATACGTCCTGGACTTTCTCCGGCCTTTGCTTCTTAGTACCTCGCCTTCTTCGGCCGCTGCCTTGGTTCCCCGGTGTTTTGGAATTACCCATCCTGCCCAGAGTATCACTTTGCCGGTGCGTGCAGTAAGTTTGTGCCTTGACTAAACAAGGGAGAATATGAAACTCGCTAGTCTTTTGATTTTTGCGGCGCTTGCGGCTTCAGCCCAAGTGCCGTATCAGCAAACGCAGGGACAGTGGCAATTGACAGTGAGCGACTGGACGGCTAACTCCATTCCGGGACTCGACGGCAGGGTTCCTGGGGCCGGAGGCCCAACGATCAAGGGTATGTGGCTCACAGCCTGTACTACCGACGCCTCGGCATCCCTCGGCATGCTTCTAAAAAGCATCCTGGTTTATCGTTCAGGCGAGTCGGCGGTCACCCTTACAGCGGATTTCCTGGAACCGCTCAGTCAGTACGGGGCGATTCGGTGCGCCAACACAATCCTGCTGATTCCTAGAACCACGGCGACTTCGTTGACGGTAGCGGCTCCTGTTATTCACTGGTCCGAATTGAAGCCATGAACCAGGGATACCTAAAGCCAGAAGAGGCGGGCGCGATTATTGCCGTGAGTCCAAAGACTCTGGCGAACTGGCGGTGCGAGGGGTACGGCCCTCCGTGGCATCGCTTTCGCGGTATGGTGCGCTATAATCCCGATCGGTTGAGAGAGTGGGTGGAGCAACAGGAGGTGCGACCAAATGCCGGTGAGAGAGCGGAACGGAAAATTAGAATGGCGCTTCAAGGTGAACGGCCACGAGTACAGCCACATCACCGACTTGGCAGACACCGAACGCAACAGGACGAAAGCGAACCGGATGGAAGCGGACGCGCGGCGTCTGGTAACGGAGGGCCGCGGAACGGAACTACGGATTCAGGTGGAACCGTTCAGTAGCGCCGCTGATGCATTTGTCACATGGGCGCGCGGTGAATATGTAGATCACCCGAATTCCTGGAAACGGCTCTCGGGTTCGATGACCGGCGGCAAGGTGTTTTTTGGGAAGCGCCCACTTTCCAGCGTTACCCGCGGCGATATTGAGGATTTCAAAAGCTGGCGGCGCACCGTCCACAAGGTGCGCGAGGTGACGTTACGTCACGATCTACACGCGCTCTCGCTCCTGTTTCAATACGGAGCAAAGCACCAATGGTGCAAGGTGAACCCGATTCGAGAAGTCGAAATCCCAAGCGATAAAGACGCGGTACGGATGAACGTGCTTTCAAAGGCGCAGGAACTCGCGTACTTCACGGCGTGTGAATCGTTGCGGATTGAAAAGGCAGCACACAAGCGGACGAAGGAGGCCCGCGGACTTCAGGACTTGTGGGACCTGCACACGCTGATGGTTCAGCAGGGATGCCGGCCGGAAGAATTGCGGGAACTCGAACAATCGGCGGTAGACCTGGGGCAGGGTAAATTCACTATTCAGGCGGGCAAGTCCGACGCAGCCCGCCGAACGCTGCGTATGCGGTCAGAATCCCGCAATATTTTCACGCGCAGGTTAGCTACAGCGGGCCGTTGGGTGTTTCCGAGTATCAAGTATCCGGCGAGGCACATCGGGCAGGCACAGCGGCTCCACGCAGCCGTAGTGAAGCGTTCGGGCGTGAAGTGCGTCCCTTACGATTTTCGGCATACGTTCGCGTCACGGGCGGCGAATGATGAAGGCGTACCGCTTCCCATTCTCGCGGCCATCATGGGCCATGCAAATTTACGGAGCATCATGAAATACGTCCACACCTCCCAATCTCAGATGGATCACCAAATGATGCGCCTCGACAGTTTGCCCGCTTTTTGCCCGCCTACCAGCGTGAAAAATGGCGAAGAAACGGGAAAGGTCGGGAACGGGCAGGAAGACCGCCAAACGCCGATAACTCCAACAGTACGAGTGCAATAGACTGATTTTATTTGGAGGCGCGGGTCGGAATCGAACCGACGAATAAAGGTTTTGCAGACCTTGGCCTTACCACTTGGCTACCGCGCCTGGTTCGGAAGG
>Ga0335071_10009115_pt1 | contig 10162 bp, 10 predicted proteins | sample Lox_Sample_15_FD_206724 | JGI IMG/M metagenome (GOLD analysis project Ga0335071, IMG submission 206724) | Soil microbial communities from Loxahatchee National Wildlife Refuge, Florida, United States - Lox_Sample_1.5 | ecosystem: Environmental > Terrestrial > Soil > Wetlands | place: USA...
AACCGCTCGATCGCCGCGGCGAGGCGGGCTCGCACCGAGACCAACATCGGCCGCAACGCGGTCTCCGTGTCGCACGTCGCCGTCGAGCTGGCGCGGAAGATCTTCGGCACCCTCCACGAGTGCGCGGTGCTCATGGTGGGGGCCGGCAAGATGAGCGAGCTGGCCGCTCGGCAGATGGTCCGGGACGGGGCGCGGGCGAGCGTCCTCGGCGGCCGCACCTTTCAGAAGGCGGAGCAGCTCGCGGCCGCCCTGGGCGGCCGGGCAGCGCCCTTCGAGGCGCTGCGCTCCGAGCTGACCCGGGCCGACATCGTGATCAGCGGCACCGGCGCGGCCGGCGTGGTGGTCCACCGCGAGGACGTGGAGGCCGCGCAGGCCGCGCGCCGCGGCCGCCCGCTGTTCCTGATCGACATCGCCGTCCCGCGCGACATCGAGGTGGAGGCCGGCCGGGTCGGCGGGGTGTTCCTCTACGACCTGGACGACCTGAAGAGCGTGGCCGAGGCGAACCTCCGCGAGCGCAGGAAGGAGGCGTCCGCCGCCGAGGCGATCCTGGAGGAGGAGATCCGGGAGTTCCTCGACTGGCGCCGGTCGCTGGAGGTGGTGCCGCTGCTGGTCGAGCTGCGCCGGCGGGCGGACGAGATCCGCAAGGCCGAGATCGACAAGGCCCGCAAGCGGCTGGGGCCGCTCACGCCCGAGCAGGAGAATGCGCTCGAGGCGGCGACCTCCGCCATCGTCAACAAGCTGCTGCACGCCCCCACGGTGCACCTCAAGCAGATGGCCGGCGACGGCCAGCCCGAGCACGTGGGCCTCATCCGGAAGCTCTTCGGCCTGTGAGCCTGGTCCGGATCGGCACCCGCGGCAGCGCCCTCGCCCTCTGGCAGGCGCGGCACGTGGAGGCGCGGCTGCGTGCCCTGGGACACGAGGTCGAGGTGCGGGTCATCGTCACCACCGGCGACAGGGTGCTCGACCGTCGACTGGAGAACGTGGGAGGGAAGGGCGCCTTCCTCAAGGAGATCGAGGAGGCGATGCTGGCGCGGGAGGTCGACCTCGCCGTGCACTCGCTGAAGGACGTGCCGACCGCTCTTCCCGAAGGCCTCGCGCTCTGCGCCGTCCTCGAGCGCGCGGACCCGCGCGACGCGCTCCTGTCACGAGGCCGGCGCCTGGCGGAGCTGCCCCCAGGCGCGGTGGTGGGCACCACCAGCCTGCGCCGCCAGGCCCTCTTGCGCTCGCTGCGCCCCGACCTCCGGCTGGCGGACCTGCGCGGCAACGTGGACACCCGCATCCGCCGGCTGGGCGAGGGCGCCTTCGACGCCATCCTCCTGGCGATGGCGGGTCTCACTCGGCTGGAGCGGAGCGCCGAGGTCACCGAAGCGCTCGACCCCCGGGCGTTCGTCCCGGCGCCGGGGCAGGGGGCGATCGCTCTCGAGTGCCGGCAGGACGACGGGCAGGTGCGCGCGGCCGCGGCAGCCCTCGACCACGCCGCCACCGCCCGGGCGGTGGCGGCGGAGCGCGCGTTCCTGGCGGAGCTGGGCGGCGGCTGCAACGTGCCTCTCGGCGCCCACGCCTTCGCCGCCGGCGCCGAGCTGGAGCTGGTCGGGTTCGTCGCCGCCACAGACGGCGGCACCATGCTGCGCGGCGAGGCCCGCGGATCCGATGCCGTGGCCACGGGCCAGAGGCTCGCCCGCGAGCTCGTCTCCCGCGGCGCCTCCCGGCTGCTCGGCCACTGACGCCGATGGGCGCGCTGAGCGGCCGGCGCATCGTGGTCACCCGCAGGAGCGGCCAGGCCTCGAGCCTGGTTCAGCAGCTCCAGGCACGGGGCGCGACCGTCCTCGAGGTGCCGTCGATCGAGATCGTGCCGCCTGCCGACGTGACGCCGCTCGATCGGGCCCTGGAGTCGCTGGCCGGCTACCGGTGGGTGGTCTTCACCAGCGCGAACGCGGTCCGGGCGGTGCTTGGGCGGCTGACCGTGCTGGGGCTGCCTCCAAGGCTGGGGCCTGCGCGGGTCGCCTCGCTGGGCCCGGCGACCACCTCCGCCGTCCGACAGGCCTTCCCTGCCGACCCGGTGGTGATCGAGCCGGAGGAGGAGTTCCGTGCGGCCGGGCTCGCCCTTGCCTTTTCCCGCCGCGGCGTCCGCGGTGCCCGGGTGCTCTTCCCGGCCTCCAGCCAGGCCCGCGAGGAGTTGCCCCTCGAGCTGCGGAAGCTGGGCGCCTTTGTCGACGTGATCGATGCTTACGCCACCCGCGAGCCGGCGGACCTCGTCCCGCGGGTCCGAGCCTGCCTGGAGGGCGGCTTCGACCTGCTGACGTTCGCCTCGCCCTCGGCGGTCGAGGCCTTCGCCGCGGCGGCCGGGGGGCGTCAGCGCGGGCTGCCGGCCGTGGTCATCGGGCCGACCACCGCCCGGGCGGCACAGGCCGCCGGGTTCGAGCTGCGCGGGACCGCCCAGCCCTCGACGACCGAGGGGCTGGTCGAGGCTGCCGAGCGGGCGTTGTTGACAGGATCCGACTGAGTCACCTAACATTAGATGTTTTGCTGGGGAAAGCGTCATCCCCGCCAGAACGATCTCGATCCCTGGAGGACCCGTCTCCCACATGCCGGACATTGAGAAGACCGACAAGGCCGTCGCCCCGATCACCCGCAAGAGCAGCAGCAAGGAGCTCCCTGCGCCCGAACCCGCGGAGCCGCAGGAGGCAGCGTTCGATCCCGAGGAGTACGAGCGCCTGCTCGACATGTACGACGTCAGCTTCCGCAACTTCGCCGAGGGCGAGGTGGTGCGGGGGGTCGTGCTCCGCGTCTCCGACTCGGAGGTGATCGTCGACGTCGGCTACAAGTCGGAAGGCGTCATCCCGATCGACGAGTTCCGCGACGAGAACAACCAGATCAACGTCAAGCCGGGCGACTCCGTGGACGTCCTCATCGAGAAGACCGAGGACAAGGAGGGCTACGTCGTCCTCTCCAAGGAGAAGGCCGAGAAGATGAAGGTCTGGGACGACGTCGAGCGCGCCTACCAGGAGCGCCGCGTCGTGGTGGGCCGGGTGATCGAGCGGGTGAAGGGAGGCCTGGCCGTCGACATCGGCGTGCGAGCCTTCCTGCCGGGCAGCCAGGTGGACGTGAGGCCGGTGCGCAACCTGGACGCGCTGAAGGGGCAGGAGCTCCGCATGCGCGTCATCAAGGTGAACAAGAAGCGCGGCAACATCGTGCTCTCGCGCAAGGCCGTGCTCGAGGAGGAGAACGCCGAGCGCAAGACGCAGACGCTCGAGACCCTCGAGGAGGGCAAGGTCCTCACCGGCGTGGTGAAGAACATCACCGAGTACGGCGCCTTCGTGGACCTCGGCGGCATCGACGGCCTGCTGCACATCACCGACATGTCGTGGGGCCGCATCAACCACCCGAACGAGGTCCTCAACGTCGGCGACGAGCTGCGGGTGGTGGTGCTGAAGTTCGACCGAGAGTCCGAGCGCGTCTCGCTGGGCCTCAAGCAGCTGCAGGCCGACCCCTGGACCACCGCCACCATCAAGTACCCGGTGGGCGCGCGGGTGAAGGGCAAGGTGGTCAGCCTCACCGACTACGGCGCGTTCGTCGAGCTGGAGCAGGGCGTCGAGGGGCTCATCCACGTCTCCGAGATGTCCTGGTCCAAGAAGATCAAGCACCCCTCGAAGCTGCTGACCATCGGCCAGGAGGTCGAGTGCCAGGTGCTCGGCCTCGACCAGGAGGCCCACCGCATCAGCCTGGGCCTGAAGCAGGTCGAGGCGAACCCCTGGGAGCAGCTGACGGAGAAGTACCCGATCGGCTCGAAGATCCGGGGCAAGGTCCGCAACCTGACCGAGTTCGGCGCCTTCGTCGAGGTCGAGGAGGGCATCGACGGGCTCATCCACATCTCCGACCTCTCCTGGACCAAGCGCGTGAAGCACCCCTCCGAGGTGCTGAAGAAGGGCGACACCGTCGAGGCGGTGGTGCTCAACATCGACGCCGAGAACCAGCGCCTGTCGCTCGGCCTCAAGCAGCTGGCGACGGACGTGTGGGACGACTACTTCTCGCACCACCAGGTCGGCGACATCGTGGAGGGCAAGATCGTCCGCCTCACCAGCTTCGGCGCCTTCGTGGAGCTGGCCGAGGGCGTCGAGGGCCTGGTGCATGTCTCCGAGCTGGACGAGAAGCGCATCGACAAGCCGGAGGAGCACTTCAAGCCCGGCGACGTCTTCCCGATGAAGATCATCAAGGTCCAGGAGGCCGACAAGAAGATCGGCCTCTCCATCCGGGCGGTGAAGCAGGACGAGTACGTCCAGGACCTGCGCACCTATCGCGAGTCGACCGGCAGCGACCGCTCCACGCTCGGCGACGTCTTCCGGGCGGCGCAGGCGGCCGCCGCGGCCCGCGAGAAGGAACACCAGGAGGAGTAGACACGGTGACCAAGGCAGAGCTGGTGGACGAGGTCGGGCGGCAGGCCTCCCTCACCCGCAAGCACTCCGAGGTCATCGTCGACGCCGTCTTCTCCTCGATCCTCGAGGCCCTGCAGCGCGGCGACAAGATCGAGCTGCGGGGCTTCGGGAGCTTCCGCATCCGCAAGCGGGGGAGCCGCACCGGGCGCAACCCGAAGACCGGCGAGGGCGTGCTGGTGCCGGCGAAGAGGGTCCCCTACTTCAAGCCGGGCAAGGAGCTGCGGGAGCTGATCAACCGGGGCTGACGCGATGTCCGCCTCGCTCTACCTCAAGGACCCCGCGAGCGCGCGCTTCGTCGCGGGAGGCCGGGCGGAGGTCGAGGACCTCTTCGGGACGCCTCTGCCGGACCTGCCCGCGCCCGAGCGCGACGAGGGACGCAGCGTCTTCCTGGTCCACGTCCACTCGCGCCTGCGTGAGCTGCAGCGACGGCTGATCGAGGCGCAGCTCTGCCAGATCGGCGCCCTGGCCGCCCGCGGCGGCGATCCCGCGCGGGACCACTCCGAGTACGAGGCGGCGCTGTTGCCGGTGGTGCATGCCGTCCGGCAGCGGGACCGCCGGCAGGGGTTGCTGAACCTGTTCTGGCTGGCGCACAGCCTGCACGCGGCCCAGCACCTGCGGGCGCTCGAGCAGCGCAGCCCCGCCCTGCGCCGGGCCAAGCACTCGATCTTCCCGCTCCTGCAGTCGCTCTACCGCCGCGTGGACCAGGACGGCCGCCGGGCGCGCAACGGGGAGGCGGGGGTGGCGAGCGGCGAGAACCCCTCGCTGGCGGCGTCGATCATCGACGATGGCTTCGCCTTCACCGAGGTCTCCGTCTCCGAGCTGGACCTCGCCCACTTCCTCTCTGCCAACAAGCGCTACCGCATCCCGCCGGAGGTCTTCTTCGAGATCCAGCAGGCGCTGGTGCAGGAGGCGGAGCGGCGCCTGCGCGAGGGTGACCGCGGGTTGCTCGCGCGCTGCACCCGCCACCTGCCGCTGCTGTCGCGGGAGCAGTACCTTCGGCCGGGCAGCCTGCTGCGCATGGTGATGAACGGGCAGGTCCTGGGCTACCTGCTGGGCGACCCCTGGACCACCGGGCCTCGCCTGCTGGCGGGCCCGGCCCTGCGGGCGGAGGCGGAGCGGCGGAGCGGGCCGGAGGTTCTCGACGTGTTCGTCGAGCTGGCCGCGGCGCTGCGCCGGTTCGAGGTCGTCTCCCACATCCGCGACCAGCTGGTCTCGCTCGGCATCGAGCGGCCTGCGGAGCTGGAGGACAAGACCCGACGCGGGCTGCGCGTGTACGAGTTCGGCGAGTCGGCCGAGGTGCTGAACAACGCCGTGCCCGCCACCGTGCTGTTCCTGGACCTGCGCGGCTTCACCCGCACCTCGGAGGGCCAGATCTCGGAGCGGGACCTCACCCGCGAGCTCTACCTCGTCTTCGACGATTTCGTGCCCATCGTCGAGCGCTTCGGCGGCAAGGTGGACAAGTACCTGGGCGACGGGATGATGGTGACCTGGGGCACCGACCGCGCGGACCCGCTCGACCCGCTGAACGCGATCCGGGTGGCCATCCTCTGCCAGGAGTCGCTGGCTCGGAAGCGGGCGGAGGGCCGCACCTGGTTCGCGATGGGCGTCGCCATTCACCACGGCCGCGTGTACCTGGCCCGCTTCTTCGCTGGCCCCGGCCAGGTGCAGTCCACGGTCATCGGCCGCAACGTGAACCTCGCAGGCCGGCTGTCGTCGGCGGCCCGGAGGGCGCTGAAGGACGACGAGCTGGGCGGGCTGCCGGAGGAGGCTGCCGTCGTCGGCGGGGTGGACGTCGACGCCGAGGGGACGCTGGTGAACGAGGGGATCGCCATCAGTCGCGATACCCTGGTGCAGCTGGAGGCCCACCTCGCCCTGGTCCACGACGGCGGGCTGCTGGAGTACGAGGACGAGACCATCGACCGCCGCATCCTGCTCCGCTATGCCGGCGACGCCAAGTTCAAGGGCGTCCGCTCCAGCCTGCCCGTGTACGAGGTCCGCTACCAGCCCCGCGGCTAGAGCATGGAGCGGCTCTTCACCCCCTGGAGGATGGCCTACGTGACGAACGCGGACCGCACGCCGGGCTGCGTCCTCTGCCGCGCTCGTGACGGCGAGGGCGACGCCGACCGTCTGATCGTCCACACGGGAGAGTGGAACTTCGTGGTGATGAACCTCTTCCCCTACACCGGCGGCCACGTGATGGTTGCGCCAAAGCGCCACCTGGGCAGCCTGGGCGAGGCGAGGCCGGAGGAGCTGTCCGAGATGATGGCGCTCGCACGGCGGCTGGAGGGCGTCTTCCGGGAGGTGTACGCGCCTGACGGCATCAACCTGGGGATGAACCTCGGCCGCTCCGCCGGCGCGGGCGTGGCCGACCACATCCACCTGCACGTGGTGCCGCGCTGGACCGGCGACACGAGCTTCATGACGGTCGTCTCCGGGACCCGGGTGATCCCCGAGGACCCCGAGCAGGCCTGCCGGCGCCTGCGGCCCTTCTTCGCCCGATGAGGTGGCGGGTGCTGCCGGGCGCCGCGCTGGCGGCATGGCTGGCAGCCTCGGCCGCCGCACCCCAGCCCCGCGCGGGGGCGCTCACCACCTTGACGCTGTTCGCCGGGACGGCGGAGGGTCTCTGGCGCTCGCAGGACTGGGGCCGGAGCTGGGACCGGGTGCGCGGCCGGGTGGCCGCAGGCGTGCGCCTCGACGAGATCGGCGCCGCGCGCTCGGTCCGCCCCCTTGGCGCCCGCGTGTGGCTGGCGGCCGACGCCGGGGTCTACGTGTCCGAGGATTTCGGCGAGACCTGGACGGCCCTGGCCGCGACCAGCGGCGCCCGCGTGCTGCTGCTGTCTCGGTATCCCGAGGCGGACCTGACCGTGTTCCTCGGCACCGAGGCCGGGCTGCTGCGCTCGCGCGACGGCGGGCGCACCTTCTCGGGGACCGGCCTCGCCGGCACGGCTGTGCACCGTCTGGAGTGGCCCGGGCCGGCCCTGGTGGCGGCCGGCGGGCGCGGCGTCCTCGTCAGCCGGGACGAGGGCGTGCAGTTCGCGGGACCGGGGGCCGGCCTGCCCGAGGGTCCCGTCGGGGCGATCGCCGTGTCCTCCTTCTTCGCAGTGGATCCGGTGCTGTTCGCGGCACCGGCCTCGGGAGGGGTCTACCGCTCGCCGGACGGCGGCGACACCTGGAGCGCTGCGGGTCTCGGTGGCGAGCGGGTGCGCGACCTCGCCTGGCTGGGGCCGTTCCTCTACGCGGCGGGCGAGACCGGGTTCTACCGCTCGACCGATGCCGGCCGGAGCTGGGAGCGCCTGTCGACGAGCCCCGGGCGTCCCGCCTGTCTGCTCTTCCCGCTCGGTGCCGGAGGCGGGCCCGAGGCGTTCCTGGCGACCGACCGCGGTCTGTTCCACACGCCCGACGCCGGCACACACTGGGAGCCTGCCGGTTTCGCGGGCCAGGAGGTGCTCGAGGTCGCCACCTTCCCGCCGCCCGAGGCTTCGAGCGGCACCAAGCGGCGATGAGGTTCACGAAGGCCCACGGCCTGGGCAACGACTTCATCCTGGTGGCCGAAGCCGAGGCCCCCGCCGACAGGGCCGCGTGGACGCGGCACCTCTGCGACCGCCACCGGGGCATCGGCGGCGACGGCGTCGTGCTGCATGCGCCCGAGCCGGACGGCGTGCGCTTTCGGCTGGTGAACGCTGACGGCCTGCCGGGGGAGGTCTCGGGCAACGGCGTGCGCTGCCTGGCGGCCCTCGCGGTCAGCCGTGGATGGGCCGACCCGCGACACGTGGTGCACACCGTGGTCGGGCCCAAGGCGGTCGAGGTGACGAAGGTCGGCGGCACCACATATCGCATCGCGACGGACCTGGGCCGCCCGGCGCTCGGCAGCCGGGACGTGCCCGTCGCCCTGGAGCCGCCGAGCGAGCGGGTGGTCGACCACCCGCTGCAGGCGGGGGGGCGGACGGTGCGGGTGACCGCCACCTCCATGGGCAACCCGCACTGCGCGGTGTTCCGCGACACGGTGGCCGACGACTCGCTCCTCTTCGAGCTGGGCCCGGCCCTGGAGCGGCATGCCTTCTTCCCGCAGCGCACGAACGTCGAGTTCGTCACCGTCCTCTCCCGCCAGGAGATACGCGTGCGCTTCTGGGAGCGCGGGGTCGGCTACACGCAGGCCTCCGGGACGGGCGCGGCCAGCGCGGCCGTGGCCGCGATCGTCACCGGCCGCGCGGAGCGCCTTCTGCGCGCCGTTTGCGACGGCGGCACGCTGGAGATCGACTGGCCCGAGAACGGCAGCCTGAAGCAGACCGGCGACTCCGAGATCCTCTTCGAAGGCGACTGGATCGTCGGCTGATCCTCGCTGGTACGTGCCGAAGCCCCGCTGCTCGCAAGTCCTCATCTAGGCAGGACTCCGAAGGAGTGCCGGCCTTCCCGCCCGCTGTCCCTCGCCCGGTTCAGTTCAGCGCCGTCGGCACGGCCAGCGAGAAGGGAGCGATCTCCGCGTCGAAGTGGGTGTTGCCCGCCGTCACCATCTGGTAGCTGCCGTGCATCGAGCCGATGGGGGTCGGCAGCGGGCAGAAGCTGGTGTACTCGAAGGACTCTCCCGGCTCCAGCACCGGCTGCTCGCCGACCACCCCCGGTCCCTGCACGCGCTCGACGTTGCCGTCGGCGTCGGTGATCACCCAGCGCCGGCTGATGAGCTGCACGGTCTGCTCGCCCAGGTTGGAGATACGGATGCGGTAGGCGAAGAAGTAGCGGCCCTCCTGCGGGGCGCTGCGCTCGGGGACGTACGCGCTCTGCACCTGCACGCGCACGCCGCGGGTGGTCGCGTCGCTCAATGGCCGGCTCAGACCGCGGGCGTGGCGGCGTGGCGCTCCGCGGCCGCCCGTCGTCGGTCGTCGGTGGAGGCGAGCAGCGCCGCCGCGCCCAGCATCAGCAGGTCGCGGCTGACCAGGAACCAGCCGACGCCGCGCGCCCAGGACGGCGGCCATCCCGGGGCGGTCGCCTCGCTCCGGGCGAGCGAGGTGCAGCCGCAGTTCTCCACATCGATCCCGCGTGCCAGCACGGAGGCGGCGGCGCCCAGGAACACGGAGAGGAGCAGGGCGATGACCAGCGCCGACTCGCGCTTCCAGACGCCCAGCACCAGCAGCGCTCCGGCCAGCAGCTCCACCCAGGGCAGCGTCACCGCCACCAGGTTCGAGTAGAGCGGTCCGACGACCTGCCACTGGTAGACGACGCGGGCGAAGGCGGCCGGGTCCAGGATCTTGTCGACGCTGGCGTAGACGAAGAAGCCTCCGAGCAGCACCCGCAGGACCAGTTGCACCCCGCGCGACCGCAGCGGCGCCATCACGGCTTCGGCTCCCGGTCCAGCGGCAGCTTCGCGTCCTCCCAGGCCGGCAGCCCCTCGTCGAGCACCGCTGCGTCGATGCCGTGCTCCCGCAGCTTTCGGGCGACCACGAGGCTGGCCTCGCAGCCGTAGCCGCTGCAGTACACCACCACCGCCCTGGCGCGGCGCAGGGCCGGCTCGAGCGGCGGGAAGGACCTGTCGAAATCGTCCTCGGGCAGGGGGAGCGAGCCGGGGATGCGGCTCATCCGCCAGAAGTCGCGCGGCCGCGCATCGAGGAACAGGGCGCCCCTGTCCAGCAGCACCCTGGCTTCCTGCGCCCTGACCAGCTCGTCGCCGGCCTGCGCCAGCACGCTGCGCGTGAGCGCGAAGCCGCGGCCCGAGAAGGCATTCCAGGCGAGGCCCG
>Ga0335071_10009116_pt1 | contig 10162 bp, 8 predicted proteins | sample Lox_Sample_15_FD_206724 | JGI IMG/M metagenome (GOLD analysis project Ga0335071, IMG submission 206724) | Soil microbial communities from Loxahatchee National Wildlife Refuge, Florida, United States - Lox_Sample_1.5 | ecosystem: Environmental > Terrestrial > Soil > Wetlands | place: USA: Florida...
CCCGCCGACTATGGTACCAGCCTACCATGAGCAGGAATCATTTGTCTGAAACACTGCCGAATGGATTGTAGTCCGGATCCAAATTCCTGTTGATCTCAGCGCGAGTCTTTTCCATAAGGTCAGGAACATCCTTCTCCGTCAGGCCGGTGGTGATAATCGGATTACCCACGGTTACGGTTATGTGGCCCGGGCGAAACCACACAGTCTTCTTCGGCAGCACCTTAAAGGCCCCGTTCGTCGTCACAGGAATTATAGGGATTCCGGTTTGGACCGCCATCATAAAGGCTCCCTTTTTAAAGGGGAGCAGGACACCGTCCGTACTTCGAGTACCTTCAGGGTAGATCAGCACGCTCCAGCCTCCCTTGAGTTTTTCCTTCGCCCCTTGGAGGCTCTGCACTGATTGGCGTCGATTGGATCTGTCTATTGAAATCGCGCCGGCTCGATTGAGGGCCCATCCGAATACAGGTATCTTTGCAAGTTCTTTTTTTATCACCCACCTGAATTGTAGCGGCAGCATTCTCACAAGAGCCAGGATATCGGCATTACTCTGATGATTGGGTGTGATTATGTATGAATTTCCCGGAACAATTCTGTCTTTGCCGCTTACGGAAAATGAAAGACCCATACATTTCGATACGACCCAGGCCCACGCGCACATTATCCGATAAGCGGGGCCTCCCGATGTTACAAGACTTATCAAAATGAGCGCTATTCCCATAAACAAAGTGGCAACCACCAAAACAACAGCCGTCAAAATCAGTCTTGGCAGTATTTGAATTCGCACGGTTGCTGAGGCTCCTCATCAGGTCAAACTTACCGGACCGGTCCAAATCCTTTGTACCAACTCACGTTCGCTTCTGTAAGAAAATCCCCTCTAATCCCTCTTTATTAAAGGGGGGAATGGGGGAACTCTGGATGCGAATTATATCACGGAACCAGGACCCACGTTTCAACATTTCATCTGCACGTGCTTGACCTTCAAGCAATACTTCCGAAATGGTATAGTTCTATTGAAGCAGGAATGCGTTGAGAATGGAATACTAATCATGCCGAGCAAGGACCTTTTTAGACTGAAGATTGAAGCCCATAGAAAGTCGGCTGCATCGTTGACCAAAGTTAAAAGGCGGTCGCTCTGGACGATCATTGTTGGAGTTCTTGCGGTAATATCGGTCGGGTTTCTAGCATGGTTCGGGATCCTACGAGGGCCTGTCGAAGTACAGGCCGTAAAGGTTTCCAGCATGTTCCCTTCTCGGGCCTTGACCATTCTTAATGCAAGTGGATACGTAGTGGCGCAACGCAAGGCAGCGGTCTCTTCCAAGGCTACGGGCAGGATCGAGCAACTTCATGTGGAAGAAGGGAAGTTTGTAAAAGAAGGCGATATCATCGCTCAACTGGAGAATCAGGACCTCAAGGCGACCTTGGACGAAGCCGGAGCCAATCTCCGGGTCACAGCGGCAGCTTTGAAAAATGCTGAAGCCGAATTGGAGGACGCAACACTTAACTACAACCGTCACAAAGCCCTGAGAGAAAGCGGGGCCGTTTCGGAACAGGCGTTCGATACAGCAGAGGCCCGTTTCAAGAAGGCGCGCGCAATGGAAACTTCAGCACGATTTTCAGTCGACCGAGCTGAACACAGTGTGAAAGTAGCTGAAGTCAATCTCGAATACTCACTGATTCGAGCGCCCTTCGACGGCGTGATATTGACAAAGAATGCGGACAAGGGGGAAGTAGTGGCCCCTTTTGGAGCAGCCCTGAATGCCAAAGCAGCAGTGGCGACAATGGCCGATTTGAACTCTCTCATGGTCGAAGTGGATGTCGCTGAATCAAGCCTCGAAAAAGTAAAGACCGGGGCCGCGGCTGAAATTCGTTTGGACGCATTGCCAGGGGAACGGTTCCTGGGAACGGTTCACATGATAGTACCAACGGCGGACCGTTCAAAGGCTACGGTTCTCACCAAAGTGGTATTCAACAAGAGGGATGACAGAGTCCTCCCGGAAATGAGCACGAAAGTCGCCTTTCTGGAACGGCCCCTCAGAGATGACGAATTGGAAGCTTTCCTGGGCATTCCCGCGTCCGCGATCCGTAAAGATGGAAACCGAGATCTCGCATTTCGAATCAACGATAATCGTATTCATGCCGTTCCAGTCAAGATCGGCCGAGGGTGGGGAGCCACCTTGGAGATCCTTTCCGGCCTGAAGCAGGGAGATTTAATCGTCCTCCAGCCACATAATGACGTGACGGACGGAACCAGGGTGAAAGTGAAGGAATGAATAGCGGAGCCTCACCTTTGGTGATGATAGAAAAGTTGTCCAAGTCGTACAGAAGAGGGGATCAAGAAATTCCCGTGCTCAGAGATATCACGATGACCGTTACTCAAGGGGAGTTTCTGGCGCTTATGGGACCTTCGGGATCAGGAAAAACGACTCTGTTGAACTTGATTGCCGGGATCGATAGCCCTGACGAAGGCACTCTCATGATTGGCGGAGTGGACATCGCTGGGCTAAGTGAATCGGAACTCAGCACTTGGAGAGCTAACAACGTGGGCTTCGTCTTCCAGTTCTACAATCTTATTCCGGTATTGACGGCAATAGAGAATGTTCAGCTCCCGCTCCTGCTCACATCATTGCCTCACCGCAGCCGACGGGAACATGCGGTAGCGGCATTGGAAGCCGTAGGACTTTTGGACCGAATGGACCATTATCCGGCTCAGCTTTCAGGAGGACAACAGCAGCGGGTAGCCATAGCAAGGGCACTGATTGCAGATCCGGTGATCGTCGTGGCCGACGAGCCCACAGGCGATCTGGACAAAAATTCTGCTGAGGAAGTCTTGAATCTGCTTGAGGACCTAAATGAAGCTTTTCAAAAAACTATTATAATGGTGACTCATGACCCGCGGGCCGCAAAAAAAGCGGGTAAGATTCTGATATTGGACAAAGGAGTCTTGGCGTGTCCTCTGTAGCGCCGGATGTAACTTCCACCGAGTAACTGAGACGTGCGGGGTAGGATTATCTTGTATCCAAAGACGCACGAGCTCTGCTTCGACACAAGCCTCAAAGCCTCATTCCTGAAGATTCAGGAACCTGATAATTTTTTGGAGCTGCTTCTTACCCTCCTCTGAAATGTCCGTTATCTCAAAGCCCGCGTCTACGATGCCTTCAGATCTCCTTCTCTTGACCCAGCGACATACCGCCTCAAAAGAAAAGCCGTCCACCGGGAAGATGTGGCCGGCTTCAATTACCAAGTTTCTGATCTCCCCTCTTCGCGTCTCAATTCCTCGGACACCTACGCCTGCCGGCGATAGATCACGCAGTATGCCTCCCTGTTTTGGATCGGCAGCGTCGTTTACCCGGACCGTAATCTCCAGCTTCTCGCGAGGGTCCATTCGAATGCTTTCCACCGTCACGCTATCCTCGGCCAAGACTGGGGCCCGGTCGAACAACTCCTCCGGCATTATTGCTTTAGCCTGCACCAGCTTAGTGAACACGCCCTGAAGCCCTTTCACAGAAACACCGTACCTCCTCATCAGTTGGGAGTCGGTTAATCCTCTCCGAATATCATTCACGATATCTTTGGCCTTTATAGTACGTTTGTGCATGGTTGGCTTCCACCCTCACACAAGAATAAAAGACCTTCCCAGATTTATTGAGGACAGAGCGTTCCAAATTCAGAGCAGCGAGTAATCTGTGCTTAGCCCGAATTGACTTCAATTCACAATCATCTATCGTTGTGGTGGGCTATATGCTTAAAGTACTCATCCTCGCTCAAGCTGAGCAAATCCTCCAGGAGCGCCGTTTCAGCAATAATTTTTTCAATTTGATCGGCAAAGAACTGTCTCAAGACCCGGTTCTGAGTTCCGATTCTGCGGTCTTTATTTTTGTAAAATGCTTTCAGATATATGTGGACGCGAGCATAGCAATTTTCGAGTTGTTCGAGGTCCTCGCGCACCATCTGATCGTAAATTTCGCCCAACGGTATGTCAGGGTTCTCACGTAATATCAAGCGCTTCTTTTGAATTCGCTCACTACTGGAGATCAGGTTTTCCACGTAGTCACTTATCTCTGCCGAGGTTGCGTCGTCGATAAGTACGCGCAATATATTGTCCTGGGACCCAGGTCTGTTACCTTCCTGCCGCGAGTGCGCTGCATCTGCCGGTGTGGCGCTATCTTTCCACAATTCCTCGTCTCCAGTGGATTTGGAAAGGGCCAGCCTTTCCAGTCTCCTGGCGATACCTTCGGTCAGGATCGGCGGGACCTTATCTACCAATCTTCGGAGCTGATTGCCGTACGCACCTGTTAGTATGCGATATCCCACGTCCATGGAACTGTTCAACATAGAAAATATTGCAACGGTTCGATGATCCTCCAAAGATATCAGCTGGAGAATAATGTCCTGAACAGTCGGCGTGAGCGTAAACTTCACCGCCTCTCCGTCACCGATAAATTTCTTCACATATAGTGTGAAATTCTGTGTGAAATTGTCTGGGTGAGACTCAAATTGAAAGCCTACCATGAAGCGTCCACGGTGGGCCAAGATCTTAAGTGCGCCGACCTGGTCAATCCCGCTTTTTTCCAGCAAAAACAATTCATCAAGACGCTGATCCTTCACGGCCTTCGCGGTGAACGAGTCAATCCTCGTAAGCGCTGCCCCTATAATGGCCGAGTACTTATCATCTATGGTCACATCAGGAATGATCTGAAGAGCAAAGGTGCTCGATTTCATGGGCCATACACCGATCCAGGGGAAACTCACAAATCGGAACGCTAGGACTCGGGATCCTTTTTCGGATCACGATGCAGGAAATCATTCAACCGAATAATTTTGTCCCTCCCTGGAGGCGATTCGGCAGGGAGCTTCTTGTCCTGCATACTTTCTACGAGCTGCTTCAAATTGGGGTCCCTTGCAATCGCCTCATTGACCTTTCGGTCGAGGTCTACGGATTGTTGTCTCAAGCTCTGAATTGGGCAGCGCATGCCCACGGCTTTGTTGAGTATCGTTATGAGCTTGGCGACAGCCTTTGGGCTTCTCTGGAGATAGGCCGGCACATGTCCCCAAAGACTGACCGCCTCTATGCCGGCTTCCATACAAGTCTTTATCAAATATGAATGTATGCTGACAGGTCCATAATAGTCCGCTTGGTCAATCCCGTCCTCCAGTTGTAGAGTCCCGTCAACCAAGTAAGAAGATGAACCCACAACGGTGACCAAAACCGGGGCTAAATGGGAGAGAGAGTCTTGAACTCCACCTATAGTGTAGAGCCTTTTCACGCCCAAACGCCGAATGACTTCCAAAATGGTTGTTGCGTACAACGACCAGTTTGAATGAGGCTCCTTATCCAGGATCAAAATCAGATCTCGATCACTTTCAGAGTTGGTCCAGCAGGTCAATTCGGCGGCCGGTGATTCCAAATGCAATATGATTCCGTCTTCTATGTGACCGATTGGTCGATCGAGCGTGTAGTTGAGGAAGGCTTCGTCGCTGAAAACGGCAAAGGTGCGTGGTTGCAAGAATTCCTTCAGGTATGCCAACGTATCGCTGGATACACTCCCGGCATTGGACCAACCATGGAAACCCGCAATGAGGTACGGGTCCCGCAAATCGGGGACTTCGAGCCATTTCAGATTGGACGACACTCTTGTCTCATCCGTCATTTTTGGTAGCCCCTCCAATAAATTATATTTTAACCTGCCAACACTCGTCAGATCAAGCAAGTAAGCCGTTATTATGAAGATTTCGCGCCCTTACACCGGTCGCTATAAATGTGCAGCTCGGAAACTACATAGGTCCGTGCCGCCAGGCATGGTGGAACATTGAGATTTTGGGGTACCACTGACCGGGGAGCAAGTCAGTGCAATATATCAAAATCCCTCCTTAATCCCATAGGCATTAAAATAAACTTTCCATTCTCCCCCGAAGGGAGAGCACAATAGTAGCCGTGGGGGCAACCCACGGATATTAGTGGATAATAAACCCGGACCATGAAGGGGTCCCACAAAAGATGTCGGCCCCTTCCAGGGTCCGTATCATCTTGTTGATCTACTTCGTACCGTGGGTTGCACCCATGGCTATTGTTGTTTCGTCCGTCAGGGACGAAGACTGATTGATCTCGAAACGAGCCTTATTTTAACGCCTATGAAGAATGGATGGGGTCTTGACCGATGTTGGGATCGTTTGTTTACCACTTAGGACCGATTCGTGCGAGAAGTGATTTCAGTTCAAGTCATTTACGTGAACGGAAATCAGCAGAAGCCGGCCCCGAGATCTCCATTTACAGGACGCTTCCAATTGCCGTTTCAATCAGGGGCCTTTACGGGATGTTATCGATATGCCTCAGGCGGGAGTCGTGTTCCTCCGCCGGAGGGACTGCCCGGCACAGGCGGTTGTGGATATATCTGGCCCCCCTGCTGGAGCCGTGTGTCCGTAGGCTGCTGTTGCGGATTCCACGAAGAATACGGTCCGGGCTGAGACGGCGAAGGGGGGAAATTTTGAGGCGTTTGGCCGGGTGGCGCATATCTGGGATCGATCGACTGCTGCAAGGGGAGCGCCGGGCCCGGCTGAACCGGATAAACTTCGTTTGGAGGCGCGTTGTAGATTTGCCACGGCGCGGCCGGAGGAGGAAGAGGCGTTGGTTGGTAATATTCAGACAAGGCCTCGGGAGCGTCAAGGGGGGACAAAATAAGCGTTCTTCCCGCAAAAGGCTTGTAAATCGGTTCCCTTACCATCTTTGGGGCTGTTCCTGCCTTGGAAGATCCGGAAAACGTCAACATCTCCTGGAATACGATGTCCGGAGGAACAGGAAATTCCTTCTCAGGTCGGTTCACAAGGATGTCTCTCATAAAGTAACCCCAAATGGGGAGAGCTGCGCGACTACCTTCTTCTCTGTGCCCCAACGGTCTTTTTTCATCGAACCCGACCCAAACTCCGGTGGTATAGTCCGGGTTGAACCCTATAAACCAGGCATCCTCCGAGTTGTTGGTGGTGCCGGTCTTGCCCGCGAGATCTTTTCGTTTCAAGTACTTACCCAAGGACGCTCCGGTCCCTTCCACCACCCCGCCCTGAAGAAGCTGAGTCATGATATACGCCGTCTCCGGCGAGATCGCGGCCCGGACGCGCGTCGAACCATTCACTGATGTCTTATGTTCATTCTCGATTTCAGCTATCGAATGCCACGGACCGGACGGCCATAGTTCTCTGAACTCCTTTCGGGGAATCGGAGTCGGTATTTCGGACTCATCCAGCAAAGGCAAGTCAGTGTTATCCTCAAGGACATTGCCGAAACGGTCCTCTATTCGTTTTACCAGTGTGGGCGTCACATGTACTCCACTATTAGGGAACACCGTGTAAACTGACGTTAGTTCCAAAAGGCTGAGTTCCGAGGTGCCCAGACTCAAGGACAGATTTCGACCCAGAGGCGAGGTTATCCCCATCCTTTTTGCCGTCGCCAGCACCGGATCAAGCTCGACATCATAGAGGATCTTAGCGGTACAGATATTTCGCGAGAGCTCCAGCGCTCGGCGAAGACTCAACGGTCCGAGAAAATCGCCTCCGGCGTTCTTCGGCGTCCAGTCATCCTCTTCCTTTTCCGTTATTCCAAAGCTTAACGGTTCATCCACTATTATCGTCGCAGGGCTGTAGCTCTTTTCTTCGATCGCGACGGAATAGATGATAGGTTTAAAAGCGCTGCCCGGCTGGCGCTTTGCTTGAATGGCCCTATTAAACTGAAAAAGCTCTCCGGAAACTCCCCCTACGAGGGAGCGTACATACCCCGTCCTGTTTTCAATGCAGACTAGCGCGCCTTGCAGCTTCGGGTTGTCGTCCAGGGTGAAATGAGGTACGTCATCCACGAATTTATCAAAGCGCAACGCCAAAACTTGACCCACTTTGTACAGCCCACCCCGGTCGGCGGCAAGCCGCACGCGGCCTTGAAGCCGTTTACTTAAAGCTACATGAATGTCCAGTTCTTTATTGGCTCTGGGTACGATCCTCACCACTATCCCCTGGTAAATCCTTCCTTCGGCCAGTTCAGGGGTCCTTCGTCTTTGCAGTAATTCGGGAATTTCGTCCTTGTGGACGGTTCGCAAGATAGCCAGGTGCTTCTGTCTGGCCTTTATTTCTTCGACTCCCTTCTGCAGGTCTTCCACGGCCTTACGCTGAAAGTCGACCCGGCACGTGGTGAAGACCTTCAAGCCTTCATTGAGCAGCTTTTCTTGACCATACTTGCTTATGATATAGCGTCTCACCGCCTCTGAGAAGTCCGGCACGAGATCAAAGGGTCGAACCTGCTCTCTGTTAAAATGAAGCCTTTCATTGGAGGCTTCCCGATACTGCTCCTGCGTGATGAATCCCGCTTTTAGCATCCGTGACAAAACAGTTGCTTGCCGTTGTCGCGCGAGGTCCTCGTTCTTAAAGGGATTGAAACGGGTGGGACTGGCGATCAAACCGGCTATTAAAGCGGCCTCGCCCACAGTCAGATGTTCCACCGGCTTGTTAAAGTAGCCGCGTGCGGCGGCTTCCACTCCGTAACAGCGTTCGCCCAGAAATATCTCGTTGAGATAGACATGGAGAATCTTTTTCTTGCCCCATACCTTTTCCAGCCGTAAGGCAAGGATGATCTCCTTAATTTTCCTGGAGAATGTCCTCTCCTTGGTAAGAAGAAAATTGCGAGTAACCTGCATGGTGATGGTGCTGCCACCCTGCACTATTCGACCCGCCATTATGTTGCGCGAGAAGGCACGCAACAATCCGAGCCAGTCTACCCCGGAATGCTCGAAGAACCGAGCATCTTCCGCTGCAAGGAATGCACTTACAACATGCTGAGGGATCTGTTCAGCATCGACCACAAATCGTTTCTCATTGTAGAAAACGCCTATGACCGTGCCGTCATCGGAATAGAACGTGGACACGGTTTTAGGCTCGTACGACTGCAACGATGGGATTTCGCCGAGGTCTTTAGAAAATACCAAATAAGTGGCAAGACCTGCTCCTGCCAGAAATATCGGGATCTGCACAAGAAGCATCAGGGGGACCAGAAAGAATATAGTGAAAAGTCCCTTGCCTACTATTCTTTTCCAGACCGGTTCCATGATAATGGATTACCTTTGCGCTACTGAGCGCTCTCCAAGTCTTTAGTGCCGCATTCTACATGTTTTGTGCGCTAATACCAAGGGCTGTCCATAGGACAACAATCATTCAGTCATTCCCGCGAAAGCGGGAATCCAGGCGGTGATGTTTTGAAACCACCGATCGTCTAACGCAAGATCTCGACCCCTCATACATCCAGCACCATCAGATCCTCGGCCCTGATAATCTCACCGGAAAAGGTCGTTGACGCCTGCCTGACCACATCAACTTCATCACACGGAGGATAAAAATGAGTCAGTACAAGCTTTTTGGCTCCTGCTCGTTGCGCGCTAATCCCGGCTTCAGATGGCGTCAAGTGTCCGGAAATTTTTGAGCCGTCAGGCATCGAACATTCACATATAAGAACGTCGGTTCCCCGCGCAAGTTCCACAAGATTTTCCGACATGTCCGTATCACCCGAAACGGTCAAAGATGAACCTTCCGCTTCCAGTCTATATGACAAGGCAGGATGCGAATGCGCGGCCGGTACCGAGCGAATCATTAAATCCCCTGAGACAAAGAGGTCGGCCGTTTGGGAATTCAATTCTTTGATTGACAGTCGGTCACCGGTAGGAATTATCCAGTGTCCGTACATCTCGATCAATCCTGCATAGAGTCGCTCCAGACCGGTTGGACCGATCAAGAAGAAAGGTTCTTTCCGAAACGGACCGTACGCATAGTTGGACGCAAATAAGAAAGGTGCCAGGTCTGACACGTGATCGGGATGAAAGTGGGTAACCAAAATCAGGTCAATAGTTTTGAAATCTACTCCGGCTTCGCACATCCGACGCAACGTGCCGGGTCCCAAATCAATAAGAATTAACAACCGGGCCGCGGCTACCACCAGACCCGAAGCGTTCCGCTTCAGAACAGGAGTGGCCGTGCCGGTGCCCAGAATAGTGATTTTCATTGTTCACACCAAATTGCGCTCAAAGAAGCGACATATTAGGCCACAGTCGTAACTTTAAAATCCCCCCATGAGCCCCTCTATTAAAGAGGGGAATGAGGAGTTTTGTTCATTACTGGGTCACATGTTTAGCACTTG
>Ga0335071_10009117_pt1 | contig 10162 bp, 16 predicted proteins | sample Lox_Sample_15_FD_206724 | JGI IMG/M metagenome (GOLD analysis project Ga0335071, IMG submission 206724) | Soil microbial communities from Loxahatchee National Wildlife Refuge, Florida, United States - Lox_Sample_1.5 | ecosystem: Environmental > Terrestrial > Soil > Wetlands | place: USA...
CGTCAGGGAAACAACCTTCTGCCCATTCTGCGAGACGAACGAAGCTTCCACGCCGCCTGAAGTCTTTGCAATTCGGCGTCCGGACTCATCCGCGAACAGCCCCGGCTGGTCCGTGCGCGTCGTGCCTAACTCCGACCCGCAATTACGGATCGAAGGCGAATTGGGACGGCGCGCCGAGGGGTTCCACGATCTAATGAACGGGATCGGCGCCCACGAGATAGTTGCCGAGACACCTCGGCACGACCGTAGTCTCCACGAATTCGAAATCCACGAAAGCTGTGACGTAATTAAAGCGTACGTAGCACGCATGGTTGATCAGAGGGCGATAGGCGGATGCGCTACGTACTGATCTTCAAAAACCATGGCGAAGAAGCTGGTGCTCACACCATTAGTCATTCGATTTCGCAATTGATGGCTCTCTCGGTAACACCGCGCACGGTTAAGACCAAGCTCCTAACAGCTCGCGATTATTTTGGGTTGAAGGAACGATGTATTTACTGAGATGTACTCCAGCAAGAGCTAAAGGAGCGGAAGCGTTTGATCTCTGAGAATCACGAGTTTGTAGCGTTTGCTCTTTTCGCTTCACGCTTTCCATTCGAGATGGCAGTTTTTCCCCAAGGTTCACAACAGTGCTTTCAGCCGCATCAGCCAAGGGCAGATGGAGAGATTGGCCTGGATCCTGCGCGATTTGTTGCAGAAGTTGGATCGTACTTTGGGAGGGCCGCCCTACAGTTTAACGCTGCAGGACAGACCTTTCCTGCGTCCCAGAGCAGGGTATTGGAATTCCATCGAAGAAGACTTCCACTGGCACATGGAGATACTGCCGCAGATTGCTCGCATCACAGGATGCGAATGGGCATCCGGCTTTTTCTACAATTCCGTGCCCCCAGAAGTAGCTGCCCGATGTCTCTCGCCTGTCGCAGTCAGGTGACTGAGAATCTAACGCATAAACTGCCGACCAAGCTTGAATTTCCAGCCGGGCCGCACGACACTCATAAACGACATAGCAATCTCAAAAGGACGTTCGGGCCGAGAGTTCATTAGAGGCGGCGCGCCGCGTTAATCTGTTGGACCACATGTTCCACCGCGGATTTCAATTCGGGCGAGACTTCGGTTCCGTGTTCGAATCGCCGTCCCTCAATTCCGTACAGCTGCAACTGCTTCGGCAAACGGCCTAGAACTCCCGCCATTCGGATCGCGGCCGACACACCCAATCCGTGAGTGGATACAGATTCGTCGGCAGGGAAGCTGGCCTTTCGGGAATCCCAGAGACGCACCGTGCCAAGGGACGCACCGGTCTCCACCACGTCGACGATGACCACGTCGTCAGATCCGCCCCAAGCTTCGATGAGGTCGAGCGCTTCCCCGGAGCGAATTTCGGCTTCTACACCGAAGTCTCCCAGCCGCTCGGCCACCAGCGCTGCAACGCCGTCGTCACCTCGATCTGGATTCCCGCAACAGATGATTCGCATGGCTCAGACTCCGTCGGCATCTCTCCGCTCCACCGTGAGCTTTAGCGAATGTGTGGCACAAGAGATGCAAGGGTCGTAGTTGCGAATCGCCTGCTCACATTTCCAACTTGCTTCCTCCAACGGCCACGCGACCAGTCGCGGCGCGTAGTCACGCAAGTCGTCCTCGATCCGTTTCTGGTTCTGCGACGTGGGCGGGATAATCCTGGCGGCGATGATCAGCCCTTTTTCGTCCATAGCGTAACGATGATAAAGGATGCCTCGGGGCGCCTCGGTGATGGCTTGACCCACTCCGGCCTGACTCGGCACTTCCACCCGCGGTATGGTAGGAGGTTCATATTCGCCGACGATTCGTAAGGCTTCGGCACACGCAAACACAATTTCCACTGAACGAACCATGATGCTGCGGAACGGATTCTTCACCGGAACGGCTAGTTTGACGTCTCGGGCCGCCTGCTTGGCTATTTCGGGCAGCTTATCGAAATTCAAATTGAAACGAGCCAGGGGACCCACCAAATACGAGCCTCTCCCGCGCACCACCGAGTGCAGCGCGTTCGAATGCTTCACGTGCAATTCGACAAAGTGATCCTCATATTCGGCTGCGTCAATATCTAAGCCCCGGTTCGATACCACTCGTCCTTCGTTAAATGGATACTCATCAGGATGACGGAGAGCCACGAATTCATAGTCCTGCTCGAAATCAGGAAAGTCCAGATTGGCTGTCCAACGCGCGGTTTCGAGCGATGCGTCCAGCGCCCACTTCAGGTCTTCCACCAATTCGCGCACCTGCTGCTTGCTGGGTACTTTGTAAAAGCCGCCCACGGTTGCCGAGATGGGATGTATCTCGCGGCCTCCGAGCAGGGTGACAATGCGGTTGCCGACTTTCTTCAGCCGTAATGCCTGTTCGACCAATGCTCGATGGTCCCGGGCCATGGCAATCGCGTCCTGGTAGCCCAGAAAGTCCGGCGCGTGGAGCATGTAAACGTGCAAGGTGTGACTTTCAATCCATTCGCCGCAATAGAACAAGCGGCGGAGGAGGCGGACGGCCGGATCGATGCGTGTTCCTAAAGCGCGTTCTATCGCGTGAATCGCGCTCATCTGGTAAGCAATCGGACAGATCCCGCAGATGCGAGCGGTGATATCGGGAGCTTCGGAGAAATGACGACCTCTGAGGAAAGCCTCAAAAAAACGTGGTGGCTCATAAATCTTCAGCTTCACGTCTGCCACTCGTTCGCCCGCGAGTTTGATATAAAGAGAGCCTTCGCCTTCAACTCGCGCCAACGTGTCCACGCGGATCGTTTTGGTGTGACCGGTCATTTGTGCTCATACTCCTCACTGGTCTTGCGGAACTGCCAAGACCAAGCGTTGAATCCGCGGAAGGCACGCATGATTTGCGTGTCGGATTGCCCGAGCATGTGAAGTTGGTTCGCGAGGGACGCGGTGTTTGGACTCTCCATCGGCCCGTAGCACCCGTAGCACCCACGATCATAGCTGGGACACAGCGCTCCACATCCCGCCTGGGTCACCGGACCGAGGCAAGGAATGCCTCGCGCCACCGAGATGCACACATTGCTTTTCCGCTTGCATTCCAGGCACACGCTATACGAGGGAATCATCGGTTTGCGTCCAGCCATCGTTGCCGTGATCAGCTCAATCAAGTGGCATTTGTTGATCGGACAACCGCGCAATTCGAAGTCCACAGGGACGTGCTCGGCAATCGGAGTCGACAGCTTCAGGGTACTGATGAATTGCGGAGTCGCATACACTACGCGGATGAATTCTTCCACATCTTTCCAGTTACGTAACGCCTGAATGCCGCCCGCAGTCGCGCACGCGCCGATGGTAACGAGCGTCTTGCACTGCCGTCGCAGCTCTTGAATCCGTTCCGCATCGTGATGAGTAGTGATGGAACCCTCGATCAGTCCAATGTCATATGGCCCCTTCAGCACGGCGCGCGTGGCCTCTGGAAAATAGGCAATGTCGACCGCGCCGGCTACACCGAGTAGTTCATCCTCTGCGTCCAGCAGACTCAACTGGCAGCCGTCACAGGACGCAAACTTGAAGACCGCGATCCTCCGCTTGTGCTGCGTGTCAGAGTTCATACTTCTCCAACAGGGTCCGGATGCTTTGGTAAGAAAAAACCGGCCCGTCCTTGCAGATAAAGTATGGTCCGTACTGGCAGTGACCGCAGAATCCGACGGCGCACTTCATGTTGCGTTCCATTGAGAGATAAATATCCTCACGCTTGAGCCCCTGGATTTCCAGTTCACGAATGACGAAGCGCATCATGATTTCAGGGCCGCAAACCATCGCTACCGACCGCGCTGGCTGCAAGCGGGCATACTTAAACAGCGTTGTCACCACGCCCACGTGTCCGCGCCAGCTCAATCCGCCATAGTCCACGGTGACCAGGACTTGTGTGTCCGGCTGACGGGCCCAACTCGCGAGCTCTTTGCGATACAGCAGATCCCGAGGATTGCGCGAGCCATACAGCACCACCAGGCGCCCATACTGCTTGCGATTCCGCAGAATGTGGTAAATCACTGGGCGCAGCGGCGCCAACCCGATTCCGCCAGCAACCACAATGACATCGTGCCCTCGGGCCGCTTCAATCGGCCAGCCCGTGCCGAACGGACCACGAATGCCAATGCCGCTGCCAACCTTCTGGCTCACCAACGCGTGGGTGGCCGGGCCGACGGAGCGCACGGTGTACACCAACTGGTCCTGCTGCCAAGGCTGGCCGCTGATGGAAATCGGCAACTCGCCCACGCCAAATACCCACAGCATGCTGAATTGTCCAGGCCGGAACATGGTGCCATTTGATCCCGCATCCGGCGTCAGGCTCAGAGTGAACGTGTCGGGAGTTTCCTTAGCTACTGCCCGTACCCCATAAGGCTGCGAGAGCATGGGATCGCTTATCAGCGTTGTGGCCATACTAAGTTCACCGTACCGCATAGACGTCGAGTAACTGCAGGCGCGTGGCCTCCAGGCGTTGCTCTATGATTCGCGCGAACCGCTTCAAAACTTCATAGCCCAGGTCATGATTCTCCTCGCATTTTTGGCGTAGGCACTTGCCATCAAGCGCGATGGCGCGCACGCCTTCTGTGGCGCGTGCCTGGTGCTTCCACTTGTATGGCGCCAGCAGCCACGACCAGCCTAGAATCTCGCCCTCGACCAGCGTGGCCACGATGATCGGCTGGTGCTGCGGGGCAAACACCTCGACCGCTATCTTGCCTTCCCGTATCAGATAAAACGTGTCGGCGGGAGCGCCTTCCCGGAAGATATAGTCCCCCTGCTTGAACCGCACATTTGAGGCGCAACCGACCATCAGTCTGGTAAACGCGGCGTCGAGATCGGCGAAGAAAGGATGCTCCGCAATAATGCGCTCAAGGTTTTCCATGATTGCCTCCTTCCCGTAGGGCGCGGACTTCCTCCGTGATATCTATTCCTACGGGGCACCACGCGATGCAGCGTCCGCAGCCTACACATCCCATAGTGCCGAACTGGTCGATCCACGAAGCCAGCTTGTGAGTCATCCATTGGCGATAGCGAGCTTTGCCGGAAGTGCGAACGTTGCCCCCGTGAATGTAAGAAAAACTCAGCGTGAAGCACGAGTCCCAACGGCGCCAGCGCTCGGCTTGATGACTCGTCAGGTAGGTTACGTCCTCTACCGTGGTGCAAAAACAGGTGGGACAGACCATGGTGCAGTTGGCGCAGGTCAGGCAACGGGTGGCGATGTTATCCCAGCGTGGATGGTCGAAGTTCTGGTATAGCAGCTCTTTAATTCCGGCAGTGTCGATGCTTCGTACCTGCTCACTAGCCGCCCGGTCCACAGCAGCTGCTGCGTCACGCAAAACTGCACCGGTGACCGGGGCCGTCTCGAGCCCGGCTAACACTTCGTCGCCGCGCTCGCTCCCCGTCTGCACGACAAATCGGTGGCCGGCAGGTCCTACGAGTTCCGTCAGAGCCAAGTCAAAGCCGCACCGCGCCCGCGGTCCCGTTCCCATCGAAGCACAAATGCACGTTGCTGCTGCGTGAGTGCATTGCACTGCCACAATGAAGGCACTTTGGCGCAACCTCTCGTAAGTTGCATCCCGATACTTATCTCCGATCAGCACGCGATCCTGAACCTTGATCGCCGCCAGGTCGCAAGCCCGGACGCCCAGAAAAGCGTATGCCTGCTTGGGTCGCACCTCATTGTTCAGAATCCGGAAGGTCCCGCTCCACGGTTCCGCCGACCACAGTCGCACCTCGGCTGGAAGCAGGTATTTCTTCCAGCTGTCGGGCCCCACGGTATACCCGAACCACGCCTGATCCTGGCTATGCTTCAGCCGATAACAGCCGCGCTCTTGTTCGTCGGTCCAGCCTGCGGGCAATTGCGCTGACGACTCGATGGGCTCGTAGACAATTGCCCCGTCACGAACGCAAGGGCCGATGATTTCATGGCCCTTGCGGGACAATAATTCGATCAATTTGGTTAGCTCGTCTGCGCGGAGGACCCTATAATGCTCTTCGGTCACTGTGATCATTTCCAATTCAGTTGTGGAGTCTTGTGCGAGGCGTCAAGGTTTCCAGCCAGAGTCGCCCAAAATTCGTTGGTCTTTAAGCGCAAGCCTGAACCGCTACCGAAACCAGCTTCGCTTCACACTCAACATTCACGTTCAAGATGCTCGAAACTGGACACTCGCGTCGAGCGGATTCCACAGCCTCTGTGAATTGCCCGTATTCGAAATCGCGCGTTCGAGCGATGATTTTGAGGCGAGCTCCAACAATTCGTAACGACTCTCCCACAAAGTCCACCGTCAAAACGGTGTTGGTTTCAACCTCGACGGGTCGAATTCCCACCTTGGTCATTTCCACCGCGACCATTCTGGACATGCTGGAAGAAATAGCGGCCGCGAGCATTTCGCAGGGTGACGTCGAAGCCGCCGGATAGGTGAGCGACGCGAAGGTGTATTTGCTGTTGCTCAAGACCCCGCTCGGAGTAGAAAGCGTGCCTTCGCCAGCGTACGGACCGTCCTTCCAAATTGCGTGTGCTTCGCGTACCATTTGCGGCCTCCCTCGCTTGTGGGATTGATCTATTCGAGCCACATTGGCTTCCTGTTCGGTTCCCGAAAGGCCACGGTCTGGTCGCCCCAAGTCACAGTGCGGGCGATCAGCGCCTCGTGTCCGTTGTAGACAATCCTCGACCCGACCACTTCGATTTGATCTCCTTTGCTAAAGCTCAATTTCTTGTCGCGAAGAAATCGAGAGGGAGCAACGTGGCCCTGCAAGCTGCCGTCCGCCGTTTTCACCAAAAGTTGAGTCCCTTCGTCGCCGCTGATCGGGCAGTAAAACTCATGGCGTCCTCCTCTAAGAGACTTGCTTCGCACAACGCCATCAGGCTGCCGCGGGGGTTCCTTTGCGACTCGTTGCCGCCTTGGGCAGTTCGAACTTGAGCATTCCCGCCTGCAGTTCGATCACTGCTCGCCCTGGATCAACCTCTGTCGTCAAGTCGATCAGCCGTAGTATCTGGTCGGGATACTGGTCGGCAAGCCCAATTGATCCTGCCTCGGTCTGGGAGATAGTACTCTCTCTCTTTCCGAAAATGGCAAGACGTCGGGGCTCAATGCTGACGTGGAGTTCATTTTCTGTGAACCCGAGTACGTTGGCGCGAATACTGACCCGGTCTTCTGATTCGGAAGTCGCAATTGATACAGGGCACAAGAATTCTGATTCCGCCTTGAACCAGTCTTCCCAGTCGTGGCCGTGTTCGCGGCCACGCTTCTCGAACAATTCGAAAGCCCTACGAGCAATTGCAAGTTGGAGTGGTTGCACTTCCCAACGCACCTTGTCTGGATCTTGCACTTGCAAAACGGTGGCTGGCGGTTCAGACGTGGATGTAGAGACTTTGGGGGATTTCATGACGCCCTCCTTCGAGCAACTACAGGTGAAAGAGGATCGCTCGGCCGCTTGTCGCGATCAGCAAACAGGCTGAAACGAGCCGGTATGGATGAGCCCTGCGCTTTTCGGAGAACACCGGTACACTTTGCATTTTCCTCGCTGGGTTGTGGGGTTGCCGTGATCCAAGTCACTATGCCGCATATTTCTTTCCAGTTCCCGACGCACGACTCCAGTGAAGCGGCCGATGCTATATGCTTCTTGATGCCGGCGTGCGCACGAAGTGCTCGCCTCAGTTGCCGGGGAGGCATAGCTGTGACTCGCCTGATGGGAAGCTTGCTGTTTGGAATTGGACCGGCCGACCCGCTGACACTATCGTTGATGGCTATGATCCTAATGATGGTAGCACTCATCGCCAGCTACATTCCGGCGCGGCGAGCGGCCGAGGTTGATCCCATGGCGGCGCTGCGAGACCAGTAGCCGTTGCGACGGATTCTTGAAAGGCTCTCCGATGGCAAACGCCGATTGCGGACGTATCGTCGGCAAAGCGGACAGTGAGCGGCTCGTTCACCCCAACGGCTCTATTCCGATTTTGTCGTTGACGGCACCTTGAAGTCGCTGTTTGCAACCGAGATATCGTTCGGTTGTTTGAATCGAAACGTGACCAAGCAAGAACTGGATCTGCTCCAGTTCGCCTCCGGCAGCATGGCAAAGCCGTGCACAGGTTCTCCGAAGATCGTGCGGAGCTAACTTGTCGATGTTCGATTTCGCAGCATACTCGCGAACCACGTGCCATACCGCCTTCTCGGTCAGGCTCTCTCCCCAGGCTTTTCCAACCTTGTGGACCCGACGAAACAGTTTGCCTGAGGTGATATTGGCGGCCTGGAGCCACTGGTCCAGGATCTGCTTCACCATGCTGGCACCGGGGTGGTTCGCGTGTGCCCTGCCTTTCTCTTGAGATCGACAATGGCCCAGTGCTCTTCACGCTGCTGAAGGTGGCCGAAGTTTAGCTCAACGGCTTCGTGTCTCGGTAGGCCACACGCCAGTAAGATCGCCAGAAGTGCGCGATCACGTTTTTCGTTTAAGCGCTTCCCACCTGGAGCCTGCCACAGTTTCTGCGACTGTTCCGCGGTGAGCCAGTTTCCTAACCTCACGCCGATTTTCTTGACGCCCTTTACTCGTCGGATACCTGTAGCTAAATCAGGGCTACGCAGCCCACAATCGGCGGCCTCATATGCCAGCGACGCACGGACCCCAAGCGAAGGTTGATTGTCCCTGGAGCGAGGTGGCGATCTTCATCCAGACCGAAATGGTCCCGCAGTTACTTTTCTTTCGCGGTGAGTCGATAACGTCCACACATGACAACGCTTGTGCCTTCATTAAGGCAATGGACGAGTGATCGCTTTATTCGTGGAGTGAGTGCGTCCCGCTATTTCTGAGCGGCCTTCCATTTCGCCCAGCGTTCACGCTGCGCCGCAGCAATTCTTTTCCTTGCGGCGGCCGACATAGTTCGGCCCTTCCTTCCGCCTTTCTAGAACTCTGCCCGCGCGATCGTAATCCGTCAATGCTGCCAAGCGCAGCCAACGCCTGGTCCAGTTGTTCGACTTGTCTCCGCGCTTCATCTCGTTGTTTTCGCAGCTGCGCGACGACTTTCACCAAATTCGACATCTTTTCCCTAGGGATGGAATTGTAGCAGCCCACCCTATGCCGCAAAGCCTGTCTAGCCCGACCGGCTCAATTCAATTCGGCAATTCCAGCCAAATTCAGCAGGAGAAGTGTCATGAGACTCCGTGCCAATGAAGTGTGCCCAATTCATAGATCACTTTCTTGCTTCGGACGAGAAAGGATTCCCAAACCCAGACTCATTCGACTTGGTGTTCAAAGAGTTGAAGATTCGCACCATCCACGCGGATATCGCGAACTGCGGTCACCGGCCGAAATGCGGAAACTACTGAACCGAAAAATCCGCCAACAAGCTGGCATCTGCGCGATCTGCCATGAGGAGTTCACGGACTATAACGACGTGAGGCGAGTGCGGATTGTGCTTGCAACGCCCTGGTCTGGGGATGGGAGCACGACAGGTCATGGGTCCCAACTCGCAGGTCCGCCGGCACACGAATGATTCTGTTGGAATAAGTTTGCCCGACTGCAGCAGGGCTAGGAGTGTGAACGGCTTAAAGGCAGATCCGGGCCGCACCAGGCGCCGGGCGGCCACCGATGGATGGTAGAGGGCGAGCACATGCCCCGAAGTGACATCGACTACCACCGCTGCACCTGAGCGCCCGTGCATGGCGCGCGCCAGTTCAGCGTTGAGATCGCCCGCAAACCCGGAGTTGCAGACAGGATTAGGGCGATTGACACGCATCGGATCACGCGAAGATTCTATCTCGCAAAGCTACGCAGGATGAAGCGATTGAGGTAACTCGCGCGGCAAAAAGACCTGTCGCTTATGTGGAATAGCCAGACCCCTGCTGATCGCGATGACAGTAGAGGTTCCTTGCGCCTCCCACGGTCGGCCTGATCCTTGACTGTTTCCGTTGTTACGAAACCTTCGAGTACAGCGCCAAAGAATGGCGAATGATCGAGCTGAGACAGCGCAAACATGTTCGTCTGGACTGGACGGTCATCGAATGCTGAGAAGTATTTTGCTCCATTTATGATCCGCGAAGCCTTTCCAACCCTTACTGAAACCGCTTCTGGCAGCCATCCGTGTTGCGTAGTTTCAGTAACTTACGCCAGGGCACAGTGCTTTCACGGGCGCAAATGCGGGTTCAAATCCCGCCGGGGACTCCAAATCGAGATTGTGGTTTCTT
>Ga0335071_10009119_pt1 | contig 10160 bp, 7 predicted proteins | sample Lox_Sample_15_FD_206724 | JGI IMG/M metagenome (GOLD analysis project Ga0335071, IMG submission 206724) | Soil microbial communities from Loxahatchee National Wildlife Refuge, Florida, United States - Lox_Sample_1.5 | ecosystem: Environmental > Terrestrial > Soil > Wetlands | place: USA: Florida...
CCAAGCTTTTTCTTTGCTCACCGTCCCCTTTTCCAGACTTTGAGAAAGCCATGTACCAGGGCTTTGTGACTATTGACATTAGTATATAAACTCTTTATAATAACTGGTCGCTGTCTTGATAACAAGACGGGTATAAATTCAATCCATCGGCATCCTTCTTCAGGTCAGGAGAGAAGCGAATGGCGTCTACTTTGCCCCGAAAAAATTACGCACGAATCCCAGTCAAATTAAACCTACCCAATCTCATTGATATTCAACTTGATTCTTTTGAACGCCTCAAAGCTGAGGGCCTCGGCGATCTTTTCCATGAAGTCTCTCCGATTGAGTCGTACAACAAGGGGATGAAACTATTCTTTCCCGGTCGCAGCCCCGAAGCCAAGCAGTGGGGTCTGAAGTATTGGTTTGGCGATCCAAAACATTCCATCGAGGAATGCGTCGAACGCGACCTTACCTATTCCAGTCCTTTGTATGTCTCGGTCTTGCTGGCCGGGGCGGATGTCTCCGAACCCATCAAGCAGGACATTTTCCTCGGCGACTTCCCGGAGATGACCGACAAGGGCACCTTCATCATTAACGGAACTGAACGTGTGGTGGTCTCGCAGTTGATCCGGTCCCCGGGGGTTTACTTCGAAGCGCCCACGGATCGTTCAACGGGCCGCCCCCTGGCGATGGCAAAACTTATCCCCGATCGCGGCGCCTGGATGGAGTTCGAGACCCGCAAGAGCGATTACATTATTTTGAAGTTCAACCGTAAACGCACGGTGCCGATCACGGTCTTCTTGCGCGCCCTCGCAGCGGTCAGCGATGGTACGAAGGATTCACCCCTCAAGACCGGGAGCGACGAGGAAATCCTTTCGATCTTTCAGGATGTGGATAACAATCCGGATCGCCTTTTCATCGCTTCGACTCTTAAGCAGGAGCCTGAATGGGATGTCAACAGTCAACAAACCATTGCCCAGGCCGCACTGATCGAGTTCTTCCGTCGGATGCGTCCCGGCGATCCGGCCACCTTGGAGAATGCCAAGCAATTCCTGGAAGAGCAACTGTTCGATCAGCGCCATTATGACCTCGAGCGCGTTGGACGTTATAAACTTAATCAAAAACTGGACCTCAGCATCCCCATCCCTCATCGCACGGTGACGAAGAACGACGTCATCCGCCTGTTGCGGCGCATGATCCAGATCAACAATGGGGTTGAGCCGCCGGATGATATCGACCACCTCGGTAACCGACGCGTCAAGACGGTGGGGGAATTGATCCAGAATAAATTGAGGATCGGCCTGCGCCGTATGGAACGTGTCATTAAAGAGCGCATGTCGATTCGCGATCAGGAACAGCTTTCACCGGTGACACTGATCAATATTCGACCGGTTGTGGCGGCCTTGCGCGAATTCTTCGGCTCGAGCCAGTTGAGCCAGTTTATGGACCAAACCAATCCTTTGGCGGAATTGCGGCATAAGCGCACCCTGTCCGCTTTGGGCCCGGGTGGCTTGCGCCGTGAGCGTGCCGGCTTCGATGTGCGCGACGTTCACCATTCGCATTATGGACGGATCTGCCCCATCGAAACACCTGAAGGCCCGAACATTGGTTTGATCGGGCGCCTGGCTTCTTTTGCACGTGTCAACGAGTACGGTTTCATCGAAACGCCCTACCGGAAGGTTTATAAAACCCTGCCCGGTGATGATGAACGTCTGGTTGGCCGGACCCTTCGGGATGCGGTCACCGATCCGAAGACGGAGGAAAAGCTGGCAAAGGCGGGCGAAGTGATCGATGCGCGCCTTGCGAAGCGCTTGGCTAAGTTCGGAAATGAAGTTCCGATCATTCCATTTGTGTCCGAGCAAACCGATTATCTCTCGGCGGATGCCGAGGATAAGTATGTGATCGCTCAGGCCAATGCACAGTTGACCGAGAATAGCGAATTCGTGCGGGAGCGTATTTCGTGCCGCTACCATTCGGGCTTCCTGTTCACCACGGCCGATTCAATCGATTACATGGATGTCGCTCCCCATCAAGTCGTGGGCATCAGCGCCGCGCTGATTCCCTTCCTTGAGCATGATGACGCCAACCGTGCCTTGATGGGCTCGAATATGCAGGCCCAGGCTGTGCCGTTGGTCCGCCCCGAAGTTCCGTTGGTCTCGACCGGCATGGAACGTGCGGCCGCACTGGACTCAGGTCAGGTTGTGGTTGCGGAGGAGAGCGGCGAGGTCGTTTCCGTGACCGGAAGCAAAATCGTCGTCAAGGAAAGAAAAGGCGGACAGCATACCTATCAGCTCCGCAAATATCAACGCTCGAATCAGTCGACCTGCATCGATCAACGCCCATCGGTTGTAAAGGGGCAGGTGATCAAGCGCGGCGACATCATCGCCGATTCCTCCTCGACGGATAACGGCCAGCTTGCTCTCGGTCAAAATGTGGTTGTGGCTTTCCTTTCCTGGGAGGGCGGCAACTTCGAGGATGCGATCCTGCTCTCCGAACGCTTGGTGCAGGATGACCGGTTCACTTCGGTTCATATCGAAAAATATGAAGTCGAAGCGCGCGATACCAAACTTGGCCCTGAAGAGATTACACGCGACATCCCCAATGTCGGCGAAGATGCGATCAAGGATTTGGACGAGAACGGGATCATCCGGATCGGTGCTGAGGTTGGTCCAAATGACATTCTCGTTGGCAAGATCACCCCGAAGGGTGAGAAGGAACTTACCCCTGAAGAGCGCTTGCTGCGCGCCATCTTCGGTGAAAAGTCGCGGGATGTAAAGGATACCTCGCTGCGAATGCCGCATGGCGAGCGCGGCAAGGTGGTGGACGTGAAGGTCTTTACCCGCGAGGATAATGCGGATCTTTCTGCGGGCGTGGACATGATGGTGCGGGTCTCCGTTGCACAGCGACGCAAGATCACCGCTGGCGATAAGATGGCAGGCCGTCATGGCAACAAAGGCGTCGTCTCCAAAGTCGTCCCGGTGGAAGACATGCCCTTCCTTGAAGATGGTACGCCGGTGGACTTGATCCTTAATCCATTGGGCGTGCCGGGACGTATGAATATCGGCCAGGTGCTTGAAGTTCACCTGGGTTGGGCTGCGAAGCGGCTCGGCTTCCGCGCCCTGACGCCGGTCTTCGATGGAGCGACCGAGGAACAAATCGAAGCAGAACTTGCTCGCGCTTGGATAGTGGATCAAGCCTGGAAAGAGTCGGGACAGGCTGCTTGGGAATGGATCAAGGAACAGGAGTATGACCCCGAATCCATTCAGGATGACGACGAGGTCCGCAGTCTTTATTTGGAGTCTTGGCTGGGCAAACGCAAGTACGATGTATCCGAATTGAATGATGTGGATTATGCCCGCCACGCGACGGCAAAAGAGTGGCTGCGTGACCGTGAATATGATCCCAAGACCATACTGATTACGCTTGACGAAGAGACCGTTCGGTACGACCCGGAGGCGGATAAGCAGACCATTGAAGCTTGTCTTCGCCTTTGGATGGAGAGCCTCGGTTATACCAAGAAGGTGGCAGACGCGAACCTCATGTCTGCCGCCCAGGAAGTGACGCGCGAAACTGGCTTCCCGCTCCCGATCCTTGGCAAACAAATTTTACGTGATGGAAAGACAGGGCAGCCTTACGACCAGCCCATTACGGTGGGTGTGATGACCATTCTTAAATTGCACCACTTGGTGGAAGATAAGGTTCATGCCCGGTCAACGGGTCCATATAGCCTCGTCACACAACAACCTCTCGGCGGCAAGGCCCAATTCGGCGGTCAGCGCTTCGGTGAAATGGAAGTATGGGCGCTTGAGGCGTACGGGGCTGCTTATACCTTACAGGAAATGCTCACAGTCAAATCGGACGATGTCCAGGGTCGCGTGAATACCTATGAGGCCATTGTCAAGGGCGAGCCGATTGAAGAGCCGAGCATCCCGGCTTCGTTCCGGGTGCTGGTCAAGGAGTTGCAATCGCTCGGCCTCTCTGTCGAAGCGGTCAATGAAGGCGGAGACGTGGTGAAATTCGGAAAGGATGAGGAAAAAACGCATCCACCCAAGATGGGTACGGGTCTCATGGAGCTGGGCGCGGATGTTGAATCGGTGAAGAAATAGGGCGGCATTTTTCTTGACTTGCGGATAACCGCATGTTAGAATAATTCGCCATTGCCTGCAAGAAGGCGGCATTTCTCCCGCCACAACATGGCACCTACAAATGAGGCCATCATTATCGTTCCTGATGGCCTCATTTCTTGCAAAAGTCATTGTGAAAGATTTTGTTATCGGAGGCAAAGTGCCGACAGTTAATCAAATGGTCCGCAAGGGCCGCAAAAGCAAGAAAGTCAAAAGCAAGGCTCCTGCATTGCAATATACATTGAACAGCCATAAGCAGCGGCGCATCCGTCAGGATAAAGGCGCGCCGCAGAAGCGCGGCGTCTGTACGGTCGTGCGCACGATGACGCCCAAGAAGCCGAATTCAGCCCTGCGGAAGATCGCCCGTGTCCGCTTGACGAATGGCATTGAGGTCACCGCCTATATTCCGGGTGAAGGCCATCAATTGCAGGAGCACTCGGTGGTGCTGGTGCGTGGTGGGCGCGTCAAGGATTTGCCGGGTGTGCGTTATCACATCGTGCGCGGCTCACTGGATACAACCGGAGTCGAGAAGCGGCGTCAAGGCCGATCCAAGTACGGTGCAAAGCGACCGAAGGAAACCAAGTAAGGAGATTATTCATGAGACGTGGAAGTCCCGAAGAGCGGCCGATTCCGCCCGACATGCGTTATAACAGTGTTCAAATTCAAACCATGGTTCAGCATATTATGAAGCGTGGCAAGAAAAGTGTTGCCACGCATTTGATTTATCATGCGATGGATTTGATCAAGGAACGAACTCAAAAGAGTCCGATCGAGGTTTTTGATGCCGCTCTTAAAAATGTGAGCCCCGCCATGGAAGTCCGTCCACGGCGCGTGGGCGGCGCAACCTACCAGGTCCCGATGGAAGTCGCGGCAGATCGCCGGACTACACTGGCAATCCGTTGGATTCTGGATGCAGCTCGCGAACGCAGTGGTCAATCATTCTCCGACAAACTTGCCTCGGAGCTGATTGACGCCTCCAATGAACAGGGTGCAGCGATCCGCAAGCGTGACGAGACGCATAAAATGGCAGAGGCCAACCGAGCATTTTCTCATTACCGCATCTAAATCTAATTTCAGAAATCTACTCAATTAACTGTTAGGAAAGAATGGCACGCGAGTATCCGCTTGAAAAGTATCGAAATATCGGGATTATTGCCCACATTGACGCCGGGAAAACAACCACGACCGAGCGTATCTTGTTCTATACCGGGAAGACTCATCGAATAGGTTCGGTGGATGACGGTACGACCGTCACGGATTGGATGGAACAGGAACGTGAACGCGGGATTACGATTGTTTCAGCGGCTATCTCTGCCGAATGGAAGGGCTATCAAATCAACGTGATTGATACGCCTGGTCATATCGACTTTACCGCGGAAGTCCAACGTTCTTTGCGCGTCTTGGATGGCGGCGTGGTGGTCTTTGACGCAGTTCAAGGTGTCGAACCTCAGAGTGAAACGGTCTGGCGTCAGGCAGACCGCTACGGGGTTCCACGTATCTGTTTCGTCAATAAAATGGACCGCGTGGGCGCTTCCTTTGAACGCACCATTCAAACGATCGTTGACCGTCTCGGGGCGAATCCGATCCCGATGCAATTGCCAATAGGTAATGAAGCAACTTTTAAGGGTGCGATTGACCTGCTTGTGATGCAGGGCATTGTGTGGGAAGACGATCTCGGAAAAGAACCAAAAATCATTGAAATTCCTGCGGATCTCCAGAAGGCAGCTGAAGATGCTCGCCACTATATGATTGAAAAGATCGCCGAACTCGACGATCAGTTGACAATGAAATATCTGGAAGGAACGGAAATCAGCATTGACGAGCTGAAGTCTGTGCTCCGCAATGCGGTTATCGCGAATAGGGCTTATCCTGTTTTCTGCGGCTCTTCTTTAAAAAATAAGGGTGTCCAGGTGATGTTGGATGCAGTGATCGATTACTTGCCATCCCCTGCAGACATTCCCCCTGTAAAAGGCTCCACGCCAGGCAGCAATGATCTCACGATTGAGTTGCCCGCGAAAGACGATGTACCTCTTAGTGCCTTGGTTTTTAAAATCGTCACCGATCCGTACGTGGGACGTTTGGCTTATTTTCGGGTCTATTCGGGCGTAATCTCACAAGGGCAAATGCTGACCAACTCGACGAAAGGCAAGCGCGAACGCGTCGGGCGATTGATCCGAATGCATGCGGATCGGCGCGAAGATATCACCGAAGTCCGCGCTGGCGATATCGCCGCGGTTCTTGGATTCAAAGATACCTTCACTGGAGATACCCTGTGTGATACCAAACAGGTCGTGCTCGAGAGCATCACTTTCCCTGAGCCGGTAATCTCGATTGCGATTGAGCCGAAGAGTAGCTCTGATCAGGAAAAGATGGGCGAAGCTCTTCGCAAACTGTCGGAGGAAGATCCCACCTTCCGGGTCCGCTCTGATGAAAACACCGGTCAGACGATCATTTCCGGGATGGGTGAGTTGCATCTCGATATCATTGTGGACCGAATGTTGCGGGAGTTTCATGTTCAAGCCAATGTAGGCGCGCCGCGTGTAGCCTATCGGGAATCGATCACGCGCGTTGTGCCGGAAATCAATTACAAATATGCCAAACAAACCGGTGGTCATGGTATGTATGGCCATGTGGTGATCAAACTTGAACCGGGTGAACCTGGCTCGGGTGTTGTCTTTGAAGAGGCAATACGAGGTGGGACGGTACCGCGCGAGTATATCCCTGCAGTTGAAAAAGGTATCAAGGAAGCTGCAGAAAGCGGTGTATTAGCCGGTTATCCGGTGGTGGACCTCAAAGCCACCCTTTTTGATGGCTCCTTCCATGAGGTCGACTCGAATGAAATGGCGTTCAAGTTGGCGGCCTCCATGGCGTTTAAGGAAGGCGTTCAAAAGGCTGGACCGGTTTTACTTGAGCCTATCATGAAAGTGGAAGTTGTTGCCCCCGAAGAATTTCTGGGGGATGTGATGGGACAGGTCAACAGCCGGCGCGGTAACATTCTGGGTATGGACGTTCGACCGGGCAATGCGCAGGCCGTTCGTGCCATGGTACCCCTGGCAGAAATGTTTGGTTACGCCACACAACTACGCTCGGCTACGCAGGGGCGTGGTGTATTTAGCATGGAATTTGACCACTATGCGCCCGTGTCGCAGTCAGTGGCGGAAGAAATCCTCAAAGTGTAATTGTTTTCTAGATAAGGAGAAGAAATTATGGCGAAGGCGAAATTTGATAGGACGAAGCCGCATCTGAACGTGGGGACGATGGGGCATATTGATCATGGGAAGACGACACTGACAGCTGCGATCACGAAGTACTGCCAGTTTTTGGGGAAGGCGCAGTACCGGGCCTACGACACGATCGACAATGCGCCGGAAGAGAAAGCGCGCGGGATCACGATCAACATTGCGCACGTGGAGTACGAGACGGACAAGCGGCACTATGCGCATGTGGACATGCCCGGGCACCGGGATTACATCAAGAACATGATCACCGGGGCAGCGCAGGTGGACGGGGCGATCCTGGTGGTGGCAGCGCCGGATGGTCCGATGCCGCAGACGCGCGAGCATGTGTTGCTGGCGCGGCAGGTGGAAGTGCCGAGCATCGTGGTGTACTTGAACAAAGTGGACATGATGGATGATCCGGAATTGCTGGAGCTGGTGGAAGTGGAATTGCGGGAGTTGCTGACCAGTTACGGTTTTCCCGGGGATACGACGCCGATCGTGCGCGGGAGTGCCTTGAAGGCCCTGGAGAGCACGAGCACGGATCCGAATGCGCCGGAGTATGCCTCGATCAAGGAGTTGCTGCGTGTGATCGATGAGTACATCCCGGAGCCGAAGCGGGAGATCGAAAAACCGTTCATGATGTCGATCGAGGATGTGTTCTCGATCAAGGGACGCGGGACGGTGGTGACGGGGAGAGTGGACCGCGGCAAGGCGAAGAAAGGGGATGAAGTTGAGATCATCGGCTTGCGTGAGACGAAGAAGTCGGTCATCACCGGGACGGAGATGTTCCACAAGGAACTGGATGAGGTGGTGGCGGGAGATAATGCCGGGATCCTGCTGAGAGGCATCGAGCGGACGGATGTGGAGCGTGGGCAGGTGCTGGCGAAGCCGGGCTCGATCACGCCGCACAAGAAGTTCACGGCGCAGGTGTACGTGCTGAAGAAAGAGGAGGGGGGGCGTCACAAGGCGTTCTTCACGGGATATCGGCCGCAGTTTTACGTGCGGACGATGGATGTGACGGGGAACGTCACGCTGCCGGAGGGGGTGGAGATGGTGATGCCGGGAGACAACATCAACCTGACGGTGGAGTTGATCGTGCCGGTGGCGTTGGAGCAGGGTTCGAAGTTCGCGATCCGGGAAGGCGGTCTGACCGTCGGCTCTGGCATCGTCACAAAGATCATGGAATAAGCCATGGCTAAGCAAAAGATTCGCATCCGCCTGAAGGCCTACGATCATCGTGTCCTTGACCAGTCCGCGAAGCGGATTGTCGAAACTGCTGAACGATCCGGCGCTCATGTTGTCGGTCCCGTACCCTTGCCAACTAAGATAGAACGTTTTACAATACGTCGCTCGACATTTATAGATAAAGACTCACACGAGCATTATGAAATCAGAACTCACAATCGTTTGATTGATGTTCTGGATCCCGACTCAAAGACAATTGATATGCTGATGCGTCTCAATTTGCCTGCGGGTGTGGATATTGAAATCAAGATATAAGTGAACGGTAATCGGAGAATAGCAGATCGACGCAGTTGATAATCTCTTTTTTCCGATTTCAGTAACGCAAGAACGAATCTGAACGGGACATAAAAATACTGCTTGTCCCGCAAGAACGTTAGACTGCGTTGCTTGGAGATGATGCAGATCAAGCCCGATCTGACAGTCTCGCAAAACTATTGAAGGAGAAAAATCGATCATGTTAAAAGGGCTGATTGGCAAGAAGATTGGCATGACCCAGATCTTCGATGATCAAGGTGTCGCATATCCTGTGACACTCATCGAAGCTGGGCCATGTTATGTTACACAGATTCGAAAGCCGGAGAGGGAAGGATATTCCGCAGTGCAGTTGGGATTCTCAGAAGTTCACCCAAAGCGTTTGAGCAATGGGGAGCGTGGGCATTTTGCGATTAATAAAATTCCAACGTTGCGCTTCCTGCGCGAATTTCGCACAAAGACTACTGATGTAAGTATCGGTGATAAAGTGACCGTCGATACATTCGTAATAGGTGAGCGCGTGGATGTAGTTGGTGTTAGCAAAGGCAAGGGATTCGCAGGTGTGGTCAAACGCCACCACTTCCATGGAATGAATGCCACCCACGGCACCTCGGATCGGAATCGGGCTCCCGGCTCGAACTCATCGGGTACGACGCCGGGGCGCGTTTATCGCGGTTCGCGACGGGCCGGTCACATGGGTTCTGACCGCGTTACGGCGCAGAATCTTAAAGTTGTGATGGTGGATGCGGAACGCAATTTGATTGGTTTACACGGTGCAGTGCCGGGCGGCAAAGGGAGTCTCGTTGTATTGAAGGAGACGCGCAAGCAATAGGCGCCGAGGAAAATATGATGAAAGTAGATGTCCTTAACATGCAAGGCGAAAAGGTCAGGCAGGTGGAGTTGTCTGCTGCGATCTTCGAAGCCAAAGTGAATGTGGATTTGATGCATCAGGCATATCAGCGCCAGATGGCGAATGCACGCCTCGGTACTCATCAAACCAAAACGCGCCATGAAGTTGCCGGCGGTGGCCGTAAACCCTGGAAGCAAAAGGGAACTGGCCGGGCTCGCCAAGGATCGACTATTTCCGCACAGTGGGTCGGTGGTGGACGTATTCATACGCCGCATCCGCGTAAATATACCCAATCCATGCCGAGAAAAATGCGTCTCGCTGCATTGCGCTCGGCCCTTTCAGCAAAGGCGGCGGATTCAGGGATTGTTATAGTGGATGATATCAAGGTTGAGGAGATGAAGACCAAGACCATGGCTTCTGCATTGAATACTTGGGTGGGTGATGCAAAAGCATTATTACTCTTGCCGGTAAAAGATGAAGCCTACACTAATG
>Ga0335071_10009120_pt1 | contig 10158 bp, 6 predicted proteins | sample Lox_Sample_15_FD_206724 | JGI IMG/M metagenome (GOLD analysis project Ga0335071, IMG submission 206724) | Soil microbial communities from Loxahatchee National Wildlife Refuge, Florida, United States - Lox_Sample_1.5 | ecosystem: Environmental > Terrestrial > Soil > Wetlands | place: USA: Florida...
CCCCCAGCACCGCGCCGATGCCGGAGGCGGTCGTGGCCAGCTCGCCCGCGCTGCGACGGCGGACGAGGGCCGCCCAGGCGAGCCACCCCGCCACCATCACCCCCACCGCGAAGCGGAACTCGAACGCCAGGCCGAAGAGGAGGCCGACCGCGAAGGCGGCGCCACGAGCCGGGCGCTCGCCGTCGCGGGCGAGCTGGTGAAGGGCGATGCCCAGGCAGAAGCTCGAGGCCGCCAGGCTCTCGCTCGACGTCCTGACCAGGACGAACGGCAGCAGGCAGAACGCGGCGACCATCCGGACGGCGATCCGGCGCGAGGCGCGGTCCTCCAGCCAGCGGCCGCAGCACAGGGCGAGGCCGGCCAGGGCGACCCAGGCGTAGAGACCCGAGAGCAGCCGCAGCGCTGTCGCCCAGGCGAAGGGGTTCGCGGTCAGGCGGCGCAGCCCACGCAGCACGAGCACGTAGAGGCCCGGCTGCAGCCAGGACCGCATCCTCTGGCCGAACTCCCAGGGCAGGGCCGCGGGCGGCGTGATGCCGAGCCTGGCGGCCGCGAACTCGAGCGTCTGGAACTGCTCGTCGGGATGGTAGTAGCCGGCGCTGCGCCAGGCGGCGACGACGAGGCAGACGAGCGACAGCGTGAGCCAGGTGCGGAGGAATCTCCGCTCGTCGGCGGACATGGCGCTAGCGTCGGCTCACCGGTGGCCGGGCGCGGGCGGGACCGTCACCGGCTTCCGGGGGTTCTTGCGGAGCTCCTCGAGCAGCAAGTAGGAGGTGAAGGCGATCGTGCGGCCGTCCGGCGAGAAGCGGGGGAAGAGCTCCTCGCCCTCGCCGGAGGTGAGCTGGCGGGCGGTGCCGCCGTGGACCTCCGCGATCCGGCGCAGCAGCCGTGGCAGGCCCTCGGGCTGGGACGCGGCGATGCCGGGCGAGAGGGCGAGGACCAGGGCGGCGAGGCGGAGTGGGCGCACGCCGGGCATCATACCGTGCGCCGATTCGCCCCCCTGGAAGATCGGCTGACCGCGTCTCAGTCGCCGCGCAGAGTCGTCGCGGGATCGACGCGAGCGGCGCGGCGGGCCGGCGGGTAGCTCGCGGCCAGTCCCACCGCCAGCAGGAGAGCGGTCACCGCGGAGAGCGTCCACGGGTCGTGCGCCTCGACGCCGGCGGCCAGCCGCGCCAGCAGCCGGGTCGCCGCGGTGGCGCCGGCCAGTCCGGTCGCGGTGCCCAGGAGCGAGAGGCCGAGGCCTTCCTTGAGCACCATGCCGACGATCGTGGTGCGGGCGGCGCCGAGCGCCACGCGAACGCCGATCTCGTGCGCCCGCTGCGACACGCTGAAGGCGATCAGCCCGTACAGGCCGACGGCGGCCAGCAGCAGTGCCAGGCCGGCGAAAGCGCCGACCAGGACGGCCCAGACGCGTGGCTCCGCCGTCGAGCGGGACAGGATGCTCTCCACGGTGCTGACCCGCACCACCGGCACGTTCGGATCCGCCGCCAGCAGCGCGTCGCGGACCGCGCCCGACAGCGTCTCCGGGTCGCGCGCCGTCCTCGCCACGAGCACCGTCCAGGGCCAGGGCAGTTCCGCCTGCATCGCGCTCAGGAACAGCTCGGGCCGGGGTGGCAGGGCGAGCGTCGCCTGCCGCACGTCCGCGGTGACCCCCACCACGGTGAGGGTGATCAGCGTGGTCGTGGTCGCGCCGCTTCCATGCTCGTGCTGCTCGGGCTGCCGGATCTCCAAGGGCAGCTCGATCCGCTCGCCCAGTGGTGACCGCCCCGGCCAGAAACGCCTCGCTGCCGTCTCGTTGACGACGACCACTGCTGGTGTCCCGGCGCGGTCACGGTCGCCGAACTCCCGGCCGGCGACCGTCGGGATCCCCATGGTGTGGAAGTACCCGGCGGTCGCGAGATTGAAGGACGCCTGGAAGGGCTGGTCCGGGGCCGGATCCGGACGCCCGGTGATGTGGAAGCCGAGGCCGTCGCTGCCGCCGTTCAGCGGCAGGTCGGCCACGAAGGCGGCGCTGCGGACCCCCGGCAGCGCCCGCAGGCGGGCGAGAGCCTCCTCGTAGTAGCGCGCGCGGTCGGCCAGGCGCGCCAAGCGCGGCTGCGGGAGCCAGAGGTCGGCTGCGAGCATTTTCCCGGCCCGGAAACCTGGCGGCGTCGCCTGCAGTGTCAGCAGCGCTTTCAAGAGCACGCCGCCGCCAGCGAGCAGCACCAGCGCCAGCGCCGTCTCGGCCACCACCAGCCCGCGCCGCAGCCGTGGCGCGTGCGAGCCGGTGCCGGACCTCTGCCCTTCGCGCAGTGCCTCGGAGCCTCGCGCGGAAGCGGCCGCGAAGGCCGGCGCGGCCCCGGAGACGAGGCCGGTCACCACCGAAAGGACGAGCGTGAACGCGAGCACCCATGCATCGGTGTGCGTCGTCTCCAGCCGTGGGATCGCCCGCAGGTCGGCGGCCAGCATCGCCGCCACCCCCGCCGCCGTCCAGCTCCCGATCACGAGCGCGGCGAGGCCTCCGCCGAGCGAGAGCACCAGACTCTCCACCAGGAGCTGGCGGACGAGGCGTCCGCGGCCGGCGCCCAGCGCGGCACGAACGGCGAGCTCGCGGCGCCGCACGCTGCCGCGGGCCAGCATCAACCCGGCAACATTGGCGCACGCGATCAGCAGGACCAGCAGCACCACGCCTGCCAGCAGCAGCAGGCCGGGACGGACGTCCTGCGCCATCGCCTCGGCCAGTGGGACGAGGTGCGCGCCCACGCTGGCGTTCGTCCGCGGGTACGTCGAAGCGAGTCGTTCCGTGATGAGCCCCAGCTCCGCCCGCGCTCCGGCCAGGCCGACGCCACGCCGCAGCCGGCCGATCACCCGCAGGAAGCCGTGGCCGCGGTCGGGATCGACCTGCAGCGGCAGGTACATCTGGACCGGTCTGCCGACCGGCGCCCGGAAGCCGGCCGGCAGCACGCCGACGATGGTGAAAGCCACGTCCTCGACGCGCACCACGCGTCCAATCGCGTCCGGTGTGCCGCCGTACTGCCGCTTCCAGAAGCCGTCCGAGAGGATCGCCACCGGCAAGGCACCCGGCTTCTCGTCCTCGGCGGTGAAGAGGCGGCCCCGCGCCGCCGTGGCCCCGAGCGTCGGAAAGAGGGACGCAGACACGCGGAGGCCGCTCACCAGCTCGGCCGCGCCAGCGCCGCTGACGGTCAGGCTGCTGCCGGCGAAGGCGCCCAGCTGTTCGAAGCTGCCCGCGCGCGACCAGTCGGTGAAGTCAGGATGGGATACGACCTCGTGGGTGTCGCCGGACGCGCTGGTCGCGAACAGCTGGACGAGGCGGTCCGGATCAGGGAAGGGCAGCGGCCGGAGCAGGACCGCGTGCACGACGCTGAAGGTCGCGACGTTCGCGCCGATGCCGAGCGCGAGCGTCATCACGGCCGCCACGGTGTAGCCGGGGTTCCGTCGCAGGGAGCGGAGCGCCAGGCGGAGGTCCCGGCCCACCTCGTCGAGCAGGAGCAGCCCACCCTGATCTCGCTGGCGCTCCATGGCGGCGGCCATCCCGCCCAGCTTGAGCCGAGCCTGCCGACGGGCCTCGTCGGGCGTCATGCCGGCCCGCAGGTTCTCCTCGACCTGCATGGCCAGGTGGCTGTCGAGCTCGGCCGCGAAGTCGAGGTCGTTGCGCGAGCGGGAGAAGTGCCCGAGCGCCCGCAGGAGCCAGCCGCGGAGCGTCCTCACCGGGACTCTCCGGGCGCCAGGAAGCGCGCCACGATGCCGGTGGCGCGCTCCCACTCGCGCGCCTCGCGCTCCACCTGGCCGCGGCCGGCCCGCGTCAACCGGTAGAACCTCGCCCGGCGGTTGTTCTCGGATGCGCCCCAGGCAGAAGCGACGTAGCCTTCCTGCTCCAGCTTGAGCAGGGCGGGGTAGAGGGTGCCGTAGTTCAGCGAAAGCTCGTGGCCGCTGGTCTGCTCGATGCGGCGGGCGATGCCGTAGCCGTGCATCGGCCCCAGCGTCTGCAGGGTCCGGAGGATCATCAGCGCCAGGGTCCCCTGCCAGACGTCCGCCTTGGGCATGCGGGCCACTCCTATGGGAGACCAATATAGCCTGGCATGGATCCTATGGGTTGGCAACAGGGCGAGCGGCCCCTTCCCGCCGCCGGCAGACAGTGCGACCATCACCTCGGCCGCCGCTTCGGCGCGTGCTCCGCGAGGATGGTGTGCACGTGGAGGAGCCGTGAGCCGACGACCAGGGAGGTGGCGGTGGGGCGCCGACGGACGTTCCTCAAGCTGATGAGCGCCGGAACGGTGGCGGCGGGTCTCCCGCCCCGCTCCGCCCGCGCCTTCGTTCCCGCGCACAACTGGGACCGCTACGACTGGGGCACGGCGCCGCCAGTCCGGGAGAGGCTCAACCAGGGCCCGTTCCCGCAATATGCGCCCGAGGAGGTGATCCCCGGCTCGGACGTGGTGATGGCGACGACGCCGTCGCCGGACGTCGTGCCCGGCTTCGGGACGGGCCTGGTGACCTACGTGACCGGCGACTTCGCGGGCGGCACGTTCCGGGGCAAGGACCCGGAGCGGGAGATCGAGGCGTTCGCCAGCCTGCCGCTGGGACAGAAGCTGTACCTCCGGCCGACCTGGAGGGAGCTGCAGAAGCGTCCGGGCCGCCTCGATCCCGACGCCTACTGGAAGATCACCTTCGCCAAGGCGCGCGAGCACGGCAAGCGGGTGGGCTTCCGGGTGATGATGAGCGACCCGGACATCGCCGAGCCCGCGCTGCCCGACTTCGTCCTCGAGAAGGTCCCCATGGTGCGGCTCGCCGGCGAGTGGAAGGGCGAGGCGAACGCGGTCCGCCACCGCAAGGTCCACGAGGAGCCCCGCTACGACCATCCCTCCTTCCAGGAGGCCTTCCGGGAGCTGAACGCGCTCCTCGCCGCGGAGCTGAACGGCAGCCCCCTCGTGGAGTACGTCGACACCTTCATGTACGGCTTCTGGGGTGAGGGACACACCTGGCCCTTCACCAACCACCCGTTTCCGGATGCGCTCACCGCGGAGCGGACGTTCGTCCGCATGTTCGAAGTGCAGCTCGAGCACTGGACCCGGACGCCCCTGGTCACGAACACGCAGCCCGACTTCAGCCGGGTGGGCAACGCAGAGCTGGTCGACCGGACCATCCGCAGCCACAACTGGCTGCGCACCGACACCATCTTCATCGAGAACGAGCAGGTCGAGGCCATCAGCAACCGGCCGCCGTGGGTGGCCGCGGTGCTGGAGGTGGGGATGTCCGACGGCTCGCCGGAGTCGCTGCGGATCGACGAGGAGGTGACCCACACCGACAACTCGATCGCGCACGTCATGGACGTCGGCGCCAACTACTGGTCGCTGTGGAACTGGCACCGGGAGAGCGCGGCGAACGTGACGGCGTACTACCGGCAGTACCCGGAGATGATCGACACCATCGCGCGCCGCATCGGCTATCGGGTGCGGCCGTCGCTGGTCTGGCGCTACGACGGCGGCGGGCGCACGGGCCTCGTGGTCGGCTTCGCCAACGACGGCATCGCCGGCGTGCCCGGGGTGCTGCGCGTCAGCGTCGTCGACGAGGCGGGGACGGCGCTCGCGGGCGGCGGCCTCGACCCCGGCTATCCGCTGCCCGGCCGCATCCGGCAGGCGCAGTTCCCGCTGCCCGCGGGCACGCCCTGGAACGGCCTCCGGCTGAAGGCGGAGATCGAGGTGAAGGACGTGCGCTATCCCGTGCGCTGGGCCTGTCGCCAGAAGCTGGAGGAGGACGGCTCGCTCCGGCTGCGCCCCACCCGGGGCATCGGCGGCTAGATGGGAGGGCGGACCGGCCGCGTGCTTCCCATCGCGGCCATGGCGTCTCTCGCGGCGTGCGGCAGCGCGGGTCCGCCGGCTCCTGCGACCGCCACCCCGACACCGGCGGCCGTCTCGGCCCGCTACTTCCCCGACGGTTCGCCCTGGTACCAGGACGTGTCGACCGCCCCGGTGGATGCGGAGTCGGACCGGGTGATCGCCTTTCTCGACCGCGCGGGCTGGGGGACAGGCTCGATGCGGATCGACTTCAGCATCGAGGTGCTGCAGGCGACCGCGCAGACGCCGCTGCTTTCGTTCCAGCCGACGAGCGACTTCTACCTCCCGGACTGCGACCAGCAGCCGGTGCCCGTCCCGCCCGGCGGCGCCCTCGAGGGCGAGAGCGGCTACGAGTGCATCGGCGGCGGCGACTGCCACCTGATCGTCGTCGACCGCCTGCGCATGAGGCTGTTCGAGATGTGGCGGGCGGACATCCGCGGCGGAGCCTTCAGCGGCGGCTGCCTCGCGGTCTGGGACATGACCCGGCTCTACCCGCCGAGCGGGCGCGGCGAGCAGTGCACCAGCGCCGACGCCGCCGGGTTCCCCATCGCGCCGCTGCTGTTCGACGCCGACGAGGTGGAGGCGGGCGTCATCGACCACGCCGTCCGGTTCGTTCTTCCGAACGCACGCATCCGGTCGGGGGTCTACGTCCACCCGGCGACGCACGCCGGCGCCCCGCAGGGACCCGCCGACGCGCCGCCCTACGGCGCGCGGCTGCGACTCAAGGCCGGCTACCCGCTGACGAGCCTGCCAGGGGGCGCGCAGGTGGTGGCCCGCGCGATGCAGCGGTACGGGATGCTGCTCGCCGACGGCGGCGAGATCACGCTGATCGCCCGCGCCGACCGTTTCACCGCGGCCAAGTGGGCCGGGCTGCTCGAGGCGGACAGCCTCGCCGCGCTGCGGCCGTCGGACTTCGAGATGGTGGACGGCGGGGTGCGGATCCCCCTCACCTACGACTGCGTGCGGAACCCGTAGCCGGCCTCAGATCTTGATGAAGATCCTCTTGCGGTACATCCAGTAGAGGACCAGCCAGTACACCAGCAGCACCCCGACGCCGAGCAGCACCGGCTGGAAGGCGGGTCCCAGCACCAGGAAGGGCGCCGTCCCCAGATGGCGCAGCAGGTTCTCCGAGACGAAGCGCTCGGTGGTCCAGCTCATCACGTAGATGGCGATCGAGTTGGCGCCGATCACCATCAGCGGGAAGGTCCAGCGCTGCCAGCCGCGAAGCTCGATCGTCGCGTAGAAGCCGGCGAGGATCAGGAGGATCAGGCCGCCGCTGTAGAGCGTGTAGGAAGACGTCCAGATCCGCTTGACGATCGGGCACAGATGCAGCCACTGCAGCAGAAGGCCGGCCAGCGTCAGCGCCACCCCCGCGATCACCAGGCCGCGGAACTTCCGCCTCGGCGTCTCGTCGCCCTTCAGCCAGACGCCCGACCAGGTGCCCAGCATCATGGTGGCGAGGGTGGGGATGAAGCTCAGGGTCGACCAGCCGCCGTCGTTGAACAGGAAGGGCGACTCGCGCGGGAAGAGGTTCAGGAACCACCGGTCGAAGGCCCAGGAGAGGTTCGAGTTCATGTTGAAGTGGGCGAGGAAGCCCGTGTAGAGGTGGGGCCAGCCGGCCGGCACCCCCACCGCCTGGTAGTCGAAGCTCGAGGGCGGCGCCGGGTAGATCACGAAGGCCGCCCAGAAGCCGAGCAGGATGGCGCCGAAGACGCCGACCTGCGCCCGCCGCGAGGCGTGGGCGAGCAGGAAGAGGAAGGTGTAGCCGAGGCCGATCTGGGTGAGCGTGTCCTCGAAGGTCCAGTACGTCATCGAGTGGCTCATCGACCGCAGGAAGATGCCCAGGAAGATCAGGATCAGGCTCCGCCGGACCGCGTGGGCCAGCATCCTGCCGAAGCTCTCGCCCTTCGCCTGACGGCTGGCGATCGAGAACGGCAGCGAGGCCCCAGCCAGGAAGGAGAAGGCGGGCTGGATGAGGTCGTGCAGCGAGCAGCCCTGCCAGGGCACATGGGTGGTGTTGAAGGCCACGATCGACCAGAACCAGCTCGAGGGGTAGGCGTCGTGCAGCGTCCACAGGCGCATCACCTCGGCCAGCATCAGGAACATCACCAGCCCGCGGAAGGCGTCGATCGACGGGACGCGCTTGACCGGCGGGGCTGCCGCCACCTGTGCCGGCCTGGCGGTACCGGGGGTCGTTGCCGTGATCGTGCTCATGGGCCTGCATTCTAGGAGCGCGCGGGCCGCCTGGAAAGGTCGGCGACCCGCCGACTGTCAGATCCGCGTCTGGCGTCGACCGGTGGACGGCTAGGGACCTGCGTAGCCCAGTGCCCGCAGCGCCTCGACGGCGCTGCGGTCCGGCACGACCCTACTGGCGCCGTCGTCCAGCCAGACGGTGATGGCGGCCCGCGGCTGCTGCGGCCGGACGTAGAAGCTCGGCCACCGGGATGGCTCGAGCTCCGCCTCGGGGTCCGGCAGCAGCAGGCCGGGGCCCGCCGCGGAGGAGACCGTGCCGGCCACCTCCCTGGAGGTGAGCGGCCTGCCGTTCCAGGTGCCTGCCAGCCGGACCGGCGCCCCCCGGGGCCGCAGACGGAAGCTGAGGTCGCGCGTCTGGCCGGGCGGGAGCTGCAGCCGCACCCGCAGCGTCCGGCCCTCGGGCTCCAGCGTCGCGCTGTCGCCGCCGACGAGGTCGCCCCCGATCTCCTCGAGGAAGCCGCTGCTCCGGAGCTCCAGCTCGTATCGTCCCGCGGCCTGGAAGCGCAGCGCGTCGCGGAACCGGCTCGGCCGCATGGCGACCCTGAGCCGCCCGTCCAGGGCGCGGCGGCGTTCCCCTTCAGGCAGCGCCAGCGCCGCCTGCTCACCGGGGTCGCGGGCGAGGTCGAGGAGCAGGGCGTCGTCCTGGGGTCGGAAGCGCCGGAGGTACTTCGCGGTCCCCGCGCGGTAGCCGAAGACCACGACGCCGTTGTGGGTGATCTCCAGGACCGCGGCCTCCGCGGGTGTCGCCTTCCCCTCGACCACCGGCCTCAGGGAGTGGCCGCCGAGGCTGGCCGGGGAGGGGAGGCCGGCTTCGTCCATCACCGTCCGCGCGACGTCGAGCAGCTGCACTCCGCCGGCGAAGCGGCGATGGGCGCCGCGGCCATCCTTGAACTTGACGAGCAGCGGCACGTGCACGAGCTCCTCGAACAGCGTCGTGCCGTGCCTCCAGCCTCCGTGATCGAGGAACTGCTCCCCGTGGTCGGCCATGAAGACGATCGTCGCCTGCTGGTAGAGGCCGCGCCGCTTCAGCTCGTCCAGGAAGCGGCCGAACTCTCGATCGCCGTAGGCGATCTCGCCGTCGTAGGCGGCCACGGCCCGCTGCCGCGTGCCGGGGGAGGCGCCTCCGATGCTTTCCACGCCGCCTGGCGGCCCCCCGAACATGCGATCGAAGGGCGGCGGCGCCTGGTACGGGAAGTGCGGGTCCACCGCGTGGACGTAGACGAAGGCAGGCAGTCCGCGGCGGGAATCGATCCACGCCAGCGCGGCGTCGACCACCGTGGCAGCCCTCGTCTGCAGGGTGCCCGTGTCCCCCTTCTCGCTCGGCAGCCCGGCGAAGTAGTCGAAGCCCTGATCGAAGCCGGTGCCGGGCAGGTACACGATCGGGTTCGCCACCACCGCGCCGGTGGACCAGCCCGCCTCCCGCAGCAGCTCCGGGAGGGTCACGTTCTCCTCGGCCAGCACGTCGGTGCGCAGCATGGCCCCGTGGCGCCAGGGCGGAAGCGCCGTGAGCACGGAGGCGACCGAGGGCTTGGTCCAGGAGGCTGGAGCGATCGCTTCCTCGAACAGCGCCGCCTCGCGCGCGAACGCGTCCAGGCAGGGAGTCGTCCGCCGCGCGTAGCCGTAGGGGCCGGTGTGGTCGGCCCGCAGGGTGTCCACCAGGTAAGCGACGATGAGCGGGGCGGGACGGGAGCTGGTCACGGTGGGCGTTCCCCAGCCGACGCCCTCGGCGGGCCAGGGATCGGTCGTCGAGGCCGGCGTGGGCAGTGCCCGGCTCTCGAGGACGAGCGTGACGGAGCGGCCGGCGTAGGCGCGGAGGTCGACGTCACCCGGCACCCAGGCGGCGTCTTCGTTGCGGACGCGGGGCTCGAGGCGTCGGGTCCAGAGCCGCTGCTCGCGGCCCCTCTCGCGCAGCGCGACGGAGAACTCCACGCCGCCCCGGCGGCGGCTGCGGTGCTCGATGGCGCAGGTGAAGCTGAGGTGCGCTCCCTCGGGGACCGTGACGCGGTAGCTGTGCCGGCTGGGCGGCCCGGCAGGCAGCACGGCGCGGCGCACGAACCCGACGCGGAACGACGCAGAGCTC
>Ga0335071_10009121_pt1 | contig 10158 bp, 8 predicted proteins | sample Lox_Sample_15_FD_206724 | JGI IMG/M metagenome (GOLD analysis project Ga0335071, IMG submission 206724) | Soil microbial communities from Loxahatchee National Wildlife Refuge, Florida, United States - Lox_Sample_1.5 | ecosystem: Environmental > Terrestrial > Soil > Wetlands | place: USA: Florida...
CATTACTTCTTTCCAGTGTCCGCATTTGCGCAATCGCAGACGCCGGTCTTGATTCCCGCTCCGGCACAGCCACTGGCTTTGACGACCATGCAAGGGACTAAGCTGGCCGAGTTCGACGCGAGTCAGGGGAAAATAAGGCTCTCTCCGGTCGTCAAACTCCGCATTAACAAGACGGACCGCACAGTTACGCTGGAACTATCAAAGTAGCCCGTTACCAACTACCGGGCCACTCGCTCCCGAATGTTAGAATAACGAGCGTTGCGCAAAATTGCGCTTCGTCCCGGTGGCAGCAGGAGCGAATTCATGGAAGAAACACTTCCCATAGTGCCCGAGTCGATGGTCACCACGGCTTTCACCTTGGACGGCTATCGGATCGAGCACAATTTGGGAATCGTCCGCGGCATCATCGTCCGATCGCGTTCGATCTTCGGCACGGTGGGCGCCAGCCTGCAAACGCTGGTCGGCGGTAACATCACGCTGTTGACGAACCTGTGCGAAGAAACGCGCGGCCATGCCTACCAGCGCATGTCGGAGCACGCGGCGCAACTGGGCGCCAACGCGGTTATCGGCGTCCGCTATGACGCCACGGAGATCATGCAGGGCGTTACGGAAGTGCTCTGTTATGGCACGGCCGTGGTGGTTAAGCCGGCTGCCTAAGCCCCGCAAAAACGTCCAACCATCGTGAGCGCCAACCGTTATCTCTGCATTCATGGCCACTTCTATCAGCCCCCGCGCGAGAACCCGTGGCTGGAAGCGGTCGAGTTGCAGGATTCCGCCGCGCCCTATCACGATTGGAACGAGCGCGTCACGGCCGAGTGCTATGCGCCCAACAGCGCCGCCCGCATTCTCGACAGCACCGGCCTGATCGCCAAAATAGTCAACAATTACGCCGGCATCAGCTTCAACTTCGGCCCGACGCTGCTGTCCTGGATGCAGCAGAAGTCGCCGGAAACCTATCGCGCCATTCTGGACGCCGACCGCGCCGGCGCCGCGCGATTCTCCGGCCACGGCTCGGCAATCGCGCAATGCTACAACCACATGATCATGCCGCTGGCCAATTCCCGCGACAAGCTCACACAAGTCCGTTGGGGTATCGCTGATTTCCGCCACCGCTTCGGCCGCGAACCGGAGGGCATGTGGCTGCCCGAAACCGCCGTGGATTTGGAAACGCTCGACATTCTGGCCCAGCACGATATCCGGTTCACCGTGCTGGCGCCATCGCAGGCCAGCCGCGTGGACGGCGTCGACATCACCGGACAGCGGATCGATCCGTCACGCGCGTATCACCAGGAGCTCCCCTCCGGCCACAGCATCAGCCTGTTCTTCTACGATGGCCCGGTATCGCGGGCTGTGGCCTTCGAACGCCTGCTGGACAACGGCGAACGATTCGCCCAGCGCCTGCTCGACGCACTGTCGGACCAGCGCGACTGGCCGCAACTGGCTCACATCGCCACCGACGGCGAGACGTACGGGCATCATCATTCCTTCGGCGACATGGCGCTGGCCTATGCGCTGGATCACATCGAGGCAAGCGGCCTCGCCAAAGTCACCAACTACGGCGAGTACCTCGAAAAACACCCGCCGGAGCACGAAGTGGAGGTTCTCCAGAACACCGCCTGGAGCTGCGTGCACGGCGTCGGCCGCTGGAATAGCAACTGCGGCTGTAATTCCGGCGGGCATCCCGATTGGAACCAGAAGTGGCGCGCGCCCCTGCGGCGGGCTCTGGACTGGCTGCGCGACGAGGTGGCCCCGCGCTATGAAAAGCAGGCGGCGCACTACCTCAAGGATCCCTGGGAGGCGCGTAACGGTTACATCCAGGTGGTGCTCGATCGTTCTCTGGAAAACCGGCAGCGTTTCATCGAAGAGAATTTCCGCCGCAAGAACCCGCGCCACGCCGACCAGATTCTGGTGTGGAGGATGCTCGAGATGCAGCGCCACGCCATGCTCATGTACACCAGTTGCGGCTGGTTCTTCGACGAATTGTCCGGCATCGAGACCGTGCAGGTGATTCGGTTCGCCGCCCGCGTGGTGCAGCTCGCACAGGAGGTATTTGGCGAGAACCTGGAAGGCGCCTTCCTGGAAAAGCTGGCGCTCGCCAAGAGCAACATTGCCGAACATCAGGACGGCGCGCGCATTTACGCCAAGTTCGTGAAACCCGCCATGCTGGACCTGACCAAGCTGTGCGCGCATTACGCCGTCAGCTCGCTGTTTGAAGACTATCCCGAGACAGCGCACGTTTATTCCTATTCGGTGCTGGCCAAAGACTACCGGCTCAAGCACTCGGGAGACCGGCGGCTGGCCTTCGGCAAGATCCGCCTGACGTCGGGCATCACGGGGGAGTCGGAGACTCTCATCTTCGGCGTGCTGCATTCCGGCGGCCACGATCTGCGCGCCGGGGTCGGAATTTTCACTTCCGACGAGGTCTATCGGCGTCTGTTTCACGCCGTGCGTGACGCCTTCGCTCATGCCAATTGGGAGGAAACGGTCCGGCTCCTCGAACAGGCGGGCGAGAGTTACTCGCTGAAGAGTCTGCTCCGCGATGAACAGCGCCAGATTCTCGCCGAAATCACCGCGGAACAGCTCGACCGCTCCGTTCTAGCCTGCAGCCGGCTCTATGAGGCACAGGCTCCTCTGCTCGGATTCCTGACCGAATGCGGCATAGCCGCGCCCAAGCCGATGCAGGCGATTGCTGAGATCGCGCTGAATCACCTCCTCCAGAACGCGGTCGCGGCTCACGAACTGAACCAGATGCTGATTCAGAGCCTGCTGCACCAGACAAAACTGGCTGGCGTCACACTCGATCAGGAACGCCTGGAGATCGTGCTGCGGCGCAATGTGGAGGCGTCGTCCGATCAGTTTTACAACGCCTCGCACGACGCGGCCATCCTCGGCCGCCTCCGGGAGAAGACCGCTGTCGCTTGCTCGCTCCCCCTCAAGCTGGTGTTGTGGCGCCCGCAGAATCAGTGTTACGAAGTGCTGCAGCGCGACTACCCGTCTATGCGCGAAAGCGGCGATACGCAATGGCTGCGCGAGTTCCAGGCGCTGGCAGGCTTGCTGTCGCTGAAGGTGGAGTAACGCGCCGCCTAAAGTCCGGAAGGCTCCAGGCTTAGATCTTTCGCCAGAAGCGCTTCCACTTCCTCGCGGCGCAGCGCCGGTCCGTACACGTGCCCCTGCACCTTGTCGCACCCGAGCGCGCGCACCAGTTCCAACTCCGCCTGCGTCTCGACGCCTTCCACGACGACCACCAGATTCATGCTGTGCGCCAGGCGCACGATGCTTTGCAGCACCGGCAGCGAGCCTTCCGGCTGGTTCAGGTGCCGCAAAAACGACTGGTCGATTTTCAAGGAATCCACTGGCAGCTTGTTCAGGTAACTCAGCGACGAATAGCCGGTGCCGAAATCGTCGATCGCGATGCTGACGCCCAGGTCGCGGAGTTGCGCCAGGCGCGGCGCCGATTGCGGAAGATCGCGCATCAGATAGCTTTCCGTCAGCTCCAGTTCCAGCCGGTCCGGCGGCAGGTTGCTGAGCGACAGCGCCGTCGCCACGGTATGCATGAACTCGCGACGCTCGAACTGCAGCGCCGAAACGTTCACCGAAATGCGCGACGCCCGGTAGCCTGCGCGGTCCCAGGCCGCTCCGGCCAGGCACGCCTGCCGGATCACCCAGGAGCCGATGTCCACAATCAGGCCCGTTTCTTCGGCGATCGGGATGAACTGCTTGGGCGAAATGGTGCCGTAGATCGGATGGCGCCAGGTCAGCAGCGCTTCTAAGCCCTCCACCCTTCCCGTTCTGCCCACCAAAGGCTGGTACAGCAGCTCGAACTCCTGGTTTTCGAGCGCGCGCCGCAGTGCGGTTTCCAGCCGCAGCCGCTCCAGGCCCGCGGCGTGGTCCTCCGCTCGAAATACTTCGACATCGTTCTTGCCGCTGTTCTTGGCGTGGTACATCGCCAGATCGGCGTTGCGCAACAACTCGGCCGCATCCCGGCCATGCTGCGGATAAATGGCGACGCCGATGCTGGCCGTCATGAACAGCTCGTTGTCCTCAATCTGGTGCGGCGCGCGAAACGAGCTCAGGAACTCCTGCGCCGCCCGGATGACTGCCTGTTCGTCGGGCTGGTGCGTCAATACGATGGTGAACTCGTCGCCGCCCATTCGGCCCGCCAGGTCGTCCTCGGTCAACAGGCGTTTCAAGCGGCCTCCCACCTCTCTCAACAAGCGGTCGCCCAGGGCGTGGCCCAGAATGTCGTTGATCTGCTTAAAGCGATCCAGGTCGATGAACAGAACCGCCAGGGTGGCTGGCCCGTCGGCCGCGTCGCGCAATGCCATCTCCAGCAGTTCCAGAAAGTGCGCACGATTCGGCAGTCCGGTAAGAGGATCGTGCCGGGCCTGAAACTCCAGGCGTTCTGTGAGCGCGCGCCGCTCCAACGCTACGCCTGCCAGCCTCGCCGCCGACTCCAGAAGCGCCGCCTCGCTGGCGGAATCGCGCTCGGCGGTCCCGCTCCCGGCAGTGCCACGCCCGGAAGTCCCACGATAGTGCAGCGCGATCATTCCCAGCAGCGCCCCTGCGGCCGACCGGATCGGTGTCGATAGGCACGAGGCAATGCCCAACTGAAACGCCAGGTTCACACGCTCGGCCCAGAACGGACAGTTCCGTACATCCTCCCAAAAGACCGTGGCACGAGCAACTTCGGCCGTCGGCAACCCCGCCACGCCGCGCAGGACGCGCACCGGCCTCAGCAGACGCGCCGTCTCCCGCGGCAGACCGGGGGCCGCCACCCATGCCAGCAGCTCATCGCGCAGCAGCAACACGGAGCACACGGCGTGCCCGCATTGCTCGTCCACCATGCGCGCTACCTGCTCCAAGGTCGCTTCCAGGTTCTGATTCTCCGCCACCATCTGCAGCACCCGGTTGCGGCTGATCTCCAGAACTTCGCGCCGGCTGCGATCGGACTGCGCCTGATGTTCCTGGATCAGCCGGGCCGCACTCCGCGCCATTAACTCCACCAGTTCGCGCTCGGCGGGAGAAAAATCGCGCGAAGCTCCGGCCGGCGCCGAAAAGCTCAGCGCCCCGTCCAGCCGCGTCCCGTTCCAAATCGGCGCGCTCAGGTGTGTTTCTAATCCGCCCTCCCCCTCTGCCCCTCCGCGCGATGCCAGCACCATCGCTTCGTTGCCGGCGCCGCACAGGACCAGACCCACCGGCAGATCGAACCATCGGCAACCCGCCTCCAAGTGGGCCTGCAAAGCTTCGCCCAATGTCGGGTAGGCCGCGGTCGTAAGACGATGCAGTTCCTTCAGCCGGTCGGCAAAACGAGCCAACTCCGCCGAAGCCGGTCGCGGCGGATCGTCCGGAGGTACCAGCGCGAATTGAGGGGAAACCGCCATTCAGTTTTTTAAGCGCTTGCTGGCCGGAGCTCCCGCCAAATTAAATGCCCGCCATGGCAGCGGTAATCGGCTAGCCGCTTACGCGGGCAGCAGCCGGCTGCGTCTTCGTTTGTCGCACCGTCTCCGCGCGCCCTACCGGCTTGCGTTTCACGCGCGTGATGGGCACGTTCAGGACGATCGACAACACCGTGAAGAACAAAGATGAACTTTGAACCACAACCTTCATGGGGAGGTGTCCTGGTACATTGTCCCATATGACCGAGCCGGAAGGAACCAAGCCGGAACCCGGCCCCGCGGAAGCCGCGCCGGTTAAGATCCGGGATCCTCGCTGGCCCGCCGTACTGGCGTTGCTCGCCGCCGGCGGCTTGCACTTCGTCTTGCCGCCAACGCTACGCTTCGGTCAGGACTGGCTCCTGTTGGCCGTCGTTACGGTGCTGCTCGTCCCCACCATCCTCACTCACCAGGTCGGATTGGATCGCCTGAGCCGCGCCCTCGGCCATTCCGTCTCCGGCGTCGTCACGATTTCGATGGTTTGGTCGCTCACCCTCCTCGTCTGGCGTCTGCCGGAACACCGCGATCCGCCGCAGGCCTTGCTACAGGCGGCCGCCGCTTTGTGGGTGGTCAACATCCTCGTGTTCGCTTCGTGGTATTGGCGGCTCGACGCCGGCGGTCCTCACGCGCGCGAGGCGCGTCAGTCCCACGAACGCGGCGCCTTTCTGTTCCCGCAGATGACGCTCAAGCACATGAAGGACTGGCGGCCCGGCTTCGTGGATTATCTGTTCCTGGCCTTCAACACCAGCACCGCCTTCTCGCCCACCGACGTACCCGTACTTTCGCGCTGGGCCAAGCTGATGATGATCGTCCAGGCGTGCATCTCACTGCTGACCGTCGCGCTGCTGGCCGCGCGGGCAGTGAATATTCTCTGATTGTGTCCGGGTGGTCCCGGCGGGCGGCTTTCTAGGAGCCCGGAATCATGATGTGCGCGGTACTCGTACCCGCGTTCATGATCCATGCACCGGTCGCCGAAGGCTTGTCCGGCAGACCCAGCGATTGCGCGGTGGCGCCCGGCACGGCGATCGTCGTGTGGTGAAACGCGTGCTCCTGGTCCGGACCCATGAAGTGAATAAACGCCGATCCGAACTCCGGCTTCACGCGAGTGCCGTCTTTTTCGGCTGCGTCGAAGGCATCCTGCACAGCCTTCTTGTCGCCCTTGGCCTCGATCTTCAGGTTCTGCGCCACGCGCGGCAGATTGCCCATGCTGGTGCATTCCACCGTGAACGGCGGATGCCCAGGATAGCCGGAAAGGTCGTAGCACACCAGGCTGCCGTTGCCCTTCTGCAAGGTGTCGTAAGTGAAATCGGGCTTCCACTTGATCACCGTGACATCTTCTTTTTTCGCCCGCGCTGGAGCTGCTAGCAGCGCCTTCTGTATCGGATCGCTGGGCGCCTGCGCAAATACGCCGGCCGAAACCGCCAGGATGCCGAAGGCGGTCAAAATCGTTCGTTTCATTCTTCCTCCAGTTGCAACAGTATATCTCAACCGGCGCAACTATTCGTTGAGAATCTTAAGTACCAGGCGCAATACCCGGCCGTCGTGCACCAGCAGCGGGTGAAGTAACGTCCGGACCGGAAATGATCGTCCCACCTCGATGCGCGAACTGCTGGCCGGCAGGATCATCAGGTCCAAAGGCGTCCAGATGGAAGCGAACGAGACCCGCTCCAGCATCTCGACGTCGCGATTCAAGTCCTGCAGGAAGGCGCTCCCGGGCCGCATGTTACGCGCCCCCATCCCCGAGTGCAGGAAGGCCGTGCGAGTCCCCCGATGCGGCGTGCCGATGGTGATGAACTTGCCCACCCGTTGAATTCCGCCCAACCGCTGGACGTAGTAACGCGATACCAACCCGCCCATGCTGAATCCCACCAGGTGGATTGTCTCGCCTGCTCCGAACGCCGCCCGCACCTGGGCGTCCAGTTGTCCCGCGAGTTCGTCCAGCGGCGCCCGCCCGTCATTCGGGATCAGAGGGATGGCCTGAACCGGAAATCTATGCCGCTCCAGGTAAGGCTTCATCCGGCGGAAAATGGCGACGGTATCGTAAATTCCATGCACCAGAACCACCGGACGCATCGTCTTGAGCCTAGCAGGACACCATGGTCATCAGGGTGCAATGTTGGGCCCATAAACTTGGCTTACAGTCGCGGGTGCACCGCACTGCTTTCATGGAGCATCTGTGTCTTAGTGATGTGCGTAGGTAACAACTATGGACTCTGAACAACTGAGAGCTGGCCTCCGCGACCTTGCCCTGGACCTTCGCTGGTCCTGGAACCACGCGGCCGACGAATTATGGCATCGCCTCGACCCCGATCTCTGGGCGCTCACCCACAATGCCTGGGTCATCCTGCAGACAGTCTCTAGCGAAAGGTTGGACGCTTGTCTTGCCGAAGCCGCCTTCCGCGAAAAGCTGGAGGCGACGCTTCGTTACTACGAGCGGCGTAACACCGAGCCGCACTGGTTCGAGCGAACGTACCCCACTCCGCCGATCACCGCGGTCGCCTACTTCAGCATGGAGTTCATGCTCAGCGACGCGTTGCCCATCTATTCCGGCGGTCTGGGCAACGTAGCCGGCGATCAGCTCAAGGCCGCCAGCGATCTGGGCGTTCCCGTGTACGGCGTCGGGCTGCTGTATCAGCAAGGATATTTCCGCCAGCACATCGACGCCGACGGCCACCAGGAAGCGCTCTATCCTTACAACGACCCCACACAGTTGCCCATCGCCCCGCTCCGCCAGCCGAACGGGGAGTGGTTGCGCCTGTCCATCGCGGCCGCCGGAGCGCGCGTCTGGCTGCGAGCCTGGGAGGTCCGCGTCGGAAGAGCCAAGCTATTCCTGCTTGACTCCAACGATCCCGCCAACTTGCCCCACTTCCGCGGGTTCACCTCCGAACTCTATGGAGGAGGTACCGAGACTCGTCTGCAACAGGAACGCATTCTCGGCATCGGCGGCTGGCGTCTGTTGCGCGCTTTGGGTCTTCAGCCGGAGGTCTGCCATCTCAACGAGGGCCACGCCGCATTTGCGGTGCTGGAACGCGCCCGGGATTTCATGGAGGAGCACCAGCAGCCTTTCGACGTCGCTCTCGCGGCAACGCGCCCGGGAAATCTCTTTACCACGCACACGCCGGTGGCCGCCGGTTTCGACCACTTTCCGCCCGCGCTGATGGAGCGCCGCATGCGCCGCTATGCGGAAGAACGCCTCGGCATCCCCTTCTCGCAACTCATGGGCATGGGCCGCCTGAATCCGGACGACGGCTCCGAGCCCTTCAACATGGCTTATTTGGCGATCCGCAGCAGTGGAGCCGTCAACGGCGTCAGCCGCCTGCACGGTGAAGTCAGCCGCCGGTTGTTCGCGCCCCTCTTCCCCCGATGGCCACAGGAGGAAGTGCCTATCGGTTATGTGACTAACGGCGTCCACGTCCCGACCTGGGACTCGGCGGCCGCGGACCGCGTCTGGACCGCCGCCTGTGGCCAAGACCGCTGGCGCGGAGACCTGGAGGACATGTCTGTTGGCCTGAACTCGGCCCCCGCCTCCGAACTCTGGAAAATGCGGGCCGAAGGGCGGCGTGAGTTGGTCGACTACGTCCGCGGCTATCTCTCGCGGCAGCTCGCCGGCGACGGCGCGCCTCCCAAAGAAATCGAAGTCGCCGGGCACTTGTTCGATCCCGATACGCTGACCATTGGATTCGCACGCCGCTTTGCAACCTATAAACGTCCCAACCTGTTGCTGCGCGATCCGGATCGCTTGCTGCGGATTCTCACCAACGCCGAACGTCCCGTGCAACTGGTGATCGCCGGCAAGGCGCATCCCGAAGACCACGAGGGTCAGGAGATGATCCGCCAGTGGGTTCAGTTCGTCCGTAGCGCGACGGCTCGCCTCCACGCCGTGTTTCTGGCCGACTACGACATGCAGATGACCGAACACCTGGTTCGCGGCGTGGACTTGTGGCTGAACACTCCGCGCCGCCCCTGGGAGGCCAGCGGAACCAGCGGCATGAAGTTGTTGGTGAACGGCGGCCTTAACTTCTCCGAGCTCGACGGCTGGTGGGTGGAAGCCTACCAGTCCGATGTGGGCTGGGCCATCGGCGACGGCAAGGAGCACGATGCCGACCCCGCATGGGACCAGGCGGAAGCAGAGCAGGTCTATTCGCTGCTGGAAAACGAAGTGATTCCGCTGTTCTACACTCGCGACCCGTCCGGCATTCCGATGGGATGGATCGACCGGGTGCGCCAAAGTATGTCCCGCCTCACGCCGCGGTTCTCAGCCAACCGCGTGGTTCGCGAATATGTCCAGACTCACTACCTGGCGCGCGCACAAGAATACACGGCGCGCTCGAAAAACAATCCGGCCGCCGTGGTGGATCTGGTGCGCTGGCGGAAGACCGTCGAATCGCAATGGCACCGAGTCCGCTTCGGATCGATGGACGTAGCTTCGAGCGACGGACAACACGCCTTTCATGTCCAGGTTTATTTGGATGGATTGGACTCGGGCGACGTGCGCGTCGAACTCTACGCCGACGGGACCGCCCCAGCCCCGGAAGTCACCCAGATGCAGCGTTGCGAGCCGCTGGTCGGCTCGTCGAACGCATTTAGCTACTGCGCCACCGTTCCTGCCACTCGACCCGCCGGTGACTACACACCGCGTATCGTCCCGTACCATCCCCTGGCATCTGTGCCGCTGGAGTGCCCGCACGTCGTTTGGTATAAGTGACGCCTGGTACAGGTAGGGAGG
>Ga0335071_10009124_pt1 | contig 10155 bp, 12 predicted proteins | sample Lox_Sample_15_FD_206724 | JGI IMG/M metagenome (GOLD analysis project Ga0335071, IMG submission 206724) | Soil microbial communities from Loxahatchee National Wildlife Refuge, Florida, United States - Lox_Sample_1.5 | ecosystem: Environmental > Terrestrial > Soil > Wetlands | place: USA...
CCGTGGTCGGGGATCTCGATGACCTCTTTGATGTGACGGAGGGAGTCCTGTGGCTTCCCGCCCGCAGCGAGCCGCACGGCTTCTCGGAGTGTGGGGTCCTTGAGCTTGCCCCGATTCGGTGGACGATCAGTTTATGCCGCCAGCGCCTCCGTGGCCTCCCCCCATTTCGTGGACGGTTTCAGACTTCAGGAAACTTCACTAATGGTCTGAGCCTCCGTCCTGATCTGGTCGGCGAACTCGACCGGCGTCAGGTCCCCGATCGAGCTGTGAGGCCTGTTCTGGTTGTAGTCCCGCCTCCAGGCCTCGAGCTTCTGGCGGGCATCAAGTAACCCCATGAAGAGCTCAGCATTCAATAGCTCGTCCCGCAGCTTCCCGTTGAAGCTCTCGATGAAGGCGTTCTCCACCGGCTTCCCCGGGCGAATGAACTGCAGCTGCACTCCATGGCGGTACGCCCATGAGTCCATCGCCTTCGAGTAGAACTCCGACCCGTTGTCGACGGTGATCGACTTCGGGTACCCGCGCTCGACGGCGATCCCGTCGAGCAGGTCGGCAACCCGCTGGCCCGAGAGCGAGGTGTCCGCTGCGAGGAGCGGGCACTCGCGGGTGAAGATGTCGACCACGGTCAGAATCCGGAAGGGCCGGCCGTCGTCGAGGGTGTCCCGCATGAAGTCCATGCTCCACTGCTGGTTCGGCGCGGTGGGCGTTGGCATGATCACCCGGAGGTGGCTGGCGCGCTTCTTCCGCCTCTTCGTCCGTACTTCCAGGCCCTCCAGCTTGTAGAGACGGTACACGCGTTTGATGTTTACCTTCCAGCCCTCCCGCCGGAGCAGGATGTGGAGCCTCGGGTATCCGAACCGCGGCCTGGCAGCGGCAAGCTCGCGGAGCCGTGTCCGGAGCGGCGTCTGGTCCTTGGCCGTGCTCGGCTTGTAGTAGGTCGACCGGTTGAGCCGGAGGAGCCTGCAAGCCCGCTGCGTGCTGACGTGGAACGCCCCGATGAGCCAGCGGGCGCGCTCACGCAGCGCAGCGGGCTTCAGAACTTTTTTCGGAGGACCTCCTGGAGCATGTGCTTATCCAGGGTCAGATCCGCCACCAGGCCCTTGAGCCGCCGGTTCTCGTCCTCGAGCTGCTTCACCCGGCGCATCTCCACGATGCCCATGCCGGCGTACTTCTTCTTCCAGGAGTAGAACGTCGGCTCGCTGATCCCCAGCTTCCGGCAAAGGTCGGCTACCGGCACGCCGGCGTCCACCTGCCGCAGCGCGAGGGCGATCTGCTCCTCCGTGAACCTCGACTTCCGCATCGGCGATCCCCTTTCGTGAGGGGCTCAGCCAAGCGAAGCCCTAAAGTCATTTTCGGTCCACTTTTCGGGGGGAAGGTCATCCGTGGAGAGACGAAAGAGGCGGAGGTTCACGCCTGAGTTCAAGGCGGAGGTGGTCGGCCTGGTGCGCTCGAGCGGGAGGAGCGTGGGCCAGGTCGCCAAGGAGCTGGACCTGACGGAGACGGCGGTCCGGGGCTGGGTCCGGCGGGCCGTCATCGACGCGAAGAAGGATCCGCAGGGTCCGCTGACCACGGAGGAGCGGTCCGAGCTGGCGCGGCTCCGGCGCGAGCTAAAGACGATGACGATGGAGCGGGACTTCCTGCGAAAAGCTGCCGCCTTCTTCGCCAAGAGCGGTCGATGAGCTTCGAACTCGTCGAGGCGGAGAAAGGGCACTACCCGAAGGCGCTGATGTGCCGGGCGCTCGGGCTGTCCCGCTCGGGGCACCACGCCTTCACGACCCGGGGGCCGTCGCGACGGGCCCTGGAACAGCAGCAGCTCGACGTTCTGGTGGCGGCGATCTTCGCCGAGTTGGAGGGCCGGTACGGAGCGCCACGGATCGAGCAGGAGCTCCGCCGGCGAGGGCACCGGACGAGCCGGAAGCGGGTCGCGGCCTCGATGGTGCGCCAGGGCCTGGTAGCAAGGCCTCCGCGGCGCTGGAAGCGCACCACGGACTCGTCGCACCGGGAGCCCGTCGCGCCCAACCTGCTCGCGCGGAACTTCACTGCACCGGCGCCGGACCGCGTCTGGGTCGGCGACACCACCTACTTGCCGGTTCTCGGTGGGTTCCTGTTCCTGGTCGCCATCCTCGACCTGTTCTCGCGCAAGGTGGTCGGCTGGTCGCTGGGCGACCGCCTCGACGCGGAGCTCTCGAGGGAGGCGCTGCGGCGTGCCATCTCGCGGCGCCAGCCTGGCCCTGGCTTGCTGTTCCACTCGGACCGAGGCTTCGAGTTCGCCGCCAAGACCTTCCGGGGACTCCTCGCCCAGATCGGGGCGGTGCAGAGCATGAGCCGCAAGGGTGACTGCTGGGACAACGCGGTAGCAGAGAGCTTCTTCTCGACCCTGGAGTTCGAAGGCCCGGCCACCACGACCTGGCGCACCGTCCAGGACGCCGGGCCGGAGCTGTTCACCTTCATCGAGAGCTACTACAACGCGAGGAGGCTGCATTCACGCAACGGCTACATGACCCCGAACGAGGTGGAGCACCGCTGGCGCTCGGAGGCGCTGGCGGCATAAACTGATCGTCCACCGAATCGGGGCAAGCTCAGAATCCTCGGATGACGCTGTGCACGAGGAAGCCGACGAGGAGGACGAGGGCGCGACCGCAGCGCAAGGCAGTTGGAAGCACGAGCTGCTGGAGACCATGCACAAGATGCCCCCAGCGGCGTTTGAGCGGCTATCCCAGCGCATCCTCCGCGAGAGCGGGTTCGTGGAGGTGAGAGTCACTGGGCGCAGCGGTGACAGGGGCATCGATGGGATCGGCCTCCTCAAGCTTCAAGGTGTGCTCACCTTCCACGTCATCTTCCAGTGCAAGAGGTGGCAGGACCCGGTAGGCGCCTCTACGGTTCGTGAGTTCCGAGGAGCCATGTCTGGTCGCACCGACAAGGGCCTGATCATCACCACCACCTACTTCACGCCTGAGGGGATCCGCGAGGCGACCCGCGACGGTGTGCCCCCGATCGACTTGATCGACGGTGAAGCACTCGTCGAGTTGCTGAAGCGCCTTCGTCTTGGGGTGAAAACGGAAGCGGTCGAGCGCGTGACAGTCGATGAGGAATGGTTCAACACGATATGAGGCCGTGCCGCCCTGCCCGTAGTGCGGCAGCTCGCAGATCCTTCCCATCTACTCCGCCTGGTGGCCCGCGTCGCGGAACTTGGGAAACCTGCGGGCGCGCGTACGTCCGGAACGTGAAGTCCTCCACGCGCGGTTCTAGCTCGTGCCGTCTTCCCCTCCATTCCTCGGGTACTCGTGGACGGAGCTTGAACGCGGGAGCGGCGCGTTGCAGCGAGGGCAGTAGTCGCGCTCGGTCGCTGGCACATCCGCCTCACCAGCGGAGTTCTCGCCCCGTTCCTGCTCCAGCTGCCAGTAGGCGTGGAACACGATCGCGAACATCCCGCCGAAGCATGCAATGGAAATGACCACGCCAGCCACATATAGGTACCTCGCAAGCCCGCCGGGAGGGAGCTTTCGTGGTTCTCTACTCTGCTCGGAAACGCGCGAACGGAGCGCTGTGCTCGCGTGATCGAGTGTGAAGCGCTACAGCGCAACCTTGCGGATGCTGCGTGAGGCGAGGAAGACGGCGACGGCGCTCGTCGCCATGAGCGCGCACACGTGCGGCCACAGGTCGAGCAGGCTCGCGTCGCGCAGCACGATCCCGCGCATGATCGCGATCATGTGCGTCGTGGGAAAGACGTACCCGATCACGCGCAGCGCCCAGGGGAGACCCTCGAAGGCGAAGACGTAACCGGAGAGGAAGATCGCCGGCAGGAAGAAGGCCTGGGCGAGCTGCTGCGATTCGAGCTGGGTGCTCGCGCGGCTCGAGATGAGGAGCCCGACAGGCAGGAGCGCGAGCAGGTACACCACAGCTGCCGCGAAGAGGAGCAGGAGACTGCCGCGGATCGGCACCTGGAACCCGAAGCGCATGATCGCGAGCACGATCGCGCCCTCGACCAGGCCGAAGATCAAGTATGGGAAGAGCTTGCCGAGCACGAGGCCGATCGGATGAATGGGGGTCACGAGCAGCTGCTCGAACGTCCCCTTCTCGCGCTCGCGCACGATCGCGGAAGACGAGAGCACCACCCCGAGCATCATCAGCACCACGGCGACCAGGCCGGGGATGAGGTAGTTCGCCGTCCGACCCTCGGGGTTGAACAGAATGATGGGCTGCGCCGCGAGCGCGGTACGCACAGGTTCCAAGCGAGCGTTGTCCTCGGCGATAAGCCCGTTCACCGAGGCGAGCGCCTGGGTGCTAAGGGTGGAGTCCGATCCATCGATGAGCACGAGGACCTGTGCGTTGTCCTTGTGGAGCTTGCGGTCGTGGAAGTTGGGCGGGATCACCACGCCCACGCGTGCGCGGGCACTTCTGATCTCCTGCCGGACTTCATCGGGGCTGGTGGTCACGGTGACGATCTTGAACGTTCCCGTGGCGCGCAGCTCGTCGACGAGCAATCGGCTGTCGCTCGTTCGATCCTGATCCGCCACGACCGTTGGGACGTCGTGCACCGTCTGATCGATGAACCCGAACAGGATGAGCTGCATCGCCGGGATCATGAGGACGAGCCGCAAGGTCCCCTTGTCCCGGAAGATGTGCAGGAACTCCTTGCGGAAGACGGCGTAGAACGAGTGCCACACGGCGCTAGCTCTCTACCTCGGCACGCCGGGAGGCGTCCTCGGTCAGCTGGACGAATACGTCTTCGAGCGTTGCGTCGACGTCACGCACCGCCGCCCGCGAGAACCCGGCATCCCGCAGCTGGCGCACGATGGTCTCCTCCGGGATCGTTCGTTCGACGACGGCGTGGACCGACTGACCGAAGATGGTGGCGCCTTGGCAATACGGCTGGGTGCGTAGGAAGCTCAGGGCTCGCGCGGGTTGCCGGGTCACGATCTCGATCCGGCGCATCGCCGGGTCGTTGACGAGGGGGAGCGTCTCCAGCTCCTCGGGGCTCCCATTCACGAGGAGCCTCGAGTTGTAGAGGTAGCCGACCTCGCCGCAGCGCTCGGCCTCGTCCATATAGTGGGTAGTGACGAGGAAGGTGGTCCCGGTAGCGGCCTGGGCGAAGAGCAGATCCCAGAGCTCGCGGCGCGCCACCGGATCAATCCCGGCGGTCGGCTCGTCGAGGAACACAACCTGCGGCTCATGGAGTAGCGCGGCCGCGAGCGACAGCCGCTGCTTCCAGCCGCCCGACAGGATCCCAGCGCGCCGATCGAGGAACGGACCGAGATGCGTGAGCTCGACGACGGCGCCGAACCGGTCCCGGAGCTTCCTCGGCGGCAAGCGGTAGACGCGGCCGAAGAACTCGAGATTCTCCCTCGCCGTCAGGTCCTCGTAAAGGGCGAAGCGCTGGCTCATGTAGCCGATCCGACGCCGGATCTCCTCGCCCTGGGTGGCGACGTCGAGGCCCAGGACCCGGGCAAATCCCTCGCTTGGAGCGAGCAACCCGCACAGGATCCGGATGAGGGTGGACTTCCCGGAGCCGTTGGGTCCGAGAAGGCCGTAAATGGCGCCGGGATGGACCTCCAAGGAGACCCCGTCTAGCGCCACGAAGTCGCCAAAGCGGCGGGTGACCCCGTTCATGCGGATGGCGGGCGCGGGCGAGCTCATCGATTCACCCGGACGACGGCGGCCATGCCCGCGCGCAGCACGTCAGCGCCACTCTCGAGGCGCAGCCGCGTGGCGAACACCTGGTTGGCCCGCTCGTCGAAGGTCTGGAGGTTCCGAGGAGTGTACTCGCCCTCGGTGTTCACGAACTCGACGAACGCCTTGAAAGCGCGGCCGGGGAACGAGTCCACGTAGAGCGGTAGCGCCTGCCCCGGGTGCACGTACCCGAGCTGCGTCTCGGGCACGTACATGCGCACGTACAGCTGATCGGGTTCGAGGAGCTTTGCCGCGACCGCGTCGGGTGCGAGGAGATCGCCGGGCCGGAGGTCGAGGGTCTCGACCTCCGCGTCGCGGGAGGCGCGGATGGTGAGCTCGGCGAACTGGGTCTGGATCTGGGCGAGACGACCCTGGGCTGCCTCGACCTGTGCTTGCCACGATCGGACATCTTGGGGCGTTCCTCGGACGAGTTGGTCGAGCGTCGCTTGCTGAGCATCCCGCTGGGCGCGGGCGTTGCGCTCGGCAACATCGGCGTTCTCGAGGTCGGTCTGGGTCGATGCGCCTGCGTCGGCGAGGCGCTTCGTCCGGGCGAAATCGGTTGTTGCCTTGTCCAGCGCGATCTGGTCCTGGAGCAGCCGGGCCCGCGCGGCGGCGATCTCCTGCTGCCGGGCGCTGCTGCCCCGGACCATCACCTTGTCGAGGTTCGCCTCCATCTGGCCGTACTGCCCCTGGGCCTGCGCGAGCTGTGCTTGCAGGTCACCCGGCTCGAGCACGACCAGAGCCTGTCCGGCCTTGACGCGGTCTCCCTCGCGAACGAGAACGTCCTTGACGCGACCGCCCTGGCGCGATCCGACGCTGATCGTCCGAGCTTCGACGGTGCCGCTCCACTCGAGCGGGCCATTTGCGAGCCGGCGCGCGTAGGCCGCGTACGCGCCGAGGGCTCCCAGGACGAAGAGGGTGGGAATGGCAAAGCGAAGAACATGGCGTGTCATGGCTCAAGCCTTCCTGGACTTGCGCGACGGTCTCGGCGACGGGATGGAGATCGAGGAGGAAGGTGCGATGCCGTTCCAGAGCACCTCCACGACGCCGCTCACGTAGTCCTTGGGGCTCCAGCCAGGTCCGACCCCCTTCTCGTAGATCAGGGTCATGAGCACGTAGCTCTGGAGCGAGGCGAAGAACACGCGAGCCGCGGACCAGGGGTCCGTTCTTCGGATCCGCCCGGCCTCCATCTCCCCGGCCAGGAAGTCGGCCAGTGCCTGGATTCCTCGCATCGGTCCAGAGAAGCTGTCGCTCGGGAACCCGAACTCCCCCCGGTTGGACCAGCTCAGCAGCATGAGTGGGAAGATCTGCTTCAGGAAAGGGATGAGCTCGATCCCTAGCTCGATCAAGGCCGCCCGCAGCCCCACCTCACGGATGCGGCGTCGCAGGAAGCCGTCCCAGTCGCGCCGGTCCCGCTCACCGCGCATTGCGGCGAGGAAGAGCTCCTGCTTGGTAGGGAAGTGCTTGAAGATCGAGCCCTGGGAGACGCCGGCTCGTCGAGCGACCTCGGCCGTCGTCGCGCTAGCACCGAGCTCGAGGAACACCTCTCGTGCAGTCTCGAGGAGCTTCGTGTCGTCGATGGTGATCGGTCGTGCCATAGTGAGTATCTAATCAGTCACTAATACTTTCGCAAGTCAGTGCCCCGGAGTGTTGGTACGCCTTTCGAGCGAGCTGCCAACTGTGGATCCCCTATTCCGCGACGAGCCGGGTCCTCCCCGGCCACGAGCTCCCGTGCCTTCAAGTGCGTCGTCGCGAAGCCGACGGCGTCGATGAAGGACCAGGAGAGCCCAGCGAAGCCGTTCCGGAAGCTTCCGGAGCCGACAAACGTGCGAAGAAACTGCAGCACGGCCGCGAACAAGATCGCGAAGCCACCGAGCGCGACGCCACCCAATGCGACCTCGATTGCGTCCAAGCTCGACCGGGCATTCATGTCCGCGATTGCGCTAGCTGCGTCCGGCACGTCGAAGTGAAGGACCATGCCGGGGAGCAGGCCAGCGTCCCCGGCCGTCGCAACCGACTGCGGTGTCCCCAGACTGCTCCACTCGACCCTTCGGCGGTCGAAGAGCCGCAACGAGGAGCGGCGGAAGATGCGGCCGCGCGATAGTGGGCGGCCCATGAACACATTTACGTCACGTGCTCGATGTGCCGGGCTGTCCGTCTCTCCGCTCGCGAGCAGCTCGCGAACCGCCTCCACCAGTTCGGGGGTCGCAACCTCGTTTATGCCGATGCAGAGGATCCAGTCGTGCATCGCCTCCGCCGCGGCCCACTGTATCGGAGACGCACCTCCGGAGACGGCGATCTTCAGGACCCGGGCGCCGAATGGTGCACAGACGCGCTCCACCTCGCCGGTGGTGCCAGAGTCCACCACGAGGACCTCGTCCGCGAAGGAGACGCTTGAGACGGCGCTACGCAAGAGATGGGCATCGTCTCGGGCGATGACCACGGCTGAAAGCTTGGGCACGGCTCTCTCCTTCGGGTTCAGGTCGTGTGGTTGGGCGAGGTCACTCCGACCTCGCTCTGCTCGCCCCGGACCGGATGCACAGGGGGACGGCGGTGGAGCCTCGCCACGAGGAGGAGCGCGCTGCCATACCCGGCGAAGGCGAACGCCAAAGCGCCCGGCCCGGCGGCGGGAAAGGCCTCGACCATCTCGAAAGCGCTTAAGACGAGCATCGAGTAGGCGAGCCAGGCCGCACCCGGAAGTTCCTCACGCCGCCCAAGCCGAGCGAGTGCCACCGCGCCGGCCGCCAGCACCAGTCCGCGCAGCGTCGGCACGACCTCCTGGCTCGCTCCGGTGCCAACCAACTGCGCGACGAGAGGGGCGAGCGCCGACACCGCCGCTCCGGTGGTGCCGGCCGCGGCCAAGACGAGGAGGGCGAGCCGGGACAAGCGGGCGGCCCAGCCCGCCCGCGTCTCCGGGGTGGCGGCGGTGAGGAGCCCGATGCTTAGGATGGCTGCCGCGAGCGACGCGAGCGCGGCGGCCTCGAGCCGGGGCAAGCCTTGGGGTGCCGGGGCCGCGAGGGCGTTCGCCGAGAGAACCAGGAGCCCGCTGGTCACGGCGGCACCCCAGGCGTAGATCGTCGAGTGCATCGCCAGGTCCTTCCAGCCAGGGCGGCGGACCACGGCGGCCGCAAGGACCGCCAGCGCGGACCAGTCTGCGGCCACCCAAGCTTCCGGAAGCACCAGCGCGGATCCCGAGGTCACGAGGAGAAGCCCCAGCGTGGTCTCGAACACGAACATCGCTGGAGCCGGTGTGCCGCGACCCCGGATGGCCCGCATGTAGGCGGTGACCCCGAGGACTGACGCCGCGGCACCGAGCCAGCCCACCGCCGAAGGCAAGTGCGGGGTTATGGCAGTCGCCCCTGCAGCAGCCACCCCGATGGTACCCACCGCCTGAGCGAACTCGAACGCACCCGCAGTCCGGTGGAGAATGAGCGTCCGGAGCTCGAAGCTCGCAAGGTAGACCACCGGAAGCACTGCCACGAGTCCAAGGACGGCGGCGGGCCGCTCGTCCGCGTATGGAGAGACCGCCCGGATCGCGAGGATCAGGACGATGAGATCGGCCGCTGGGGCGACCGCCCATCGCAAGCCGGCGTCCAGGCGATCCTCAAGCCAAAAACACACGCCCCCGAGCCCGACCAGGAACGTCGCCGTGGGGAGCAGCCGTTCAGCCTGGATCGCCAGGACCACCGCGACAACGATGGCCCCTGACGCCGCTAGCCACGCGAGAAGCCGGAGCCGGTGCCGAACGGCGACAACGAGTGCGGCGCCGGTGACTCCGGCGAGGGCGAGCGTGGCGACGGCCGGGCCGAGCAGGTGGAAACGGACCATTGCCTCGTCGAGTAGCGGGAACGCGAGGAGAAGCGTCGAGGCACCGTGCACGTTCGCGCCGATCCGGTCGCCCTTGGCCGCAGCTCGGTCCGCCGCGAGCAGGAATGCGAGCGCGTACCCGAGCCCGAGCGCCGTGCCCAGCCAGGCCGACGTGATCCCGGAATCAGTGAGCGCGCGGAGGGCGAAGCCACCGGCCACGATGATCACGACCCGGCCGGCGAGGCGGAGCGTGGTGTCCGTGAGCGCAGGTGGGCGAAGGCGAAGGTCGATGGCCGCGAGCGCCGGGGAACTCGGGGCGGAGGCGGGCGGCGCATCCGCGTTCGGGTCCGCGTCGCGCTCCGCTCGCGCCGCGCGCTCGAGCGCGGCTATCCGCTCGGCGTGGCTGAGTAGCGCCTCGCGCATCGCTGAGACCGCGACTTCGAGGTCGGAGGAGTGATACCCCACCGGGGAACCCTCACTCATCGGAGGCACCATTGCGTCAACACGCGCTCGCATGGACGAGCACGTGAAGTGGGGCGAGCGGCGAGCGTAGCGAGCGCACCGGTCCAAAGCCCGCGGCCGAGAGCCAGCCCCGGAAGTCCTGCACGGAGAAGCAGCGCGACGTGGAGGTGAGCCGGAAGTAGAGCGCGCAGGTCTCACCTCCCAACTCGGCCCGGGCGT
>Ga0335071_10009126_pt1 | contig 10154 bp, 10 predicted proteins | sample Lox_Sample_15_FD_206724 | JGI IMG/M metagenome (GOLD analysis project Ga0335071, IMG submission 206724) | Soil microbial communities from Loxahatchee National Wildlife Refuge, Florida, United States - Lox_Sample_1.5 | ecosystem: Environmental > Terrestrial > Soil > Wetlands | place: USA...
ACGCGTTCGTCGGTCGGAAGCGCCTCCGCGACGGTATGGCCGAGGTCGAGCGCCACCCGCCGGAAGAGCCGCTGGTAGTCGGCGACGTGGGCGTCGCGCAACGCCGCGAACGACTTTTCCTTCGCGGCCTCGAGCGTCCGCTGGTTCCGCTCCGTCGGGTCACCGCTCACGTCATCGTAACGGCGATAGCTCGTCGCCGCCGCGACCAGGATCGTGGCGGTGGTGGCGTTCGTCAGGTGGAGCTGGGCGGCATCGGCGTCGATCGAGCCATCGGTCTGGACGACGCGGACCCGGGCCTCGAAGGAAAGCGCGGCCTTGACGGTGTCGAACCCGGTGTTGACGCCGTGCAGCACCAGCTCGCCCTCCGCGCCCGCCTTCGTCTCCGCGTGTTCCGGCGTCTGCATCGCCAGCGTGCATGAGAAGCGGGCGGGACGGTCCGGACGGCGCGCACTGTGCGCCGTCAGGCGGATGGCGATGACCTGGTCGACCGCACTGGCCAGATACTCGCGGACATACACCGTGTCGCCAAGCTGGAATTCGGTGCAGGCGACAGCGGTGTCGAGGTTCAAATCGCGGCGATAGTTCGTCACCGCCTCGCTGCCCGCCACCGAGATCAGCAGGTCGCCCACGGTCTGGTACGCCGCCTGATGCATCGGCCGGGCCATGAACTTTTCCTGCACGAGCGCCTGGGCCTGCCGGTAGTCGCCCGCGGCGAGCAATCGCCGGATTTCCGGGAGCGCCCCGAGCGCGGCGGGGTTCGCCGGATCGTAGGGGCCGCCCGCCCAGAGCGTGTCCTCGTTAAGCTGGATGCGCTCCAGTTCGACTCCGCCAAAGATCATGGCGCCGAGCCGGCCGTTGCCGACCGGCAGCGCCTCGACCCATTGCGTCGCGGGTTGACGATACCAGAGTGTCGGAGCGTCATTAGGCGCCGCGTCGCCGGTTTGGCCCCGCGCCATGCACGCGACAATCAACGCCGCCACTACGGGCAAATTTGTGGTGAGCTTCCAACGCATGATGATTTGGGCCTCCGATGAAATTCTGATGCAAAAATGCGCGCGCGGGTTATGGCGTCGCCGGTGAAATTGCCGGCGGCGGCGTATATGCGGGCAGGGTTCCAGCCAGCATCTGTTTGACGAACACCCCGAAACGCGGGGTTGGCGTATAGTCCCAGTTCGCAATCAGCTTCGGTCCGGCGCGGGGATGCAAGTCCCAGGCCACATACGACCATCGGTGATCTTCGATGGCCTGCATGACGTGCAGGAGCCAGTTGTCGGCGGGCACCTGCTTGCCCGGTCCGGCATAGCCGCCGAATTCGCTGACGATCACCGGCAGTCGCGCGGCGGCTTTCTCCAGCTTCGCTGTCCAGACATCGACGCTGTCTCCCTTGTTGTCATAGCAGTGGCTGGGATAGATGACGCCGTTGCCCCGGGGATCGGCCAGCTGCCGGCCCTCCAGGATGCCCGAGAAGTCGTACGCCCAGTCGAGACCTCCGGCGATGACCACATTCTTCGCTCCCGTGTCGCGTACGGCATCGAGCATCGTCTGCATGCCGACGCATTGGTAATCTTTTACCGCCATGTACCAGCGATTGGGCTTGTCCGTGATCCAGCCGCCCTTGAGCCAGACATCCCAGGAGACATCGTGGGGTTCGTTATACAGATCGAAAATGACGGCGGGGTTGTTGGCGAAATTGGGGGCAAAGTCCTTCCAGAACGCCACGCTGTTCAGGTCGGGCATGGAATGCTGGCCGATGTTCGCGCCCCACTCGTTGCAGTCCGACCAATGCAGATCGAGGATGATGTAACACTGCCGGGTGGCGCATGCCTGCACGACCTGCCGCACCAGTTCGCGGTAGGCTTTGCCGCCGTCTTTTTGCCCGGACGTCTTGCCGAACCAGCGGTCCTGCGAGAGCGGGAGACGGATGACGTTCACGTGCCAGTCCTGAATGGCCACGTTAACGGTTTGCAGGATGTGCCCCTCGCCGTCGCTGGTCCATTCGAGGCTGGCGACATTGACGCCCCGCAGCCGCACCGGCCGGTCCTCGCTGTCGAGTATCCGTGTTCCCACCACTTTCAAAGGCAGAAGCGCCGGTCCAACGCCCGGGGTCTCAGCCGCCGCGAGTGCTCGGCTGACCACGACGGCAATCAAGAGCGCGACTGGGATCAATGTCGCCAGTTTCGGACATGACTGCGTGAATGATTTCATGTGCTGTGGTGAGAAAAACGAACCCAAAGGATACCGGCCGGAGTCGGATTACAACCAGTAGATCAACGTCTGCGTTGGCGCGATCATGATCCGCGGGGACGCCGCGGCTCCACGGCTGTCCGGTCTACCGCCATAATCGCATGATTTGTAGGCCAGCGTGCTTGCACGCGCCCAAACCGCGCCAGCGATCTGGCTGCCTACAGTTACGAAACCGAACCGGAAAGCCGCGATAAATGGGGCCATGCATTACCATTCTCCTTGATTTTTCAGTCAACCGGTTCATCGTCAATATATGGCACGCAAACTTCGGCTGGCCTACCCGGGAGCTATCTATCATGTGCTCAATCGGAGCCATAATCGGGAGAAGCTCTTTGCCGATGAAGCAACCAAGGCGGCTTTCGTGGAGTGCCTCTGGACGGCGTGCGAGCGTTGCGGATGGCTGCTCCATGCCTATGTCATTATGGAAGATCATTTTCATGCTGCCATTGAAACCCCGCAGGGCAATCTCGCGGTGGGAATGCAGTGGCTGCAGTCCACTTTCGCCAATCGCATAGGACAGAATCGTCCGTCCCATAGGCCTCTGTTTCAAGGGCGTTTCAAGGCAATGCCCGTCGAATCGACCGCTGTTCTGGGTAAGGTCTGCCACTATATTCATCTCAACCCTGTCAGAGCCGGCTTGGTTTCAGTGCGGCGCCTCACTGATTATGACTTCTGCAGCTATCGGTTCCTATGGAGGCCCGATGAGCGGCCTGCCTGTTTGCGGTTTGCGGCCGCGTTGCAGGAAGCGGGCGGCTTGCCGGACGATTCCACCGGTTGGCAGGCGTACGAACGTTACTTGGAGTGGCAGAATGAACATGGTCCGGCTGGACGCAACCCGGCCTATCGTTCAATGAGTCGCGGATGGATGATCGGCAGCGATGCGTTTCGGAACAGTCTCTTGGAGCAGCATCAACAGGCGTCCACCACGCATTCATGGAGAAGCCTTGAAGTACGCAAGGAGCGCGAAGCCCGCTGGAACCTGGCGCTTTCGGCTTTGCTGGAAGCGGTTCCAGACAACCAACGCGGCGATCGGCGTAAGTCCGCGCCCTGGAAAGTTTCCATCGCGTCCCAACTCAAGGCTACAACCGATGTTAGCAACGCCTGGCTGGCCGACAAGCTTGCCATGGGATCGCCGATTTACGTAAGCAAACATGTCGGTCTGGCACGACGCGGAATCTACGCGAAGCCAATTCAGCTTCAAAAAGCTGAAATTAGTGAAGGTAAGGTCGTACCCCCTACCTTTCAAGACGACCACCTGCCGGTGAATTTACTCTAAGAGCTTGTCGCGATTGGGTCAAAGTTCGGCAAGAGCTCGAGATTCCGTCACGATGCAACCAATCCCGACCAAAAAAACTCCTTAAGACCGCCGTGAGGCGGCGGAAAACTGAAGGACAAACTTGGTTTTCGCAGCGCGGAGCGCTGCATAAGGAGCCTGTCGAGGCAGATTCCAGCAATCCAAGTATAATTTTCCGAACAAGATATGGCATTCATTGGCACGTCCGACAGGCTCCTCGCCCAATCCTTCCCTTGCCCTTCGTGGGTGATTCGGTACTGTCCGCGACTCTATTTTTTCAGCCATGCCGTCAATTCAAGAATTTGCCGATGCCAAAGCCGCTGGGCGCAAGCTCGTCGTAGTGACCTCCTACGACACTTGGTCGGCCCGGCTGCTGGCCGACACACCGGTCGATTGCCTGCTGGTCGGCGACAGCGTAATGATGGTTATGCATGGCGAGCGCGACACGCTGGGTGCCACGACCGAGATCATGGCGTTGCATGTCCGTGCCGTGGCGCGCGGCGCCTCCTCCAAGTTGATCGTGGCGGACATGCCTTTCCTCGCGGCCCGCAAGGGTCCGGCCGTTGCGCTCGATTGCGCGGCGGAGCTCCTTCGCGCCGGCGCTGCTGCGGTGAAAATCGAAGGCGTACGCGGCCATGTCGACACCATCCGGCATCTGGTTGAGTCCGGAATTCCGGTCATGGGGCATCTCGGCCTCACGCCGCAGTGGGTCCACCAGTTTGGCGGTTACAAGGTGCAGGCGCGCGATGCAGCCACCGCTGCCATGTTACGCGAAGACGCGGCGGCGTTGGAAGCGGTCGGGTGCTTCTCCGTGGTGCTCGAATGCATCCCGCGAAAACTCGCCCGCAAAGTCACCGCCGACCTGCGCATCCCCACCATCGGCATCGGCGCCGGTGCGGGCTGCGACGGCCAGGTGCTCGTACTGCACGATCTCCTCGGTTTCAATCCGGACTTCAAGCCCCGCTTCGTCCGGCATTTTGGCGCCGGCGCCGGCCTTATACAAAAGGGCGTGACGGATTTCGCCCGGGCCGTGCAGTCGGGAAAATTCCCCGCCGCCAGGGAGAGCTTCTAACGATGCCGCGAATCGTCCCAACGGTGGCCGAATGGCGTCAACTTCGCGCCGGATACCGCGCCGCCGGCCGCACGGTCGGTTTCGTGCCGACAATGGGGGCGCTGCACGCCGGGCACGCCTCGCTCTTTCAGGCGGCCCGGCGCGATTGCGCCGTCGTGCTCGCCTCCGTTTTTGTCAACCCCACGCAGTTCGACGAGAAACACGACTTTGACCTGTACCCGCGCATGCTCGACCAGGATTGCGCGCTCATGGACCAGGCGGGTGTCGACGTGGTTTTCGCCCCCAGTGTGGCCGAGATGTACCCCAACGGCACGCACTATGCCGTGACCGAAAATGAATTCAGCCGCGAACTCTGCGGCGCGCACCGTCCGGGCCATTTCGACGGCGTGCTTACCGTGGTGTTGAAGCTTCTGCAGATCGCCGACGCCGAGCGCGCGTATTTCGGCGAGAAGGATTATCAGCAGTTGCAGCTCGTCCGCGGCCTGTGCACCGCGTTTTTCCTGCCCACCGTCATCGTCCCCTGCCCGACCGTGCGCGAAGCCGACGGTCTCGCCATGAGCTCGCGCAATGCCCGCCTCTCGCCCGCCGAGCGCGCCCTTGCGCCGCAGTTCCACCGCGTGCTCGCTTCCGCCCCCACCGCCACCGCGGCCACCAAAGAACTCGCCGCGGCCGGTTTCGTCGTCGACTACGTGGACGACCGCGAAAACCGCCGCTATGGCGCCGTCCGCCTCGGCCCAACCCGCCTGATCGACAATGTCCCGCTCTAACATCCTCTTTTTCCTCACCGGCTCGATCGCCTGCTACAAGGCGTGCACCGTCATCTCGCGCCTCACGCAGGCCGGCGTCACCGTGCAGACCGTCGCGACGCCCGCCGCCCTGCGCTTCATCGGCCCGGCGACGCTCGAGGCCCTCAGCGGCCGGCCGGTCTTTTCCGACATGTGGGAGTCGGGCCGCGCGCTCGACCATATCGAGTTCGCGCGCCAGGCCGATCTCGCGCTCGTCTGCCCGGCGACCGGCAATACCATCAACCGCCTCTCGGCCGGCCTCGCCGATGATCTCGTCGGCGCGCTTTTCCTCGCCTGGGAGCACAAACAGAAGCCCTGGTGGATCGCTCCGGCGATGAACACGCTCATGTGGCAACACCCCGCCACACAGGCCTCGGTCGAAAAACTGCGTTCGTGGGGCGTGCGTTTCATCGAACCCGCCGAGGGCCTGCTGGCCTGCGGCGACACCGGCCCCGGCCGTCTCGCCGGGCCCGAACTGATCGCCGCCGAGGTGTTGAAGGCGCTCGGTCGGCCGCCGTCCTGAAGGCGGGGCGCATTGTCGCCAGCGCGCTGAGCCGTTGCGGACCGCCGGCTCCACCCACGAAGCACCCTCACCATGAACATCCTCGTCACCGCCGGAGCCACGCGCGAACCGCTCGATGCGGTGCGTTATCTCTCCAACGTGAGCACCGGCAGCACCGGGGCGTCCCTGGCCGACGCGCTGGCTGCGCGCGATCATCGCGTAACCCTGCTGCGCGGCGAATCCGCCGTGCCTCCCCGCTCGGCCTGCGAGGTCGAGGTTTTCACCTCGACCGAGGACTTGCGGGCACGTCTGCAACGGCGCCTGGAGGGCGGGACCTACGACGCCGTGATCATGTGCGCCGCCGTGGCTGACTACCGGCCGGGACGCGCCGCCGTCGGCAAGATCGGCTCCGACGAGGCCGAGCTCACCATCCGTCTCGTGCGCAATCCGAAGATTCTCCCGCAGCTGAAGTCATTCTCGCCGCGCCCGCTGGTGGTCGTTGGCTTCAAGCTCACCGTTGGCACTGATACCGCCGCGCGCCGCGCCGCCGTGACGGCCCAGTTTGCCGCGGGCACCGTGGATGCCGTGGTGCACAACGATCTCGATGAGATTCGGGCATCATCGGTTCATCCCTTCTGGCTCTACCGGTCGGCCACCACCGCGCCCGAGTCAATCGGCGGCACCACCGCGCTCGCGGAAACGCTGGACCGTCTCCTGGCCACGGGTGGGAAGGAACGGACCAAGGCCAGTCCGCGTTCGCGATGAGATTGGCCGTTAATAGTATCACGGCCCGCTAAACCACGATGCGCACTCTCGTCCTCAATCTCGGCAACACCTCGCTCTTCGCCGGCGTGTTTTCCGACGGGCGTCTGACCGCACGCTTTCGCGTGCCGATCCGGGAGACGGTCACCGCGCGCGGTTTCGCCCGGCTGGTCGCCCGCCGTGTGCGCGGCCGGATCGACCGTGCGGTCCTCTGTTCGGTCGTACCGGCGCTCACGGCGCCAATCGCGCGGCACATCAAGCATACATTCGGAATCGCGCCCGAGGTGCTCACCGCCGATGCGCCGCATGGCTTCAAGATCGGCTACCGCCGTCCACGCGAACTCGGCACCGACCGGCTGGCGGCGGCGTTGGGCGCGCAGGCCCTGTTCCCGGGGCAGAACGTCATCGTGGTCGATTGCGGCACCGCCACAACGGTCACCGCGTTGCGCCGCGATGGAGTCTTGCCCGGCGGCGCCATTTTTCCCGGGCTCTCGCTGTGGGCGGACCTGCTCGCGACCCGTACCGCCCGGCTGCCGCGCATCGCATTGCCGCAGGCGGTGGCCGCCATCGGCCGCTCGCCGCGAGAAGCGATCGCCAGCGGTCTTTATCACGGTCACGCTGGAGCGATCCGGGAATTGATCCAACGGATTCATGCCGAGGCGTTCGGACACCAAAAGGCAGTGGTGATCGGCACCGGCGGCCATGCGCCCCGGTTCGCCCGGGAAAAGCTCTTTACCGTGCTCGCGCCGGATCTCATCCTGACCGGTCTGCGCGCCTTTGCCGCGTCCAAACACGACCATGCTTAGAACGTTTCTCCGCGCCAAAATCCATCGGGCCACCGTCACGGCCGCCGACCGCGACTACGAGGGCTCCATCTCCATCGACCGCGCCTTGTGCCGGGCGGCGGGACTGGCGGAGTTCGAGCAGGTCGATATCTACGACATCACCAACGGTACGCGTTTCACGACCTACGTGATCTTCGGGGAGCCGGGGCAGATTCAGATCAACGGCGCCGCGGCGTTGCTCGCCCGGCCGGGCGATCTCGTCATTGTGGTGGCCTACGCCGCCCTCGCCCCGGAGGAAGTCGCCCAACATCGCGCCACCATCGTGCAGGTGGACGAGAAGAACCGGGTCGTTTCCACCCGCCTCGCCGCGGTGACGGCGCCGTGACCGGCTTTTGACCCCGGCTCGCCTTCGACATACCTTCCAGTGCCATGATCGCGATTGACGACAAAATCGACGCCGAAGCCGAGCGGCTGCTCCGCTCGCTGATGAACGTCGAATGCGATGCACGCCGCCAGTGGAATCTGGCCACGTGCCGCGAAATCGCGCCGCTGACCCTGGAGATCAACCGTCTCAAACGCGAAAAGCAGGCCATCGTGCTCGCCCATTCCTACGTGGAACCGGAGATCATCTACGGCGTGGCCGATTTCAAGGGCGATTCCTACTTCCTCAGCCTGCAGGCGAAAAACGCCCGGGCCAGGATGATCGTTTTCGCCGGCGTCGTGTTCATGGCCGAGACGGCCAAGATTCTCTGCCCCGACGCCACCGTCGTCGTGCCCGATCGCGGTTCGGGTTGCTCGCTCGCCGACTCCCTCACCGCCGATGACCTGCGCCGGCTGAAGGGACTTTATCCCGATGCCGCCGTCGTCTGCTACATCAACAGCACCGCCGCGGTGAAGGCCGAGAGCGACGTCTGCGTCACCTCGGGCAACGTGTACGACATCGTCGCACGCCTGCCGCAACACCGCATCCTTTTCGTGCCCGACCGTCTCATGGCGGAAAATGTCCGCACCGAATTGAAGCGGCGCGGTGTCGCCAAGGAGATCGTCTCCTCCGACGGCACCTGCGTGGTGCACGAGGAATTCACGCCGGAACAAATTGCCGAGGCCCGGGCGCGCTTTCCCGGCCTCAAGATCGTGGTCCATCCTGAATGCCCGCCCGAAGTCGCCGCCGCGGCCGATTTCGTCGGCAGCACCGGCGCCATGATGAAGTACGTGCGCGCCACCACCGCGCCCTATTTCCTCATGCTGACCGAGTGCGGCCTCGTCGGCCGGCTTGAGGTCGAGAACCCGGGAAAGCATTTCGTCGGCGGCTGCCGGCTGTGCCCCTACATGAAACTCAACTCCCTCGAAAAGATTCGCGACGTGCTCGCCGTTCCGCGGCCGCACCAGATCGTGACGCTGGACGAGGACCTGCGCCGCCGCGCGTCGCGCTGCATCGAAAGGATGTTCGAGCTGGCGCCCGCGGCCAACGGCTGAAGGACTGAAGAGCCAAAAGGCTGTATCCGCCGCGTTCGCCTACCGGCCATTTCCGCAACCAACCATCATTCAGCTCGAAACAACCTGAGATCGACGGTAACCCCCGTTTCGCATCTCAGTCCCTCAGTCCCTCAGTCCCTCAGTCCCTCAGTCCCTCAGTCCCTCAGTCCCTCAGTCCCTCAGTCCCTCCCATGACCGATCCTCGCACCGACCACCTAATCGACCTCGCACTGGAGGAAGACGCCGGACTCGGCGATGTGACGAGCCGCGCGATCTTCCGCGCCGGCCACCGCTCGCGCGCCTTCATTGCCGCCGGCCACAACCTTGTGGTCTGTGGACTCGACGTCGCCGCCCAGGTCTTTGCCCGGGTCGATCCGGCGTTGAAGGTGCAGCTCGTTGCCCGCGATGGCGACCGGGTGAAGCCAGGCGGCGTGGTCCTGCGCGTTGTTGGGCCCACCGCCTCGCTGCTCACGGCGGAACGCACCGTGCTCAATTTCATCCAGCGCCTCTCCGGCATCGCCACGCTCGCGCGAAAATTCGCCGACGTGGCCGGTCCGCTCGGTGTGCGCATCGTTGATACGCGCAAGACCACGCCCGGTTTCCGCGCGCTTGAGAAATATGCCGTGCGCTGCGGCGGTTGTTACAACCACCGCTCGTCGCTGGGCGAGCACGTGTTGATCAAGGACAACCATATCGCCGCCGCCGGCTCGCTGGCCCGGGCGGTGCAGAAGGCGCGCGCCGCGGCGCCGCATCCCGCCAAGATCGAAGTCGAGGCGAAGACCCTGGCGGAGGTCCGCGAAGCTGTGCGCGCCGGCGCGGAGGTCATCCTGCTGGACAACATGACGCCCGCGCAAATTCGCGCCGCCGTGGCCACGATCGCCGGCGCCGCCCTGATCGAGGTTTCCGGCGGGGTGCGCTTCGAGACGCTGCGCGATTTCGCCCTGCCCGGCGTTGACGTGATCAGCATCGGCGCGCTCACTCATTCCGCGCCCGCCGCGGACTTGAGCCTGACGGTCCTGCCGACAAAATCCTCCCGCAAACGCTAGCTTTCCGATCCTTTCACGGAAGGTAACGAAGCTAACCAAGATATCTGATCGAAATTCCCTTATCCGGCCCTCGTTCCCTTTGTTATCTTCTGTAGAAATAATGTCCATGAACGTCATTCGCACAGACTGTCTCGTGATCGGCGCCGGCCTGGCCGGTTGCGCTTACGCGCTTCGTGCCGCGGGTCACG
>Ga0335071_10009127_pt1 | contig 10154 bp, 14 predicted proteins | sample Lox_Sample_15_FD_206724 | JGI IMG/M metagenome (GOLD analysis project Ga0335071, IMG submission 206724) | Soil microbial communities from Loxahatchee National Wildlife Refuge, Florida, United States - Lox_Sample_1.5 | ecosystem: Environmental > Terrestrial > Soil > Wetlands | place: USA...
GAAGCAGGAAGGGGATATCAGCCCTGGCCGTCGGCGGGACTTCGGTAGAGGACATAAGAGACATTGTGAATTCCGAGTTTACTATTGCTATTGGGGCGAGCATGGAGGTCCCTGCCTTAAAACTGAATGAGATGTCCGGAATCGAATACCGGGTGTTTGAAAGCGTTGCAGGCCTGAAGGATACGGACATGCTGATGGAGACCCTGTCGCTGTTGAGCGGCATGCAGATGCCTGCGAAGTACGATCGTCAAAGAAGAATTCTGATCGACGGCATGAGAGACGGGCACTTTTATTGCGGCGGCAGGAAGGCTTGCCTCGCACTGGAGCCGGATCATGCGGTCCAGCTATCACGGCTGCTTGATGATATGGGCATCGTCACCAGCAGGGCTGTCGTCCCTCAGTTTGCGAAGCATGCAGGTCATATAATTGCAGAAGAGGTAATCGTGGGAGGCCTTGATTCAATTGGCAAAGACTTCGACATCCTGATATCTAATTCTCATGCTGAAGAGGCTGCCGGGCAATTGGATGTCCCTCTTTATCAGGCGGGCTTTCCGGTGTATAGGCTCCTGGGGATTACGGCCAAGGTCACCATTGGATACAGGGGAACGCTCAACATGGTTAATGAGATAGGAAACTTGTTCATTACAAACCACTGAACTGTATTGAAGGAGGTGCATATGAAGATAGCTTTTGCAACAACTGACGGTATCAACGTCGATGAACATTTCGGAAGGGCCGGGACTTTCGCCGTATATGACCTTACAACTGAAAATTACCATTTCCTCGAATTGAGGAAATTCGCAGACGGCATCGACGGGCCGATTGTGGAATCGAAGGGACAGGGGCAGATACATGAAGACCTTGTGCGCGCCAAGGTGGATAAGCTTACAGACTGCAAGATAATTTATATCACTGAAATCGGAGGTCCGTCTGCAGCCCGACTGGTCGCCAAAGGCGTTATGCCTGTCAAGGTGAAAGAGGCGGTCAGCATCGAGGAGTCCATTAAAAGGCTGCTGGAAACAGCAAAGGGCTCTCCGCCACCGTGGCTCAGGAAGGCCTTGCTGAATTCGCATTAAGGTCCGCATTATGGCGCACCTGATATAAAAATGTTCTGACATTTCAGCTGCAGAATGTTTATTAAAACGACTGAGGAGGAAAGACAAAATGAAAATGATACGGGCTTTTATCAGACCCGAAAAAGAGCAGGAAGTGGTACTGGCACTCGAAGGCGCGGGATTCCCATCCCTGACCAAGATGCCGGTTTTTGGCAGGGGCAAGCAGAAAGGTCTGCAGGTCGGACCTATTCATTACGATGAGCTTCCGAAGACACTTATTATGACCGTCATCGACGATGAGGACGCAGATAAGGTGATCGGTATCATTCAGGACAAGGCGAGATCGGGCTTTATCGGCGATGGCAAGATATTTGTCAGTCCTGTCGATAATGCATATACCATAAGAACCGGGGAGGCCGGACTATGAAGGAGATAACCGCAGTCATCAGAAGAGACAAACTGCCCGACACCAAAAGGGTCCTTGAGGAGATCGGATATCCGTCGCTTACGATCCAGAGCGTCGAGGGAAGGGGAAAACAGAAAGGGGCCATGTGCGCCGAAATGGATTCCGAAATGCCGGACAGTTACTGCACCACAGTGAAATTGAAACCGACACCGTCGACATACGCCCTGGAGCATACACTCCCCAAGGTTGCGCTCTATGTGCCGAAGCGCCTGCTCACAATTGTAGTGCCCGATGACGCGGTAGGCAAGGTCGTAACCGGAATAATAAATGTCAACCAGACGGGTAAACGGGGAGACGGAAAAATATTCGTAAGCCCCATCGATGGCGCCATCCGTGTTCGGACCGGCGAAGCCGGCGGTAAGGCAATAGCATGATCCGGGCAAGAAATGACTCCGGATTATTCATGAGAGAATGCGCGCAGCCTGAAGTATTTGCCTCTCGCGCACTGAATTAGCCCTTTGACTGGAGAAAAAAGGCCGGATATAAAACAAACATTCTGTTTATTGTGAAATTTGCATTTTCTTAGAGGTGGCCCTGAAAACCCAGACAGTGCGTTTCAATTCAAACACTTCAGGCTACGCCGTGCAAAGATTTGTGTTGAAGTTGAAAAAAAGGAGGAAATATGGCTACGGTTGTGGGATATACGAGGGGCGGCGAAGTGTGGGTCCCGAAATTTATAGAATCTATCGATGTAAATAAATGCATCGGCTGTGGCCGCTGCTATAAGGTTTGTAGCAGGGAGGTGCTGGAGCTTATCGAAAAACCTTTTGAAGGCGATGACGAATATGGTGATGACATGGGCAACAAAGTCATGTCGGTCGCCAATGCTGAAAATTGCATAGGCTGTGAGGCGTGTTCGCGTGCATGCACGAAGAAATGCCACATCCATGCCGAGGTTTGATATAATATTTATCCCGAATTTGCGATGAATAACCGGGTCTACATAATTGATGTAACGAACAGGGACGGCGTTCAGGCGTCGCGGATGTCCGTGTCAAAACTGTCGAAGACCATGCTCAACATATATCTCGATGATATGGGCATATATCAGAGCGAGATAGGGTTCCCGACATTGGGTCATGAGGTCAATTACATCAATGCAAACCTTGAACTTGCGCGAATCGGGGTCATCAGCAGGATGCATCTTGAGGGCTGGTGCCGTGCTATGCCGGAAGACATCGAGTTGACTTTCAGGAATTGTCCGGCACTCAGGCACCTCAATATTTCAGTCCCGACATCGGAAACCATGATCAGCGCGAAGTTCCATGGCAGAAAGACATGGAAGGATATTATGACCTCACTCGCAGCAGCGGTGAAACTGGCAAGAGCTGCCGGGGTGGAAACGCTCTGCATAGGCGCCGAAGATGCTTCTCGAACGAAGGTTGAAAGACTCATCGAATTCGTACTGGCAGGAAAGGAAGCCGGAGCAGACCGGTTCAGGTACAGCGATACCGTCGGCTCCGACGAACCTATGACACTGCATGAAAAGATCGGGACCATCACCGCTGGGACCGGACTACCCGTTGAGCTTCACTGCCACAACGATCTCGGGATGGCGGTTGCGGCCTCTCTTGCTGGCGCTCAGGGCGCGGTAGAAAGCGGGTATGACGCCTTTATCAATACGACGATAAATGGAGTTGGCGAGCGCGCGGGCAATTGCGATCTCGTATCCGTGCTGCTGGCTTTGAAGTTCTCTACTGCCTTAAAGAACAGACTATCGTGCGATGAACATCTTGACCTGCAGAAGTCGTGGAATGTAGCGAGATACACAGCTCGCGCCTTTAATATGCCCATTCCCGCAAATCAGCCCGGCGTTGGAGAAAACGCATTTGCCCATGAATCCGGCATACACGCTGACGGTGCGCTTAAAGACCGAAGAAACTACGAGCTGTATGAACCCGGCGACGTCGGCAGAGGAGAAGCAGAGTTGCTCGAAACCGGAAGAATCATTACAACCGGTGAGTATGGCGGAATTAAAGGGTTCCGGCATGTTTATGACAGGCTCGGTATCAGCTTCCAGAACGACGATGAAGCGAGGCGCATTCTGAATCTTGTCCAGTACGCAAATCTTCATACGCAAAAACCATTAGTGTCCGACGAACTGAAATTGATTGCAAACTATCCGGACATCATTGCAAGCATACTGACAGTGGATCCCTAATCAGCAATCGCATCTTGCGCTTTATCCGGCTTTTGGGAGATGACGATCAATAGAGCGAGTAGGGTGCCACTTTAAGGCGGAAGAGAATAGTCCCTGAGAGATTGCCCGAACCCTTTTTCACGACAAGATTATTGTATTTTCCATAAACATACTGCGAACCGGCTCACCCGGACTCTTCCGTCTTAAATAGGCACTCCACTCTTTTTTTCAGCAATTACGAATATTCGTGTCTTTGGCAATGCACTTTTCAGCGAAAGAGAATAGTCCTTTGGTTGAATTAGGATGCCTTATTCGGCACACACATTTCATCCGTACGAGATTGCTGCGAACCTGCTAACCCCGGCTCTTTCACTTCAAAGTGCATTGCCAGAGACTTTCATGCGCAGGGTGCACGATGATTCTGACAGTGCGCATAAGGCGTGTGCCCCAACGCAATAACGTCAAAATTACAATATTGTAAATAAATTAACATAATAGTATTAATAGCCCAACATAACTTTACCTAAATATCAGCCACTTGCCTCTGGCATCTGCTTTGCAATTAATAGCAATAATACTGTTTCAGAACGAGAGGACACCATGAAAGCAATTCCGGTATCTCATAGAGGGAAAGATATTATGATGAAGCATCCCTGCTTCTCGAAGGACGCTCATCGCAGCTTCGGCAGGATACACCTTCCTGTTGCGCCCGGCTGCAATATTCAGTGCAACTACTGTATAAGAAAATATGACTGCGCCAATGAATCGAGGCCGGGCGTCACCAGCATGGTATTAAGCCCGCATGAGGCTGTTGGACGGGTCAGATATCTTGTGGACAGGAACGAGCGTCTGAGTGTTGTTGGTATTGCAGGTCCCGGCGATCCCCTGGCCAATGAAGCTACTTTTGAGACATTCAGGCTGATCAACAGGGAATTCCCTGACCTGATACTTTGCGCGTCAACAAACGGGCTCTGCCTTCCTGAGAGGCTCGAAGACCTTGTGAAATCCGGCGTCAGGAGTATTACAGTCACCATCAGTGCTGCGCTCCCGGAAACTGCCGAAAAAATCTATTCATGGGTTTTCTACAGGGGCAGAAAATATACGGGAAGGGAAGCTGCCGGGCTTATCTGCGCCAACCAGTGGAGAGGCCTTCGCAATGCAATAGATGCCGGACTGGCAGTGAAGGTCAACAGTGTATTGATCCCCGGCATCAACGAAACTGAAATCCCATTGATCGCGCGGCTTGCTGGCGAGAGAGGTGCGGATTTGCATAATGTATTACCCCTGATCCCTCAGGCTGAATTCAGTCATATTGAACGACCGTCGCGCGAAATGATTCATTCTCTGCGCTTGGAATGCGGCAAATATGTTGAACAGATGACTCACTGCCGCCAATGCCGGGCTGATGCATGCGGAATACTTGGAGAGGACAGGGACATGGAGCTCGAAGTTCTCTCGGCAGTGATCGGAGAAGAATACGAAATGGTGAATTAAGGAGGCTGCCATGCTTAATGAGATTATGCAGAGCTGCAAGTATTTGGTTCTGACCGCAATGGTTGCATCTTTTCTTTCACGGGAAGGAATGGTTGTTCGGGCATTGTCTTCTGCGGTGATATTTGGTTTCAGAACCTTACTGAGCTGAAGAAGGAAAATAATAAGCGCCTTGGTCTAAAGCATTCGCCTCTTGCGCGCTGAATTAGCCTTTGTATGTGATAACTCAAGTCAGGCGCGAAAGGTACAATCTGTCTAATATGAAAATTGGCGCATCGGCCTGGCGGCCCTGAGAACCCAGACAGCGCGCATCGATTCGAATGCTTCAGACAAGGCACAACATAGCGTGTGAATAATGCGGGTTAACAATGTTACACTGGAGGTACACAATGATTACAGGAGTGATAGTCTTCGGACTTGTTATATTCGTGCTGTCGTTCTTTATATCCAAAAGAACGAATGTATGCGAAAAGGGCGAGATTGCTACATATGTCGCTTTGGTGGCCTGGGGCTCGCTTATGTTCGGTCTCTTCATATCGAAATTCGCCGCATGACCGTGTGAATTTTGGAAACTTTATGACGAGATTAAGCTTTCACTCTGCATGAAAATGAAGGAACGCGGTTTGCCGGCGCGGCAATGCGTCACCAAATGACAAGAACGATTTGCATTGGATAGCGTTATTCCTTATTATATATAACGATTATGAAAAAGATAAATCAGTGTGTCAGTAAAGCGGAATGCCGCGGATATAACTTTATGGGCCGTATCTGGATCGAAGGCAAAGACGGGGCTTTTCTCGGATACGGCAGGGTCCTCCTGCTGGAACGGATAAGACAGTACGGCTCGATCAGCGAAGCGGCGCGGTCGCTGGATATGTCATACCGGCATGCCTGGGAGCTTGTGGAATCCATGAACAATCAATCGACAAGTCCGCTTGTCGAGACTGCGACTGGAGGCAAAGGAGGAGGAGGAGCGAGATTGACTGCTGACGGCGAAAGGGCAGTTAAGCTCTTTCAGGAATTTCATGACGATTTCCAGGATTTTCTGATAAAGAAATCGAAGCAAATAAAGTTTCGTAAACGCTGATAGGGGAGGTTGCATGCCATGAAAAAAAGTTTAGTGCGGTGGATGAGTAGTATAGCCTGCCTGCTTTTACTAAGCCTCATCACTACCCCAGGCGCGATGGCATCAGAGCTGACTGTCTCGGCTGCTATCAGCCTGAAGAACGCCTTTGAAGCGATCGGCAAACTGTATGAAGCCAAGCACCCGGATACCAAAATCCTGTTCAACTTCGGAGCTTCGGGCGATCTCGTTCGACAAATAACGGGGGGAGCCCCGGTCGATGTTTTTGCCTCAGCCGCCCAAAAAGATATGGATGACATGAGTGCAAAGGGCCTGGTTCTGCCAGGCACAAGGGTGGCCTTCGCGAAGAACATTGTCGTTCTTGTCGCGCCAAGAAACAGCAGGATCAAGTCATTTGATGACCTGGCATCCGCCGGAATCAGGCGCATTGCTGCGGGCAACCCGAAGACCGTCCCTGCAGGCCGCTATGCAGCGGAGGTATTTGATTATTACAAGCTTGCATCGGCCATCAGGGATAAATTGATTTATGCCGAAAATGTGCGCCAGGTGCTCGATTATGTTGCTCGCGGTGAGGCAGATGCGGGAGTAGTCTATGCTACCGATGCAGCTGTCAGGAGTGCAGAAGTTGTAGTTGCGGCAGAGGCACCGGAATCCAGCCATAAGCCGGTCGTATATCCAATTGCAGTTGTGAAAGGAACGAAAAATGAGGCGGCAGCAAAGGCATTCGTTGATGCTGTCCTCTCAAAGGAAGGAACGGCGGTCCTGAAGAAATATGGGTTCCGCATCCCATGATCTTGCATGGCATATATGGATAGCTCTGTATTTTTCTCATTGCGGTTATCACTGCAGGTTGCAATAGCGGCCACTGTGCTGATTGTCGTCATCGGCGTGCCGATTGCCTACCTTCTTGCAAGGAAGAATTTCCCGGGCAAGGAGCTGCTCGATATCATACTGACGCTTCCGCTCGTGTTGCCGCCGACGGTGACAGGGTATTATCTCATCCTCGCATTTGGAAGAAACGGCGTTGTCGGCAGATATTTATACAACTGGTTTGACTGGAGCATCATGTTTACATGGTATGCAGCTGTGATTGCGTCGTTTGTCGTTGCTCTGCCGCTGATGATCAAGACAGGACGCGCCGCCCTCGAAGGTGTCGACAGAAACCTGGTCAACGCCGCCTACACGCTTGGCCATTCCGAGTGGGAGACGGCACTTAAGGTAACCCTGCCGCTTGCAAAGCGAGGGCTCCTTGCCGGCATAGTGCTTTCATTTGCGCGCGCGCTTGGCGAATTTGGTGCAACGCTGATGCTGGCAGGAAACATCCCCGGAAAAACGGACACGATGCCGCTCGCAATCTATTCGCTTTCCGCAAGCGGTGAGCAGGAACAGGCTGCAGGGATGGTTGTTTTGCTGACTTTTGTGGCCGCCCTTTTTTTATATCTGGCGAACAGATATAGCCGGAGAATATTCTGATGGGCTTGTCGGTTTCGGTAAAGAAAGCGGTAAAAGGCTTCACTCTGGATGTTTCCTGGCAAATAGGAAACGAGCTTGCCGTACTCTTCGGTTTTTCGGGTTCCGGCAAATCACTGACATTGCAGCTTGTCGCCGGACTCATGAAGCCGGACAGCGGAGTAATCAAGGCGAACGGCACGATCTATTTCGATAGCGAACGCAATATCAGCGCCACTCCTCAGCAGCGCTCACTTGGATATGTATTTCAGGACCTGGCCCTGTTTCCGCATATGACCGTCAAACAAAACATTCTGTTTGGCGCCAAGGGAGTACCAAAGCGTGAAACTGCTGAACGATATCATGAAATGATAGATGCTTTTTACATTAATGATCTCGAAAAAAAACGTCCTTCTGAAATATCCGGGGGGCAGAAACAGCGGGTTGCTTTTGCACGGGCATTGATGAGACGCCCTGACGTGCTGCTGCTCGACGAACCTTTTTCGGCGCTTGATACACCGCTCAGAATCGAGATGCGCGCATTCCTGAAAGACCTGCGCAAGACATTTCAGGTGCCGGTCGTGCTTGTTACTCACGACGCGGGTGAGGCAGCGGCGCTCGCCGACTCCATCATAGTCTATTCGGAAGGTTCGGTTATTCAAAGCGGCCCCGCGGGCGACGTCTTCAACAATCCGGCTGATGAGCGCGTCGGACGTTTGCTGTCCGGACAGGAAACCGCCCTGCGGACTTTTTGCAGGCAGAACTATAATGAAAGCAGGACGGCATGAACCAGGAGAATACGAAGATGGCAAACCAACTCAGCACGGAAGATTTGGAACGGTTTAAACGCCAACTGACGCTCAGCGGATATACCAAAGAGCACCAGTTCAGGCTGAAAAACAGCACTGCACTTATAGCGGGTGTGGGAGGCGTGGGTGGCACGACGGCCCTGTATCTGGCTATTGCAGGCATCGGCAGGCTCAAGCTTGTCCACTCCGGCGTGTTGACATCCTCCAACCTGAATCGGCAGATACTGATGACCGAAGATTGGATAGGCAAAACGAGGGTTGATTGCGCCAAGGCAGCGATTCAACGCATTGCCTCCGGCGTGCAGGTAGATATCTATAATGAGCGGATGACGCCGGAAAATAGTGCCGGTTTTATCAGGGATGCGGATGTGGCAGTTTCAGCGCGCCCCAATTTTCCGGAACGCTGCGCACTGAATAATGCATGCGTTAAGCACGGAATCCCGGTAATTGAGGGCGCAATGTTCGACATGGATGCTTATATGTTTTCGATCAAACCTGGACTCACCCCCTGCTTCCACTGCCTGTTCAAGGATGCTGATAGCCGCTGGCAGGAACTCGGCTTCCCTGTACTCGGAGCACTTTCAGGAACTCTGGGTTGCATGATGGCTGTCGAGGCGATCAAGGTCATCACAGGCTACGGCAAGCCGCTTTTCTCGAAGATGCTGCTTTTCAATCTGGCAAACATGGAGTTCAACACAATCGCCATCAATCGCGATCCTGATTGTCCCGTGTGCGGGACTTTACGAGTTTCGACAGGAGAAAACAAATGAGTACGGCAATAATTACAATAAAACTTTTTGGACCGCTCAGGGCGAAATTTGAGTCTGATCCGACGTTGCCAATCCGGGAAAACGAAACTATACAGACCGTTATTGAAAGGTTGTCAATCGAGGCACATCCGGCATATTTGTATTCATTAAACGGGCGCCATGCCAAAGCCTCGTCTCAGTTGCATGATGGTGACGTTCTACTTATAATCCCGCCGATAAGCGGCGGATAGAATTCTCGGATCGTCATGAAGTAACGGCAATCTGGGGTAAAAAGGACCGGAGTCGAGGTCGGTATTTTGATATCAGTGTGCTATAATTTAATAGATAACGGGATCATGTTATTTAACATGCTTTTAGCCGAAAGCCGTCGCCATTCAGTACATCTCCGCCAACTTCAGGCGACTACCTTTAATAGTATTCATCCTGCAGCACAATGTAACTTATACGCTGATGTAGGGACTTGACCGGGCTTCAGATATCAAGCCGGGATGTCAGCTAACGCAAGAAGCAGGAGGTGGACTATGGCAGAAGCAAACAGGCGTGAGGTGCCCGATGATGGTTCAGACCTGCGCAGGCGGGCCGAAGAGCACCTGAAGCAGTATGGTGAATTTGACCAAATGTCGCCGGCAACTTTAAAGAGAATATTCCATGAGCTGCAGGTGCATCAGATTGAACTGGAAATGCAGAATGAAGAACTTCGCAACACGCAAGATGAACTTGAAACAGCCCGAAAAAAATATTTTGCTCTCTATGACCTGGCACCGGTGGGATATATCACAGTCGGCGGAAACGGAATCATCCTTGAATCGAACCTCACGGCCGCGACATTGCTGAGTGTCAAAAGAGCAAACGTCATCGGTCAGCCATTGACCCGGTTCATTTACGGGGAA
>Ga0335071_10009128_pt1 | contig 10153 bp, 8 predicted proteins | sample Lox_Sample_15_FD_206724 | JGI IMG/M metagenome (GOLD analysis project Ga0335071, IMG submission 206724) | Soil microbial communities from Loxahatchee National Wildlife Refuge, Florida, United States - Lox_Sample_1.5 | ecosystem: Environmental > Terrestrial > Soil > Wetlands | place: USA: Florida...
GGGCCGCGCCGGCTAGCCGGCGGCCGCCGCCAGCAGTCCGGCGACCATCGCGCGTTCGTCCTCCAATTCGCGCGCGCTGGCGGCGAGGCGTTCCCGGGCGAAGGCGTCGAGCGGCCAGTCCCGCACCACCGACCACGCGCGGCCGTCGCTGCGCACGGGGAAGGAATAGACCAGACCCGGCGGGATGCCGTGGGCGCCGTCGGAGCGGACCGCGACGCTGAAGCAGCCGTCGGCGGGCGTCGGCGTGGTCAGCGCCCGCACCGTGTCGATGATGGCGTTCGCGGCGGAGGCGGCGGAACTGGCGCCGCGCGCGGCGAGGACGGTGGCGCCGCGCTGCTGCACCACCGGCAGGAACTCGCGGGTGAACCAGGCCTCGTCGCCGATGACCGCCGGCGCGGGCCGGCCGCCGATCAGCGCCTGCCGGAAGTCGGGAAACATCGTCGGGCTGTGGTTGCCCCAGACGGCGAGACGGGAGACGGCGGCGACGTCGACCCCGGCCTTCCGGGCCAGCAGGGCGGCGGCGCGGTGCTGGTCGAGCATGGTCATCGCGAACCAGCGTTCCGGCGGCACCGCCGGGGCCTGGCTCATGGCGATGAGGCAGTTGGTGTTGCAGGGGTTGCCCACGACGAGGACGCGGACGTCCGCGGCGGCGTTGCGCGCGATGGCCCGGCCCTGCCCGGTGAACACGCGGCCGTTGACGTCGAGCAGGTCGCGGCGCTCCATCCCGGCCTTGCGCGGCACCGAGCCGACGAGCAGGGCCCAGTGGACGCCGGCGAAGCCCTCGTCCAGCGAGGCGGTCGGCACGACCCCCCGCAGCAGGGGAAACGCGCAGTCCTGGAGTTCCATCATCACGCCCTGCAGGGCGGGCAGGGCCCGTTCGATCTCGATCAGATGAAGGATGACCGGCTGGTCCGGCCCGAACATGGCGCCGGAGGCGATCCGGAACAGCAACGCGTAGCCGATCTGGCCGGCGGCCCCGGTGACGGCGACACGAACGGGCGGCTTCATGGCGGGCGCGGTCGGGCGCACCTCAGCGGCGGAAGCGCGGCGCGAGGGCGGCGTGCGCCTCGCGGATGGCCCGCTCGGTCGCCGGCCAGTCGATGCAGGGATCGGTGATGGAGATGCCGTAGCGGAGGCGGCGCCGCGGCTGGGGGAACGCCTGGTTGCCGGCGTGCAGGTTGCTCTCGAGCATGGCGCCGATGATGGAGCGGTGGCCCGCCGCCGCCTGGGCCAGCACGGCACGCAGCACGGCCGGCTGGCGTTCGGGCTGCTTGGCGGAATTGTCGTGGCTGCAGTCGACCAGGATCGCCGGGGGGCGGCCGGTTTTTTCCAGCAGGCGCTCGGCGCGGCGGATCGAGGCGGCATCGTAATTGGGTCCCGTGGAGCCGCCGCGCAGCACCAGATGGCAGTTCGTGTTGCCGCGCGTGACGATGGCGGCGGCGGTCCCGGCCAGGTTGATCCCGAGGAAGGTCTGCGGCTGGGCGGCGGCGCGGATGGCGTTGACCGCGGTCTGGACGTTGCCGTCGGTGCTGTTCTTGAAGCCGAGGGGCATCGACAGGCCGGAGGCCATCTGGCGGTGCGTCTGCGACTCGGCGGTGCGGGCGCCGATCGCGCACCAGCACACCAGGTCGGCGATGTACTGCGGCGTGATGGGGTCCAGCATTTCGGTCGCGGTGGGCAGGCCGAGATCGAGCACGTCGCGCAGGAACCGGCGGGCGAGGCGGAGGCCCTCGGCGATCTCATGGGAACCGTCGAGGCGCGGATCCATGATCAGCCCCTTCCAGCCGACCGTGGTGCGCGGTTTTTCAAAATAGACACGCATCGCGACCAGCAGCCGGTCGGACACCTCATGGGCCAGGGCGGCGAGGCGCCGTCCGTATTCGCGTCCGGCGGCCAGGTCGTGGATCGAGCAGGGGCCGACGATCAGCAGGAACCGGCGGTCGTCGCCGGCGATGATGTCGTGGATCTGCCCGCGGGCCCGGGCCACGAAATCGGCCTGGGCGGCGGTCTTCGGCAGGCGGTGCAGCAGTTGGCGCGGCGTCGGCAGGGGACGCGTCGCGACGACATTGATGTCAGAGGTCTTGCGCACGGAGGGGGCAAATTGCGGGTGCGCCCCCGGGCAGGCAAGCCCGCGCTGCGGCTGGCTCGGCGGGGCGGGGCGCGATCTCGAAGTCGAAAAATAAAGCGGGCCGGCTACCCCTAACCGGCCCGCTATTGCTTTCTTAGTTACCCCAAAACTCCCGCTAGGCGGGAGAAGTGGAAAATGTTGACCCCAGAAGAAGCATCAAGGTTCCCGGATCGTCAAATCAAAGTTCGCGATCCCCTCCCGTTTCTTGCGGCATGTGACTGATCATGCGCGGGATAGCGGGCCGGGTCAGACTGTCAGAAATTTTATCAGCAGATTTGGGGCCATGGCGGCGGGAAGGGAGCGCCCGGGCGTCTCCGGCGGGCCGGATTCGGGCTCGCCAGCCGGCGCAAACCCCGAGAGGCTCGCGCGCGTTTTCGCGGTTCGCATGAAGCAGCAGGCCATCGAACACTTCACCCGGCATTACGGGCGGCCGCCGACCGTCGTGGCGCGGGCGCCGGGGCGGATCGAGTTCATCGGCAATCACACCGACTACAACGGCGGCACGGTGCTCGGCGCGGCCATCGACCGCGGCGTGTGGATCGCCGCCGGGCCGGCGCCGGCGGGCCGCCTGCGGTTCGCCTCGGACGCGCAGCCGGAGCCGGTGACCGTGCCCGCGGCGGCGCCGCGCCCGCTGGCCGGGGCGCAGCGCTGGGCCAACTACCCGCTCGGCGTGTGGGCGGTCTTCCGCGAATTCGGCCTGCGGCCGCCGGACGGCCTCGATTGCCTGGTGGTGTCCAATCTTCCGGTGGGCGCGGGCCTGAGCAGCAGCGCGGCCCTCGAGCTGGCCTCGGCGCTGGCGTACCTCGGGCTCACGGGCGAAAGCCCGCCGCGCGCCACCGTCGTACAGCTCGGGCGGCGCGCGGAGAACGAGTTTGTCGGCGTGCCCTGCGGCCTCCTCGACCAGAGCGTCTCGGGCTTCGGGCGGCGGAATCACCTCGTGTTCATCGACTGCCGCGGGCCGCGCTTTGAGACCGTGCCGCTCCCGCCGGGAGCGCATTTCTGGGTGTTCAACACCCAGGCCAAGCACGCGCTGATCGACGGCCTCTATGCCGCGCGCCATCGCGAATGTCAGGAGGCGGCGCGGGCGCTCGGCGTCCCCCTGCTGGCCGACGCCACGCCGGCCCTGCTGGCCGCGGCGGAGCCGCGCCTGCCCGGGCCGCTCGCCCGGCGCGCCCGCCACGTGGTCGAGGAGATCGAGCGGGTCGCCCAAGTGCGCGCCGCCCTGGCCCGCGGCGACCTCGCGGCGGTCGGCCGGCTGCTGACCGCCTCCCACGCCAGCTCCCGGACCCAGTTCGAGAACAGCACGGCGGAACTCGACCAGCTGGTCGACACGCTCACGCGAACGCCGCACGTCTACGGAGCGCGCCTCACCGGGGGCGGGTTTGGCGGCGCCGTGATGGCGCTGACCGACGCCGCGTTCGCGGCGGCCGACGCCGCCGGCGTGACCGCGGCCTATGTCGCCCGCTTCGGGACGGCGCCCGACGTGCTCCACTGCCAGACCGACCAGGGTGCGGAGCTGCTGGCCTTGTAGCCGCGCGCCGCGACCCGCCATCTCCCGCGCCACCGCCCATGACCCCGCCGCCCGTCGCCGCCCCCGACCAGCCGCCGCCGGCCGGGGCTCCCGCCCCCGTGGATCCGTTTGTGATCGCCAACGATCCGGCCCGCTCCGAGGCCGACTGGTACCGCCACGTGTATCAGGGCGACCAGGTGCCCCAGCTCACGCTCCGGGCGGTGTTGATGGGCGCCGCGCTCGGCATGCTGATGAGCGCGGCGAACCTCTACACCACGCTCAAGATCGGGTGGTCCTTCGGCGTGGCGATCACGTCCTGCGTCCTGTCCTACGTTATCTGGAATTCGTTCCGCCTGGTCTCCGGCGGGCGGCTCTCGGCGATGTCCATCCTCGAGAACAATTGCATGCAGTCCACCGCGTCGGCGGCCGGCTTTTCCACCGGTTCAACCGTCGCCACGGCCTTTGGCGCGTTGTTGCTGCTCGAGGGCTATCAGCAGCCGGTCTGGATCGTGGCAACCTTCACGCTGCTCACCGGCGCGCTCGGCGTGTTCCTCGCCATTCCCCTCAAGCGGCAGATGATCAACCAGGAAAAGCTCGCGTTTCCCTCCGGGACGGCGGCGGCGGTCACGCTGCGCAGCCTGCACGCGCGCGGCATCGAGGCGGTGCGCAAGGCGTACGTGCTCGTCGGCGCGCTCGTCGCCGGCCTGCTGGTGGGGGTGTTCAACACCGACGAGGGCACGCTCAAGATCCTCGACCGGCTCTTCCGCAAGACGCGCCTGCATCTGCCCGACCTGATCCCGGCCAACGGCTATTTCCTGGTCAACAACCGGCAGCTCATCGGCTTTGGCTTCGAGCCCAGCGTGCTCCTGATCGGCGCCGGTATGCTGGTCGGGCTGCGGGTGGCGCTGTCGATGCTGGCCGGCGGGCTGTTGCTTTACCTCTGGGTGGGCCCCGCGCTGATCGCGCTGGACGCGGCCCACGTGGGCGAGACCGCCTACAAGATCTCGATCCCCCTGGTGGGCGGCGGCACGATCTACCAGCTGCCGCGCTGGGCGCTCTGGGGCGGCACCGCGGTCATGGTGTTCTCCAGCCTGACCGCGCTGGCCCTGCAATGGCGCACGGTCGCCCGCTCGTTCCGCAGCCTCCGCCGCGGCCGGGCCGCCGCCGCCACGGACCTCGAACAGCGCATGGCGGGGATCGAGGTGCCGATGCGCTGGCTGGTCGCGGGGCTCGTGCCGATCACCATCGCCCTTGTCGCCCTCCAGTACGTCGCCTTTCATATCAGCCTCTGGCTGGGGCTCGTGGCCGTCGGCATGTCCTTCGTCCTGAGCCTGGTGGCGTCGCGGGCCACCGGCGAGACGGACACCAATCCCATCGGGCCGATGGGCAAGGTCATGCAGCTGCTGTTCGCCGTCCTCTCGCCGCCGGCTGCGTCCAGCGTGCGCGTGTCGCTGGAGCACAATCTCATGGCGGCGGGCGCGGGGGCCAATTCGGCCTCGGCCAGCGGCGACCTGCTCACCGACCTGAAGAGCGGCTACCTGCTCGGCGCGAATCCGCGCAAGCAATTCATCGCCCAGTTCATCGGCATCTTCTTCGGCACGCTGGCCGTGGTCCCGGCGTGGTTCCTGATGGTGCCGACGAAGGCCAAACTGGAGGCGTTCAACCCGCCGGCGACCAACATGTGGCGGGCGGTGGCGCAATTGCTGGCCGGCGGCGGGCTCGACCAGTTGCCGCCCAGCGCCAAGGTGGCGATCGTCGCCGGCGCGTTCGTCGGCGTGCTCCTGCCGCTGCTGGCCTGGCTCCTGCCCCGGGCGGCGCCCTACCTGCCCTCGGCCATGGGCCTGGGGCTGGCGTGGATCATGACCTACAGCAACTGCCAGTCGTTCGCCATCGGCGCCGTGCTCATCTGGCTGTGGGGCCGGGTCCACACCCGCTCGGCCGATGCCTACGGCGTGCCCCTCGCCTCGGGGCTCATCGCCGGGGAGTCGATCATCAAGGCGCTGATCGCCATGGCCGCCACCGCCGTCGGCCTGTGGGCCGCGCGATCCTGAGGCCGCCGGCGGCGGGAAAAGGGTCGACGGCGCGGGAAAATCCGCGTTCGCTCGGAGCCGGAGGAGACAGCTTCGCGGCGCCATGAAAAAGCAACCCGTCAAGCGCATCGGCATCCTGACCGCCGGCGGCGACAGCCCCGGCCTGAACGCGGCCATCCGCGCCGTGGGCAAGGCGGCCATCGGCGAATACGGCTGGGAGATGATCGGTTTCCGCGACGGCTTCCTCGGCCTGGTGGAAAACCGGTGGATCCACTTCGACAAGCGCCTGCTCGCCGGCATCCTCACCGTCGGCGGCACCGTGCTCGGCACCAGCCGCGAGAAGCCCCACCGGATGGAGGTCGACGGCCGGGTGCGCGACATGACCAGCGTGATCGCCGCCAACTACCGGCGCCTCAAGCTCGACGCGCTGGTCTGCATCGGCGGGGGCGGCACGCACAAGAACGCCCTCCGCCTGGTGGAGCGGGGCCTGAACATCATCACGCTGCCGAAGACGATCGACAACGACGTGGCGCTGACCGACGCCACGATCGGCTTCGACACGGCGCTCGGGATCGCGACCGAGGCGCTCGACCGTCTGCACAGCACCGCCCACAGCCATCACCGCATCGTCATCGCCGAGATCATGGGCCACCGCGCCGGCTGGCTCGCGCTCGGGGCCGGCATGGCCGGCGGCGCCGACGTGATCCTGATCCCGGAGATCCCGTACGACGTCGGGCACGTCGCCGCGGCCATCCGCCGCCGCCAGCGCAGCGCGACCAATTTCAGCATCGTGGCCGTGGCGGAGGGTGCGATGTCGAAGATCGACGCGGCGGCCTTCGCGATGGCGGAGCGGCACCGCAAGAACGCCCGGACCGACGCCGAGCGCACGCACGCCAAGGCCGAGCTCGCAGCCCTCGAGGCCCGGCACGAGGGCAACACCCTCCGGCTGGCAAAACAGCTGGAGGACCTCACCCACCTGGAGGCGCGCGTCACCATCCTCGGCTACGTCCAGCGCGGCGGCACGCCGTCGGTCGCCGACCGGCTGCTGGCGACGCGGCTGGGCACGGCCTGCGCCGGACTGATCCAGAAGGGGACGTTTGGCGTCATGGTCGCGGCGCGGGGCGACGGGGTGCGGGCGGTGCCGATCGAGGAGGTGGCGGGCAAGCTCAAGATCGTGCCCCGCGACCACCAGTGGGTCGAGGCGGCGCGGCGGGTCGGCACCTGCCTCGGCGATTGAGACGCGCCGGGCGCCGCCGGCTCACAGCAGCTCGGCGATGGCCGCGAAATACGCGTCGACCCAGTGGTGGGCGACGAAGAAGTAGAGCAGCGCGCCCGCGGCCAGCATCGGCCCGAACGGCACGTGCACCCCGAAGCCGATGGGCCGGGCGGGGGCGGGTTCCGCGGCGGCGCCGGCCGCCGGGGCGGGACGGTGGAAGAGCCCCTGCCAGAGCAGGGCGAGCGCGAACCACAGGGTGCCGAGCACGGCGCCGCCGAAGATCGCGGCGACCGCCCCGTGCCAGCCGGTGAAGGCGCCGATCGCGCCGACGAACTTCACGTCGCCGAAGCCCATGGCCTCCTTCTTCAGCACCGCCTCGGCGAGCAGCGCGATCCACAGCACCAGGCCGGAGCCGATCAGCAGGCCGGTCAGGCCCTCGACGGTGGAGCGGAGGCTCGCGATGACGAACAACTCGTGCTGCTGGTCGTGCAGACTCGGCACGGCGAAGGAGAGGATGACGCCGGCCACGCCCAGCCAGAGGGTGAACGCCTCGGGGATGATCATGTGGTCGAGGTCGATGAAGGTCGCGGCGACCAGCGCGGCGCAGAGCGCCATGCCGCAGGCGGCCTTGGCCGGCGGGAAGAGCTCCCAGCAGGCGAGGAAGAGCGCGGCGGTGAGCGCCTCGACGAAGGGATAGCGGAAGCTGAACGGCCGGCCGCAGCAGCGCGCCCGCCCGCGGAGCACGAACCAGCTCAGGATCGGGATGTTGTCATACCACCGGATCGGCGCGCCGCAGGCGCAGTGCGAACCGGGCGCCACCACCGACTCGCCCGCCGGGATGCGGTGGATGCAGACGTTGAGAAAGCTGCCGATGCAGGCGCCGAAGACGACCACGACCAGCGGCCAAAACCACGGGAAGACGGCGTCGATCGCGTGGAGCGGGGGCATGCGCAGGAGGGATTGCGGCCCGCGGGGGCGCGAAAGTCAAACCGCCGCTAGGGGCGCGCGGCCAGCGCCGCCAGCGCGGCGCGCCGCATCACCGGCGCGGTGCGCGCCGCCGGGACGCCGGTCCAGATCTCGAGGGCCTTGGCGCCCTGGTGCACCAGCATCGAGAGCCCGTGGGCATGCGGGAGGCCGAGGGCGGCGGCCTGGCGCAGGAGCGGCGTCGCCGGCGGATTGTAGATCAGGTCGTAGACCGCCGCGGGACGGGGCAGCCGCGCGAGGTCGAGCGGCGCGGGGTCGTCGGCGCGCAGGCCGAGCGAGGTGGCATTGATGACGATCGCGCCGGCGGGGAGCCCGGCGGGCGGCGTCGCCGGCGCAAACCCCTGCAGCGGCACGGCGCCGGCGAGCGGCCGCAGCTGGGCCAGCAGCTCGTCGAGCCGGGCGCGCGTGCGGTTGCCGATCCACAGCGCCGCGCAGCCGCGGCGCAGGCACTCGACGGCCGCGCCGCGGGCGGCGCCGCCGGCGCCGAGCAGGATCACGGGCGCGCCCGCGAGATCGACGCCGACGTCCTCCGGCAGCGCCGTGGCGAGGCCGTAGCCGTCGGTGTTGTGCCCGGCCCAGGCGCCGGGCGCTTCGCCTCGGACGAGGGTGTTGACCGCCCCGATGGCCGCGAGGCCGGGGGCCGGGGTCACGTGCGGCCACGCGATCACCTTGTGCGGCACCGTCAGGTTCAGGCCGAGAAAACCGCGCGCATGCAGCCGGTCGAGGGCGGCGGGCAGCGCCTCCGGCGCGACCTCGAACTTGAAATAGCGCCAGGCGGCGAAGCGCGGCTCGGTGCGCGCCAGGTCGGCCAGCGCGGCATTGTGCATCGCCGGGCTGAGGGAGTGGGCGATGGGCTGGCCGAGGACGGCCAGGGCCGTGCCGGCGAAGGACCAGCGGTCGAGGTCGGCAGGTGAAAGCACTGGATCGGGGGCGCGCACGGCGGGAGCCGGAGGAAATCCGTGGCGCGATTGGAGATCACCGGGCCGCGCGCGCCAAATCCAAAATCGGCCGCGGGCCCGCGACGGTCACGGCGTCGCGTGGCGCCGGCGCGTGGCCTCGAATTCCCCGACAAAGCCGGCGAACAACCGCGCCCGCTCGGAATCGCCGCCGGCCGCGTAATGGCTGGCGAGGTTGCGGCAGCACCGGCACAGCACCTCGCGCACCGGCGTGGGCGCGAGGTCGTCGGCCCGCGGGGCGATCTGGTGCCGCCGGAGCAGCGCGAACAGCTCCCCGGGGGTGCGGAAGACGCCCCGGGCGAAGGCGTCGACGAAGAACGGCGGGTCCTCGAGAAAGCAGCCGACCACGAAATGTCCCGGCAGGCCCACGGGCTCCAAGGTCAGGCCGAGCCGCTGCGCCACGAACAGGTAGACCAGCCCCAGGGTCAGCGGCAGGCCCTGCCGGCGCGCCAGCACCTGGTCGAGGAGGCTGTTGCGGGGGTCGGTATAGCACTCGACGTTGCCGCGGAATCCGTGCTCGTGGAACAGCACCCGGCTGACGACGCGGCACTGGTCGCGCGCGGTCGCCGGTTCCACGATCAGCTCGCGGCACCGCTGGGCCAGCTCGTCAAGCCGGGCGCGGCAGGCCGCCGGGTCGAGCGCCGGCGAGACCGTGCGGCTGAGCAGCAGCGCGCCCGTCTCCAAGTCGTAGTCGAGCGCCCGGATGTAGGCGGTGAACTCGGCCACGGGATCGCCGCAGTTCAGCTGCTGGAGGAACCAGGTGGCGTGCCGCGCCAGCCACGGATCCGCGCCGTGCGCGAACCCGCGCAGGAACTCGACCGCCGGGCGGCCGCGGCGCGCGAACGCGCCGGCGAGCGCCGCGCGCACCGCCGGGCTGTCGTCGTCCAGCAGGGCGCGGAACGCCGCCTGCAGCGGCGGCTCGAGCAGCTCCGGTTCCATGGCCCTACTGGTACGCGGATGCGTCCGGGTGGCAATCTGCAAACCGGCGGCTCACTCGCGGGGGCCGAACAGCGCGGTGCCGATGCGCACCAGCGTGCTGCCCTCAGCGACGGCCGCCTCGAGGTCGGCCGTCATGCCCATCGACAGCTCGGCCAGCGGCGCGCCGAACTGCGCAGCGAGGCGGTCGCGTTCCGCGCGCAGGCGGGCGAAGCACCGCCGGGCGACCGCGGGGTCGTCCGCGAGCGGCGCGATGGTCATCAGACCGTCGACCCGCAGGTGCGCCCGGCCGAGGGCGGCCTCCAGCAGGCGGGGGGCGTCGGCGGGCGCGGCGCCGAACTTCCCCGGGTCCTCGCCCGCGTTGATCTGCAGCAGCACGGGCAGGCGCCGGCC
>Ga0335071_10009129_pt1 | contig 10153 bp, 8 predicted proteins | sample Lox_Sample_15_FD_206724 | JGI IMG/M metagenome (GOLD analysis project Ga0335071, IMG submission 206724) | Soil microbial communities from Loxahatchee National Wildlife Refuge, Florida, United States - Lox_Sample_1.5 | ecosystem: Environmental > Terrestrial > Soil > Wetlands | place: USA: Florida...
GAATGGGCGGCAGGGCAGGGTCGGTCTCCAGCGTGAGCCGTACCCGGCGTTTTTCGACATCCGGTCGCACAAGGGCGGCGACATTGCCGACCAGAAGGTTCAGATCGAGGCTGCTCCGGACGGGATGCCGGTCCTTTATCAAATCGCGCACCCGATCGATCAACTCCCCTGCGCGCTGATCATCCTTGCGGATATCCGCCAGGATGGCTCGCAGTTCGTCGAGATCCGGCGATGGTTCCTGCAAAAACAACTCCCCTGCCTCGGCGTTACTCAGAATGGCGCCGAGCGGCTGCTTCAACTCATGTGCGAGCGAAGAGGCCAATTGCCCAATCGCGGTGACGCGGGTGACATGAGCGAGTTCGTTGCGCTGGTCCTCGATCCGCTGTTCCGCCTGTTTGCGGCCGGTGATGTCGATCGCAGCTCCCAGCATCCGGGCCGGATTCCCGTACTCGTCCGGATACACCCGGCCCCGGGCCGAGATCCAGCGTTCGGTGCCATCCGGCAGCATCACGCGGTATTCGCCCGCGTAATCACCCGAGGTGTCCAACGCGTGACGCACTTCGGACTCCACCTTCTCACGGTCGTCCGGCTGAATTCGCTGTATGACCATTTCATAGCTAACGTCCTCATCCGGCTTGAACCCGAACAGGCGTTGCCACCGCTCTGAACTCCAGATCCGGTTGGTCCCGATGACCCACATCCAAATGCCAAAGCCCGCTGCCTCCGCCGCCAGCGACATCTGAGCTTCGCTCTCGCGGAGTTTTTCGGATATTTGCGCTGCCTGGAGCATCTCGTAGCTCATGTCGTAGGCCATTGCTGCGACAAAGCCCATGAAGAAAAAACTCGCCATGATTGGCATTTCCACAATCTGCCAGAGCACCAGTATGCTCTGCACGGTTCCGGCCATCGTAAAGAACACGAGGCCGGTCCCCGTGGTCAGCGCTTGTCGCTTATCCCCGCGTCGCCAGACAGTGATTGCGGCGTCCATACAGAAAATCACCCACAATACCAGCGCCAGTTGGCCGACCAGCATCCACGGATTCGAGATCCCTTCGCCGAAAGAGATGGATTCGCCAAGAAAGCGGATGTGCCGCAGACGAACGGTCTCGAGGTAGTTGAGATTCTGCCCGATCAGGAAATCGAGCGGCAGCACTAGCGTCCTCAATGCACAGATGAGCCAGGCGAGCCAACGCCTTCCGGCGCGTAAATAGAGCCGCACGAAGCCGACCAGCGAAAGGACAATCACCCAGGCCGGCACGTGCAACCAGCGCACTGCAGTGGCGAATTGTGCGGGGGTCTCCGCCCGCATCATCCAGAACTCACATCCCGCAAGCGCGGCAGTTGCCGTCGAAGCCAGGGAAAATAGCAGATCGGCCCACACTCTGCGCCGTCGGCACCATATCTGCAGATGGATCGCCGCAAGGGTGAGGCATGCGGAAGCACCCATAGGCCAGAGAATAGTAATCCAACTCATAAGGTACGATTCCAGTTTACCTGGATTGTAGTCTAGCCCAACTTCCGCAGTTTAGCTCTCAGAAAAACTATCCTCGGATAAATCCAGGCATTCTGCAAAATAGCATGGACGGATTTTCAATCACTTAGCGCCGGCTCCACCCAGATTCCAGCAAAAAGTCCTTGTAATGACGACCAACCTTCCCTAAAGGGCTGTTGACTACCCTGGTCCCGAGTGCGATTCTGTGCACTACGAATGGCAATCGGCTACCGGATCAGCGAGCGCAGGACGTAGTAAGCATAAACGCCAGCTGGCCGCATCCGTCCTGGCCGGGGGCGGCTCCGGTAAATCGCAATCAGCAGAAACGAGTCTTTGCAACAATAGGAGGACACAAAGTGAAGATCACAGAAACGACAACAAGCATCCGGCTGTCCATTCTGCTCCTTACGCTGGTATTGGTATCGGCGAGTGCCCACGCCCAATCGCCGGCACCGGACAACTCCGGCAACATCCTGAAGTGGACGACGATGACCGGCGATTGGGGAGGATTGCGTACTTCCATGGCCAAGAAGGGAATCACCTTCGATTTCTCTCTGACTCAGACCGAGATGGGGGTGGTCACAGGAGGACTTGACACAGGATTAGAGTATGGCGGCCGCGGCGACTTCTATCTTAATTTGGACACGGGCAAGGCGGGGCTCTGGCCCGGCGGATTTTTTACGGTCGAGGGAGAAGTGAATTATGGCAACGGGGCCAACCTGAATTCCGGCGCCCTGCTTCCGGTAAACACGAACGAGGTCTTCCCTGTGCCCGGCAGGCCCGGAAGCGCCGCGATTCCCGCTGTGACGTTCACCCAATTCCTTTCACCATACTTGGGTGTAACGATGGGTAAGTTTAATGTCACGGCAGCCGATGACAACGAGTTCGCCCACGGCAAATTCGCCAAAGGCGATACCCAGTTCATGAACACTGCCTTTAATTTCATTCCGTCCTCCTTGTTCACCAGCCCTTATACTCCCGTTGGCGGTGGTTTTGTTATTCTACCCAACAAGAATCCCGAGGCAGCCATCTTTAAGGCCGTTGTATACGCCTCGACAGGCGTGGCCAGCCAGGCTGATTTTCACACCTTTTCACACGACGACCTGTCCGTTTACCTCGAGGGCCGCTGGCGGACCCATTTTTTCGGAAAGACCGGCCACCAGGACGTCATCTTTTTGCACTCCAACAAGGAAAAAACTTCAATAGACCAGAGACTGACTCTCGAACCGGGAACTCAGGTGCTCGCGACGAAGCCGGGTTCATGGATGTTTTCCTGCAACTTCGACCAGTATCTGTGGGAGCCGCAGAAAGGAAAAGGGTTTGGTCTCTTCGGCCGCTTCGCAGCCTCGGACGGCAATCCTAACTTCTTGCACTACTTCTACGAACTGGGTGTTGGCGGCAAGGGCGTCGGCTCAAAACGGCCCAATGATTCATACGGCTTCGGAGGCTACTACATCAATGTCAGCCACCCCACACTGACAACTCCGGCCGGCACCAGGGAATTTCTCCGGGACGAAAAGGGCATTGAGGCGTATTACAGCTTCGCCGTCACGCCCTGGGCCCACCTGTCGCCCGACCTTCAGGTCGTCCATGGAATATCGGCGCAGAATGTTGTTGCTCACTTCGAGCATGGTGCTCCCCTCAGAAATATCGACACGGCCGTGGTCCTCGGTCTGAGGCTGAACTTGTCGTTCTGATTGTTCGAATCGATCTTCATTCCCAGGCGAGCATGAATTGTATGCGCAACCTGTGAATGAAAAAGGATGAACGTAGAATTCTGTGACTCGTGATCTGTAACAGCAACAGCCTCACATTGGGAGTATTGAAGCCCGGGCCTGAGGTCAGGATTGTACTGCCTGCGGCAAGATGCGCAAATTCACGAGAGTTTAAATCTGCGCAAACTCAGGTTTCTGCGAAACAAGATGCTGGCTAACGGCGAATTGAATGAGTTCTGCAGAATTTTTCAGCTTCAGCTGTTCCATCATTCTGTACTTATGAAATGCGATGGTTCGAGTGCTCACATCCAATATGTAGGCGGCTTCCTTCATGGGTCGGCCTTCTGCCAGAAGCTGCAGCACTTCGCGCTGGCGCGCTGTCAATTCTTTAGAAACATGTTTGACTTCGGGGTTCTCAATGAAAGAATCCCGCATCGCCCTGGCAATGGCCGGCGTCACATACAAACGCCCTTTGATCGCCTCATGGATGGCCTTCGTCAATTCCGAAGCGGCAGATGTCTTGAGCAGGTATGCGGAGGCCCCCGCTTGAATTGCCTCCCTGGCGAGGTCCGGATCCGGATACATGGTAAGGAAAATCAGCTTCACCGCGGGGATCAGCTTTTTCAACTCCCTGGCGGCGTCCAGCCCATTTAGCAAGGGCATGCCGATATCGAGGATGATAACGTCAGGCTTGAGCGCCGGCGCGGCATCCACCAGGGCTCGGCCATCGGTAAAAACCGCAGGGATGTCAAAATCCGGTTTCAACATCATTTGACAGGCCTGCAACAGAAACGTGTGGTCATCCGCCAGAAGGATTCGCAATTTGCCCATGTCCGTCTCCTTGGCCAACTTAATTCCTGGCCTCATTTGGTGAAGTGTTAGGGCAGAATCTCGCATATCCTCCGGGAATTTGTATATTGTACTTTGGTTCAATCCCCGGGTCAGGATATGTGGTCCTTCCGGGGATTTAGAAATGCATGAATTGTTATTTGGGAACCAGGCCGGCTTTGCGGAGCGTCTTTCCGGCCTCCTTCACAAGGTCCTGCACGAACTTCGTAATGTCTTTTGGATTCGTTGTTTCGCTTCTCCCCGCCCAGAGCAACTCATCCCTCTCGATAGAGTAGATCAGAGTTTCGAGAGTAATGACCCTGTCCGTCCAGCTGGTTTCATAAATCGCTACCGAGGACCAGCCATAGTTCCAGTAGCCCCAGAAATTGCTGTAGTAGGGCTGAGTGTACCACGCCGTCGTCACTGTCGTGGTCAATGCCTGTTCCTTATCTCCAAGCAGCCGGATAATGCAGGCTGCGCTCACTCCGGCTTTTTGGAGAAACTCCTTGGATTTTTCCCGGTCTTTCACCAGCGCCCCCGGAAGAATTGTGTACCCCGCAATACCATTGACGCCGCGACTGCGCAATTCGGCCGCAACGGTTTCCTCACGGGCGCCCCGGAGTTCTTCGTTGGGGATGATCACGAAACAGGCCACCTTCTTTCCGGAAAAGTCGATCCGCCCGGCGCGGGGATTCTGATAAATGGAAGAAAACTTAGTTGATCCCGCAAACAGCAACGTGCCCGCCATGACAACGGCCAGCAGAACTCGTACAAACCATCTCATATAAGTCTCCTCGTTTCTTCTTGAATGGCTGCAAGGCAACCTGAAAATACCGCTTTGAGTGAACCGAGATAACTGTCAAAAAGCACAGTCCATGCTCGGCGGGGATTGTCGGATGAGAGAATGGCGTGTCAGCTTGAGTTTTTGCCGATCGCAGCAATGTTAAGGTATTCGGTCGCACGCACCAATTCCGCAACCGATTCCACCTGCATTTTTGCCATGATCTGTGCGCGGTGCGCTTTAATCGTCCGTTCGACGGTGCCGAGTTCGAAGGCTATCTGTTTATTGAGCAGTCCCCGGACAACCAGAGCCAGCACTTCCCGTTCGCGGGGTGTGAGTTTTTCGTAGCGGGAGAGGATTTCCCTTCGCCGATATCGTGCATCCCTTTCGGCAGCATCGGCAGTGAGCGCGCGCTTTACTGCAGCAAGCAGATCATCCGCACAGACAGGTTTTGTCAGGAAATCAACCGCATTGCACTTCATCGCGCTTACGGAACTCGGAATGTCGCCGTGTCCCGTCAGAAAGATTACCGGCATCGGTTCTTTCTGTTGCCTCAGGCTCTCCTGCAGTTGCAGCCCGTTCAGCCCCGGAAGCTTGAGATCCACAATTGCACAGCCCTGAGAGTCAGGGAATGTGCCGCGATAAAGGAGAAACTCCTCTGCAGATCCAAACGGCTCAACATGATATCCCGACGCTCGCAGGAGTCTTGACAGAGCACGAAGAATGGACGGATCGTCATCCACCAGATGTATTGCGGGTTCGCTGTGCTTAGAATTGCTCTCCATACGCGAGATCGTCATGCCGGCCAAAGCAGTCAATTCAAAAAATAGCAACCTTGAATTTACAAAACTATAGACGTCCCTGATGAAAAAAACAACCATTGAGATTCGATTGCACGAGAGGCCCTTCATTCAGATCTCACACCCCGTGCTTCCTTTTTCGCCATTTCCGCAGCCTCTTCCAGGGTCAAATTTTCCGGAACTCGCTGAAAGGCCCAGTGCAACTCGTAGCTCCGTTTGCCGATTGATTTGAAGAACCATGCACGGCCCGTAACCTGCACGTTGAAGGATTTCACTACCCAGCATCCAGGTTCTATCTGCTCCTGGCACACATCCAGCGTGCCGCCTTTGCGTAATTTCCCAAAAATTCCCCAGGCAAATTCAAGATCACGCGACATCACGGCCCGCAGTTCAATAAGCCGTATTTGGCCCTCATCCACCAGAATGCTGCCCTGAATTACATGGAAAATCCTCGATTCAAACGTAGGCGGATTGAAATTAGGATTCGGACGAAAACTCAGGCGCACTGTCTGTCCGTCGGAAGATTCCGTTGTGTACAGAAGTGCATCCGGCAGCAACTTAAGAAGGCTCTGAGCCTTCTGCAAATCGTCGTTCTCTTTGTGTTCCTGCTCCGCCAAATCGCGAGGATTGCGGATCAGCCGCTCTATGCGCTCATCCTCTTGCTGCTGTTGCTTTGGAGTGAGCGGACGGCCATTCTGATCGAGCAGGCGATTCAGAGTCCCTTTCTGCGTTTCGATGACAATTTCAGTCCGCTTTTCGTCCTCCTCTTGCGACCGCATCATATATCGAAAGTAGCCAGGCTCCATCACCCGCGCCCGGAGCTCATTCTCAACCATCTGGCGCACCAAAGCTTGTGGATCCACTGAAGCCTTCTGGGCATTCGTGTAGCCCAAGTGGGCAGGCACAAAAACAAACCCCACAATCCAGGACTTGATCGCCCAACCGAAATATCGGTTCGGATAATCCTGATGCAAACTGCAAACTCGCATATGGTCACCAAAATAGACGGGAGCATAAGAAACAACGAGCGGAGAAAAAACTGTCAATGTTTACAGCAGCAGGGTTCGACAAAGTATTGAATAATAAGGTCGGCGGCGGATCTGAACGGATTCTCACGGATTGACACGAGTCGCATGCCTGTAAAGTTTGACAGGTGAGCCATATTATAGTTGAGCTATATTAATGATGGCGCTTAATTTGATTGTGTTGATATGCAAAACACGGTTTCTGCCAAGGCATGCACCAATAGCCTGTAAATGGAGGATATGAGCAATGGGGAACAAGAAAACAGTGTTACTAATTGGATTAGCCCTCGTTATGACTTTTTTCTGTGTGCTCGTGCAGGCACAAGACGTCAAATATAATTTTGATACCAATACTGATTTTTCCAAGCTCAAGACCTACAAATGGGTTGATGTTCCAGGCGCCAAGTATCCCGATCAGTTAACATCCAATCAGATAAAACAGGCAATTGATTCACTGCTGGCGCTGAAGGGATTGACCAAAACCGAAGACGATAGCGCCAATCTGTATGTTGCCTTCCAGGTGGCTGTCACCCAAGAAACACAATGGAATGCCACGGCATATGGCGGCCGCTACCGCATGATGGGCGGCATGGGATCCGCAACCAGTTCAACCATCAAAATCGGCACCCTGGCCCTTGACTTTTATGACGTGGCCCAAAAAAGCCAGGTGTGGCACGGCACCGCAACCAAGACTCTGAATCCAAGCAAGGACCCGCAAAAGAACCAGGACAGGCTGCAGAAGGCCGTGGCCAAGCTGCTGAAGAACTATCCACCAAAGGCTAAGAAATAGAGGCCACGGCTCCCGACGTCGGCATGCACTTGCCTGCCCAAAACTTTTAATCGGGGGCCGACCTCTGGATGCGCAAGCTCGAACGGGAGAGGACCCCATGCAAGTCCAACGGATGCTGCTTCCGACGTGGTTCCTGATTATGGTCTCTATTGCCCTGCCGGTGTCCGCGCACGAGAAAACCGATGTCGTGATCCTTAAGAATGGCAATAACATCACTTGCGAGATAAAGACTCTGGCGAGGGGGATGCTCACGGTCAATACCGATTCGATGGGTACAGTTCAGATCAAGTGGCCGGATGTGAAGAGAATAACCAGCAAATTTCTCTTCACCATTCAGGACAAGCAGGGACACATTTATGCCGGAAGCCTGCAGTCTGCGGCCGAGGATGGGCACCTGGCCGTTGAAGGGACCGAGGGAGCAAAAGACCTGGAGCATTTGTCGGTCGTGCAAATCCAGGAGCTGGGAGGCAGCGCCTGGAAACGCTTTTCGGGCTCTGCGGATCTTGGCACCTCTTTCACAAAAGCCAGTGACAGCAAGCAAGTCAACTTTTCGGGAGATTTGACCTATCGCACGGAACACTATTCGGGTCAGATGAGCTTTAACAGCACCTACGGCACGTCCAAGGGCGAAACAGACGCAGACCGCAGGCAGCTGACCCTTTTGGGCACCATGCAGTTCTCGAAAAAATGGCTCCTATACTCACAGGCAAGCCACGAGCACAACCTTGAGCTGCAGCTGGATCGGCGATTTTCGTTTTTGGCGGGGCCGGGTTACAGGATAGCGCAGAGCAACCGGACTCTTATTACGGCGATCGGAGCTGCTGCAGTCACGCGTGAGAGTTACTACGGCCAGGACGTATTGAAGAACGCCGAGGGTTATTTTGGGATCGAGGCTCAATTCTTCAAGCTTTATTCGCCGAAGTACGACATCGTCAATCAATTTATGTATATGCCCAACTTCACAACCATTGGCCGCCGCAGACTTGAGTTCAACACGAAGCTCCGCATCGAGGTCTTGAAGGACTTTTTCGTCAGTCTTACTTTTTATGACAGCTACGACAGCAAGCCTCCGTCGGAGACAGCCACGAAGAACGATTATGGCTTTACTACGGGCATCAGCTGGTCTTTCAGGAAGTGAGTCGATTTACGATTGACGATTTACGATTGACGATTGAAAAACAACGGTCAGGTCAGAAACCGGGAGGATTAAGAATGAATCGCAAAATTGTAGTGTGGACAACATTGTTGGGCATCGTGTTTCTTCTGTCGATGTGCTTCGGCCAGGAGGAGAAAAAGAAGCCGGAAGCCTACTCGGCTGTTGCAATGGCGACGGGCGGAGTTGCAGGCGGCGGCATGCTCGGCTTTAACTTCTCCATAAACGAGTACACGAGCGACGCAGACTTGATGCGGTATGCGACATTGCTGAAAGAGAAAGGGAGCGACGGGCTGCGCAGGGAATTGGAAAAGCCGGAATTGGGGCGGATCTATCCTGACGCCGGGATTGGAAACTCCATTGCGATTGCGCGGAAGCGTCAGACCGCCAAGGGCACCGTGATCACGATTGTGACCGCGCGCATAATGCCCTTCCTCGAGCTTCGCAACAGCGGCCGATCTACAGACTACGAATTTGGTTTCTTACAGGTAATCCTGAACCAGGCAGGCGAAGGAACGGGAAGCATCATCGGAGCGGCCAGAATAAAGTTCAACAAGAAGCAGGGCCAATACGAAATAGAGAGTTACGGAAACCAGTACATCAAAGTCGTGAACGTCCGCCCGCACAAATAAACGATAAGAGCCGACATGAACTGGCTTCAGAAATACCGCATTCGCACCTATCTCAAATCTTCTCTGTGGGTCATGCCTCTCATCGCAGCCGTGGCGGGAGGACTCTTTCATCGGCTGGTCTGGACGTTCGATCTCCGGACCCAATGGAGATGGCTTGACTTCACCCCGGATGGCGCACGGGCGATAGTCGGGGCGATTGTTTCTTCGGGTCTGACATTTATTGTATTTCTTTTAACCATGCTCTTCATTGCGGTTCAAATCGCCGCGTCCCAAATGACACCCCGGATTACCGCCCGTGTCGTTGAAAGCCGCGCGAGCAGGCTTTCGCTGACCATCTTTATCTTCATGTACGTTTATTCAACCAGCGTAGGAGGGAGGCTTATAGAGCCCGTTCCCCAGTTTGCGGTTCTTCTGACTGTTGTTTTCAACCTGGTGAGCATCGGGCTATTCATTTTTCTTGTTGCCTATGCGGCAAGAGCGGTTCGTCCCATCAGTATCTTTGCAAGCATTGTGAGTGAAACGACTCGGGTCATTGAGGCGATTTATCCGGTCCTGCCTGGAGAAACGAGGCGTGACACGGATGCCGAAGATCCCCTTCGCGGGATCTTGCCCACTGCCTCGATTCGCCAGCGGGGAAGATCCGGAGTGTTTGCTGCCTTTGACGCCCGGGGCCTGGCCCAGACAGCTCGGAAGCATGGGTGTGTGATCCGGATCATTCCTCAAGTTGGAGACTTTGTGGCCGAAGGAGATCCTCTATTCCATGTGTATCAGGGCGGCGAGGCTATCCCGGAGAAAGAACTCCAGCAGCGTGTGGCATTCAGAAAAGGCCATACCTTTGAACAAAATCCCGCCTATGGTTTCAGGATCATCGTCGATATCGCGATTCGGGCTCTCTCGCCTGCAATCAATGACCCTACGACCGGCACTCGCGCGCTCG
>Ga0335071_10009132_pt1 | contig 10151 bp, 9 predicted proteins | sample Lox_Sample_15_FD_206724 | JGI IMG/M metagenome (GOLD analysis project Ga0335071, IMG submission 206724) | Soil microbial communities from Loxahatchee National Wildlife Refuge, Florida, United States - Lox_Sample_1.5 | ecosystem: Environmental > Terrestrial > Soil > Wetlands | place: USA: Florida...
ACCGGCTCATGGCCGTCTCGGGACTGGCGTCCCTAGAGCTTTGCATCATCCCGTTTGAGGCTGCAGTCCCAGTCTTTCCGCTCAGCGGGTTCCGGCTGTACGACGACCTGGTCATCGTGGAGTCGATCGTGGGGGAGCAGCAGCTCGCCGAAGCGGATGATGTTGCGCGCTATGAGAAATACCTGGAGTTGCTGCGAGATGCGGCAAGCACGGGCACCGAGGCCGCCGCAGTGATCCGGCGGTCCCTGGAGAGCTTGCGGTGATCTATGTCGCGAGAATGCAATGGGGATGTTGACGCCCCCTTATCTGGACACCAAGTCATGATCAACGGCCACGCTCTCCTTCCTTCGTGGCTGCGATCCCTGTCGCGGAATCGCGGTCCAGGTGGAGCGCCCGCAGCGAAGTCAGGACGAACGATCTGAACGAACGGCGGTCGCTGGAACCGCCCGGACGAGGCCAGCTTCGTCACGCAACGTCATTGAGAACCCGGGTTCCGGCGCGTGCAGTCCCGCCGTCTGGGCGGCTCTGGAGCACGGGCTCGCTGCGGTCGTGGCCGCGCATAACAGTCGTCTGTGGCAGGGGTGACGCCGTAATGGCGTGAAAGGTGGCGAGGCTGCCGGTCACGGCGGGCTGGGGTTTGCTGCCGCGTGGTGGTGCTCATGGTGGTGCGGTGCGGGCGGCTGCCGGGTATTGGGGTATTTGTACCGATTTACAGTATCGGTGTGGCCGTCCGCTGACGTCGCTTGTCCTTGGCGGGCTGGACCCCGCATAACAGTCTGAACGGCGGGAGCTGCTTTCCAGGGCTGTTTCATGGTGCTTCGAGCCCGCGGATCAGATTTCCGCTTGCCCCGCAGCTCCTGCGGACGGCCACGACCGTATCCCCTCTCATCGTAGGAGCGATGATGCACGAAGCAGAAGACGAGCCGCTGTTCGCTGAGCGCGCCGCCGGGATCGACATCGCCAAGGCCGGGATCGAGGTCACCATCCGGGTGCCCAGCGATACCCGGCGCGGCGGCCGGCAGCAGGAGACCCGCTCGTTCCGCACCGTTCGCAAGGACCTGCTGGCCCTGGCGGACTGGCTGCGCTGCTGGCAGGTCACCAAGGTGGGCATGGAATCGACCGGGGACTACTGGAAGCCGGTGTACTTCCTGCTCGAACGCGAGGGCCTGGACTGCGTGCTGTACCACGCCGCGCAGGTCAAGGCGCTGCCCGGAAGGCCCAAGACCGACAAGCTGGACTCCGTCTGGCTAGCGAAGATCACCGAGCGGGGCGCGCTGCCAGGAAGCTTCGTGCCCCCCGAGGAGATCCGCCGGCTGCGCACCCACACCCGGTACCGGCGGCACCTGACCCAGGCCCGCACCGCCGAGAAGCAGCGGGTGGAGAAGCTACTGGAGGACGCGCACCTGAAGCTGTCGTCGGTGATCTCCGACATTCACGGGGTCTCCGGCCGGGAGATGCTGGATGCCATCGCCGCCGGCGAGCGCAACCCCAAGACCCTGGCCCAGTTCGCCCGCGGCACCATGCGCGGCAAGATCGCCCGGCTCGAGGAGGCCCTCGATTGCGCCTTCGTGACCGAACAGCACGCAGCCGTCCTGGCGATGATGCTGGCCGCCATCGACTACTACACCGCCCGGATCGGCGAGCTGACCGCCAAGATCGAGGTCCTGTGCGAGCCGTACCTGCACCAGATCGCGCAGCTGGACGCCGTGCCCGGCACCGGGGTGATCACCGCCCAGGACGTCATCGCCGAGATCGGCGCCGACATGACCGTCTTCCCGACCGCCGCCCACCTGGTGTCCTGGGCGAAATGGTGCCCGCAGGTCGCCCAGTCCGGCGGCAAGCGCAAGGGAGCCAACGCCGCCGGCCGCGGTAACCGCTACCTCGGTGCGGCCCTCGGTGAAGCCGCTATCACCGCCGGCCGCACCCAGTCCTTCCCCGGCGCGAAATACCGGCGGCTGGTCAAGCGGATGCCCAAGAAGAAAGCCCTCGTCGCCACCGGCAACTCCCTGCTGACCATCTACCACGCCCTGCTCTCCGACCCCGCCGCCACCTACACCGACCTCGGCACCGACTACTACGAACGCCGCGCGAACATCCGCCGCCAGGCCCGCAACCACGTCCGCGGCCTCGAACGCCTCGGCTACAAGGTCACCATCCAGCCCATAGACCCCGGCACCGGAGAACTCCAGCCAGCAGCCAGCTAACCCGCCCGCACACACTCAGCCGACGACGCTCCGCGCCGCCGGCAGCTGCCGCCTGCCCGCAAAACGCTCTACTTTCGGATCAGTGACTTCAAGCCGGTCGAACTACCCGGCGGCCTGTTCGTGGACCGCCGGCTCCCGGCCGGTTACGCGCCATTCGACATCGCGGAATTCGCGGGCAAACTCTACGTGACCTATGCCAAGCAGAACGCAGCCCTCGAAGATGACGTGGCCGGGCCGGGCCACGGATTCGTGGACGTCTTCACCAACGACGGTGCGCTCGTCCGCCGGCTGGTCACCCGGGGCGCGCTGAACTCGCCCTGGGGGCTCGCCCTAGCCCCGGATGACTTCGGCAGGTTCAGCGGAGCGCTGCTCGTCGGGAACTTCGGCGATGGCCACATCAACGCTTACAACCCGGTCACCGGCGCGCACCTGGGCCAGCTACGCGGGCCCAACGGCCGGCCGATCGCCATCGAAGGCCTGTGGAGCCTGCGTTTCGGCAACGGGAACGCCGCCAAGACCAACGAGCTGATCTTCTCTGCCGGGCCAGACGGCGAGACACATGGCCTGCTCGGAAAGCTCCTACTGGCCAGCTGAAACAGCCGTGATGCGGAGGTGCAGCAAGCCCCGCAAGCCGACGTCTGGCCGGGCCCGCAAGCGGACCGGCCAGACGCCGGCCAGTACTGACCCATTCGAGCACCCGCCACCGCCTGATCGGCATCTTCTGCCGCCGTCGGCTAGCTTCGGACGGCGAAGATTTCCCAGGAGCCGGGCACGCCTTTGAGCTCGTGGCTGCCGCGACTTTCCATCTGGATCGGGGCGCCGGCGACAAGGTCGCGGATGGTGCGGGAGACCAGGACTTCGCCCGGGTCGGCGAGGGCGGCGACCCGGGCGCCGGTGGCACCGCGATCCCGCGGACCTCGCCGGCCGGCCCGTGTTCCATCTCGCCGGTATGCACTCCGGCGCGGACCTGCAGGCCGAGGGCGCGCACGCCCTCGCTGACCGCTTGGGCGCAGGCGATCGCTCGTGCTGGGCTGTCGAACAGTGTCAGAGCCCCGTCGCCGGCGGTATCGACCAGCCGGCCCTGGTAGCGGTCGAGCTGCCTGCGGATCAGCTGATGGAAGTCGTCGATCACCTCGCGGAACCGGCGGTCGCCGATCCGAGCGGCCAGTTGCGTAGAGCCGACCACGTCGATGAACAGCACGGTGCCCAGGAACCGGTCGGGGCTGGGCAACGGCCGCTCACCAGTCACGAATTCCTCGATGGCGTCCAGCACCGGATCGGTGCCGCCGGTGAAGTAGAGCAGGTCGGCACCGGAAAGCTCGATGTATCTCGCGCCGGCGATGTGCGCGGCCAGGTACCGGGTGTGCTGGGCCGCTGCCCAGCACCTGATAGGCCAGATGGACGGTGCCGTTGCGGGCATAGCGGGTATCAGGGGCATTCACGGAACCGCTCCGGACGGGAAGACCGGAAATCCGCCCGGATCTTCTCGGTGGTGCAGCTCGGCGAGGCGGGTGAGGCTGGCCCGGTCCGGTCTTTGGCGGTGGCAACGACACAGTCGGTGAGGGTGCGGACGGTGGCCGTGCGCCGCCCGCTCTCGATCAGGGCACGTTCACCTACCACCGCGCCGGGCCCGAGTTGGCCGAGTTGACGGCCGTCGGCCCAGACACCCAGGATCCCGTCCAGCAGCAGGTACAACTCGCCGCCAGGGGCTCCTTGCTGAACCAGCAGCGAATCTTTGGCTAGCCTGCGTACTGACGGCCTGTCACCGGCACGCATGATTTCGGCGGACATCTGCCGTTCCAGGGCGGTTTCGGCGACTGTGACCAGCGGCTTGGAGTCTTCGCTGCCCCACGGGGTGTGCTCGCCGTGGCTCGTGAGCAGCCATTGGCGAAGGTCGGCGGTGCCGGACTTGGCGGTCAGGTGGCCTTCGTGGTCGTATATCCAGTGGCGCGGGAAGCGGCTGGCCCCGGTCATCTCCCCCCGGACCGACCCGTCGGCACCGACGGTGAGGGTCAGGGTGGTCCACACAGTAGGAGACATCCAGCGAAAGTAGGGCTGGCCGCGGGACTGGCAGGCCGGTCCGGCCGCCGGTTGTCTGAGTGAACCGGGCTTCCGTGGCGGTGATCTCGGGTGCCGGCCTGCTTTCGGGGAATTCGGCTGGCTCGAAGGTGACCTTGCGGACTCCGCCAATCCGTAGCCGGGTGCAGGAGATATACCCGCGCCCGCAGTACCCGGCATCAACCACCCGGCCGTCGGCACCCGGCATCAACCACCCGGCCGTCGGCCACCTCAATCCAGGCGGCCAGGTGGTTGGCGAACCGGAACCGTTCCGCCGCGAACAGTTCATCGAGGTTTCCGATAACATCCGGTGGCGGGACGTCGAAATGGGTCAGGCCGGTGGAGAACCCGGCCTTGGCCGGCCAGGTGACCGATTCCGACGGGATCCATGACACGCTCGTGACCGAGGACTGAATGCGCATTTCTCCTCCAGGCTTGTTGCGTCGGCGCTGGCCGTGCGACGTGGCGGGTCAGGCTGCATCGCGGCCGCGGATCGGTACCTCACCAAGGTCGCCCTGACGGGGACTGGCTGGCATCCGTGAAGTCGCCAGTCGGATCGCCGGTGGCATGGCCGGCCACCAGCGCGAGCGGGCCTGGGCAGCGCTCGCCACACGGGCTACCATGCGCGATATGACCGGGCCCGAGGCGCAGCTGGCGGGCCCGCTGCTGCTCGGCCGGGAGCCTGAGTGCGCGGCCATCGACAAGTTGCTGGAGGACGCCCGCGCGGGCGCTGGCGGAGCGCTGATCGTGCGGGGTGAGGCCGGGATCGGAAAGTCAGCGCTGCTGGAGTACGCACGGCAGCGCGCGGCACCGATGACGGTGTTGTCCGCGGGTGGTGTGGAGGCCGAGTCCGACCTGGCCTTCGCGGGCTTGCATGAACTGCTCCGGCCGGTCCTCGGCTGCCTGGACGAATTGCCCGAGCCGCAGTCGCGGGCACTGGCCGGGGCACTCGGGCTGGCCCCGGCCACGCACGCCGACCGTCTGCTCATCTCGGCCGCGGTGCTTAGCCTGCTAGCGGCGGCCGCGGAAAACACCCCCGTGCTTGTCGTGGTCGACGACGCGCAATGGGTGGACCGGCCGTCGGCCGATGCGCTGGTGTTCACCGCCCGGCGGCTGCGGGCCGAGAGGCTGGCGATCCTGTTCGGGGCACGCGAGGGTGAGATGAGCCGGTTCGAGGCGGCAGGTCTTGCTGATCTCGCGCTCACCGGGCTGGCCCGGGAGCCCGCCGCGGCGATCCTCGCTTCAGGCACCAGCCAGGCGGCGCCTGGCGTGCAGGAACGGCTGCTCACGGAAGCCCGGGGCAATCCGCTGGCACTGCTCGAATTGCCGGCGGCCCTGTCCGAGGAACAACTCCAGGGCCTCGATCCGCTGCCGGAGGCGATGCCGCTGACCCCGCGCCTCCAGAGCGTGTTCCGGCAGCGGATCCGGCGGCTTCCCCCCGCGGCGCAAACCGCGTTGCTGATCGCCGCCATCGATAACGTGGGCGAGGTGAGCACGGTGCTGCGCGCGGCCGCCGGGCTCCAGCTTTCCGCCAGCGCCTTCGATCTCCCGCAGCAGGCAGCCTTGATCCAGATCACCGGCCCGACGATCACCTTCCGGCACCCGCTGGTCCGGTCGGCGCTATACCAGGCGGCGACGCTAAGTGAGCGGCAGCAGGTACACGCGGCGCTGGCGAGCGCGCTGAGCGGCGACGAGCACGCCGACCGCCGGGTCTGGCACCAGGCGATGGCCACGCTGACCGGTGACGAGGAGGTCGCCGCCGCGCTGGAGACATCGGGCCGCCGCGCACAGCTCCGGGCGGGCCACGCCTCGGCGGCGACCGCGTTCCTGCGCGCAGCCGAACTGAGCACGGACGAAACCCGCCGGGTACAGCGAATCGCTACGGCCGCGCAGGCCGCCTGGGACGCCGGCCAGGCCGACCGGGCCCGCGCCGCTGCCGAACGGGCGCTGGCGCACGTGACCGGCCAGACCCGGGCGCAATTGCTGCACCTGACCGGGGTGATCGAAGCGCGCACTGGCAGCCTGGCTGAGGCGTGCAGGAGGCTTGCCGACGGGGCTGCGGCGACCAGTGATACATCGCTCAAACTGGAGATGCTGATCGAGGCCGCCCAGTCGGCCTCGTTCTCCGGTGACGTAGCGAGAGCCACCGAGATCGCGGGCCTGGGCGTTGCCATACCGGCGGTTAGCACACGCGATCACCTGATCATCGGCACGTTCCGGGGATTCATAGCGGCGTACGCCGGGGAGCATGAGCAAGCACAATCCCTGCTGGCCGGGGCGCTCAGCCGAGCCGACACACTCGACGATCCACTGGCACTGATCTGGGCGTGCAATGCAGCCCAGATGGCGGGCGAACCGGGCGGCGGCCTTCGCTACGCCAATCGCGCGGTCGAGGCCGCGCGCCGCCATGGCCTGCTCAGCCGGCTGCCCCGGGCGCTGGAGCAGCAGGCAACCGAGCTCGCCGCCGCCAGCAGCTTCGAGCTCGCCTACGCGGCCGCCGAAGAAGGCTACCGGTTGGCCCTCGACATCGGTCATGGACTGGGGTGGCACCTGGTGACCATGGCAGGCGTGGAGGCAGTGTGGGGCCGTGAGGATGATGCCCGCCGCCACGCGGAGCAGGCGCTGGCCCAGCAAAATGCCTTCGTCGCGAGCATGGCCGAGAACACGCTCGGCATCATCGAGCTCACCATGGGACATATCGAGCAGGCAGCCGACCGCCTGCTCACGCTGGCCAATCTGGAAAACCCTCGTTTCAACATGCTCATCGCCTTGCAAGCGATGCCGGACGCGGTAGAGGCAGCAGTGCGTGCAGGCCGACACGAGGATGCCGGCCTGCGTCTCGAGATCCTCCGCGGTTTCACCAGGATGGCGCCCACGCAAGTCCGCCTGGCGCTGCTGGCGCGGTGTGAGGCACTGGTGGGCGTGCGCGATGCGGATGAGGCATTCAGGGAAGCTGTGGCGGCAGCCGCCGCGCTGCCGCCGTTGCAGCGGGCCCGGACAGAGCTCCTATACGGTGAATGGCTGCGGCGTGAGCGGCGGCGCACCGAAGCGCGCGGTCATCTGCGCACCGCACTGGAAATGTTCCGCACCATGAGCGCGGCGCCCTGGGCCGAACGGGCCGAGGTGGAGCTGCGGGCGACCGGGGAGACCGCACGCAAGCGGGACGTGTCTGCCGCGGAGCGGCTGACACCTCAGGAGCTGCAGATCGCCGGGCTGGTTACTGAAGGGCTGACCAACAAGGAGATCGCGGCGCAGTTGTTCCTCAGCCCGCGCACGGTCGACTATCACCTGCGGAAGGTCTTCACCAAGCTGGGCATCGCCTCCCGGACCGAACTCATCCGCGGTAGCCTGCCTCAGCACGGTACCGGCTGAAAGTGGCCGACCCCAGGGTTCCGGGCCAGCGAACCGGCCCGGGCCCCGATGGCGTACGGATGAGCGTAACGGGCCTGACCCGGTGGTCATCGTCGTGCGGCGAGCGGCAGCCCGGTGGCCGCCCCGGCGAGGACGGCCGCCATGAGCGCGATTCCCCACTCGGTCAGGTGAGTGTGACCGAGCACCGCACCGGCGAGGGTCACGGCGAGGCCGATGACCGCCCACAGCGCGAGCCCGCTCGCGATGGCCACCAGTCCCGCACGCCCGGCGATCAGCGCGCCGAGCGCGCAGGCCGCCGCCGTTACCACGACCGTCACGATGAGCATGGCCGGGTATCCGTGCGGGAACGATACCGCGGCACCTGACCCGTGGATGTTGGTGGTAAGCGCCGGAAGAAAGGAGACGACCGGGCCGGCCAGCGCCAGCACCGTGGCGACGGCCGCCCTGACGAGCGTGCTCGGCGCTGACCTGGGGGTAGCCCGGGTTCGGGTATCGACGTGGGTCATCGGATTGTCCTTCCTCAAGATCGATGAAGCCTGTGAATAGCTCTACTCACCAACCTCTCCTGGCCGCAGGCGGCTGGCATCAGCGAAGTCACCAGTCACCTCGCCAGTCATCGTCACGACGGGACTTGCCGCCCCGGGCAGACCAGCCGGGCACGCGGCCCCGGGCAGCGACCCGGCGCACCGGCCCGGCACCGGGACTGGCGACATCACCGATGCGAGCAGCGGCCCGCGCAGGGATCGTGGGCCTATGCCAACCAGCGCTCTTGACTCCCCCGGCCACGACAGCAGGATGCGGATCATGATCATCGACGACCATGAGATCTCCCGTGCGGCCATCTGTGCACTGCTGCACGCCGAAGGCATCGACGTCGTCGCCGATTTCAACACCAGTGGTCACGCGCTTGCGGTTGCGCGTGCGCTGCATCCCGAGATAGTTATCGTCGACGTAGCACCCGCGACGGGCACTGGCTTCGGTGTCGCCCGAGAGCTGTGCGGGCTGCCCGCCCCGCCTGTTGTCATCCTCACCTCCAGCGCCGGCCGGGCCCGGTTCGGCGCCCAGATCAACAGCTACAGGTTCGTCGCCAAAGCAGACATCACTGCCACAGTCATCGCCAGCCTCGCAGACACCCCGCCAACTGGCCCGACCGAATCGCATACCCGGGAGCCCAGCTCGGCAGATGGTCCCTGATCAGGCCCGTGGCGCGTATTCGATCGAGTCGAACGGCCAGTCGCGTTCCAGCCAATCACGGACCGCGTGGTAGAGCACCGGGTCGAGCGCCGCCTGGTCCGCGCGGACCCAGGAACGGACGACCGCGCCACGACGTCCCTGGTTCTCGCCGGACGGCGGGTAGATGTAGACGCAGCCGATGACCTCGCCCGTGGCGGTGCTGAGCACGGTGTAGGTGAAACCGCGGCGCCCCGCGAAATCCTGCGCGTGACGCTCCAGATCGCTCAGGTTCTCCGCCAGGCTCATCTCGTGCGGCCAGCCAAATCCGGCGAATCCCGGGGTTGCCTGGATGTGGTCGATGCTGGTCGTCCACGCGGCGTAGTCCGCGGCATTGTGCCGGGGCCCGAGCGGTTCCAGCCGCAATTCCCCGGCCGTGAGGCCGCCGGGAACGGCAAAACCGGCCGGGACGAACAAGTGATCACCCATCAGGCGATGCTAACCGCCAGATGCCCCGCGCAGCAGAGCCCCTCCGCAGGCTGCCCGCCTATGCAACAGCGGCGTCCGGTCAGGGCCTGGATGCTCATTCCCTGGCGGCGGCTAGGTAGGCGAGGGCATGCCGCTCACGCGCGTTGCCGGATTCCACCAGCGGTTTGAGATGGGCGGTGAACTCGGTGATCTCCTGCGGGCTGAGCGCGCGCTGCATGGCCTCGCCCAGGGAGGGCACGAGCGGGTTTGCGGACATGCGCAGGGCCAGGTCCCAGGGGACCGGCCGTTTGCCGCTCTTGACGGAGATCCGCAGTTCGAGGTCGATCGCGGCGAACCCGGCCCGTTCGGCATGCCGCACTAGGTCGCGCTCGTCAAAGTCGAGCATGGGATCATCGCCCGGCGGCTGGATGGACTCGTACAGCGCCGTGATCTTGGCGGCCAGCGGCTTTACCGGAGTGATGTCGTAACCGCTGAGCCGGTCCGGGTCGCGCATCAGCGCGTTGATCGGCTCGAACACGCTGATCCGCCCGCCCGGCCTGAGCACGCGGTAGAACTCCCGCAGCGCCGCCGCCTTGTCCTTCACGTAGATCAGGACGGACCTGGTGGTGACGACATCGACCGAGGCGTCGACGATGCCGGTCAGCGACTCGGCCGCGGCCAGGACGAAGCGGCACCGGTCGAGGTACCCTTCGGCGGCGGCGGCCGCTCGGCAGTGATCAAGCAGGCCCTGGGAGATGTCGGAGAAGATCACCTGCCCGGACGGGCCGAGCCGGCTGAGCGCCCCGAACGCGATCAGGCCGTCGCCCGCGCCTACGTCGAGCACGATGTCGCTGGGGCGCAGCTTGGCCTGGTCGAGCA
>Ga0335071_10009134_pt1 | contig 10149 bp, 10 predicted proteins | sample Lox_Sample_15_FD_206724 | JGI IMG/M metagenome (GOLD analysis project Ga0335071, IMG submission 206724) | Soil microbial communities from Loxahatchee National Wildlife Refuge, Florida, United States - Lox_Sample_1.5 | ecosystem: Environmental > Terrestrial > Soil > Wetlands | place: USA...
AAGGCCAACCCCTGTGACCAGCGCCGGCACCATCAGGGGCGACAGGCACAGCGAATTGAGCAGGTCGCGGCCCGCATAGCGGCCGCGCGCCAGGGCGAGTGCTGCCGGCACACCGAACACCGTCGACAGGAACGCAGTTGAGAGGCCGACGACAAGACTCACATAGACGGCGTGCAGAAACAGCGGATTGATCCGCTCGTACCAGCGCGTGGTGAAGCCGGTCGGCGGAAACGACAGCACAGCACCCGAATTGAACGACGCCACCACGACGATGAGCACGGGTGCCGCCAGGAAGATGAACGTGGCGAACACGATCCCGGGCAAGGCGAGGCGCCGCATCATCCGGCCTCGCCCCCCTTGGTGCGCACGCGCAGGGCCAGCAGCGTCAGCAGTGCCGCAAACAGCAAAAGCAGGGCCGCCGCAGTGCCGCCCGCGGGATAATCGAGGACCGTGCGGAACTGCTGGGCGATGTAGGTCGACATCACGAGAACGCGGTTGCCGCCCAGGATCGCAGGCGTCGTGTAGGCGCTGATCGCCATGGCGAACACCAGGAGCGACCCCGCGACCACGCCGGGCAGGCTGAGCGGCAGCAGCACCCGCCAGAACACCAGGGCGGGACCGGCGCCGAGATTGGCAGCCGCCTCCTCGAGCTCCGGCTCGACGCGTTGGATGACCGTGGTCAGGGTCAGAATCATCAGCGGCAACAAGGCGTGCACGAGCCCGATCACCACGCCGGTGAAGTTGCTGATCAGCCGCAACGGCTCATCGATCAGTCCGATCGACATCAGGATCCAGTTGACCACGCCCGAGCCGCCGAGGATCGGAAACCAGCCGATATTGCGCACGATGGCGCTCACCAGGAGCGGCGATATCACCAGGAACAGCGCCATGCCGCGCCAGCGCGACGTGGTGCGCGCCAGGTAATAAGCGACGGGATAGCCGATCGCGAGACAGAAGGCCACCACCAGGAACCCGAGCCAGAACGTGCGCGCCACCATGACAAGGAAGAACGGGTCGGTGACGAAGGCGCGGTAGTGCTCGAGGGTCAGCGCGTCGCCGACCTGCGCCGGACCAGTCATCTCATGGACGCTGACCGCGATCAGGTCGGCAAGCGGAAGGCCGAAGATCAGCCCGAGCACGGCCAGGGTCGGCAGCAGGACCCACAACCAGACATCAGGGGCGGCGCTGCGCGGCCGCGCGCCCGCCAGCGCGGAGCCGTTCGCGAGCATCACGTCGACGCGAACGCGCTACTTCGAGACGACCTCGCGGTTCCACAGGCTGACCGCCTGTGGATAGACCTTGTTGAAGGTCACCCAGTCGATGGTCCGCAGCTTTGCGATGTCCTCGGGCGAGGAGGGAAACTTCTGGGCCAGCTTCGGATAGGCCGCCAGCACCGGCGCCAACACTTTGTTCGTCGGGCCGTAAGGCACCTCGTTCGCCTGGCCGAGTTGCGCCAAGGGGTCGAGCACGTAATTGATGTACGCCAGCGCCTCCTTTTCGTGCGGCGTGCCCTTGACGACATCGATGGTGGTGTAGCCGGCGAACGCGCCGTCGGTCGGAATGACGAACTTCAACGGCTGGCCTTTGTCGATGAGGCCCCAGGTGCGGCCGTTCATCCACGGAATCACCCACACGTCGCCCGAGGTCATCAGCGCCTCGACCACCGAGGACGACTGCGGATAGGACTGGGCCTTCAAGGTCGCGATCTTGGCGATGCCCTTCTCCGGCGTGCTTTCGTTGCCGCCGTTCAGGTATTCCGCCGCGACCAGGAAGGCATGGCCCATCGTGTTGTCGAGAGTCGGCACGCCGATGTGACCGGCGAGCTTAGGATTCCACAGATCTGCCCACGACTGCGGAGCCGGCAGGCCGGCCTCCTCGAATTTCTTGACGTTGTAGGCGATGGCGACCGAAAAGAAGATCATGGCCGGGCCGTACCCGTCCTTGTTCTTCGCCTGGTCGTAGAGCAGCTTCATGTTCGGCACGTCGTCCGGGCGGATTTTCTCGAGCACGCCCGCCTGGATCGCGGCGATCTGGACGTTGTCGTCGAGATAGACCAAGTCGAAGGGCGCCTCGCGGCCGCGGCTGGCGACCAGCTTGGCCAGATGGTCGCTCGGGTTGCCGTCGATGAATTCCACCTTGACGCCCGTGCGGGCGGTGTAGAGATCGGCCGCGTATTTCTTCTGCGAGGCGGTGAACGAGCCGCCATAGCAGGCAACCCGCAAGGTCACGTTCGACTGCGCGTTCGCGGTATTCATTCCCACGGTCAGCAGCACCGCAGCGAGCGCCACGCCCAGAATTCGCCGGATCATCTCCCTACTCCCCTCTACGCCGTCCGTTTCGTACGGATCAGAGCAAAATTCGCGCCGCTTGAAAACTATACGGTGGCCCCACCCGGTCGGCCAGTGGTTATTGACCATCTGGTTAACGGATCCGGACGTTCCCGCCGGCATGGAATTCGGCTATCACAGGGTATGGCACGCATCGTCCTCGGGATCGGAACGTCGCACAGCCCTATGCTCGCGAGCCCGCCGGAGGACTATCCGCGCCACGCCGACATCGACGCCAAGGGTCGCCGGCTGCTGGACAAGGCGGGCCAGCCCTGCACTTATGGCGATCTGCTCGCCGCGGCCGACCCGGCCATCGCCGACCAGATCCGGCCCGAGGTGCTCGCGGCGCGCGCCGCCCAATGCAATGCCGGCCTCGACCGGCTCGCGGAGGCGCTCGCGTCCGCGTCCCTGGACGCGCTGATCATCATCGGCGACGACCAGCACGAGCAGTTCTTCGACGACAACATGCCCTCGATTCTCGTCTATTGGGGCGAAACCATCGAGAACCGGACCCTGCCGCTGCCGGAGACCGCCCCCGCGTTCTGGAAGAAAGCGCGCTCGCAATACCACGAGGCGGAAGGGCCGCGCAGGTACCCGGTCGCCTCGCAGCTCGGCCGGCATCTGATCGAGATCCTGCGCGAGCGCGAGTTCGACATCAGCCATTCGCGGCGCCTCATGCGCGAGCACGGCGAAGGCCACGCCTTCGGCTTCGTCCATCGCCGGTTGATGCGCGAACGGCCGGTGCCGGTGGTCCCCGTCATCCTCAACACATATTTCCCGCCGAACCAGCCGCGGCCGCAGCGCTGCTACCACCTCGGAGAGGCCATCGCCGAGGCCGTGCGAAGCTGGCCGGGCGATGCGCGCGTCGGCGTCCTGGCTTCGGGCGGGCTCAGCCATTTCACGGTCGACGAGGAGCTGGACCGGCGCGTGCTCGCCGCCTGCCGGGAGCATGACCGTGGCTCTCTCGTGTCCATTCCGGAGGCGAGGCTCAACTCCGGCAGCTCCGAGATCCGCAACTGGATCGCCACCGCCGGCGCCGTCGAGGCGCTCGAGCTGCGCTGGCACGACTATGTTCCCTGCTATCGCTCGCCGGCCGGAACCGGCTGCGGCATGGGATTCGCCCTGTGGTCGTAGGCCGGGCTAGCTAGAGCGTGTGCAGAGGGTTGTCCGGCCGGGCGACAAGTGCATCGCGCGCCCAGGATTCGACGTCCATCGCCTTGTCGAGCAACACCGAGCCGGACCTGACCCGCTGGGTCGCGGCGGCCAGCGCCGGCAGCTCTCCGCCCTGATCCAGTGACGCGGCCGCGTGATACAGCCGCCGCCGCGCCAGCGCGATCGCGGTGTCCGTCTTGACCAGGAACTCCTTGAACCCCGGGGTCTGCATCGGCTCCATGCATTCCTGGAGCGAAGCGTCCTGGATCGACAGGCCCGCAACTCCGCTATAGCTGCGCCGCTCCTTCTGCGCTTCCCGATCGATCAGGTAGTCGTTCGTCTTGTTCGCGCGCGGGACGAACGTGCCCGGCACGTACTCGACGTGGATGCCTTTGCCGGCCTGCATGTCGGCGCGCTCTTCCGCCGAGAGCGGCTGGTGCGGATAGAAGTTGATGCTCCACGCCCAGCAAGTCTCATCGTCGATGGGGATCCACATGTGCGCGCCCAGCGGATGCGGGCCGGTGGGCGGCACCAGGGTGAACCACGGGAATATCCACTGCGTGATCCGCCAGTAATACGAGTCCGCTTCGCCCTTGCGCCGGCCGAAGATCGTCATCCCCGAGGGCGTCTCCTTGATCGTGAACACGACGTTCGGATCGCCTTTGATGTATTTCCTCGACTGCGCCTTCTGATGCAACGTGTCGGTGTCGAGCTCGTAGCGGTGCACCCAGGACACGTGCGTCGTGTCGATCCCGCCTTCCATGCCGCGCAGGTAATTGCTCTCCTGCCAGCGCTTCGACACATAGCGGTGCGAGTCCGGGACCGTGCACCATTCCAGCTCGGGCAGCTCGGGTCTCGCGTCGGGCGGCCCCATATAGGCCCAGATGATGCCGCCACGCTCGGCGCACGGATAGGATTTGAGCTTCACCTGCGGCGCCAGCTCGGGCTGCGACGGCAGCTCGATGCACTGCCCCGAGACGTCGTACTTCCAGCCGTGATAGGCGCAGCGCAGGCCGCACTCCTCGTTGCGGCCGAAGAAAAGGGACGTCCGCCGGTGGCGGCAATATTCATCGACCAGGCCGATCCGGCCCTGGCTGTCGCGGAACGCGATCAATCTCTCGCCGAGAACCGGCACGCGCACCGGCGAGCCATCGGGGGCCGTCACCTCCGAGGCCAGGAGCACGGGAACCCAATAGCGCCGGAGCAGGGCTCCCATCGGTGTGCCCGGACCCGTCCGGGCGATCAGGTCCACGCGGCTCTCAGGTCCGCCCTCGTTCATGATCTCCCGCCCCGGGTCAGGCGCCCTTCAGGGCTTCCAGCTTCCATAGATCCCAGGATCGCTGGTTGAAGCGGTCGTTGACGTCCCGCCCCAACTCGGCTTCCTCGGGCGCCAGATAGGTAACCTCGCCCATGCGCATCGCATCCGTCTGCATAGCTGCGTTCAGCGCCGCGTAGATCGCCCGGTAAACCGAATGACGCACCGTTTCTCCCACCATGGTGGCACCGTGCCCGCGCATCAGCACGATCTCCTTGTCGCCGAGGCTCTGGGCAAGCGACTTTCCCAATTTCGGCGTCGACACCAGCAGGTTGGTCATACCTCCGAACTCGCGGATGTCGTAGCGCGCGACCCCGCGGCCGAGAAAGCCGCTCATGTGATACAGCGGCTTCAGGTCGACCTGCGTGCAGACCGCGAACGGGATCAACGACGGCGTATGGCAATGAACGATCGACTGGACGTCCGGCCGTGCCTTGTAGATCTCGCCGTGGATGAAGCGCTCGTTGTACGGCCGGCGGTCGCGCAAGGTCTGTGCGTTGCTGTCGAGATCGTAGATCGCCAGGTCCTTGCGGCTCACGAGCCCGGGCGCGCGCTCGGCGGCGAGCACGTAAAGGTTGGGGTTCTTGTCGTGCCGAACGCTGACATGGCCAAGCCCGTCGACGATCTTCTGGGCGTAGAGGATCCGGTTGGCGGCGACGAGCTCCTGAAGCAGTGCGGAGGACGGTTGTTCGACGGGCATGCGACCCCTGACCATTCGTTCAATTGCGGACTGCCGGCGAGCCTAGACCGCGCGGTGTTTCAATGCAATTCCGAGGGCGCTGCTAAGCGAACCGCACGTGCTCGGTGCCCGCGGGCACGTGGCGCGCCGTCCTGAGCGTCTCGTCGTTCCACACGCCATGGCCCGAGAAGCGGCGTGCCTTGGCAACGCCCGCCGAGCAGTCCTGCGTATGCTCGGTGAGCAGCCGCTCGTCCCTTTCCCACGCGTCGAGAGCCGCCTCGACGCCCGGGGCGCGCTCCACGGCCACGGCGAGCGCCAGCGCGTTCATCATCGCAGTCCCGGCACCTTGTCCGAGCGTGGGTGCCATGGCGTGCGCCGAATCCCCGACGATCGCCACCCGGCCGGCGGACCAGCGCATGGCCTTGGTGGTCTCGTAAGGGTCATAGCGCCCGCGCGGACCAATGGCGCGAATGACTGGGGCCAGTTGCGGAAAACTCTTTGTCCAGATCTCGACGTTGATCGGGATAGACGAGGCCGCGCGGTCGTTCACCGGCGCCATCATGGCGAGATACAGGTCCTGCTCGTCGCAGGGCGTGTACAGCACGCGCAGCAAACGCGGCTCGAAGCTCCAGAAGTCGATGACGTGGTCCCACGGTCCCGGCCCGAGCTCGTGCTTGAGGCGCGGCCCGAGCACACGCACGATGCCGTCGTCAAAAACCCGCCGCTCCTTCAACAGGCCGAGCGAATCGCGCACCTTCGACTTGACGCCGTCGGCGCCGATTACGAGATCGGCGCGGTGTCGGCCCCCGTCCGCGGTCAACAGCACGCCCTCCGGGGCCGCACCCACGACCTCCGAGCTCGTGATGACCTCGACCCCGGCACGCGCCGCGGCCGCCACGATCGCCGCGTAGAGATGCTGGCGGGTCATGGTCAACATGCGCGTGCCGCACGCCGCCATCCCGAACTCGTGCGCGCCGACCAGGCGATTGTCATGGCGAATCTCGTAAACGCCGGCTTCATGCGCGCCTGCGACCACCGCGTCGTAGGCGCCGATCGCGGCCAGGACGCGCAGCCCGTTCTCCCAGATGTAGATGCCGGCCCCGAACGCGCGCAGCTCCGGCGCGATCTCGTGCACGCGCACCGTCCATCCGCGCTGCGCGAGTGCTATGGCGGCGGTCAGCCCGGCAAACCCCGCGCCTGCGATTTCCGCATGGCCCTTCATGACGGGTCCGCCGCGCAGCGCAGCCGCTCGAGGACCGGCGCCAACCTGCGGTCCAACGCGGCGATCCGTCGGGGCGAAATCTCCACCGGCGGCTGCTTCCGCCACCCCTCCAGCAGCCGCTCGAGCCGTGCCGCGTCCTCGCCCAGGTCCGTGAAGCCGAAGACGCCGCCCGCCCCGGCAAGGCCGTGTGCGACATGCTCGATCGCGGCCAGGCGGCCTGCCGCGCGCGGCCACGCCGTTGGCCGCCGCAAGGTCGCGGACAGCTCGATCAATCTCTCACGGTCGCGCTGCATGCGGGCACGGAAGGCCAAATCGGGGTCGACCGGCTGGCTGGAGAGTTGCCGGGCGCGCCTCATCATTCGGCCGCCTTCTTCGTCAGACGATAGCCGACGCCGCGGCGCGTCTCGATGATCGCGGCCGAGCCCGTGCCCTGGAGGGCGCGGCGCAGCTTGTGGATGTGGACTTCGATCGAATTGGACGCCACCTCCTCGTCGAAGCCATACAGCGTTTCCTCGATCAGGCGCTTCGAAACGATGTGGCCGCCCCGCTCCACCAACACCCGGAGAAGGCGCAGTTCCTGGCGCGTGAGGTCCAGTGGCCGCCCCGAGACCAAGGCCTCGACGCCCTCATCATCGAATGTGACATCGGCGAAGGCCGGCGGCTTTCCGTCGAGCTTGCCCCGGCGGCGCTGCAGAGCGGTGAGGCGGGCCCGCAGCTCGGCCATGGCAAACGGCTTCACGAGATAGTCGTCGGCACCAGCCTTGAGCCCGGCGACCCGGTCAGCCACCCGGCGGCGGCCGGTGAGGATCAGGATGGGCGACTGCACACCGCGGGCGCGCAGGTCCCGCACGACCTCGAGGCCATCCCGGTCCGGCAGGCGAAGATCGACGACGATGACCGCATAATCCGTCCCAAGGGCCGCGTGCAGCCCCACCTCGCCTTGGTCCACGGCGTCCACCGTGTAGCCGGCACCACGCAGATCGCGCACCACGAGCGATGAAATCTCGGCATCGTCCTCGATCAGGAGAACGCGCATCCAACCCCTCAGAATCGGCCGTCTCAACGGCCATCAGCCGACAGGAACATGGGAGCAGCGCAGCCGTCGAGCGGAAATTTACGCGCCGGCGAACGCCAAAGTGAGTGCTCCGGACCCCTGCCCCGTGCTAATTATTAGGAAAATGTACAGGGAGGATGCGATGTCCGCCTCGGTGCTGATCGCCGACGACGATCCGAACATCGTTCTTGCGTTGCGATTTCTCATGGAGAAGGCGGGGTACCATGTCGCCGTGGCGACCGACGGCGACGCGGCGTTGACCGTGGCGGCAAAAATGCGCCCTGACATCGTGCTGCTCGACGTCATGATGCCGCGGCGCAACGGCTACGATGTGTGCTCGGCGATCCGCGCCAACAAAGCGCTCGCCGATACGCGGGTGATCATGCTGACCGCCAAGGGACTCACCGCGGAGCGCAAGAGCGGGCTGCGGGCCGGTGCGGACGCCTTTGTCACCAAGCCGTTCGCGACACACGACGTCCTGGATCAGGTGCGGCGGCTCCTTCCGGGAGCGGCGTCGCCATCCGCAGGATAGGCCGATGACCGAGGAAGCCCGCCAACGCGATAAACTCGTCGGCCTGTTCGCGCTGGGGGTTGCGCTGTTCAATCCGCCGCTGCTGCTTCTGTTCAGCGGCAAGACGATGTTCGGCTGGCCTCTCCTTTACGTGTATCTCTTCTGTGCCTGGGCCATCCTGATCGGCGCGGTCGCCCTGGTCGTCGAACGCCGGAGCCGGCGCAAACGTGCCGATCTGTCGGACGACTGACATGCTGAACGCGGGACTCCTCGCCGCAATCGCGGTCTCCTATCTGCTGATCCTGTTCGCACTGGCTTACATGGTCGAGCGGCAGCCGGACCACGGATCGCGAGCGATCAATTCGAGCCTCGTCTATACGTTGTCGCTCGCGTCTTACTGCACCTCCTGGACCTTCTACGGAAGCGTCGGTCTTGCCTCCAAGGCGGGGATCGCATTCCTGCCGATCTATATCGGCCCTACCCTCGCCTTCACGTTGGGCTGGCTGTTGCTGCGCAAGATCCTGCGCGTCAGCAAGGTCAACCGCATCACCTCGATCGCCTCGTTGATCGCCTCGCGCTTCGGCAAAAGCGCCGGGCTCGGAGCGCTGGTCACCGTCGTCGCCGTGATCGGTGCGGTGCCTTACCTGGCGCTCCAGCTGAAGGCGGTCTCAACCAGCTTCCTGGTCCTGACACACGATCCCGAACTGGCGGCCGAAAGCCTCACCGCGGATATCCTCAAGGACGCCGGCCTGTGGGCCGCGGTGCTGCTTACGTTGTTCGCCATGCTGTTCGGCAGCCGCAGCATTCAGCCGGGCGAGCACCATCAGGGCATGGTTGCGGCGGTGGCGCTCGAATCGCTCGTAAAGCTGCTCTGCTTCGCGGCCGTCGGCCTGTTTGTCGGCTATGGGTTGTTCGACGGGTTCGGCGATCTGTTCCAACGGGCCGCCGCGGTCCCCGCCCTGACATCGCTGTTTGCGGCCGGGGATGGCAGCGCAGATCTCAACTGGGTGGCATACACGATTGTCTCGTTCGCGGCCGTCATATGCCTGGAAAGGCAGTTCCAGGTCATGGTCGTCGAGAACGTCGATGAGCGCCATCTCGACCGGGCGATGTGGCTGTTTCCGCTCTACCTGCTCGCGATCAACCTGTTCGTGCTGCCGATCGCGCTCGCCGGCCGGCTGCTGCTGCCGTCCGACGCGAACCCCGATACGATCGTGCTGGCCGTGCCGATCGCCGCCCATCACACGGTCCTCGCGGCCGCCGTGTTCATCGGCGGCCTTTCCGCCTCTGCCGGGATGATCATCGTCTCGACAACCGCGTTGAGCACGATGGTCTGCAACGACCTGGTCATGCCGGCCTTGCTGCGCCTGCGGCCAGCGGCGCTCGGCTCGCGCCGCGACGTCATTCCGCTTCTGCTGTCCATCCGGCGGTGGGCCATGGTCGCGGTCATGGCGCTGGGATATCTCTACATGCGCTATGTCGGCGAGGGCTTTCCTCTCGTCTCGATCGGCTTGCTCTCGTTCAATGGCGTGGCGCAGTTCTTCCCGGCCCTGCTGCTCGGGCTGTTCTGGCCGCGTGCCACGCGCCTTGGTGCCGCGGTCGGCATTTCGGCCGGGTTCATCGTCTGGGCCTATACATTGCTTCTTCCCACCATCGCGCATTCCGGGCTTATCCCCGCCGCGTTCGTCGCGTACGGGCTGTTCGGCGTCTCCCTGCTCAAGCCCTATGCGCTGTTCGGGCTCACCGGTCTGATGCCGATCGCGCACAGCCTGTTCTGGTCCATGCTGTTCAACGTCGGCGGCCTCATCGGTGTCTCATTGCTGTACCGCCCCGCACCGGCGGAACGGGCCCAGGCGGCGCTGTTCGTCGACGTGTTCCGCGGGGCCGAG
>Ga0335071_10009136_pt1 | contig 10148 bp, 10 predicted proteins | sample Lox_Sample_15_FD_206724 | JGI IMG/M metagenome (GOLD analysis project Ga0335071, IMG submission 206724) | Soil microbial communities from Loxahatchee National Wildlife Refuge, Florida, United States - Lox_Sample_1.5 | ecosystem: Environmental > Terrestrial > Soil > Wetlands | place: USA...
GCGGCACCTGTTGGTCCCGGCACCGCCCCACTCAGGAGGATGTAGGCAAGGAACCTACAAACCCCTGCAACCGCATGAAGCGTGCCACGCAGATTTGCGAAAGGTCAAGGCCGTGAGGCTTGTGCGCGCGCCGACGCAGGGGACGTTGCTGCGCCCGGGGACCGGCGCGCGCCGGGGTGACCTCCCGGGCGCAAAAAGGGCTTGATGAAATGGGGCGTCCGGGAGAATGCTTGGCGATGAAGCGCACTCCCCTTTACGCCGCCCACCAGCGGCTGGGCGGCAAGCTAATCGAGTTCGGCGGCTGGGAGATGCCGGTGCAATACACCAGCATCACCGACGAGCACCTGTCCGTGCGCAAAGCCGCCGGGCTGTTCGACATCTCGCACATGGGCGAGGTCCGCCTTGATGGCCCCGGCGCCGAGGCCTTCCTCAACCGGACGCTCACCAACGACGTGCGCAAGCTGTCGGTCGGGCAGGGCCAATACACGCTGATGTGCAACGAGCGGGGCGGGGTCGTTGACGATCTTTACGCCTACCGGCTGGCCACCGAGGAGTATCTGCTCATTATCAACGCCTCCCGTATCGCCGCTGACGTAGCCTGGCTGGAACAGCAGCGGGCGGCCTTTGATCGGCGCGGCGAGGTGAAACTGGACGATGTCTCCGAGGCGATGGGCGCCGTCGCGGTGCAAGGCCCGCGCGTCGTGGAGTTCATTGACCAGTGCTTTTCCGGCCACGCAACCGCCGGGACGCTGGTGGCCCGGGTAACGGAGCTGAAGAAGAACCAGGTTGCCCGGTTCAGCCTGGCCGGCCAGCCGCTCTGGGTTTCGCGCACCGGCTATACGGGCGAGGATGGCTTTGAGGTGATTGCGCCCGGCGAGCGCATCGAAGCCGTTTGGGACCGGCTGCTGGGCGCGGGACGGCCCTGCGGCCTCAAACCGGCCGGGCTGGGCGCGCGGGACACGTTGCGCACGGAGGCTTGCTATCCGCTTTACGGGCACGAGCTGGATGAAAATACGACACCGATCGAGGCCGGGGTCGGCTTCTTCGTAGCGCTGGACAAGGGCGAGTTCGTCGGCCGCGCCGTGCTGGCCGAACAAAAGGCCAACGGCCCGGCGAAGAAGTTGGTGGCCTTTAAGATGACCGACCGCTCGGCCCCGCCGCGCCCGCAATACGCGATCTGGAGCACGGGCCCGGGCGCGACCCGAATCGGGGAGGTGGTGAGCGGCACCCAGAGCCCGTCGCTGGGCATCGGCATCGGCATGGGGTATGTGCCGGCGGGGCTGGCCAAGGCCGGCACGCCGGTCGAGATCGAGATTCGCGGCAAGCGCGCCCCGGCGACACTGGTGCCCAAGCCATTCTATCGAAAACCGGATTGACCGCCCGCTCCGTCCCTGCCTCAATGCCCGCATGGCTAACGTTCCTTCGGATTTAAGATACGCGAAGTCGCACGAATGGGTGCGGGTCGCCGGCGACGTGGCAACCGTCGGCATCACCGACCATGCGCAGCATGAGTTGACCGACGTGGTGTTCGTCGAGCTGCCCGAGGTCGGCAGACAGATCAAGGCGGGCGACGCCTGCGCCGTGGTCGAGTCGGTCAAGACGGCCAATGACATTTACTCCCCGGTCAGCGGCGAGGTCACCGAGGTCAACGCGGCGGCGGTCGCGGACCCGGCCCTCGTAAACAGCGAACCGTACACCGGCGGCTGGTTTTACAAGCTCAAGCTCGCCAACCCGGCGGAGCTGACGGCGCTGCTGAGCCCGGAACAATACCTGGCGCAAATCAGCGGAGGCTGAGGGCCGGCATTTGGCAACGGGAGACCAGAGGACAGGGGAGGGCACGCGCGCGCTCCCTGGGCGGGCACATCTCAATTTCTGTACACCGCAGGCTGGTTTGCCGTAGCGCCGGCTCATTCGTACACCCCGTTCCCCCTCACCCTACCCTCTCCCCAAGGAGAGGGAGAAACCTCGGCCGCCCGGGGGCAGAGCGAAGCCTTCGAGCCTTCTCAGCGACGGACGGCGGGGCTCCCTCTCCTTGGGGAGAGGGTAGGGTGAGGGGGAACGGGCTCACCATCAGGCTGAATCGGAGGCATGCATTGGCACGAGGTGGTCAGCAGCCTCCCCCCCTCAGAAATTGAGATGCGCCCTCCCTGGGCCCCCGCGCGATTCCGGATTTGATAAATCGCCCAACTTCCGGCACTGTATGGTCGTGAAGCCACGAAGAATTCGACTGTTCATCAAGCCCTATTGCGGGTGGTGTCACAAAGCCGAACAGTGGCTGGATGAACAGCAGATCAGGTATGAGAAGGTCAATGTGCTGGCCGACGAGAGCGCCTACGATGAGATGATCCAGTTGTCCGGGCAGGAACTCGCTCCGGTGCTGGAAGTGGATGGCCAGGTGCTGGCCGATTTCGGGCCGGATCAACTGGCCGACTTTTGGAAGAAGCTGGAGAAGTAAGTAGAATGACCGCATCGTACGCAAGCGCGGCACTCAAGCCGCCCGGGGACGGTCAGCCGGCCAGAGTCTGCGGGCCGGGTCACCCGACCCTGCGCGCCCAATTATGTCATTGCGCCTGACCGCCGCACCGGCCGGGCCGCGGCCGCGTCTGCCGGCCTGGCTGCACACGCGGCTGCCCACCACGGAGAGTTTTGCCCACACCCGCGCGCTGCTGGACGAACTGCGGCTCCATACCGTTTGCGAAAGCGCCGGCTGCCCCAACCATTGGGAATGCTGGAGCAAAGGCACCGCCACGTTCATGATCGGCGGGGACCGCTGCACGCGCGCCTGCGGCTTTTGCGCCGTCACCACCGCCAAGCCCTTCGCCCTGGAAGCGGACGAACCCGCCCGCGTGGCCGACGCCACCCGGCGGCTGCGGCTTCGGCACGTGGTCATCACGGCCGTCGCCCGCGATGACCTGCCGGACGGCGGCGCGGAGCATTTCCGGCGCACGATCGAAGCGGTGCGCGCTCTCAACCCGGCCACGGTCATCGAGGTGCTGACCCCGGACTTCAACGCGCGCGATGAATCCATTGAGGCCGTGCTGGCCGCCCGCCCGCATATTTTCAACCACAACCTGGAGACGGTGCGGCGCCTGACGCCGACCGTGCGTTCCCGCGCCACCTACGACCGGTCGCTGGCGGTGCTGCGCCACGTGAAATCAAAGGCCGCGGAGACGCTCTACACCAAGTCCGGCCTGATGCTCGGTTTGGGGGAGACGGAAGCGGAGTTGTTTACCGCGCTGGACGATCTGCGCGACGCCGGCTGCGACCTGCTGACGCTCGGCCAATACCTGCAGCCGACGCTGCGGCATCTGCCGGTGGTGGAGTTTGTCCCCCCGGAGAAGTTTGCGGCATACGGCGTCCGCGCCCGCGAACTGGGCTTCCGGCACGTGGCCAGCGCCCCGATGGTGCGCAGCTCCTACCACGCAGATGAAGTGGCGGTTGATCCCTCAGTGCTGCAATAACTGTGGATGCCGCAGAAAGACGTGCACGCCCCAGGCCGCGACCGCAATCAGCAGCAGGAAGGCGAGCACGGTGGCGATGGCCTTCAGCACCCGCGCGTGATGGTGCAGCCGGTCGGTGCGCTGCTTCTCGGATTGCATGAACAGGGCGAACTCCTTGTCCAGCGACAGGACGCTTTCGACGTCCTCGCGCAGCTTCAAGGTCAGCCAGGCGGAGGAAGCCCCGCGCCAGGGGGCCGGCAGCTTTTGCAGCGCCTCGGCGTCGGCCTGGAGCAACCCGCAATGATTCCAGAAGGGCGCCTGCTCCTGCGTCCAGACCCGCAGCAGCCCGTGGTTGGTCGCCACCGCGTGGACGCGGTCCCAGAGCAGCGGGCGCAGATGTTCGGCCAGGGCGAAGTCGCCGAAGGCCTCGCTGTGAATCCGGCCCTGACGCTCGACAATTTGCAGCCCGAGGGCGCCCAGCACCTTGCCGTCCGCTCCCTCGGCCACCTGGAATTCGGTGATGCGCCGGGCCAGGTCATCGGTCGGGTACTGCATGGCTTGCCATAAAGCCGTCAACTGGCCGATGTCATCCAGCGTCGCACGCCGCACGCGGTAGTTGGACGAACTCACGGCGCTGAGTCTAGGATGCAAACGCCCCGAATCAAAGCCAAAACGCCTGGCCCGAGGCGGTCGCAATAGTGAAATCCGAAGGCCGAAGCCCGAAGGCCGAAGGAAGGCCGAAACCCGAGAACCGAATGAGCCGATGGGGTGTTACGCTGCCTTGCTGGGCACCGCTTTGCTTCGGGACTTCGGATTTCGGCCTTCTTTCGGCCTTCGGGCTTCGGCCTTCGGCCTTGAAATGAAGCGCCGCCCTCGCCCGTGGGGTTAAGGCCCCTTCCCCGGCTCAGCCTGCGTGTAGCGCACCACGGCGGTTTTCGGCGCGCCGGGCTCGACCGCGCACTGAAGGGCGGCGGCGTGCTCAAGAATGGGCAGGGCCACTTCGTCCGTGCGCACGGCGGCGAGGCATAGCTGCTCGCCATTGCCGTTGCGATGCGGCGGGAAGCCGTTGGCCCGCAAGGCCTGCACCAGGTCCTCGGCCATGCGGTGTCCGATGTTAACCAGCCACGCCAGGACTTCGTGCCGCGGGCAGCGGAAGATGTCGGGGTACAGGAAGATCAGTTCGCGGGGCAGCACGGGCAGGACAAAGGCCTCGGCGGAGCGCCAGTCCGGGCGCAGCGAGCGGTAGTCCACGATCCGCAGGAGGGTGCGGAGCTCGCCATTCAAGCACGGTTGCAGCGAGCGCAGGAACTTCAGCTCGACAAAATCGAGGCGGCCGGCCTGGTTGAAGCGGTGCGAGAGTTTGATCCGGCCCGCCTTGAAATCGAACTCGCCTTCATGACAGGTGGAGAGGATCACGTGATCGTAGGCGGACTGCACCTGCATCCAGCGCCCGGCGGCCTCGCCGCCATAATTGCGTTTGGCGGGCAACAGGCACGCGGCGGCGGGGCGAGCCTGCAGCCGGTGTTGAATCTGCCCGAGCCGGTGGAAGTAATCGCTCGCGTTGGGAAAGTCGTTCTGCCGCAGAAACTCGCGCGCGGAGTGGAGTTCGCCTTCGTGCACCGGCGGGCCGACGTGCACCCGGGATTCGAGGGCCTCGATGAGACCCCTGGCCTGTCGCTTTTGATCTTTAGTGGCCACGATCTGGCCGCACTTTACGCGCATTGTGGCGGGTGACAACTGTGCGTCTGACTGCACACCGGCGGGCGGGCAGGCCGGGGAGTGGCGCTGAATCGCTGGCGCCGGCGCAGGGCCGAACCCCGACCCGGCGCCGCGCAGGCTTTGCAGATATTGACTGCGCGATAGCAAGAAACACCTGTATTTACAGCGCAATCATAAGTTGCGCGCCCACCAATCGGGGGTATGTTTCGAGCATGGATTGGCAGCAGACGGTGTCGTTAGCAGTTGTTGCCTCCGCAGCAGCCTTGCTGATCGGGGGCAGGTTTCGCCGGCGCAAGTTCAGCTTCGAGCGAGACACGCATTGCGGGTGCGCTGCCGTTCACAGTGTGTCCCCGCAGAGCTCCATTGTGTATCGCGCGCGCAAGGGGGCTCGTCCCGAAGTGCGGGTGAAGCTGAGATGAGAACGCGCTTGTGAAATTGCCGCGTGTGAGATAGAGTGTTTTTCGCTGAAGATGGCCATGTGCAAAGTTAGTTCGTCGGTGCATTTTGTGACGCGTTCGATGGCGGGGAGGCCGGAGGTATCAGGCCGGGCGCATTGGGTGCCGAACACGGACGTTTACGCCACGGACAACGGTTTGGTGGTGAAGGTGGAGCTGGCCGGGATGCGCAGCGAGCATCTGGAGATCACGGTTGAGGGGAACCAGTTGCGGATTGCGGGCAACCGGCCCGACGGGTGCCGGGCCGCCAAAGCCAGCTTCCTGGTGATGGAAATTACTTACGGGCCGTTTGAGAGCCTGCTTGAGTTGCCACCGGGCTACGACTTGAGCCAGGCGAAAGCGGCCTATCTGAACGGTTTTCTGCGGATTGATGTGCCGCTGGCGCAGCGGCATGTGAAAAACACCAAGGTGCTCGTTGCCGAAGGCGAATAAGCTCTTCTCTGAACCTTTAGCGGGGCGGCGGCATCTAAACTGCGACATGGCACGACGATGACCTCGCCTGACACCGAATTTGTAAGCATCTTAGGCGCTGCCGGAAGCCCGGAAGCGCCCGCCCGCGTGTCATCCCGCTCGCTGCCGGAGGCGCTGCCGATTCTGGGCTTGTCGGACATCGTGATCTTCCCCGGGATGGTGGCCCCGCTGCTGGTGGAGACGCCGCAGAGCATCAAGCTCATTGACGACGTGGTCGGGGGAGACCGGTTGCTGGGGGTGGTGCTGCAGCGCAACGCCGAGGCGGAGAACCCCTTGCCGCACGAGATGTACGAGGTCGGCTGCGCGGCGCGGGTGTTGAAGATGCTCAAGTTCCCCGACAACACGGTGCGCGTGCTGGTGGAGGGCCTGTGGCGGATTCAACTGAAGGAATATCCCACGACCGAGCCGTATCTGAGCGCCAAGTTCGAGCTGATGAAGGACCTCAAGGAGGACTCGGTGGAGCTGACCGCGATGATGCGCAATGCCCAGAGCCAGTTCCAGGAGATCATCAAGCTCTCCCCCGCGCTCTCCGAGCAGATCAAGATCGCCGCCCTCAATACCGAGGACCCGGGGCACTTTGCGGACCTGGTGGCGGTGAACCTCAACCTGGGGCTGGAGGAGCGGCAGAAGCTGCTGGAGACCAACTCCGTCAAGGAACGGCTCACCCGGCTCCTGCCCATGCTCAACCGCGAGCACGAGGTCCTGACGCTCAGCTCCAAGATTCAAAGCGAGGTGGCCACCTCGATTTCCAAGACCCAGCGCGATTTCTTCCTGCGGGAGCAGATGCGGGCCATCCAGCGCGAGCTGGGCGAGTCCGACCCCAACGCCGGCGAAATCCGCCTGCTGCGGGAGCGGATCGAGCAGGCGCAGTTGCCGCCCGAGCCGAAGCAGGTGGCGACGCAGGAACTGGAGCGGCTGCAGCAGATGCCACCGGCGGCGGCGGAGTACGGCGTCAGCCGGCATTACCTGGACTGGATTCTCAGCCTGCCGTGGACGAAGGAGACGGAGGACAAGATTGACCTGGCCGACGCCGAGCGCATTCTCAATGAGCAGCATTTCGGGTTGACGAAGGTGAAGGACCGGCTGCTGGAGTTCCTGGCGGTGATCAAGCGGCGGAAACAAATCAAGGGTCCGATCCTGTGCCTGGTTGGCCCGCCCGGCGTCGGCAAGACTTCCCTGGGCCGGAGCGTGGCCGAAGCGCTCGGGCGGAAGTTCGCCCGCATCTCCCTGGGCGGGATGCGGGATGAAGCCGAGATTCGGGGGCATCGCCGCACCTACGTGGGCGCGCTGCCCGGGCGCATCATCCAGACCCTCAAGCGCGTGGAGAGCCGCAACCCGGTGATCATGCTCGACGAGCTGGACAAGGTCGGTGCCGATTTCCGCGGCGACCCGGCCGCGGCGTTGCTGGAAGTGCTCGATCCCGCTCAGAACAATACGTTCACCGATCATTACCTCGATTTGCCCTTCGACCTCTCGCGGGTGCTCTTCCTGACCACGGCCAACTGGCTGGAACCGGTGCATCCCGCGCTGCGCGACCGGCTGGAGGTCATCGAGCTGCCCAGCTATACCGAGTCCGAGAAGCTGCAAATCGCCAAGCGCTACCTGGTGCCGCGCCAGATGGAAGAGCACGGCCTGGCCAAACGGGAGGTGAAGATACCGGATGCCACCCTGCGGCGGGTGATCCACGACTACACGCGGGAGGCGGGCGTGCGCCAGTTGGAGCGCGAGATCGCCGCCCTGACCCGCAAGGCGACACGCCGCATCGTGAGCGACGGCCAGGCCAGCAAGCCGTTGATCCTCGCGCCGGAGTCGCTGCGCCATTACCTGGGGGCGGCGAAGTTCGTCAACGAGACGGCCGAGGCGATTCGCGAGTGCGGGATCGCCACCGGCCTGGCGTGGACCCCGGTGGGCGGCGAGATTCTGTTTATCGAAGCGACGCGCATGCCGGGCAAGGGGAATCTGTTGCTGACCGGCTCGCTGGGCGAAGTGATGAAAGAGAGCGCGCAGACGGCCGTGAGCTATCTGCGCAGCCAGGCCAAGGCGCTGAACATTGACCTGGCGGATTATGGCAAATACGACCTGCACATCCACGTGCCGGCGGGCGCGACGCCCAAGGATGGGCCCAGCGCGGGGGTGACCCTCGTGGCGGCGCTGGCCTCGCTGCTGACGCGGCGGCGGGTGCGCTCGGACGTGGCCATGACCGGCGAGATTAGCCTGCGCGGGCGCGTCATGCGCGTGGGCGGCATCAAAGAGAAGGTGCTCGCTGCCTCGCGGTTCGGCATCAAGCAGGTCATCCTGCCGGACCAGAATCGCGCGGATTGGAGCGAAGTGCCCGAGGAGGTGCGGGACAAGCTGAAGGTGCATTTCATCCAGCACATCTCTGAGCTGCTGCCGCTGGCGCTGCGCGAGAAATGAAGCGGCGCCCGGCGCATTCCCGATTCCTGCTCCGCTCCCTCCTGCTCCTGTTGGCTGGCGCTTCGGTCTGCCTGGGCCAACGCCAAAACGAGCCGCGCCCGGCCCCGCTCAGCCCGGGCGAGGCCCAGGAAGGGGGCCGCGCGCTGGTGGCCGACCTGCTGGCTCAGAAGCCGGAGCAGAATACCAGCAACACCGGTTGGGCCAGAATGCGCGACGCCGCGGACCAAGAGACCCTGATGCCCATGCGCTTCGAGATCAGGTCCACGCCGACCAATTGGGTGAGCGTTTACGAAACGATTCCCTCGACCCGCAAACCGGGCCAGACGAAGCTGATCGTCACGCATACGCCCGGGCAACCGAATGAGTATCAGCTCATCACCAGGACCGGCCCGGGTGATACCAATGCCGTCGTCAAGGATCTGGCGCCCGACCAGACGATGATTCCCTTCGCCGGTTCCGATTTCTGGGTGGCGGACCTGGGCTTGGAGTTTCTGCACTGGCCGCAACAACGCCTGCTCCGGAAGGAAATGCGGCACGGCAAGTCCTGCGACGTGCTGGAAAGCGTCAATCCGGCGCCGGCCCCCGGCGGCTATGCGCGGGTCGTTTCGTGGGTCATGATCGAGCGCCCCCACGGGATTGTCCATGCCGACGCTTACGACGCGCAGGGGGAACTCCTCAAGCGATTCGATCCCAAGAGCGTGGAGAAAGTGCAGGGCGAGTATCAGTTGGAGGCGATGGAGATGCGCGACCCGAAGACCGGTTCGCAGACGGTGATCAAGTTCGATTTGGACCGCCATTAAGGCGCCGCCTCGCCCGGCGCCCCGCCGGCGAGGAACGGGGATTCCCCGTGACATCGGGCGCCGGCTCCTGTCTAATCCCCAGTGAACAGCATCGTGAGCGAGCCGCTGGCAGAACGCGAGCGTCCGGACGAGCCGCAAGCCGGACTGAAGTCGTCCGTCTTCGGCGAGCTGTACACGGAGCACAGCCGCGCCATCTACTACCTGTGCCTGCGGCTGCTGAGCGATCCCGATAAGGCGGAAGACGCCACCCACGACGTCTTCCTCAAGGCTTTCCGCAAGCTGAGCCAGTTTCGCGGGGAATCCGCATGGCGCACCTGGTTGTATCGGATTGCCATCAACCACTGTCGCAACCTGCAAGCCGCCTGGCATGAGCGGCACATGCAGAGCAATGCCGACGAGGCCATCTGGGAAACCACCGCCGCGCGGACGGATTCCCCCCTGCGCGTGCTGGAGACCAAGGAACTGGGCCAGCGCATTCAGAAGGCCCTGGATGGGCTGCCCCCGGAGTATCGGCTGCTGCTGCTGCTGATCGCCGACGAACAATTGAGCTACGAACAGGTCGCTGCCCTGACCGAGCAGTCCGCCGACGCGGTGCGCGGCAAGCTCCACCGCGCCCGCAAGGCGTTCGCCGTCTTATTCCAGCAAACCGCTTGAGGTGCCCGTATGAAACGCCAGACCAAACTTACCCAGCGGGAGCAAGAACAGCTCGCCGCGCAACAGCAGACACAGGCTGCCTCCGCGCAGGAGTTCGCCAGCGTGGAGGAAATGCTGCGGCATGATGCGCTGCACACGCCGGTGCCGCCCACCATCGCCTGCCGGTTGGAACAATCCGCCAGTCAATTGCCGCC
>Ga0335071_10009137_pt1 | contig 10146 bp, 13 predicted proteins | sample Lox_Sample_15_FD_206724 | JGI IMG/M metagenome (GOLD analysis project Ga0335071, IMG submission 206724) | Soil microbial communities from Loxahatchee National Wildlife Refuge, Florida, United States - Lox_Sample_1.5 | ecosystem: Environmental > Terrestrial > Soil > Wetlands | place: USA...
GATCGAGGTGCTTAGGAAAAAGCTCAAACGTATTACGGACCTGAATGCCGACTCACCCAGCCCTGTTTGGAACGTAAAGTGCCTCGACGCCCGTAAGTCAACCTCGTTCGGTAAACTCGGAGGCCCTGTTGTCGTTGTAACATCGCCGCCGTATTACGGAATGCGAACCTACGTGCAAGACCAGTGGTTGAGAATGTGGTTCCTCGGCGGGGGTGAAGAAATCGACTACGGAAACCACAATCAACTTTGTCATACCGGTCACGAACGTTTCATCAAGGACTTGTCAAGGGTCTGGAGCATCATTGCGCGACGCGCCCAAGATGAGGCCCATCTTTACGTTCGCTTTGGGAGTATTCCATCAGCTAAAAGCGACGCACGAAAAATATTGAAGTCCTCGCTGGAAGAAGCGGGTTCTTGGAGACTTATTTCCGTCCGAAACGCCCAGACGTCTCATTGTGGCAAGCGTCAAGCGGATCACATGGGAAGCGAATCGGATCCCTCTACTGAATTCGACTTCCACGCTGTGATCAACTGAGCTCACAGCACTTAGCTTTGTGTTGTGCAAATCCTGCGATGCCCCGTGGACGAATATAGATGCACGGCGCTAGGGAAACACCTCCGCCGATACTTCGATGCGGAAATTGCCGCGGCACGCTCCCAGAATGGATATTAGACCAGAGCGTCGATTCCGTGTGTGATCAAATGTTCCGCGAGGGTCTTGCAGCCGCGATTGCACCTCGGGCTCGCTAGTAGAAATACGCCCAGCACAATTCCGCCGAGCACCCACAACGTGTGCTGATCTTTCCTCGACATTCGGTGTTCTCTCTTTCTGTGAAATCTAGTCCCGTAGCAGCTTGCGCGCCCGCGCCAGCCGATCCTTCAAGCTGTCCTGGAAGGCAGGATCTTTTCTTCGGCTGTCGATGTGCTCCTCTATCGCCGCCCGAATTACCTCGGATACCGGAAGCTCCTCAACGCTGGCTACGGTCTCCAGCGCCTCGGCCTGTTCGGTAGTGAGGCGAATCGTCATTGCCTTGACAGGTTTCATATATCTATCATGCACCAAGACATCGAGCTTGTCAAGCAGCGTGGTGATGTGGTATCATGATACCGAACCATCAGAAAGGAGGGTTCTCATGAGCGACGAAAATGATAAAAAGCCCCAGGCAAAACCGCCCGAAGGCCACGAATTCAATATCCAGATTGATCGGGTGCATTACAAGGTGAACAAGGCGATCATGACGGGGCTGGAACTCCGCCACGTCCCGCCCGCGCCGATCGGGCCTGACCGCGATCTGTTCGAGGTTGTGCCTGGTGGCACGGACCGCAAGATCGCGGACGATGACAAAGTGGAAATCCGTGACGGCAAACGGTTCTTCACGGCTCCCGCGCAGATCAATCCGGGGAGGACCGCATGACTCTCCCCCAAGCGGATATCGCATGCCTCACCGAACGTGGGATACGGTATTCGGTTTCCTCCGAGGCGAACATGACCTGCGTTCTGTTTCCCGGCTACGTTCTGCCTTCTGGCTACAATCTGGCGGCTTCGGACCTGCTTCTTCGCCTGCAACCGGGATTTCCTGATGTGCCCCCGGACATGTGGTGGTTTTGCCCTGCCATCCGACGCGCTGACGGCGGGGTAATTCAGGCGACTGAAGTGATCGAGCGCCATCTCGGCCGCGACTGGCAACGCTGGTCCCGGCACTTCAATGGTGGCCAGTGGCGTTCCGGGGTTGATTCGCTGGAGAGCTTTTTAGCGCTGATCCGCAGGGAGCTTGAGCGGTGCGCGAGGAACTGAGCCAAACTATGGTCACTGTCGTCCTGCCGCAACACATCGCGGACGACATCACTGCCGTGGCACGGCTTCCGATCGAGACGGCGGGTGTCTTGATTGCGAGTGTGGTCATCACAGATCAGAATGACGTCCGGCTTCTCGGCCGGAAAATGCAATGGGTTCCCGAATCCTCATACCTGCGGCGTGGAGGCGACCACCTGTCTATCGTGTCGGAAGGATATGTGCCATTTCTCGGCGAAGCGGAGGCAATGGGGGCGGTTGCCATCTGGGTGCATACGCATCCGGGAGTGGCATCTCCGCCGCGGCCAAGCGAGCACGATTGTGAAGTGGATCGGCAGATCGCTGATCTCTTCCGCTTTCGGACAGGCTCACCATATTACGGCACGCTGATCTTTTCTCCGAGGAACGACGGCGTAGCGTTTTCCGGCTATCTCCAGGCCGAGAGTGGTCCTCAACTGCCGATCGAACGCCTCTGGCAGGTGGGGGATAGATTTAGCCTGAACCGATCATTTCTGCTTCCTGCCGGCGACCTTCACACCGATTTTGACCGAAACGTTCGTGCCCTCGGCGGCGCCGTGCAACAGACCCTGAGCGATCTGCGGGTCGGCGTGGTGGGCTGTGGTGGCACCGGCTCTGCCGTTGCTGAGCAACTCGTACGGTTGGGTGTCCGGAACGTGACGCTGTTCGACCCCGATGAACTCTCCGGCAGCAACGTCACGCGCGTTTACGGCTCCACGGCGAGCGACGTAGGTAAGTCCAAGGTAGATACGCTTGCTGCCCATTTGCAGCGGATCGCGCCGGATACGCATTGCCACCTGGTTAAGAGTATGATCACACTGCGCCCGGCGGCCCTGCAGCTTTGCCCCTGCGATGTTGTCTTCGGATGTACCGACGATAATGCCGGAAGGCTCGTTCTATCTCGTTTCTCCACCTATATGCTTGCGCCGGTCATTGATTGCGGAGTCCTGGTCACCAGTGATGCCGCCGGAATCTTGCGCGGCATCGACGGCCGTGTCACGACCCTAATTCCCGGCCAAGCGTGTCTCGTTTGCCGCGGCCGGATCGATGTAGCAAGGGCGGGGGCCGAGCTTCTTACGCCTGATGAGCGCCGCCGCCGGGAAGACGAGGGATATGCGCCCGCGCTCGGCAGGACTGAGCCGGCAGTGGTAACATTCACGACGCTGGTTGCCGCCACGGCCGTCAGCGAGCTATTGGAGCGCCTCATCGGCTATGGACCCGAGCCTCGGCCAAGTGAAGTGCTCCTGCGCTGCCACGACCGCGAAATCTCAACCAACATTGACGCACCTCGCGCACGGCATTACTGTGATATTTCATCTGGAAAGCTTGGAATTGGCCTCACCGATCCCTTCTTGGAGCAAACATGGCCAGAGTAGGACGAATTCCTTTCTGGGAGTGGATACCCGGCCGCGCCTGGCGAATCGTGACGATCGTCGAGGCCGCTGATGAGATACCCGAGCGACTGCCCCCACAGGGCGCCGTAGTCGTCGGGTCATCGGAGCATCCGAAATGGCTGGCGTTTGATTGCCCGTGCAAAACGGGACACCGGATCATGGTGACGCTTGATCCGGCGCATCGGCCTCATTGGGTTGTCAAGAGCGGGAAGAAATTGAGTGTTTCCCCCAGCGTGGACTATCGAACGGCAGAGCGGCGCTGTCACTATCTGGTCACGAACGGGAAGATCATTTGGGTTAACGATATGGAAGGACGTTTCCGTGGCCGAAGCTGACAAACCTGAATTTCCCAAGCAGGAGAACTGCCCCAGCTCTGAGGCTTCTCCCCTTGTGATACCGAAACCGATGAAGACGCCGATGTACGAGGCCCAAAATGCGGAGCGATACCTCCGTCAGGCACGGATTAAGGAAATGCAGAAGGAAGCAAACAGTCGTTTGCTCTGCTATGTCGCCGGGGCCGGTGCAGGGATCACCCGTGACGACGTTCTTGGTATCGGTGAGATGTTGCACAACGTTCCGCGTGGCTCGAATATCGATTTTCTTCTGCATACGGGAGGCGGAGACATCGATGCCGCTGAGAAGACTGTGTCAATGTTACGGGCCGCAGTAGGTAAGGAGGGCCGCTTTCGCGTCGTAGTGCCGGATTTCGCAAAGAGTGTTAGCGCCGGAATAAAACAGCGGCATTTCCACCGGTTTTGTGGTTCGGAAGTGGCTCCATTGGCGGGGACGCGGTACGCACTCTACATGAGTTTCTAAATTGCTCCGTCCGGCAATCGGAGTATGCGGCATGAGAGAACGGGCTCATGGGAGAACGGGTCTGCCGCTATTGCCAGCGTTCGTTTCAGCCATCCAAGTTTCAGCCTGCTCAAGCTGCCTGCAGCGATCCAGCCTGCCAACGGCGGCGACGTAACGATTACCATCGCCGGAAGATCGCTACCGACTCGGTGTATCGACAGGGGTGTCTGGAGAGCGCGCAGCAATGGCGCGCGGAGCATCCGGGTTACTGGGCGCAGTTGCTGAAGCGCAATCCCACGCGGGGGGAACGCAATCGGCAGCACCAACGGGAAAGGGACGAGCGGCGCCGACAGCGCCTTCTTGCCAACAACAACTCAGCTCCGAATCTTGCCAACAACACTCCAGCTCTCCCGCAAGCCCTTGAATCAAAAGCGCTGAATCTTTCTTGCCAACAACAGCCCTCTGTTCAAAGCTTCGCCCTCTGCCCCATAAAGGGAAGCGAGCCATGCTCACCACCGACCAGATCAACGATTTGCATCACCTGTATTGGGCGGAGCGCTGGCCCATTCGCAAGATCGAACAGCATCTGCGCATGAGTTGGCACACCATCAAGAAGTATTTGGAGTCGCCGGCGCAGACGCCGGCAACACGATCGCGCACCAGCAAACTGGATCCCTTCAAGCCGACCATCGCCGAACTGCTGGAGAAGGACGCCCGGGCGAGCGCGGCCGTCATCGAACAACGCTTGCGGCCCCTCGGCTATAACGGCGGTCACACCATCCTGCGTGACTACATCCACAACGTGCGTCCGCAACTACAACCCAAACGCGCCTTCGTGCGGATGGAACCCGAAGCCGGCGAACGCTTTGAGGTGGACTGGGGGCACTTCGGCACTCTCAGCTATGCGGGCGACCAGCGCAAGCTATATGCCTTCGCGTTGGTCGATGGGCACAGCCGAATGTCGTACCTGGAGTTTACCCACAGCCAATGCTTCGAGACCTTCGTACGATGTCACATTCACGCGTTTGGGGCTTTCAACGGGGTGAGCCGCGAAATTTACTACGACAACCTGGCCACCGCCGTGGCCGAACATGACGGCCGCCTGGTGCGCTTCCACCCACGTTTCCTGGCGTTCGCCCGCGAATACAACTTCGTTCCGAGGGCCTGCAATCGGGCCAGTGGCTGGGAAAAAGGAAAAGTGGAACGTGGCGGCATCGGGTACGTGCGCCAGAATTTCTGGCCCTTGCGCGAATTCACCGACCTGCACGATGTGAACCGTCAGGCACGACAGTGGCTGGCCGAGGTCGCCAACCAGCGCCTCCACCATGAAACCCGCGAGAGGCCCATCGATCGCTTCCGGGCCGATGCCCTACGCCCGCTCCCGGTGATCCCTTACGATTACCGCGACACCGTCGAAGCCCTCGTCCACAAGGATCTTCGTTTGCAGTTTGATGGCAACCGCTACTGCGTACCGCATCGTTATGTGGGGCGACGGCTCACGGTGAAAGCCGATGCCAGTTCCGTCACCATCTACTACCGCTATCAGGAAATCGTCTCCTATCCGCGCAGTTGGCGGCGCGGCCAAACCTTCGGTGCTGAGCGCTTCGAGCGGGAACTGTCCGAACAACGTCCCGCGGCCCGCCGCTCCCAGGCTCAACGACGCTTCCTCGATTTTCTCGACGGCCTCTGCGCCCCCGACATAGTCGAGGGCTATCTGCGTGGCGTGGCCGATAGCGACCGTGTGCTTTCGCGCCAACTGAACGAACTGCTGGAACTGATCCGGCAGTATGGAGCGAATGCAGTGGCCGGCGCCGTCGCCAAAGCACATGCAGCTCGCGCCTTCGGCGCCGACTACGTCGCCAACATCCTCCGCCAGCAACAAGCACCGCGCCGGCCCCAGCCGCCACTTCGCCTCCGCGATCCGCGGTTGAACGAACTGGCGACCGATCCGTTATCGCTGCTGGCCTACGATGCTTTCATTCTTGAATCCCGAAAGGAATCCGATGACTCTGCCAGAGAAACTGGATCAGCTGAGCCTGTCGACCATGAGTCGCCAACTGGAGACGACGATCTCTGAGGCCGCCACCAGGAACCTCAGTGTAACCGCCACGCTGGAATGGCTTGCCGATATGGAACTGGATGCCCGCAACCACCGCGCCATTGAACGCCGCTTCAAATGCTCGCGCTTGCAGGCGCAGCCCTCCATTGACGCCTTCCACTTTCATCATCACAAGACCCGGTCACAAAACAAGAACCGCATCCTGCGTCTACTCGACCTGGAGTTTCTGCACAAGGGAACCAATCTGGTGTTCATCGGGAATCCTGGGGTGGGCAAGACCTTCCTATCCAAAATCGTCGGCTGGCGCATCTGTCAGGCCAATCAGCGCATCTTATTCACCACCGCCATGGACATGCTGAATCATCTACTCGCTTCGCAAGTGGATCACTCGCTCGTCCGTAAGCTCAAGACCTATACGGAGCCCACGGCGCTCGTCGTGGACGAGCTTGGCTACTTGGCCCTCGATCAGCAAACCTCGAACCTCTTTTATCAGGTCATTTCCACCCGCCACAGCCAGAAGCGGTCAACAATTATTACTACGAACACAGCCTTCTCCGACTGGGGCAACATTCTCTTCAACACCACCATTGCCACCGCCATCGCCGACCGGCTCGTGGAAAACTCCGAGATCTTCTTGCTGGGCGGCGACAGCCTGCGCAAGTCCAAGAATCCGAATCCGCCGGCCGAGTAGTTGCGGTCGGCTCCGAGCAAGCGCCGCGCTGTGCGATAACCCGTCACGGAGGAGTCCGCCGGGCTAACCCCTCAACGGCGCTGCCAATGGGGCGGGAGACCCAACTCCCGCCTCCGGCTTGATTCCTCACACCGTTTCTCCGATGTTCAACTTCAGCGCCAATCATATGTTCCTGCTCTCGCGGACGGAATACCGTTCGTGCGCGGTGTTCTTGATGCACGACCGCGACACCCAGCGCGTTTATCGTCTGTACGACTTCACCAAAGCCCAGCTCATCCCGCCCAATGTGGCGTACTGCATAGCGGGCAAGGTCAACAGCGCCGACAAACTCTACCTGGTGATCGAATCGGTACGGCCTGACACCAAACACCTTCGGGATTCCAATGCTCCTGCTCATGCTGACGGCGCGGGAGGGTCCCTTATCGAGTAGACGCCAACGCGTTGCTCGACCGGCCAACTGCCTCGCTACGCCGCAAATCGCTGCGTGGGATCGCGCTCGTGTGCCTCGGCACCGATGCTGGCGCTCGTCACAGCGTCAAAACCGGCGAAAACGCCGCTATTTTAAACCGGCGCTAACACAAAGAGCGCGGGCACACTGATAGGTCTGGCGGCGGACCGGGTTCTGATGAGCGATAGTTCCGAGCTTGGCCCCATCGATCCGCAATTCTGCAAGAAGGACGGCGATGGGAATGTTCGATGGCACTCGGTCCTGAACTATCTCAACGCGTACGATATTATCTGCGCCAAATTGCGCGAGAATCCCGAAGACCTGCCCGCGAAAGTGATGCTTTCAAAACTAGATCCGACCACTGTCGTGCAGTTCGAAGCGATAAAGCGGCGTGCGCGGATGCTTGCCGAGCAACACCTAAACCGATGGATGTTTCACAGCAAGGGAGGCAACTATACGAAGATTGCCGGCGAGCTGATGGACATCAACCGGTGGCCAGCGCATGGGCAGATGATCGGCTGGGAAGACGCGAAAGAGATGGGGCTGGAGATTGAATACCTTTCTCCAGACAGCAAGGAATGGCGCGCGTACTGGAGCCTTTATTGCCAACAGCGCCTAGCCGTCAAAGATGGCCAGATACTCTTCGAGTCCGACTATGCCAGTCTGCCCATGTAGGAGAGCACAGTCACCAAATACCTGAAGCCCATGAATAGGCCGATGCCATCTACGCTCAGCTGGTACGAACAGTTGCCGGAAGAGAAATCCTGGAGGCAGGATTTGGAGTGATTACACGATCTGTAGCCGTTGTCGCGGCATTCGCACCTTCGAAGACCCGTGCCATGTGTGTGGAGATGCGCCCTTCAGTATGGCACCGCGGCTTGTGCGCGATGAGAAGGGACGGGAACTTCTTCTGCCGGCCACGTTTATGGGAGCTGAGGGCCGCTATGAAGACTGGGTATACCTCGGGATGATGGAGCGCGAGTGGAAACGCCCCGTGCTGGACTCCGACCGCTTCCCCGGCTTCCCACCGGCCAAGACGCCATCCCCGAGAGCCTCCATTGTGCTTCTATTTTGGAGCTACTTCGAGACTCGCATTGAACGCTCACTTCGCGCCGGGCTCAGCGAAGTGCCTGGCCGTCTCGTCGATGACACGTTTCGACGGTATTCTGCGAGTGGCGCCCGGCTAAACGATCTCTATAGCGTTGCCTTCAACTCCACCTATAAGCGGGACTGGAGGAGGTCGGCCACGGTGCTCCCTGGCCTCACCTGACACAGATTCAAGAAAGACGTAATCTTTTCGCTCACGGCCAACCGCAGGCAATCGATGATGCTCTTGTGGAGGCAGTCGTCGAGACCTTGAAAGTTGAACACGAAGCCTGGATCGCGGTGTTTAACAAGCGCGCGGCTCGACTTCCCTGAAATAGAAGGCTTCCCATGCCTGACGACATTCACATCTACTGCAAGTGCATCGAGCGCGTCCGTCACCATTTGAGCATCGCCGATGCCGTATTCGCCGGCAAGATTGACACGGGTCACCACAACCTCAATGCGGAACTCATCTTCATGCACTTCCGCAAGGCTCTTGAGGAGATCGACTTCGCGTCACTATCTGCCAACCGTAAGAAATATTAGGCTGCCAGCGCCGGGTTCGCCACCGAGTGGCATGCCCGGCGGGTGCTGGGGTTCGTAGCGAAAGTCAATCCGACTTTCTGACCGGTTCCGCTAAAGCCGCCACAGGAAACCGCCCCCGGTCACAAATTCCTGGACCCCATCACAAACGCTTCCTGACGAACGACGGGATCGCTGCGGATACGGGCCCCGCGCCGTACGATCTGACCGACTTTTCGTGCGATAGCGACACCTCCACGGCAGTGGCGGCGCACACATGGCACACTGAGCAACGGTAATCTGCTGAACTGGTGGGATTCTGAGCGATCGACGCTGATCGGGGGTACAGCCTGCTCCGAGTAAGCGGTAATTCTGCTCGGTCCGGATTAGGAACGAGAAGTGGGTTCCCAACTGCGATGCTCGGCCAGCCAGCCCACTTTGACGGAGAGTTGGCGCACGTCTAGCCTGTCCCCAAGTCCCGTTGTCTCGCGTCAAGGTTGGTTTCTCAACCGAATAGTCCCTCGCATTTCTATCATCGCCCGTTAACTCGCCGTTTCCCCCTTCTTTGAACGGCACGCCAAACTGTCGGATCAGCGGCCAGGGGCTGCACGCGACACCCCGCAACGTTGACGAAGGCACCATGGTAAGCGATCGACCCAAGCCGGAAAAGTCTCGCTAAGAGCGCCAGCGCATGGTTGGCAAGCGTCGGATTTACGAACGGCTCCTGTCGCTCGAGCGCTTCCACCGCGCTGCAACTCGGCAGATCGTCGTTGTCGAGCGACGGATCGACCAGTTCCGGGAACAATTCGGCGACGGTTCTCAGCCGCGTAGCCGAGCGCTTGTTCTCCCAATTCCGAGGCTGACCAAGCACGAACTGCCCGCCCGTAGCGTGATTTCCGAGGTCGAGCCAAAACGAAACGCCAATTCGCGGACCCGTCACTTTCTGGGCAATCACCTTCCGGGCCGCGCGGCTATCTACGCAACCGATTAGGATGTCCACCCGGTCCACAGTCGTCTGTGCCGAAAAGTGCTCCGGTACAGCGTGCCACTTCAGGCCCCAGAACAGATTCATGCGGGAGACAAGCACTACCGCCTTTGCATGTCCGATCTCGGCCTGGCTGAAGGGCTGCCGCACGCAGTTGGCGGGCGAGACGATGTCACCGTCCATCAACGTCACTTCGAGCCCGCCAGGGTGGCCGTGAGCCAGCATCGCGTGGTGCAGATACGGCAGACCGGCCGTGATTGCGCTCCCATTTCCGCCGCAGCCGACGACCAGCACGCGTACTGGCCGGCGGATCAATTCCGGTGACAGATGGTGCGCCACAACTCACCTCCGTTCCA